>Ga0209180_10000071_pt1 | contig 46040 bp, 39 predicted proteins | sample CZO8metaG_3_FD_188355 | JGI IMG/M metagenome (GOLD analysis project Ga0209180, IMG submission 188355) | Vadose zone soil microbial communities from the Eel River Critical Zone Observatory, Northern California, USA - CZOApr15con2H2.8 metaG... | ecosystem: Environmental > Terrestrial > Soil >...
TTCATCCTGTTGCACTCGCGTCCTTCTGCCTGATCGCCCTCCCCTGGTACATCCTGTGCGCCCGCCGCAACCCCGATTTCTTCCGCATCTTCATCATCGAACACAATTTCAAACGCTACTTCACCCCCGAATTCCAGCACATCCAGCCTTTCTGGTTCTACATTCCGATTTTAGCCCTGGGTCTGTTGCCTTGGAGCGTGAGCGCTATTGGCCTGTTGCGAGATGCGAAACTCTCATGGAAAGAAAGCGGCTGGCCAAATTCGCCGGGACCGTTCTTCGCCTGCTGGGCAATATTCCCCGTGGTTTTCTTCAGCCTATCCGAGTCGAAACTACCGGGTTATATCTTGCCCACAGTCCCTCCCCTCCAACTACTCGTGGCGCAAAGCATTACGCTACGCGTACGCAAAACCTTCCCTGGAGATCGTTGGATTGGTATCACAAGCGGAGTCACGCTGATCACCTTAAGCCTTTTCACCTTCCTGCAATCGGAGAGCATAGATTTCGGTTGGGCGGCCTTGGTTCTCGCGGCGGGCGGGTTTGCTATGGTGTTTCCGGGAAATCTGTGGCGCCTTTCCCAGGCACTCATGATTGGTGTGATTGCTCTCATCGTGGCCGTTACGTTGGCACTTACGGGAGCCACGCGAGGGGCCCTTGACGATTCCGTTTCGGTGCGCTCTGCCATACGGACCGCACATGTGATCTGGAACAACTACTCTCCAGAGCTCTCGTCAACCTACAAACTCCGGCGGTCATTCCAGTACAGCTTGAACTTTTATTTTCACCGAGAACTTCCGGGATGGTCGCCGGCACAGGCTCAGCCCGGCTGGGTTTATGCTCCAGCTCGGGAGATTAGTGAATTACGAGATCTCGGCCTAAACTGCCCGTTCAATGCCCTCGGGCTTGCGGTAATTGTCTGCGAAGATCCTGGCTCAGCGAATCGCCGCCCCCCTAGCGGGCAGCCGCAGTAGAAAGAACGACACCACGCGGTTTTCATACTGGCGCTTGTCTTCGTCGCCCAGGCTCACAAAATTCCCGTGCGCGATGACTGCTTGTTCGCGCGGCTCGGGCGCCTTTATAAACATCTGCCGGGTAATCTCCGCGAGCTCCGGATCATCCTGCGCCTGAATGAACAGCGCCGGGACGCTGGACAGTGTCGTCAGCTTCGTCGAAATCGGTGGATCCTGGCGATGCGCGTAGTTCAGCCACTGAAAACTCGTCTCGGCGGAGCGCACCATGAGCGGAAAAGTGCTCAGGCCGTTGCGCTCCACGCCCACTTTCACCATTTGCTTTGGCTCGTCATAAACCGAATCCAGCACGAGCGCGCGAATTCGCTTATCATTTTCCGCCTCGCGCAGCGCCGCGTAAGCGCCTAGGTTGTAGCCCCATAACCCAAAACGTGCGGCGTCCACGTCGTTTCGCACCGCCAGGACGTCAATTGCGGCCCGAACTTCATCGGCCTCGCGATACCCAAACGTGGTAATCCCGGGGTTTGCCCCGTGCGCGGCAAAATCAAAAACGAACACGTTGTACTGGTGGTCTTGTAAGGCGGAAACCAGCGTCAGCAGCTCGCCGCGGCTCGATTCATATCCATGGCACAAAACAATCGTCGGCGCGCCTCGCAGCCCGGGGAAAAACCACCCTTCCCTCTTCCCCAGCCCCGGCACCGAGAAACCCACGATCTCCGGCCGGCCGGGAAAACTTTCCATGCTGATATCGGTGCTGGTCCGTTGCGGCTTCACGATGCGGTAGAGGAGAAATCCCGCGATTGCTGTCGTTGCCAGCACCGCAAAAAAGCCCACGGCCAGCAAGGCCGTCAGTATCTTGGTGTACCAGCGGGACGGATAGCGGAGTTCGTAGAGGATGCGCATTCGTCGTCTGGGCAACTGGGCTGGCGGCAGACGCCGCTCTTTTATTCCTCACAACACAAGCACAATGTTTGAAATCCTAGCACATCTCCAACTTCCCCCTGGGTGAACCCCTTTCTTCTGTGTCGGACTTGTATCCCCTCGCGCACGCTGCTTGCGACGAGGTCCCGCCCGAATCGGATATGATAGAAAAGGCAGCGCAAGGGGCTGCGCCGCTTTCCGCCCGCCCATGAACATCGTCGACTTGCGACAGACCACCGTCCGTCAGATTGAGCCGCTTCTCGAAGAGGAGGCCCGGCACTGGCGCGACGAGCTCCATTGGGACTATCGCGGCGCGCTCGAACTCATCAAGCGCTTCCTCGATGCCCACGCCCTCGCCGGATGTGTGGCCTTTGAAAATGGCTCGGCGGCCGGCTATTCCTTCTACGTTCTCGAGGAGCAAAAAGGCTTGATCGGCGGCCTCTACGTCTCGTCCAAATTCCCGCAGGCTTCCATCGGCCGGCGCCTCCTCGAAGAGATGCTCTTCTCCATGCGCGCGATTCCGCACTTGGCGCGGATCGAAGCCCAGCTCATGCCTTTCAGCGGCCCCGTGGACTCGCCGTTGCTCGACCAGGGCTTTCACCTTTACACGCGCCAGTTCATGCTCCTCGATCTCCAGAAAATGTCGGAGCCCAAGCCTGGCGCCTCCAACGGCATGCGTCTCACGCGTTGGAACGACCGCTACTTCGAGCCTTGCGCCAAATTGATCTATCTGGCTTATGCGAATCACGTCGATGGCGAGATCAACGACCAGTACCGCAGCCGCCCCGGGGCCCTGAAATTCCTGAAGAACATCATCCTGCTGCCGGGCTGCGGCCAATTTGTGCCGGGCGCATCCTTCGTCCTCCACCAGCCCGGCTGCGACGAACTCGTCGCCGCTGTCCTCACCAGCGAGGTCTCGCCCGGCGTCGGCCACACCACGCAAATCTGTGTCCTGCCGGGCTATCAAGGACACGGTCTTGGCCGCATGCTCATGCAGACTTCCTCCGAAACTCTCCGCTCCATGAAATTCAGGGAATTAACTCTTACCGTGACGGCCGAAAACCGCACCGCCGTCCAGCTCTACGAAAAACTCGGCTTCCACACGATCAAATCCTTCACGGCTGGCGTCTGGCCCCGCTGAACACGATATTGATTTTGACATCACGCGCGTATTTGCCTTGACTTCTGCTTACCTTATGTTATGCTTCTTCTTGGGTACATCTACGTTACCGTAGATGTGCCTGTCATCCGAAGTTCAGAACTCGGTTTTCCCCATTTGACCTTAACTCTTTTCCCTTGATGAGCTTACGTACTCTTTTGCATTTGTACGCTCTTGTGCGTTTCTCGGACCCTTTAGAATCAATAGTTTACACACTCTTTTGCATCACGTGATCTCAGAAGTCCTTTGCAGTCTGTCGATTCCGCACTCTTTGCAAAAAATAGGGGGGGTGTACTACCCCACTCTCGAGGACGCGCTCGTAGGATCGTAAGAATGGTTGCCTTTGCACAATTTCGGTGCATTCTAAATCCTTTAGAATCCGCACTTACGTGCCCTCTTGCAAGGGCAATAATATAGCTGACTGACTATGCGGGTATATCGGAGCGGTCTCGTGGAGTTCAGTTTGAATCTTGGGACTTAGGCGGCGGGGCATCCGTAGGGGGCTGATTAGTAGTAGACTCCTGTTGCTGTAAAAGCTTCTTTTGACGGTTCGCCTCGTCTATCGTTTTGATTCTGGAGGTGCTCTCTTGAAAATGCGAAACGTCTTGCGCAATGGACAGACCGGGAAGGGCCTCACCAGTGGCCCTGTTAGCTCTGTAAGCAGAGATGGAGCCGACGATTTGAACGCCGTCAGTGGGCGTGGAATAGATAACGGGACCACCGCTGACCCCATTGATAGCAACACCGTCCACGAGGTATGCGTTTCTCCAATCCTGCCAAGCACTGATATTGCCGGAGAAGAAGCACAACGTGTATTCGGCGAGTGCCGGATATCCGAGCCATCCAACCTCAATACCAATCGGAAGCCGCCGCTCAACTGGGAGCAATGGTATAGGGCTCTCTGGAAGTTGAAGGTCGCCGATATTGGTCACAATAACCGCTGAATCTTTAGACCGTTCTGTCCAGATCACCCTATCAACGTCTTTCACGAACTGGGTGGTTTTGGAAGTTAGATGCATTATCCGAAGCGGCTCTTGCCAGTCGTCGGCGTGCTCAACCACATGAGAAGCCGTGGCAATTCCGCAAAGATTCTTGTCCTCATTGTAAAAGCACAAGAATCCGGTTCCGTGTCCTCTTGGCGTTTCAATTTTGACGATTGAGGGAGCTACCCGCTCCACGATCTCATCCCAGTTCATTCCGCCTCCTCGCCGTTTTGCCTACTTCGACGCGGCCGATTCGGATACCAAGAGGCGAGGCCCCACAATGATCGCCCAACGCGAGTCACCGGACTATCGCCGCGATCGCTCCGGCGCAGAATCGTAGAAACACTCCCTACCGTGGCGGAGAGACCGCCCTTATTCAGCGCCGCAGCAATCTGCTCTGTGGTCTTGGCTGGCTTCCCCGTCATCTGAAGGTACTTTTCAGCGGCCTGCAAGATATTCAGCCCGATAAAGGTGTCAACTTCTATCGCGGCGGCCTTAGGCGTAGAACCTATACCTGCCACATCCCCCAACTCGCCCCTGACCGTCTTTAAGGCAGCAATCGCATTTTCAATAGCTGTTTTGCGGGCTTCCAACCTCTCCAAGAGAACATCAACCTCATTCGCTTCTGCCATAGAAAAATTCTCCCTTCCGTGCTATAAAAGAAAAAGGTGATTTATTGAGGGGCAGATTTCTCCGCCCCTCGGCGTGCCCCTCGCGGCGGTAACCGCTCAGGGCACTTGGCCTCTCATAGGCCATCACCTTCTTCCCGCATACGGGCGGTTCCAGTCTAGCACATAACGGAGCCGCCCAGCTTCTCTCCTTATAACGCCATTCGAGTTCTAGCGCAACTTAAATTTTCCATGATTCCACTGTTTTCGTCGCACCTTCGCCGCCCTGTTGCAAATATGTTAAAAGTTACAAATAGTTGCGATTGTTCTTGACAACCGATTTCAGTTATAACATAATCGCAACACTATGACGCACCCAACGACCTTGCAGGAAGCAATCCAATACTTCTCTAATTTCGAGAACTGCCGCGCCTTTATGGTAGAGATTCGCTGGCCGAATGGCGCTGTTCAGTGCCCCTACTGCGACTCTGAGAAGGTGACGTATCTCGCTAACGCCCGCGTCTATCGCTGCTACGGCGACCATCCAAAGCAAAAGTTCTCGCTCAAGGTCGGCACGATTTTTGAGGACTCTCCTATCCCACTGGAAAAGTGGCTTCCTGCTGTGTGGCTCTTGGTGAACGCCAAGAATGGAATCAGTTCCTATGAGATTCACCGCGCTCTTGGCGTAACGCAGAAGAGTGCGTGGTTCATGTTGCAAAGGATTCGGCTTGCTGTTCAAACAAAGTCCTTCCTGAAACTCGGTGGAAGCGGAAAAGAAATTGAGGCCGATGAGAGCTTTATTGGCGGGGCCGCACGCTTCATGCACAAGGGTCGTCGAGACAGGCTGATTACGGCTCGCGGTGTGAAGGACAAGGCCGCTGCGTTTGGTATCTTGGAGCGTGGCGGTCAGGTGCGCGTTTTCGCCGTTCCTAATCGCCGCAAGAAGGCGCTACAGGGGCATATTGCGGAGCATGTGGAAGAAGGGACTTCGATCTACACCGATGCACTTATGTCCTATATGGGGCTGAACGAGAAGTTCCAGCATGACGTGATTGACCACGCGAGCCAATACGTCAAAGGGCAGGTTCACACGAACGGGCTGGAGAATTTCTGGAGCTTGCTCAAACGGTCGCTAAAAGGCACGTATATCAGCATCGAGCCGTTCCACATGTTCCGGTATCTGGACGAGCAGGCATGGCGCTACAACAATCGCGCCACTAAAGAACAGTTCATCGGAGACGGCGATAGGTTCCGCACCGCGCTATCTCAGATTGTTGGGAAGCGCCTGACGTTCAAAGAGGTAACTGGCAAGGTGGGGGAAAGAGCGGCCTAAGACTTTGCGCCTGCTTCGCGGGAAGCGGAGCGCCGCTTAGGTCTCCGCTTCTTTTCCAATTCCTTCACTTCGACTAATGGCACCTTAACCAGCCGTTTCATGGCCGATTTGAATTTGTCAAACTCTGCCGAAGTTTTAGGTTTAGAATCCATCTGAGGATGAAGTGTGGGATACGAGCGGGAAAAAGTCAATCGCGGGAAAGTCAGTGAAGTATATTATTGCCCTTGCAAGTGTTCATTATAAAGGACTTGCAGAAACGCTAAGTTCTTTAGAATCCGCACTTACAAAAAACATGGGGGGTGGGGGTGTTATGGTTAACCAGCCATCCGACAAGGATGGGTCGACTAGGATTAGGATTAGGATATTGATGTTTTTTTAGGACAGCAGGACAGACCCTTCGTCGTGATGCTCCTCGGGACAGCTAAGAGCCGGGGAATCTCTGGATTTCACCTTACTGAATGCTCTGCTTGCGCGCGGCCCCGAATTCGTCGCCGGGGACCCAGCCTGCCAGCGTCGGCAGCCACGCCGCCTTGGCTCCCAGCGCAAAGCCGAACTTCGCGATGACCGCGTCGCCCGTAAAATCCATCTCCAGTTTGTACTCGTCGCTAGGCTGGTGATAGCGATGTTCCGTGTAATCTTTAGCCTGGGCTTCGCCCCACTCCGCGGGATGGCCTGCGAACTTAATCCCCTCATTGACCGAAAACGACGGCACGCCCACGCGCGCCAAACTGAAATGATCCGAGCGGTAATAATGCCCGGCCTCCGGCCGCGGATCGGGCCTGATCGCCAGCCGAAACTCCCGTGCTGTCTCCTTCACGACCGGATAGAACGTGGTCCGCTCCGCCCCGCTCACTTCCACTTCTTCCGGTGTCCCCAGCGGTGGCACATTGTCAAAGTTCAACTCCACCGTAATCCTCCCTGGCGGCACCGGCGAGTGTTTTCCCAAATATTCAGACCCCAGCAGCCCTTGTTCCTCCGCGGTCACCGAGGCGAACAGAACCGAGCGCGGGGCCGCCACCGGCATTCCCGCCCACGCGCGCGCCAGTTCCAGCAGGATTCCGCAGCCCGTCGCGTTGTCGCTCGCGCCGTTGTAAATGTTGTCGCCCTTCAGGTTCGGATCAATTCCCAGATGGTCATAGTGCGCGGTGTAAAGGACCGCCTCTTTGCCGAGCGCGGGGTCCGTGCCCGGCAGCGTGGCCAAAACATTTCTCGAGATGAACGGCCTCAACCGACTCGCGACGTGGGCCTTCAGCCGGACCGGCAGTTCCAGCGGCTTGAAGTCCTTCATTTGCGCACGCTGAAACATCTTGTCCAGATCCATTCCCGCTAGCCCCACAATTTGTTTCGCCACGTCCAGTTGAATCCACGACGCCGCCTGCAGCTTCGGCGTCCCATCCAGTTTCAGATAGGACCGCTCCGTTCCCCACGAATTGCGCACCACATCCCAGCCGTAACTCGCCAGGTCGGTTCGATGAATGATCAGCGTCGCCACCGCTCCGCGCCGTGCTGTCTCTTCGAACTTGTAAGTCCATCGCCCGTAGTATGTCAGCGCTTTCCCTTTGAAAAAATTCGGATCGTCCGAGCTCGGTTCGTTCACGAACAGCAGCGCCACCTTCCCGCGCAGATCGACATTCTTGTAATCATCCCATCCGTACTCCGGCGCCTTGATTCCGTAGCCCACAAAGACGATCGGCGCGTCGATATCCGCTGTTTCCGTCTGGCTCTCGTTATTCGTCACAAAGTCCGACAGATTTTTCGCCTCGAAGGATTTCCCGCCCGCTTCGGTGAACTTGAACGTGGTCTCCGGGAGCGTCTTCACTCCCACCATCGGTACATCCTGGAAATAGGTCCCGTTGTCTCCCGCCGGCTTCAAACCATAGAGCGCAAACTGCGTCGCAATGTATTCCGCCGCGATGTCGCCGCCGCGCTGCCCGGTTCCGCGGCCTTCCAGCAAGTCGTTCGCCAGAAACTTCACATGCGCGCGGATCTTCTCCTTGTCAATTTCCGGAGTACCCTGCGACGCGGCCGCCCTTCCTGGCGCGGCTGCCGTCTTTCCCTGTGCTGCAACGCGCTTGGTCATTTCGGAAATGCAGACAAATGCCAGCAGGGCGGACAAACAAGTTACCGCAGATTTCTTCATGGAAACTCCTCAGCCTCGGAAGGAATTATTTTTTCGCGCGATCTTTGAGCAAATTCTTCAGCTCGCTCATGAACTCCTGCACATCCTTAAAGTCCATGTACACCGATGCGAACCGCACGTACGCCACTTTGTCCAGCTTCTTCAGCTGGTGCATGATCATTTCGCCGATTTCCGTGGTGGTCAGCTCGCGCTCGCTGGCTTCGTGCACCACGCCTTCGATTTCATCCACGATGGCTTCCAGCCTTGGTGTGGCTACCGGTCTCTTCTCGCACGCCTTCAGCAGTCCCTGCAAGATCTTTTGCCGCTCGAAGCGTTCCCGCCTTCCATCCTTCTTGATCACCATGTACGGGATTTCGTCGATCCGCTCGTACGTCGTGAACCGCCGGCTGCACTTCAGGCATTCCCGCCGACGGCGAATGGTGTCCCCGCCGCGGCCTTCCCGTGAATCAATCACTTTGTCATCAATATGCGCGCAAAAAGGACACTTCACTGGGCTGGATCTCCTTGCTGGGCCACGGTCTCGCCGGCCGCTTCTTTTTCGTGCTCCGCCATTTCGCGCAATTTCCCCAAAGACAATCCTTCATGCGCCAGCAGCGGTGCGCCGACAAGACTGCAAGCCGCGAAAGTGACGAGATACAGCATGATCGCGGCAGCCGTCGCAGGCTCTTTTTCTACTCCAACGATTGACGTGTAGGCAAGAATCGATGCCAGTTGCGAACCGCCGCCGACAGCGGGCAACTGGAAGACCGAGCCCACTAGCGCAAACGCCATCACCAGAGTCGCCTCTCCCATGCTGATGGTCCCCAATCTTCCGCCAAAGCTGTGGGACACCCAAAAGTACACAAGCAGCACGAGGAACCAGTGCGCGGCCGAGTACGCTACCGCCTGTGTGAGCTGGCCCCAGGTCCGGAGAATCTGTGCACCTCGTACGAAGCCCATCAGAATTCCTGCAATCTTTCTTCGCCACCCGCGTCCCTTCAGCCATCCTTGAAGGCGCCGCTCCAACAACGCGGTTCCATGCAGTCGCGCGTACACCAAAAATGCGATTCCACCGATGACTACCAAAAAGAGCAAGGACCCCGTTGTCCTCGTCACCTCCAAAACGGAAGGATTTGACTTGAACAGCAACAACGCGATCGCCGCTATCGCCGCCATACTTGCGATATCGAATATTCGCTCCAACGCGTAAATCCCGAACATGTCCGCTACCGGCAACTTCTCCTTTCGCGCAAGCAAGACGGGGCGAATCAGCTCCCCCAGTCGGCCCAGCAAGAACAATGCGGAGAAGCCGGCAAGCGTTATTTTGTAAATCACCCAAAAATGCGAGGGGCCAAGGTTGGATTGAAACACTTTCCATCGCAGAGCGCGTAGCGCGTAGCAGGCGTAGATAGCAATCAGGGATGCAAAGAGCAAAAGCGGATTCGCGCCGCGCACCGTATGTAGCAGCTTTCCCCAACTGAAATCCTCGTGGCGGATGAAACCACCCGATAGGTAAGCAACAAAACCCAGTAGCAGGAGTGCGATTAGGACAACAAGAAGCTTCCTCGACGATGTTTGCATGCGCAGGTCAGCCTAGCGGGAGTGGTCACTCGCGTCAAGCCGCGCCAACAGTTCTCAGGAGATCTGGAGCAAGGCGGCAATGCGATTATGCACCTGCTCAAGAACAGCTTGTGAAATTCTCCCGGCTCTCTGCGCTCGCCTTTGCCGCCAGTCAAGATTTTTCAAATGGTCGGAGAGAATCACACCTTTAAGCTCCATCCCCGGCGGGACGGCCACTTCGAAGGGATAGCCCTTCGCATGGCTGGTAACCGGACATACAACCGCCAGGCTCGTCTTCTCGTTGTAGCCCCGCGGGGAAAGGACCACGGCCGGCCTGCGACCCGCCTGCTCCCTGCCGCCCTGCGGAGTGAAATCAAGCCAGATCAAATCGCCCGCATCAGGCACGTATTCACGAGCTACCAAAGTTCCTTGCCTTCCGGGCCGCCCCAATCCGTTTCCGAGTGGAGATTTGCAAGCGTGATTCCTTGAAGGAGGTGCCTGAGGCTTGGCTTTCCGTTCTTCTTACGAATCCTGACCGTGCCGGAACTTTCGACGGCCAACTCCAAATGATCTCCCGGCCGGAGCTCCGCAGCCTCCGCCACGGACTTGGGAATCCGAACCGCCATGCTGTTCCCCCATTTGGCAAGCCGTGTTTTCATCGCGAGTCACCTTGTAGATACATAGTATATACGCCTTGGCATGATCTATCATCCTCAGCGCGCAGCGATGTGGATCTGGAAGGCAGGCCTGGAATCCGCATGGTTTCGCGCCGATCCGCTGACTTGTGGTCGACGCGCTTGTGTCTTGGCAGGCGGGTGAGTAAGATGCGCTTCAGAACGGACGATGGTTAGCGCCAGGCATGAAGGGGAACATTTCGAGAGCAGTTTACGTTCCATAGTTGACAGGCCGAGTTGGACTGCCAGTCGGCCCTTGAGAGAGTGACCGACTCGCAGACACGCCTTGCACCGTAGCAGGTTTTGAGGCTGATGAAACGTTGGAGCAGGATGCCCAACTGGTCCAGCAATGCCTCCAGGGCGACGGGTCGGCCTGGGAGGAACTTGTGCGCCGCCACACGCGCCGCATCTTTAACATTTGCTACAGGTTCACCGGCAACCCTACGGAAGCCGAAGACCTGTCGCAAGATGTTTTCCTCCGGGTTTACCGCACGCTGGGGAGTTATCGTTCCGCCCATGGCGGTTTCGCGACATGGATGACCAGCGTGACGCGCAACCTGCTCATTGACCATTATCGTAGAACCAAGAGGGACCGCGTCACCGATTCCCTGGACGACGCCATGCCGGTGGTAGAAAACAAGGAATCCGTGGGCCGCCGCCCTGATGAGCAGGCGCTCCTCGGCGAGTTGAGCGGCCAAGTGCAGTCGGCCCTAACACGTCTTTCACCTGAACTGCGCGAAGCGGTGATTTTGCGCGACCTGCAACAATTGGAGTACGTAGAGATTCAAAGAGTTTTAGCGGTACCGGAAGGCACGGTGAAATCGAGAATCAATCGCGGACGCATCGAACTGGCCCGCATCCTGCAACAAATGGGAGTGCGGCCTTCATGAACGAGATTGGAAATGCGAAGCGAACGCGGGGCGTGCCATGACCTGGACTTGCGATCAAACCGAAGCGCGGCTGAGCGATTACCTCGACGGGCTTCTTCAACCCACCGAGCAAGCCGCTTTCGATCTTCACGTGAATGCGTGCGAACGATGCACTCCGCTCGTAGCCGACGTTTCGCATGTGCTTGGCGCTCTGCACAAGCTCGAACAGGTTGAACCGCCCGCGCGCCTCGCCAACTCGATTTTGACCGCCACGCTTGGCCCGCAGAGCTGGCGCAATGCAAAGAGATGGTTGCGCGGCTTGCAGTCGCCGCGTTTTGTGTACAGTGCCGTTTCCGTGGCAGCGACCTTCATCGTGATTCTCACCGCCTCAGGCTTTTCGTGGCGCAAGCCGAAGCTGGCGGACCTTGCACCGGCGACCATCTACCGCAACGCCGACCGCCAGGCCCACCTTGTTTACGCTCGCAGCACCAAGTTCGTCAGCGATTTGCGCGTCGTTTACGAAATACAGTCGCGGATGAACGAAAACGAGCAGAATCCTACAAGCAGGGAGGAATCGGTTCCGCAGACCTCTCCCAGGAAGGACCCGGGCCAGACCGACAACTCCAATCCCTCCGTGCCGCGCCAGCAGAACCGCGCTAACGAGATTGGCAGGAATCTTCAGCTTCTGGCCGCGTATTTCCCCGCTCTGAATCGTTCGATGGACGAGAGGAGAAGGCCATGAAGTGTGCCGTCCATTCTGAGGTGGACGCTGTCGGGTACTGCCGGAATTGCGGAAAGGCCATGTGTTCGGCGTGCGTGCGTCCCGTGCGGGACGTGCTGTATTGCGAAGACTGCCTGGCGACGATCGTGGGCATTCCCGGAGCGGTACCCGCCGGTGCACCGAACCCCGCCGCCTCCGCGCCTGGCGTTCTGCCACCAGCGCCAGTTCCGGGCCGCTCCACCAGCAGCCCCGGCATTGCCTTCGTCCTCGGTTTCTTTCCCGGGCTGGGCGCCGTCTACAACGGCGAGTACAACAAAGCGCTGATCCACATTGTTGTATTTGCAGCCATGATCGTGGGTCTCAGCAGCGATATCGGTGACGCGGCTAACACTGTCCTGGGCCTGCTCCTCGCAGGTTTCATCTTCTACATGGCCTTTGACGCCATGCGCACCGCCAGAGCCAAAAATCTCGGCGAAACGCCGGCCGATCCTCTCGAGTCCTGGAGCAAAGATCGCCCGATCGGCCCCATTATCCTAATCGCGTTGGGCCTGCTTTTTCTTCTCAACAATTTCAACTGGTTTCCGTTTTACCGGCTGGGGCGCTTGTGGCCGCTGATCTTGATCGGCGTCGGTGTCCTGATGTTTCGCAACCGGCTGGGCAGCCGCTCTTAGGCAGCGGTATTCTGGAGGATGAACATCCATGAGTGACCGAATCCGATGCACGTGCCGCCGCTGCACGATTCGCAGCCTCATGGGCCCGGCGGTCGTCATCACCATCGGCCTGCTCTTCCTTCTTGATCAACTGCGCGGCGGCGACTTTTCGTTTCGCAACACGTATCCGATCATTCTCATCGTCATCGGCGCCGTGAGCCTGGCTTCCGCGCTCGCATCCGCGGAAGGGCACAATTCCGGATCCGTTCCGCCGAATGCGCCCGGCTCAACGCCAACGGCGCCGCCGAGCCAGCTCCCCGGTCAGGGACAGAGGCAATAAAACCTCATGGCGAATCCCCGTCCGCGCGGCAGTTCGCTCTTTTCCGGCCTCCTTCTGATGTTCGTGGGCGTGCTGCTGCTCCTCCACAATTACCGCGGATTCAGCATCGGCCACGTGCTCGGCCACTGGTGGCCGCTCATCCTGATTTTTTGGGGCGCCATCAAACTCTATGAGCGCACAGCGGCCAACCGCTCCGGCGAACCGGGGGCTGCGCGCATCAGTTCAGGCGAGATTTTTCTTTTTCTTGGACTTGTCTCACTCCTCGGCCTTGTGGTCGCCATTGATTACGGCCGGCAGCATCTGCCGGGAGATATCCCGGAAATTGGCATTGGCGACAAGTTCGGCTTCGACCTGAATGTCCCAACGAAGGTTGTTCCCGCCGACGCCCGCATCACGATTCGAAACAGCCGAGGTGACATCAGCGTGCGATCCTCGAACGAGCCGCAAATTCGAATCGCGGGCAAGAAGAATGCCAAGGCCTGGAGCGAGAGCGATGCTCAACGCGTCGCCGATCGCGCCTCCGTCGAAATCGTGCAAAATGGCGACGGGTACGAGGTGCATCCAACGGGAACTCGTCCCGGGGATTCGCGCCTGAGCCTGGATCTGGACGTGGCGATTCCGAAGAAGGCCGCACTCACCATCCGCAACGAAAGGGGAAACATCACCGTCACCGACATGGCCAAGCCCGTCAACATAAGCAGCGGCATCGGCGACATTGAAGTTCGCGGCACCGCCGGAGACGTCACCATCGACACGCGCAAAGGCGACATCAAAGTTTCGGACACCCACGGCAACGTCAAGCTTTCCGGCCACGGCGGAGAAGTGAACATTTCCGGCGCCAGCGGTGGGCTTACGATCGACGGTGAATTCTACGGCCCGATCCGCGCCGATAAAATTGTCAAAGGCGTCCGATTCATCTCGCAGCGAACGGACCTGACGCTCACCCAGCTTACCGGCCACATGGAAGCCGGCTCCGGGAATCTCGAGATTGCTGATGCCCCTGGAAACCTTTCTCTGCGTACCAATTCTTATGACGTCACCATCGAAAATGCGGGCGGCAAAGTGAAAGTCGACAACCGCAATGGCAGCGTCGACGTGCGCTTCTCTACTCCGCCCAAAGAAGATATCGAGCTGAATAACTCTTCCGCAGGCATCACCCTCAGTCTGCCCGAATCCTCGAGCTTCGAAATCCTTGCCGATTGCCACTCCTGTGACATTGATTCGGAATTCCCTGCGGATTCACTGAAGCGAACTTCGACGGAATCCGGCAATTCCCACTTGGAAGGAAAATATGGGAGCGGCCGGGGGCCCAAAATCACCCTGAAAACCAGCTACGGCTCGATCTCCTTGCGCAGAACCAGCTCCGACATCCCGACGCCGCCGCCACCGCCACCGCCGCAGGCTAAGATGCCTCCCGTCCCCAAACACGAAAAACACTGACGCTTTTCCCCTAACGCTCCACCAGCCGATTCAATTCTTTGAAGAATTCGGGAAACGATACGTCAGCGCAATCCGCATCGCGGATCACCGTCGGCCCTTCCGCCGCCAGGCCCGCCACCGCGAATGCCATGGCAATCCGATGGTCCCCGAGCGGCTCGATCTCCGCCCCGCGCAATTTTCCTTTAGCACGTCCTTCCACTTTCAATCCGTCCGGCCGCTCTTCCACGGTCGCCCCCATTCGCCGCAAGTTCTCGGCAAGCGCGGCGATCCGGTCGCTCTCTTTGAAGCGCAGCTCGGCGGCATCGCGAATCTCAATTCCTTCTTCGGTATACGGCCCCAGCGCCGCGAGCATCGGCAATTCATCAATCAACAGCGGAATCTGTTCGCCCGCGATCAGCCCGCCCTTCAGGGAAGCTCCCTTCACGGACAAATCTCCGACGATCTCGCCGTGCGCGCTTTTCAGTCCCAGCATCTGAATCGACGCGCCCATGGACGCAAGCAGATCGAGAATGGCCGTGCGCGTCGGATTCAACCCCACATGGTGAATCAGCACATTCGAATCCGGTAACAAGGAAGCCGCGGCGATAAAAAAAACGGCGGAAGACAAATCTCCCGGCACATCGAGCGATTTTGCGACGAGCTTCCCGCTCCCATTTCCTCTGCTGAGTCCTCGAACATGGATCGTGCGACCGCGCTTTTCGATGGCCGCGCCAAACTCTTCCAGCGCCAGTTCCGTGTGATCCCGCGTACGCCCTGGCTCCGTCACGCTCGTTTCACCCTCAGCGAACAGCCCAGCCAGCAAGACGGCGGACTTCACCTGCGCGCTTGCCACCGGCATCTGGTAATCAATCCCCTTGAGTTTTGACCCGCGAATTTCCAGCGGCGCAAAATTATCCTCGCGCCCGCGAATGTCAGCGCCCATTTCCCGCAATGGCCCGATGACTCGCTTCATCGGCCGTTTCCGCAGAGAGTTGTCGCCCGTCAACTTCGAGGTAAATTCCTGCCCGGCCAGAATTCCCGCCAGCAGCCGCATCGTCGTCCCGGAATTGCCGGCATCCAGCGCCCGCCAACTGCTCTTCAAGCCCCGCGGCCCTCGTCCGGTAATTCGAACGGTATCCCTGTCGATTTTCACTTCCGCGCCCAGCGCGCCCATGCACGTCAGACTGCTGTGACAATCGGCCGCCGCGGAAAAATGCCGCAGTTCGCTCGTGCCTTCGGCCAGCCCTGCCAGCATTGCGTAGCGATGCGAAATGGATTTGTCTCCCGGCAGCGCTACTCCGCCGGTCAAGTACTTTGCGGGGTGAATGGTTTCTTTCTTCACGCGCAGATTTTAACACGCGCTTATCTTGGTTTCGCCGCCTACGCAGTCTCGCTGCAAATTCCAGGTCCTTCCGTTACTTCCTTCACTTCCTCTGCGTCCTCAACTTCATTCCCCTGTCCCAGCGGCCAGCTTTTGACGGCGCACTTCCTGTACCACGCCCTGAAATCATGCGGCTTCCCGATACGTACTATTAGCTGAGGAGAATTGTCATGCCAGCCCGCAGCACTTACCTTCATCTCGCCGCCAAAGCCGGCATTGTCTTTGCCGCGCTCTTTCTCGTCAGCGTTTTACTTGCGGCCATGCCCGGCCACCGCACGCCCGCCGTGCAAACACAGGAATCGCAGCAATCCTCCGCTTCCCAGTCTCAGGACACACAACAGGGGATGGACCACGGCAGCATGCCCGGGATGGAAACGGATGACGCCAAGGCGAATGAAGTCCGCGCTGTGCACGACATGACGAGGGGGCACATGGACGCGCATAACCTGCACCTGCACATGACGGCGATGCGCCCGCAAACGCCGGAGGATCTTGCGCGCGCCAACGAAACCGTCGCCCAGCTCCGCTCCGGCATCGAAAAATACAAGGACTACCACGCCGCCCTGAACGACGGTTACAAAATCTTTCTCCCCAATCTCCCACAGCCCGAATATCACTTCACGAATTATCGGAACGGCTTCCTGGAAGCTTTCACCTTTGATCCCGCGCGCCCCACTTCCCTGCTCTACAGAAAAACTGCAACTGGCTACGAACTTGTCGGCGCCATGTACACCATGCCCAAGCGCGCCGCCGAAGACCAGCTCGACGCCCGCATCCCTCTTAGCGTCGCTATGTGGCATCTGCACACCAATCTCTGCATGCCGCCGAAAGATCAGCTCCGTTCCGCGGACTGGAGCAAGTTCGGCCTGCGCGGCTCCATCGCCACGCAGCAAACCTGCGACGCCGCTGGCGGCCGCTTTCGCCCTTCCATTTTCGGCTGGATGGTCCACGTTTATCCGTACGAAGTTTCTCTGGACAAAGTCTTCGCCATGCACCACCAGATGGACTGATCGGCCGGCCGCTCCAGTCTCTCACCTCTAGCCTGCTGTTACCGCGACATACAAAAGCCCCGTGCGTTGACTTGTGTCTGCGCGCACCCTAATATGACCAACCGATGGCGGTTTCTTTGCAATGATTGGCCGGACCGTTTCCCATTACCGGATTTTGGAAAAGCTGGGCGGCGGCGGTATGGGCGTTGTGTACAAGGCGGAAGACCTCAGACTCGGCCGCCACGTTTCGTTGAAGTTTCTCCCGGAAGAACTCTCGAAGGATCCCCTGGCTGTTGAACGCTTTCAGCGTGAAGCAAGGGCTGCTTCTTCCTTGAATCATCCGCATATCTGCACAATTTACGACGTGGACCAGTTTGACGGTCAGAACTTCATCGTCATGGAATTTCTTGAAGGTCAAACGCTCAAGCATCGCATTTCGGGCAGGCCTTTGGACCTTGAGCGCGTGCCGGAATACGGCTACCAGATAGCCGACGCCCTCGAAGCAGCTCACGCCAAAGCGATCATCCATCGCGACATCAAGCCGGCGAACATTTTCGTTACCGATGACGGCAAATTGAAACTTCTGGATTTTGGCCTCGCAAAACTTCTGCCCGAACGCAAAGGCGTGGGCCGGCTTGCGCAGCGGGCTTCAACTTTCGGCGCGACCACTCAGGACACTCATCTCACCAGCGATGGCGTGGCCTTGGGCACCGTCGCTTACATGTCCCCCGAACAAGTTCGCGGGGAAGAACTCGATGAACGGACGGATCTTTTTTCTCTTGGGCTCGTCCTGTATGAAATGTCTACTGGCCTGCGGGCGTTTTCCGGGAATACCTCCGGCTTGATCTTCGATGCCATCTTGAACCGTGCGCCCACTCCTCCGGCGCGTCTGAACCCCACGATACCCATCCAACTGGAACAGATTATCTCCAAAGCGCTGGAGAAAGATCGGGAGCTGCGATATCGGACCGCTTCCGACATGCGGGCGGACCTGCAGCGATTGAAGCGCGACACGGATTCCGCCCGCGCAGTGCCCTTCTCATCCGGTCAAGCGACCCGCCAAAAGCTGCGGCGAAATTGGCCTCATTTCGTCTGGGCGGGCGTTCTTGGGGTTCTGTTGCTCTTTTTCGGGTTGAATGTGGGCGGTTTGCGCGACCGCCTGTTTGACGGAGCAGGCCAGGCCCACATCGACTCGATCGCCGTCTTGCCTTTCGCCAATTTGAGCAACGATCCAAAAACGGAGTATCTCAGCGACGGGATTACCGAGAGCTTGATCAACAGCCTCTCACAGCTGCCCAACCTCGCCGTGATGTCGCGCAATACGGTTTTCCGTTACAAGGGCCAGTCAACAGACCCGCAGCAGGTGGGCCGGGACCTGCACGTCCGCGCCATCCTCACGGGAAGGCTCATCCAAACGGGTGACGAGCTGCTCATCAGCGTGAATCTCGAGGACGTGAAAAACAGCCGGCAAATCTGGGGTGAGCAATACAACCGCAAGATTTCCAATCTCGTGTCCGTCCAGCAGGAGATTGCGGCGGACATTTACGGCCGGCTGCGTCCCCGCCTTGCCGGCGAAGAAATGAAGTTGCTCTCCAGACGGCCCACCGAAAACGTCGAAGCCTATCAACTTTACCTGCAGGGTCTTTTCTACTGGAACAAGTGGACACAAGCCGATTTCAAGAAGGCCGCGGATTATTTTACGCAGGCGGCGCAGAAAGATCCGCGTTATGCGCTGTCCTATGCGGGGCTTGCCGACACCTACAGCCTTCTGGGAGACGCCGGATATCTCCCTCCGTCGGAAGCATGGCCAAAAGCAAAGGCGGCTGCGATGCAGGCGCTGCAAATTGATGACACGCTCGCCGAAGCGCACACCTCCCTGGGTCTCGTGAAAGAGCACTTTGAATGGGACTGGGCCGGCGCAGAACAGGAGTTCAAGAGGGCCATCGAGCTCAACCCAAATTCCGCGACAGCACATCACTGGTACGGCGACTATCTGGCGAACATGGGCCGGTCGGAGGAAGGACTGCGCGAGACAAAAAGGGCTCGCGAATTGGATCCTCTTTCTCTGATCATTAATACGACCCTGGGTTGGCAGCTATACCTGGCCCGCCTGGACGATCAAGCCGCCGAGCAGTTGCGGACGGTTCTCGACATTGACGCAAAGTTTTCTCCCGCGCGGCGAACGCTGGAGGAAGTCTACGCGCACATGGGCAAGCACAAAGAAGCTGTGGCAGAGAGAGAAAAAGTAATTTCGCTATCGGGAAGCCCGGAACTGGCGGCCTCCATCGAAGAAGATTTCTCCAAATCCGGGTACAAGGGTGTCTTGCAAAGCTGGCTGGACGGTTTGACGGAAATCTCCAAGCACGGATACGTTTCCTCCTACAGCATCGCTGAGGGCTATATGCGTATGGGCGAGAAAGACAAAGCCTTTGACTGGCTTGAAAAAGCCTACGAGGAACACGACAGCGGGCTCGTGTCCATCGCTGTCGAGCCCATGTTTGATCCCGTACGAAGGGATCCCCGATTTCGGGATATTCTGAGGCGCATGAAGCTGCCGAGTTAGCCTCTTCCGCAAAGACCCGGCACCACATCCACAATCTTCGTTGCTCGCGGGGACCTCCCCCTATCGCAAGGGGTAGCCCTGCTCTCCCGGCAAATGCCCATCCACGCGCAAGACCTTCAGTCCCGGCCGCACGTTCCGCGCATCCACAAAAGCGATCGCCCCGGGGATAGCGGACACCAGCTCAAGCTGCACATCGTTCGAGTACACAATCTTTGGCGGGGATGCCACCTCCGCGCGAAAAATCTTTGCCACCCAGTATTGTTTGAACTGCGCTTCCGACATCTGATAAATCACGCGCAAGACTACATCCCGTTCCCGGGCCACGGGAGCTCGAATGAGCAACACCACGGGGAGTTTCGAGGTCCAGTATTGCCGCTCGCCAAGAAGGACCTTGCGCACCTCGGCGAGGCTGAGATCCGTGACGGGAGTGTCTGGATGAACGACGACAGCGATATCCGTCCCTCGCGCAGTCTGGGCTGTTGAAGGATATTGAAGCAAGATGGAAACGCAGATCGGTATCCAGAGGATTGTCGCAATGCGTCTGAGAGTGTCGTTCATTGTGTGGCTCACCTAGAAAGTGAAGGCCGTCTGGAGAAACAGGCCGTTGATACGCGGCTCTCCTGGCAGGCGTTTCGTATTGCGGTATTCGCTCTTGAAGGCTGCATAGTTGGTAATGTCATATCGCAGACCCACAATCGACTCCACCAGATCCTGATTCGCGAACACTTCCTCGTTCATCGGCGTGTGCGTGTGCTCGAAGCGGTAATACGGCTTCAATGTCTTTTCAAACCATGGGAGCCGGTAGCCGATCTGCACGTAGTACGCCTGGCTGTTGGTGACGAAGTTGGTCAGAATGTTGCGATGGTTGACGTTTGCGAATTCCGCCAGAAATTCCGGGGTTTCCTTCGTCCAAACCACATGAGCGGCGGAGATCCATTCGCGGAAATTATTTCCGTTGGGCAGAACGATCGGCAGCGTGATTTTGTCCCGGTACACGGAGACTCCTAGCTGCAATCCGTACAATTTGGCAGGCCGGGAATAGATGTTCGCCACCCAGGCTCGGTTGTTGTTGTTGTCGCCCGCGTCGCCGGGGCGGCTGATGATCGAGCCTCGGCCATTCCCGACGCCGACGCTGTAGCTCAGTCCCGCGCCTCCGGAGGGTAGATTGCCTTCAGCCAGGAACCCCACAAAGTGCACAGGAATGAAGGTCCCGCCGACCTTCACCATCTCCGGCCTGCTGATCGTCGTCTGTAGCCAGGCGCCGTGATGGAACGCGGTGTTCCAATAGCCAATTGGAGTGTGATAGCGCCCGAAGGAGAGTTTGAAGTAATCGTTGTAGTCGTAACGGATGATGTTCCGTTCGACTTCCACCGTGTAGCCCGTGGGCTGGGCGTTGAATGTGACTTCACCAAAGTAGCTGACCTTGGGAGACAGCGCCGAGGCAAGGTGAAGGTCGAGCTGGCCGAGATTAAAGCCGCTCGTGGTCCCTTTCTGGTCCGTTGCGGAATAGTCCACGTCGCCAAAACCTCGAATCTGAAGCGATGGGAAGTGAGTTTCCATTTGCCGGACCGCAGCCTGCTCCTCTTGCCCCCCATGCTGGTGTTCTTGTCCGGCGGGCGCAGCGGTTTGTTGGGGCGTGGCCTGTTGTGCAGGGGGAATGCTCGCGGCGGAGAGCGAAGAAGTTGGAGCAGCCCCCTGTTTGCTTTCCAGCTCGGAAACACGTTTCTCAAGCTGTTGGACGCGCTCGAGCAGCAGCTTCACTTGCTCCGCTGGATCGTGCGGCGTGCTTTGTCCGCACGCCGCTCCCGCCGCGAAGACCAACACTGTAACGATCAACAATGGCCGGTGCATACTTTCCTCCCACTACCTGAATTCGGCCTTGAACTCCCACTCAGAAACTTCCTTTGTGAAGACTGAAAAGGGATACCTTCAATCTGCTCCGGCAAATAGCAGCTTTTATATCGAAGTCTTTGAGGACCCAAAATCTGCCGGAGAATTGGGCGTATTCTATTCCGCGCGAGCGGAATGTCAAAACATACTTACCTCGTTCCGATCGTATGCCGCTGTAACCGTTTCACTGCTTCTTATGGTCCCTCCGAGTTCTAGGACGCCTAGCTAAGTTCGCCTATTCTTGAAGCCTCCTTCGGTTTGATTGCTTCCCCGTACCCCACCGAGTATCATTACCGATTGATGCTTACGGTCCAGCCTGGTCTGTCCAAGTCTTGCCGTTTTTTGTTCTTCGCCTTTCTCGCGTTCACCTTCGCCTTGTGCCTGGAATCTCAAGCTGCATCCGCTCAGGAACTGCGCGAGATTCTCCCTCTCAGCCAGGTGCGCCCCGGCATGCAGGGTTACGCCTACACAATCTTTGCCGGGGATCAGGTGGAAAAGTTTGACCTGGAAGTCATCGGAGTCTTGGACAATTTTCTGGGCCCAAAGCAATCCATCATTCTCGTCCAGTTGAAAGGGCCCAAGGTTGAGCACACAGGCGTGGTTGCCGGAATGAGCGGCAGCCCCGTCTATCTCGACGGCAAACTCGCCGGCGCCCTTTCGCTGAAACTGGGCATCTTCACCAAAGAACCCATCGCCGGGGTCACGCCCATTCAAGACGTTCTGAACCCGCCATCCCAGCTTGTTGCCGCGCAAACGGCCGCGGAACAACCTTCCATTCCCAGTGAAGCTGCCATGCGCACGGGCCTGCCTTCCGGCTCGGCCCTCGAACCCATCGAGACGCCTCTCGTCTTCTCCGGTTTCCAGCCGGCGGCGCTCCAGCAATTCGCCACTCAGATTCAGAGCTATGGCTTCGTTGCCGCGCAGGGCGGCACCGCCGCGCCTCGTCCCGACGATGCGCATCTTTTGGCCGGCGAAATGGCCGGTATGGTGTTCGTGCAGGGCGACGCCTCCATCAATTCCGCATGCACGGTCACCGCGGTCCAGGCTGATCGCGTCTACCTCTGCGGGCATCCGCTTATGAATCTCGGCAACGTTCAGCTTCCCATGGCTCGCACCCGCGTCCTCACGACGCTCTCTTCCGAACTCGCTTCCACCAAGATCGTCAATGTCGGCGGCTCCATCGGCACGATTACCGGCGATCACCTCACCGTCGTCACCGGCCAACTGGGCGCGCCTCCGCCAATGATTCCCCTGGATCTGACGCTCTTGGTTTCCGGCGCTGCCCCTTCCAAGCAAAAGACGCTCCACTTTGAACTCGTCAATCATCCGAAGCTCACCCCGCTCCTCGTGGCCATCACGACGTTTAACGGCCTCACGCAGAACTCTCTTTACGGCGAAGGCACCACGCTCCATCTTTCCGGCGAAATCCGTCTCCAGGGCCATGCGCCGGTGCAAATCGAAAACACTTTCGCTCCCGCGGATTCCCTCACTCCCGATGGCCTCCCCATTGCCCTCACAATGCAAAACGTCTTCACCCGCCTTTTCACCAACACGTTTGAATCCGCCAAAGTGGATCGCATCACTCTTCGCGTCGAGAGCGTCGCCGGCCGTAAGTCCTTCACCATCGAAAGCGCCTGGCTCGAAAAAGGAGAAGCCGCCCCCGGCGAAACTCTCCGTGTCCGCGTCCTGCTTCGTCCTTATCGCGGCCCGGCCCGCGTTGAGGAAACAACCGTGCGCGTGCCCGAACAGGTGGCGCGCGGGACCACTCTTCGCATCCTTGTCAGTGACGCCGATCTTCTCAATCGCGCCTCACGCGGCTTCGCATTTGCCGGCGCCGGTGGCAGCCCAACGGGCCTGGATCAACTCATCGCGCTCTTGAATCGCGAGCGCAGGAACGACCGCTTGTACGTCGGTCTCTTCGTCCCCACGCCCACACTCCTTTGGGACGACAAGGAACTCCCGAACATCCCGTTCTCCCAGATCAACGTCGTCGACGGCCGTCCCACTCCGGGCACCGTCCAACTGCTGCGCGAATCGTTGGCCAGTGAGGCTTCTGTACCGCTCGGAGGCCCTGTCTCCGGCATCATCTCTCTCAATCTGCAAATCCGGTGAATCTCAATATGGCCGCGTCTCCACATCGAGCCAGCTGGTTGCGTATCCTTTACTTCATCTGCCTCCTTTCCTTCCTTTCCGCTCCTGTTCTTGCCGAGCACACCCGCCGCTGGCGCCAGTCCGCTTATGAAGAATTCCTCAAAGGTAGCGCCCACGGTGTCGCCGTCCGCAGCGATGGCCGCCTGGAGCTCGCTCCCAAATTCACCCTCCTCGCCGACGCTGACGCTTCCTATCTCTGGTCCGTTCGTCTCGATCCCAAAGGCACGCTCTACGCCGCGGGCGGCTCTCCTGCGAAAGTCTTTCGTTTCGATTCGAACGGCAAAGCCGCGGCCATCTTCGATTCCACAGACCTCTCGGCGCAAGCCATCGCCTTCGATTCGAAAGGCACGCTCTATGTCGGCACTTCTCCCGACGGCAAGGTCTACCGCGTTTCTGCTTCCGGAGAGAAGTCCGTCTTTTTCGATCCCAAAACGAAATACATTTGGGATCTCGCCTTCGGCCCGGACGGCACCCTCTACGTCGCCACCGGCGATAAAGGGCAGATTTTCGCCGTCGCTCCCGACGGCAAGGGCGAACTCTTTTACTCCAGCGATGAAGCTCACATTCGTGTTCTGGCTTTCGACGTCAAGGGAAACCTGATCGCTGGCACCGAACCCAGCGGCCGCATTCTCCGGATTTCTCGCGTTGACCGCCCGGGGTCCACCCATGAAAAAGACGCAAAAAGCGCGCGCAAAGATTCGAAAGAGTCCGCTACCGCGGCTGCCGAGGGTTTTGTTCTCTACGAAACCTCCAAACGCGAAGTCACTTCTCTGGCGGTCTCTTCCGACGGCGCCATCTACGTATCCGCGATCGGTGAAAAGCAACGCATTGGCGTCCCAGTTCCCGGCGCCATTATTTCGACTCCACAAGGAACCACCACGGTCACAGCCGGCGGCGTAATCAGTTCAGGACAGGCGCAGCCTCAGCAAACTTTCGTTCCCTTTCCTCCACTTCTCTCCAGCAGCATCTACCGCATCAGCGCTGAAGGCGCGCCCGAAGAACTTTGGGCTTCGCGCGAAGAAGTCGTCTACGCCCTCGGCCTGGCTTCCGATGGCCGCCTCCTCGCCGGTACCGGCAACAGCGGCGCTCTTCTCGCCGTTGATGGCCGCGGTGTCTTCGCGCAACTCGCCAAGGCAGGGTCCTCGCAAATCACCGGAATTGCGCGCAACTCTTCGGGAAAGATTTTCTTGTGCACCGCTAATCCGGGAAAAGTTTTTTCCGTCGGCCCCGAATATGAAGCCGAAGGCACGTTCGAATCCCGCTCCTTCGATGCCCAGCTTTTCTCGCAATGGGGCCGCCTGGAATGGTGGAGTGCGCCTCCGGCCGCTGCCGTTAAGCCTTCAGCAAATTCGAATGAACCACGTCTGGAATTTTTTGTGCGTTCGGGGAACACGGAAGATCCCGGTCGCGAATGGTCCCGCTGGTACGGCCCCTACACCAAATCCGGCAGCGCAATGGAAGCGCCGCCGGCGCGGTTCGCGCAATGGAAAGCCGTCATTCACGATGGCCGCCCGGGAGACGGCATCGATTGGGTCAGCCTGGCCTACCTGCCGCGCAACGTCGCGCCGGTGATCGACGGTATCGCCCTACAGGAACCCGGCGTGCGCGCGCAGAGCCCCCTGGTCATCTCTTCAAATCAACCCGCTGTAGTGACGCTCAAGATGCCCCCGGCGCCAAACATTTCCGGCGTTGTCATCACGCAAAGCGGCGCTCCGTCTAAGTTCGAACAGCCCCCGCAAGGCACCGCGCAGAAGGGTTATCAAACGGTTGTATGGACGGCGCACGACGAAAACGAAGACGAACTCCGCTACGCCGTTTACTTTCGCGGCGAAAACGAACGCGAGTGGAAGCTACTCAAGGACAATCTTGAGCAGAAATTTTATTCCTGGGATACCACCACGATGCCGGACGGCGCTTATTATCTGAAGATTGCGGCCTCGGATGCGCTTTCGAACCCACCGGCCCTGGCGCTCAAGACCGAACGCGAAAGCGAGCGCTTCGAGGTCGACAATACGCCCCCCGTGATCGAGGATCTCAGGGTCGGTCCGGCTTCCGGCAAAATGATTGGCGGCTATCCCGCATCGTTCACCGCGCGCGACGCTTTTTCCGCGATAGAACGCGCTCAATACAGCTTGGATGGCGGTGAATGGATTCTCGTCGCGCCGAACACGGGCATTAGCGACGCGCCTGTCGAGCACTACAACTTCGGCTTTCCAGCCTTAGCTCCTGGGGAACATACGATTGCGGTGCGCGCGTATGATCGCTTTGAAAATGCCGGCAGCGCGAAAACGACGTTCACCGTTCCGGCTGCAAAGCCCTGATTTCTCTGTCGGTGTCTTTTCGCCGGCGGCAGGATAAGCCGAGGCTGCAACGCTGTCTGTCCCTCTAAACTTTTAACTTCCAACTTCTAGCATCCGCCTTCAGCTCATCCAGCGCTCGTGAGCGGAGACGTTTTGGAATTTCTCGATTTCCGCGCCAAAGCCGATGCGGCCGTCCCCGTAAGGCTCGTTGCGGACATGCACCACCCGGCAGGTGCAACGCATCTCCTGCGAAGGGTTTCCAGTCACTTCCGCGGGCATTCGAAGAGTCGCTTCTATGGGCGTTCCGATCTGCAAAGGAGCCGAAGAGGCGAAGTAGAACCCACCGCGTGAGATGTTCAGGGCTTCAGTAAAATGCTCGCTCTTGTCGGAGGCCACGCCGAGCGCGCGGAAGCGCAGCGGCGTCCGAAGACTCACACGGGCCATTTGTCGGCGTTCGGGGACCTTCATTTTGCCTCCTCCGCGCGAGGAATAGACTGACGGAGGAACTCGCGAATTGGGAGGGCAATCTCAGCGTAACAGAGCGTACAGCCTGGTCAAGCATCAAAGCTGGTATAGCCACATGATACTAGTACCAGCTTGAAGCGAGCGTTCCCAGAAACTCCGCCACCCCGCGGAGCACGTTCCAGCATGCCATAATGCCTCTTTGATCGGAATGAAAGACGCGCTAAATGGTAAGACCTGGCAGAACTGCCGAGCCAAAGCGAGTCTTATGAGCAGCGCCCCATCAGTCGAGTCTGTAAACGACCAACCCCCCAGTTGGGCGGCCATCGTCGCGGCACACGCCCGTATCGCCCCCAGGATCCACCGCACACCGGTCCTGACATCTTCGTCACTGGATGCCCTGGCGGGAGCACGGCTTTTCTTTAAGTGTGAGAACCTGCAGAAGACCGGGTCGTTCAAGATTCGCGGCGCGTCGAATGCCATCCTCTCGCTCTCGGACGAGGAGGCGTCACGCGGCATCGTGACGCAGTCGAGCGGGAATCATGGCGCCGCGGTAGCGTGCGCTGCGGCGTGGCGCGGCGTGCCGGCATACATCGTCATGCCCCGGAACGCTCCGAAAGTGAAAATCCGGGCGATTGAAGCGTACGGCGGCAAAATCACCTTCTGCGAGCCGAAAGTATCTTCCCGCAAAGAAACCTGCGATCGCGTGCAGGCAGAAACCGGCGCTGTCCTCGTTCATCCCTACGACGATGACCGCATCATCGCCGGACAGGCCACTGCGGCGAAGGAGCTGCTCGACGACTTCGGCGATCTCGACGCCGTGTTCGCCCCCGTCAGCGGCGGGGGATTGCTCAGCGGAACGTGCCTGGGCGCCAAAGGGATTCGCGCGGACATTCGCGTGTTCGGATGCGAGCCGGAGCGCGCGGATGATGCTTACCGTTCGCTGACCACCGGCACGCTGCAATCGCTGGAGTCGAGCGACACCATCGCCGATGGCTTGCGCGCTTCGCTCGCCCCGCGCACGTTCGCGATTCTGCGGCGTCACGTGGACCGCATCCTGCTCGTCAGCGAAGAAGAGATCATTTCGGCTGCCCGGCTGGTCTGGGAGCGCATGAAAATCATTATTGAGCCGTCCAGCGCGGTGGCGATTGCGCCCCTGCTGAAGCCCCGCGTCGTGGCCTCATTGAATCTGCCCAAACGCGCCGATGGCGGCGCCCCGAAGCTGGGCGTGATTTTCTCCGGCGGCAACGTCGATCTCTCCTCCCTGCCCTGGAACTGAGCGCTGCCGAATATCAATGTAGAGATGCGGACGGTTAATTGGTTGGGAACTTCTGCTGCTTGCTGGTGCCCTATGACCGCTCATTCAAGATGTATGGGGCGTTCCTGCGCCTCGCCTGCTTCATGCGCTTCATGATCACCCTACGCAGGGTGGTGCAGCAGGTTGTAGTACGTACAGAATGGTAGTTGATTATACGAAAGATAATCTTCCCTCGAAATAACATAAACATCTTGACGTCGCCATTTTTTGATGTAGATTACTTTGGCTTGTAAGTCTCCATGAGAGTCTTAGGAGCCATTTCTTGGCATTCAACTCTTGGGTATGCCTGCATGCGCGGGCATCAGGAGTTCCGCGAAATCCACAAACTGAGGTGATCCATGCCCGGACGTAAGCCTGGCTATCTTCTCGCAGCCTTCTTTCTTATGTCTCTCGGAGTTGCGCTCGCTCAGGAGGCTGGCGACGATAATCCACCGCCCCCGTGGCTGCTGCGGAAGATCGGCGTGGACATCGATCTGCGCTCTGGCAGCCGAGTGCTCGCCGACGAGCTTGCCGCGTCCGGCGGAATCATTTTGCCGGACGAAGGATTTTCGCCATCGTCTTCCCTGGGAACCGTTCCACAGGTGCAGCTCCGCGGAGGGAACGTTCAGGTGAACGATCCCTCTCTCAACACAATCCAGATCTTCCCCAACTTTAGGCCGTTTGTTCATTTCATCCAAAGCGAAACGTCCGTGGCTGCTTCGGGGCGGAACGTCGTGGCGACTTACAATACTTCTGCCGGTCTTCATCTGATTCCGGCGCCTGCTCCGCCATTTCCTCCGGGTTCGTTGCTGGTGGATCGCGTCAACCTCTCCGGCTTTTCGACATCAAGCGATGGCGGGCAAACCTGGAGCAGCGGCTTTCTGCCGGCGGCAGGGCCCAATGGCGCGACCGATGGTGATCCAGCTTTGGGTAGCGACCGCTCCGGGAATTTCCACTTCGCCGGACTGGGGACAGATGCGGACGGAAATTTCGGCATTATCGCCAACAACTCGACGGACGGCGGCCAGACGTGGTCCCCCGCGGTTGTCGTGCAACTGGATAACGCAGCCGATAAAGAATGGCTGGCGGTTGGGCCCGACCCCGTGAACAAGAGTCAAGACAATATCTATGTGACTTGGACGAGCTTTCAACCGACCGGCACGCAGTTGCGCTTCGGCCGCTCGACTGACGGCGGCGCAACTTGGACGACAAAGACGATCTTCGCGCCCCCGCCAGATCCCACCCATCCCGGGAATCCTCAGAATGCCTTGACGTTTTCGAACCCCGCCGTGGACGGCATCACGGGCCGGCTCTACATTCCTTTCCTGCACTTCAGCCAAGTCGATCAAGATTTCATCCGCATACTCATTTCCGATGATGGAGGTGAAACGTTTAACTTCGCCACGTTCAACGTTCCCGGAGCGCCCTTGCCGACAGTTCTGCTTGTCACCCAGCCCGGCACACTGACCGAATGCGGAGCGACAATCGTGCGGCCCACCGGCAAGCCTCCATTTGTCCGTCTCAACGCGCGGCTGACGATTCACGCGGGGCCGTCCATCCCAGGCGGAGTTACAACGCTGCCGAGATTTGCGCGGGCCTCCCGGCTAACGCTTCAGCCGGCGCTTGCCGCGCGCAACGGCGTTGTTTATCTTGCCTGGTCGAACTCGACTAGCTTGTCTTTTGGCGATCCCGCCTCGCATTCCAATATCCTATTCCTTCGCTCGAACGATGGCGGGCAAAGCTGGACGGGCCCCGTCCAGGTGAATCCCAGTTCGGGCAGCGATCCGCAACACGTTCTGCCGGCCCTCGCGATTGACGAAGACCCCAACGGCGTCCACGTACTTTACTTCACCCAGCATGCGGATGGGAGCGTGGATGTAGACCTGGCCAATTCGCATGATCGCGGAGGGAGTTTCCCGGCGGACCGCAGGCTTCACGTGACCAGCGCACCGTTCGTGCTTCCCCCGTCGAACGTTCCCATTCCGAGTCTCTTGCAGCCGTTCTCCACGACCAACTACGACAGGCTGATTGCTCAATGCTATGCCTTGGGCGAATATCCGAGCGTGGCCTCGGCGAATGGCACCATTCACACGCTGTTTGGCAGCGGACACAACAGCCTCACCGAACCTGTCAACTCGCTGAATCCTATCTCAGGCCAAACACACTCGCAGATGAATGTGGTCTACCAGAAGGTGAAAGCGCAGTAGCAGAAGTAGCAGAGTTCAAAGATCATTCAAAGAGCCGCCGCAGGCCGTTTCAGCCTTGCGGCGGCTTTTCGTCTCAACAGATTGAAGCTGCGAATCGCGAGCCGCTGCACTGGCGGCTGGCGCGGCGAGCGATGGTCATCCGCCCTTGGCTTTGGTCTTGAGCGTTTTGGCGAGTTTTTCGATTTCTTCGGTTTTCTTGACCATACGAAGGGAAAAAACGTCCTTAGTCATGGTTTTCTGGACCTCGTCGCGCAAATCGGCCGTCAGCTGGTAGAGGCGCTCGACGCCTTCGCGGAATTCCTTCTCGTTTTTCAGGAGGATGGCTCGTTTCGCGGCGTTGGCTTCCGGTGAGTTGGCCTCCTGCTGCGCGGGGTTCTGAGTCTCGGCGGGCGCGGGCTTCGGCGGCGGGATGATCGGTCGCTGAGCGGCCATGATCAGGTGCGACCACAAAGGGGCCAACAATGCATCAACCGCCACTGAGCTGGCCGCTGCGGCCACTGCCATCACAAAGCTGCGTCTATTCTCGGGCATAGCTGCCTCCTGGGAGGGGTGTCGGGAGTCGAACAGTATAAAGGTTTGCGAGCGCAGAAGGCGACGCGTTCCACGCACGGTAGAGGCGAGCGCCCGGTGCCAAAACTATGCACTGTTTGTGTAGGGAATTACGTACATTCGGTACGGCGTACCGCAAGCGGCGGCTTTCGCATAGAGCAGAAACGACTTAGCCCAGTGATAGTTTGGTGCGCTGCTTGCTCCCCTGTATTTCGAAGGAATGGGTCTGCGAATGAACCTGAATGCCCAAGAACGCGTCGAAGAGCACAAGGCGGCCGTGCTGCTGGGGCTCTCGACCGCGGAACTCCGGCGCTTTTCGCGTGTTTCCGGCCTGGGTCATCTGGAGGAAGGTGATCGAGGCCAGCAGGTGGTTTTCACCTACGAGGAATTGCGGAGACTCTGCCTGCTAGCCGCACAGTCTTCGAAGTAATTGTCAAGTCGGCCAGAGTCTCGCCTAGCCTCCTGCATCACCCCCCCGGCCCCGGGTGTTCCCCCACAGACATCCGGGGCTTTCCTTTAATGTGCATGCCGAAGTGAACCGAGAGACGCGCCACCGGCCTCACTTCTCCAGATGACCAGAGAATAGCACTTTCACGAATCCCCGTTAAATAATGGTCCGCTGGTCCGCCGAGCGACGAAAGATCAGAAAATTGAATCGAGAATCCACAGCGCGGAGGGCCGAACCACAAAAGCCTACTTTTCTTTGAGCTTCAGCTTGCCCTCGGCCTTATTGTCCTCAAGGAACTTGCGCAATTGCGGCGCGGCCTCCAGAAGGCGATTCCACTGCTCGTAGTAAAGCGTGACGGGAAAGCGGCCGAGCCCGTAGACGCTGACCCCGCCTTTTTCTCCAACGCGAAATTCGAGTGTGCCGGTGCGCCGTCCGGTGCCTTGCTTCTCCAGTTCCGCGACACGCGCTTTGAGTTCCTCATAAGATGGCTCGGACATGTAGCCTCCCCAGCGAGATGGAATAGAAACGGGATTATACACTGCGTTTTTGACCTGAGACCGCGCATCTTTTCCGGACATCAGGATTGAGACTGAGATGTTCACGGGAGCAGAGAAAACCCTAAAACATTCAACGACTCTCGATTGCGCGAGGGAGGGAGTCTGCCCCAAGTGATGAAGCGAAAGGTGGAGTGGAATAGAAGGGGCGGTAAAGTGGTCAGAGTGGAATAGACTGGGCGGATCCTTGAAAAGGCACCAGGGCTGAGGAGTCAGGGACAACGTATCTCGGGAGAAGAAAGCATCCCCGAGGATACTGGCTGCATCGGAGTGGGCATGGGGGTCGGTGCATGGGTGAACAGCCCGTTAGTTTGGGTGTCTCTCCTTAACCTGTAGCAGGATCCGCCGGCAAAGTACTAGAGAGTCTAACAATCGATTGTGATAATCTTTGAGCGCACCAAGGCGAACCGTTTTCGGTCCCTGCCCCATTTCGCCAGAAGCCATTTCCGGAAGTTGTTCTTCCGCCCGGATGGCGGGCGCCCTCAGGCCGGGGACGTTTTATTGGAATCGAATTCAAATCTGCAGCGTGGGCGAGACATGAAACTCCATTCTTCGATGCTTCGCAATTCCCTTCTCCTTATTGCGGCGATTCTGGCGCTGCCGGCCGTTCGCGCCGTGGCGCAATCCAATCAGGAGAGCGCGGCGGCCGCTCAAACGCCGGCCGTCCCTGCACGCCTTACTCAAGCCATTGACGACACGCAATTGGTGCGCTTGCAAGGTAACGTGCATCCGCTCGCGCGGCCCGAGTTCGATCAGGGAGCGGTCGCCGATTCCACGCCGATGAACCGCATGCTTTTGCTTCTGCAGCGCAGTCCGGAGCAGCAAGCCGCGCTGCGGCAATTGATGGATGAGCAGCAGAGCAAGGACTCGCCGAATTTTCATCAGTGGCTCACGCCGGATCAGTTTGGAAAGCAGTTCGGCCCCGCGGACGCGGACGTTAAGGCGATAACGGGCTGGCTGACTCGCCAGGGATTCCAGGGAATCAAGGTCGCGGCGGGACGCACGGTCATTGAGTTTTCCGGAAACGTCGGCCGGGTGCGCAATGCGTTCCACACGGACATCCACAAATTTCTTGTCAGGGGCGAGTGGCGACAAGCGAACATCAGCGATCCGCAGATTCCGGTTGCACTGGCGCCAGTCGTCGCAGGCGTTGTTTCCTTGCACAATTTTCCAAGAAAGTCGTTCCGGCACATGGTGGGAGCGTTCACGCGAACCGCAGATGGCCGCGTCATACCCCAGTTCTCCACAAGCAGTGGCTTCTATATTCTTGGTCCAGCGGACTTCGCGAAAATCTACAACATTCCGTCCACGCTTGACGGTACAGGCACGACCATCGCTATCGTCGCCGATTCCAACATCAACCCGCAGGACGTGGTGGATTTTCGAAACTTATTCGGGCTACCCGCCAATCCGCCCGTCATTACTCTGGACGGGCCTGACCCGGGCAAGAACGGGGATGAGGGCGAGGCCGATCTGGATGTCCAGGTGGCGGGCATGGTCGCGCCGAAAGCGACGATCAATCTGGTGGTATCGGAAGACACGCTCACGGCGTTTGGGATAGACCTTTCGGCCGTGTACATCGTCGACAACAATATTGCGGACGCGATGAGCGAAAGTTTCGGCGAGTGCGAAGCTGCGCTTGGCACAGCTAATGTGTTCTACAACTCGCTGTGGGAGCAGGCCGCCGCACAGGGCATCACCGTAACAGTCGCTGCCGGAGATCCCGGTTCCGCGGGATGCGATAATTTCAACATCGTAGCTGCTGCCTCCTTCGGGCTTGCCGTAAGTGGAATCGCTTCCACGCCATTCAACATTGCGATGGGCGGCACCGACTTCGACGACGTCGGAACACAACCGAGTTTTTGGAGTCCGACGAACGGTCCGGGAAAAGAGTCAGCCCTCGGATACATCCATGAAACGACGTGGAATAACTCCTGCGCGGCGACTGCGACCAGCGCGAACTTAAACACCGTCTGCGCAACAGCGAACAACATTATTGCGGGCAGCGGCGGGCCCAGCGGTATCTATCCGAAACCGTCATTTCAAAGCGGGATCACGCCGAACGGGATTGCCGCAGGTGACAACCATCGCTACACTCCTGACGTCTCCTTGTTCGCGAGCGACGGACCAGCGAGCAAGAGCTTTTATTTGTTTTGCCAGGCGGATGCGATTTTGCCCGGAAGTCCTCCTTCTTGTGCATCGAGCGGTTCATTTAGCTTCTTCGGAACGGGAGGAACATCGGCATCTTCGCCTGCATTTGCAGGCATCATGGCCTTGATCAATCAATCGCAAGTCACTGCGGGTAAGCCCGGCCGCCAGGGAAATGCAAACTTAGTGCTTTATAAGATCGCAGCGACGGCCGGACAGAGTTGCAATTCGTCAACCACGCCCCTTACGGGCTCGACCTGCTCCTTCAATGATGTGACGAAGGGCAACAATTCCGTTCCATGCGTCGGGAATTCACCAAACTGCAGCAGCAAGACCGCAAATACGAACGGGGTTCTTGTAAGCACCGCCAGTCCGACTACACCCGCATGGACCACGGCAACGGGCTACGACCTCGCAACGGGCCTCGGTTCGGTAAACGTGGCCAACCTGGCGACCGCATGGACAACGGCGGTGGGCGCATTCAAGTCCTCGACTACGAGTTTGAAGCTCAATGGCGCAACATCAACGGTCATAATCACGCACGGCACCTCGGTGGCGGCCGCGGTTACAGTCGCACAGACGTCGGGCACGGTTGTGCCGACCGGGGACGTTTCGCTAATCGCACCTACTTCCGTGAATGCGGGCATCGGTTCGGGGACGCTGTCCAGCGGCACCGCGACCTTTAACACGACCTCCTTGCCGGGCGGGAGCTATAACCTCAAGGCGCACTATGCGGGCGATGGAACATTTGCTCCGAGCGACGACTCGACCGGTGTGCCCGTCGTGGTGAACAAGGAGAATAGCCGCCTGCAAATGGGGATCGTCACCTTCGATCCCGTAACCGGAAACATCACCAGCACGAATGCCACTTCCTTTGCATACGGTTCGCCCTACATCTTGCGGCTCGACATTTTGAACAGCACAACAAGTGGGTGTCAGCTCCTTGTGACCCCTGCGGTGACGGCGGGCTGCGCCTTTGATGCAACAGGGTCGGTCACCATAACCGATAACGCCGCTCCGCTTGACACCGGAACTTTTGTAATCAACAGCGCGGGACACGCCGAGGATCAACCCATCCAACTGAATGCCGGATCGCACAGTATCGTGGCCACCTACTCGGGTGACATCAGCTACAGCGCTCCCAGTGCATCCTCGACGGCCACCTGGACGGTGTCAAAGGCAACCACGGCGACGGGGCTGGCGGCAACCCCGGCGACCGGGGTGACCACGGCCACCCCCGTGACGCTAACGGCCTCCATCGCGTCGCAAAGCAACAGCACGGCGGGTCCGGGCGGAACGGTCACGTTCTTCAACGGCACCACGCAAATCGGGAGCCCGGTCACCGTAGTGCCCGCGGGCGCAACGGCAATAGCCTTCGCCAGCGGAACTGCAAGTCTGCAAACCACGTTCACCTCGACGGGTACGCAGACGATCACGGCAACCTACAGCGGGGATTCAAATTACGCGACTTCCAATGCGCCGGCGACCACCATCACAGTTACGAGCCAGGGCAGCTTTACGGTCGGTGGGAGCGCGGTGACCGCGACCGCAGGAAGCAGCGGGACTTCCACGATAACGGTGACTCCGACCGGGGGATTCATGAGCAACGTGAACGTGACTTGTCCGGCCACGGGCTTGCCTCCGGGCGTGACTTGCATGCCGAATCCTTTGACAATCAATGTCACGGGCACGGCTGCTGTGACGGGGAGTTTGACTCTGGCTGTCTTGGCGCCGTCGATGGGTTTGTCGGCTTCTGCCGCTCCGGTGCAGCAGAAGCTTTTGGCGGCCGGCATGATTCCTTGGCGTGGCGGCGGCAAGGGTTGGTTGGCCCTGGGCGCCGGCGCGGGCTTGGGAGCGTTGATTCTGCTCGTGTTACCCGGCGGGAAGCGGTATCGCGCCGGGCTCGGGCTTGGGCTCATCTGCGTGCTGAGCTTTACGCTGGGTTGCAATAATTACGGTGGCGGAGGGGGCGGCGGGCTGGCCACGACGACCACAAAGATCACTGTTACCAGCACGAAAGTGGCGCAAGGCACGAACTTCAGCTTCTCAATTGCCGTCACTTCAACGGGAACGGCTGCAAACGGGCAGGTGCAGCTCTTTGACGGCACGGGCACGCTTGGTTCGAGCGTTACCGTTTCCAATGGCTCAGCGACGATCAGTAACGCGGGATTGCTGCCTGGTACCCACGCGATCAGCGCGCATTACCTGGGCGATACGTACACGCAGGCGTCCCAGAGCGGCGCGCTCAATGTGGCCGTTACAGGGCCGACGACGTTTGTCATCTCGGCGACGCCGGCGGCGTCCAACGGCACGCCCATGGTCAACCTCACCATCAATTAACACTGTGCGCAAAAACACCCGGGGGATGGGTATCCACTCTTTGCATTTTCGAACACCACTCCCAGGTTCCGTCTGCGGTCCTCGGGGATAGGCTTCGCTACCCTATCGGATCGTCAGTTGACGTTCGGCGGAAAAAAGATATTCCAGAATTGGGGCGCGGGGGACAGAAATTCGACTGGAATGAGCGAGCCTCCCTGGCTGAGCTGTGCGGGTCGTACCACATTCACCTCGACGCGCTGCTGCGTTTTGGGATTTTCGAGCGTAAACTTCGTGCCCGCGGCGAGGCCCTCGGCAAGAATAATCATGGCGCCGCTGGCGCTGACCGTATGCGTGAATCCGTGGATAGGATTCGTCTTACCCGTGAGGTGAACGATGACCGGCATGCGCAGCAGGACGCGCTGGGCGCGGCGGCGTTCCTCCGCGGTGGGCTGTCTGTTCGCGCCAGGGCGCATGGCATTTACCTGACCGGGCCTCAGATATGATCCGGGTTTCATGTTTAAGAGGGTTTCACAGTTCGAGACCCCAAAAATCCATTTCTGGCGCGACGAGCTCGACGCCGTATTCCCAGCCGTCGGGCCGGGACGTACCCTTCCACACGACGATGGCGGCATTGCTGGAATGGTTGGCGAGATTGGTGAGGGCCACGCGTTGCTCGAGCCCCAAAGAATGCTGGAGAACGACCATGCAGCCATAGGGATTCACAATTCGCGTGTGCGCTTCAGCGCTGACCCGCTTGCCCCCCTGGTCGTCCCATTCGAGACGCACGGGAACACGGGAGTTCATGCGGCGCCCGCGGCGCTTTTCGCGGTATTTCGCGCTGCTTTGCCTGAATTCGCGCAGACTGACGGACATGTTTCCCTCTAAGAAGCCATGCTAGAGTTGGGGGTGAAAAGGGTCAATGGTACGAGCGCTGGTGGGCACGCGAAAGAGTAGCTGTACAAAGGGACAGGTAGGAACGCCGGAGCAGGACAGGTCGTGAGGAATCTGATCGTCAATGCGGATGATCTGGGGTGGACGAACGGGGTAAACCGCGGAATCGTGGAGTCCTTTCATCACGGGATTGTGACCAGCACGTCACTGCTGGCGAACGGAGCGGCGTTTGCGGACGGTGTGCAGGCTGCAGGGTCCGCGCCCGGCCTGGGCGTGGGCGTGCACCTGAATTTGAGCGACGGCCCGCCGGTCGCGGAGCCGGAAACGGTAACGAGCCTGCTCAACGACAAAGCCGAATTCGCGGGCGGACCCGAGAGATTGCTCCTGCGGCGCGCGCGCCGCAGATTGCTGCTGGATGAAGTCGAGCGCGAATGGGACGCGCAAATCCAGAGAGTCCGCGACGCCGGGATCGAGCCGACGCACCTGGACGGGCACAAGCACGTGCACATGCTTCCGGGATTGTTTGAGATTGCGCTGAGGCTCGCGAAGCGCCACGGCATCGGCGCGATTCGCGTGTCGCTCGAGGCGTCGAACTTGCGCGCGGCGCTTGCCTCGGGTGCCGAGCAGAACGCCCGCGTGGTCATGAAGCAAGGCGTGCAGGCACGCGGTTTGAAGCTGCTGGCGCGCGATGCGTGGGAACAAGCCGAACGCGCGGGCATTTCCACGGCAGATTATTTTTGCGGGATTGCGCAAACCGGCGAGCTGACGCGCGAAGGCGTGGCGCAATTTCTGAAGAGCGTGCCGGATGGAACAACCGAGCTGATGTGCCATCCAGGCTATGCGGATGCGGCGTTGGAGAAAACGCCGACGCGGCTCCAGGATTCACGTCAGACCGAACTGCAAATCCTGACGGACACCGGAATTCGAAATCTTGTCGCGTCTCAGGGGATTCGCCTGATAGACTATGCCTTCGTGACCCAGGAAGCTTAACGAAGGCTTTTGCAGAAAAGAATGAGAAGCGATTCGCTCATCCAGTATTCCGTCGTCGTTCCGTTCTACAACGAACAGGAAAACATCCCACCTCTCTACATGAAGCTGACCGAAGTGATGGACGGGATTGGCGAGTCTTATGAATTGGTGTTCGTGGATGACGGGAGCAAGGACAACACGTTCAAGGTGCTCTCCGATATTTTCGAGCACGACCGCAGGGTTAACCTGGTGCGCCTGCGCCGCAATTTCGGACAGACGGCGGCATTGAAAGCGGGGTTTGATTTTGCGCGCGGCGAAGTCGTGATTTCCATGGACGGCGACCTGCAGCACGACCCCGAAGAGATTCCGCGCTTTCTGGAAAAAATCGCGGAAGGCTACGATCTGGTCAGCGGCTGGCGCAGCCAGCGGCAGGATCACTGGCTGATGCGGCAGTTTCCCAGCCGCACCGCGAACTGGATGATGGCGAAGCTTTCGGGAATCGAGCTGCACGATTTTGGGACCACGTTCAAGGCTTACCGCCGGGAAATTATTCAGGAAATTCAGCTTTACGGCGAGCTGCACCGGTTCATTCCGGCGCTGGCCAGCTCCACGGGAGCGAAAATCGCGGAAGTGCCGATCGGAAATCCGCAGCGGAAGAACGGCAAATCCAATTACGGAATCGGGCGCACCATCCGCGTCTTCCTGGATTTGCTGATCGTCAAGTTCCTGCTGGATTATTCGACGCGGCCGCTGCAGTTCTTCGGCTTGCTCGGCATGGGAGGCGCGGGTCTGGGCTCCCTGCTCGGATGCTTCCTGGCATACGAGAAGTTTTACCAGCACAAGGCGATCATGGCGGAGCACGGGCCGCTGATGCTGCTGGCCGTGGCGCTCTTCATCAGCGGCGTGCAGTTCATGTCCATGGGATTGCTGGGCGAAATCATCGCGCGCACTTACTATGAGTCGCAGAACAAGCCGATCTATGCGTTGCGCGAAGTGAAAAGCCACCGCAAAGAACTGGGCGACTCGGCCGAGTCGACGCGGCCTTCGGGCAACCCGGAACGATAGCGAAGTCCCCGCAACAAAGGATTTCTGCGCGATTGCGCAGCAGGCGATTTCCTAAGAGCGGCGCGCGAGACCGCGGTATTCACCGCGGAAATAAAGCAGCGGCTCTCCCTTGTGAATCACGGCGTCTTCCACTTCCCCGACAAAAATCGTGTGATCACCCGTAAGATGCGACGCGATGACGTTGCAGCTCAGGTGGAGCAGCGTGTTTTCAAGGATAGGGATGCCGCTCGGGGTCCAACGGTAGCGGATGGACAAGCGCTCCTCGGTCTCGGCGCTTTGCTCGCCACTCGCGAAGTACTCGGAAATGGCCTCCTGCCCTTCCTTAAGGACGCTGACGCCGAAGCGCTTTTTCTTCTGGAGCAAAGGAAGAATTTTCGCGCCGTGGTCGACGCAAACCAGAATCAGCATGGGGTCGAGCGAGACTGAGGTGAAGGAGTTGGCAGTCATGCCCTGAATTTTTCCGGGCTCGCGCTCGACGGTGACCACGGTCACGCCAGTGGTGAAATGGCCCAGTGCTTTGCGAAATTCCAATGGAGTGAGTCGCGGCGTTGGCATCTTCGAAGTTTTTGAAGATACCATACTGCGGACTGGGAAAGCGAAGCGGCGCATGCCCACGGAGATCGCAGACGTGTATGATCGGGGCGCATCGCGGAATCCGGAACGGAGCGAAGAATCATGGCGCGAAGAATCGCGATACTGGGAGGAACGGGAGCGGAAGGCTCCGGGCTGGCGTACCGCCTGGCCAAAGCCGGGGAAGAAATTGTCATCGGCTCGCGCGATGCGGCGCGCGCGCAGGGGACGGCGAAACAATTGCGGGAGCGCATTGGCGGCAGCGTTCGAATCGAGGGAATGGACAATGCGTCGGCGGCGGGAGCGTGTGACGTGGCCGTGCTGACGGTTCCCTTCTCCGGCGCGGCGGCACTGCTGAAGCAATTGAAAAACGTCTGGAAGCCGGGAACAATCGTGATCGATACCACGGTGCCGCTGGCAGCGACGGTAGGCGGAGCTGCGACGCGCGTGCTCGGCGTGTGGCAGGGCTCGGCCGCGGAGCAAACGAAGGAACTGCTGCCTGCGGGAGTAAGTCTTGCGGCAGCGCTGCAGAATCTTGGCGCGGAACTACTTGCCGGCGACGCGCCGGTCGAATGCGACGTTCTGGTGTGCAGCGACGATGAAAGAGCAAAGCAAGTGGCTTCAGAGCTGGTCAGCAAGATTCCGGGAGCGCGCGCTTTGAACGGAGGAAAACTGGAAAATGCGAGAATCGTGGAATCGCTGACGGCGTTGCTGATCGGATTAAATCTGCGTTACAAAGTGCATGGCGCCGGGATCCGCTTCACGGGACTGCCTTTGAAATAATCGTTCCTGTTTAACTTCTCAACAGATTTACAACTGCAGCAGCGCGCGGGCGAGCTTGCGCTTCTGCGAAAGCGCCTTCATTACTGTGGGGAGGATGGCGACCTTCATACCGAGCGCTGAGATCGCGGTTGCTTGCGCCTTGTCAGCAGGATCGATGACGAAAGTGCCGGTGAAATCGGCGTAGAGTTTTGCGACGCCCAATGCGGTTGGCTGGTGACCAAGCTGAGCAAGCATTTTGTCAGACGGACCCTTCAGCGATTTCCCGCCGACAATTGGACAAACCGCAAAAACTTTCTCTCTCCTCGCGCGCAGCAGCTCACGGACATACGGAACGGCGAGAACCGGCCCGATGCTGATCAATGGATTGCTGGGACAAATGATGATGCGGTCCGCATCATGGATTGCCTCAAGGACGCTGGGAGCGGGCCGCGCGGAATCCGCACCCTCGAAACGGATGCCTTGCACGACGGGTTCGGCGCGGCGTTTCACGAGATATTCCTGAAAATGCAGCGTTCCTTCATTCGAATCGATGATCGTGGGAACCGGATCGTCGGACATCGGGAGGATGCGGGACTTCACGCTCAGGGCCGTTCGAATGGAATCGGCAGCCTGCGACAAAGTCTTCCCCTCGGCGAGCAGGGCGGTGCGATGGATGTGCGTGGCGAGATCGCGGTCGCCCAGATTAAACCAATCGGGGCGGCCATAAGCGGCGAGGTGCTTGAGCGCATGAAAAGTTTCGCTGCGGAATCCCCAGCCCTTCGCTGAGTCAACCACTCCCGCCAGTGTGTAGGTGACGATGTCGAGGTCAGGGGAAATTTTCAGACCGTGAAGAACGATGTCATCACCGGTGTTGACGATGATCGTCAACAGGCGCGCGTCCATGGCCTGGTAAAGACCGAGGAGCAGTTTCGAAGCGCCGACGCCGCCCGCGAGCGCGGTGATTTTTAGTTTTTTTCCCCGGGACATCGAAAATTCAGCTGCCGGCCGCAAGCCTGGCGCTAGCCGCGTATCCGTTCTTGTCCGCTAGTCTGGCGACGCGATCGCGCACGGGCGATGAAAGAAATTCCTTCCGGCCGACAAATTCAGGATAGATCGCGAGGCGCTCGCGAAAAGCAAAACCGCGGGACTCCGTTTCGAATTGGAGCCGCCCGATTTGTGGCCAGGCAGCTTCCGGATTGATGAAATCCCTGGTGACGGGAGAGATGCCGCCCCAGTCGTTGATGCCCGCTTCGAGCAATCGCGGGAAATCGTCATAGCTCAAATTCGGCGGCGCCTGCACGTTCATTTGGGAGCCGAGAATCAGCCGGGCGATGGCGACGGTGCGTAGCATGTCGCCGAGGGAAGGTTCCGGATGCGCGGCCATCGGTATGTCCGGTTTGGAGCGGAAATTCTGGATGATGACTTCCTGAATGTGGCCGTACTTTTCATGGAGCGTTCGAATCGCAAAGAGAGAGTCAACGCGCTCTTCCATGGTCTCGCCGATGCCGATCAGAATGCCGGTGGTGAAGGCCATGGAGAGCTTCCCGGCTTCTTCGATGGTGCGAAGGCGCAGCGCGGGCACTTTGTCGGGGGCGTTGGCGTGCGGCAATCCATCGCGCATCAATCGCGGGCTGACGTTTTCCAGCATCAGGCCGACGCTGGCGTTCGAATCTTTCAAACGCTCGAGAGAGGCACGGTCCATGACACCAGGATTGGAGTGAGGAAGCAGGCCTGTTTTTCCGAGGACCAGCTCACACATCGCCGCAAGGTAATCGAGCGTGCGTGAATAGCCCTGCTTGGCGAGGAATTCGCGGGCTTCCGGAAAAATCCGCTCCGGCTGATCGCCGAGACTGAAGAGCGCTTCTTTGCACCCCGCGAGGCGGCCGCGTTCGGCGAGCGCGAGCACTTCCTCCGGTGTCATGAAGTGAGCGCCGGGCTGACCGGGATCCTTTCGAAAGGTGCAGTAGCCGCAATAGTCGCGGCAAAGAGTGGTCAGCGGGATGAATACTTTTCTCGAGTAGGTAACGACAGCTCCCTTCCCGCATGTACGAATCGATGTTGCGGCACGCAAGAGGTCTGGGAGAGAAGCTTGCTCCGCGAGCAGCAGGGCGGCCGAGCGGTCAACGGCGTGGCCTGTTCGCGCGAGGGTCAGGGCATTCTCCACGTGTGTATTCGAAACGGGAGGTGGAACTGTGCTGTAGAGCCGAGTGTCCATACCAAGGCCCGCAGTGCGTGCCAAAAAGAATTTAACACAGAGGCCGCGGAGTACACAGAGAACACAGAGAAGAAGATTAACGGAAGAGATCTTGGGAGGCGGGGCGGATGATGCTGGCCGCGGGTTCCGATACAGGTTTGTAGCGATAGCCACGAATGAGAACAACGGGAGAGCCTTCCGACTTGCCCATCAAGAGGCCAGCAGCAGCAGCGAGCTCATCGGCGACGGCGAGGATCGTCGCGGTGAGAGGCTTTCCTTGGCGATCCTTGGTGCCTCGCAAATCGAGGAGCACGGGAACGCCGGCAGCGCCGATGGCGACATTTGTCAAGCCGAGGCGCCAGGGGCGGCCAAAAGTGTCGCTAATGATGACGGCGAGGCGTTTGCCGGTTCGCTTGCGGAGCGCGGCGACAAGCTTTTTGGCGGAACGATCGGGATTGCGGGGGAGCAGAGTCACGATGCCGCGGCCACGAACATTCGAATGGTCGACCCCGGCATTGGCGCAAACAAAACCATGGTGTGTTTCAGTGATCAACACGTGATCGCTGCGCACGATGCGCCGCGATTCCTTCAGAACGACTTCAATGATGCGCGGGTCCTTCTTCAGCCGATGGGCAATGGCAATCGCCTCAACCGAAGGTTTTACCTTTGTAAGCCGGACCATAGATCCTTCGGCCTTGGAAACGATCTTTTGAGCGATGACAAGAATGTCGCCATCTTCGAAGCGCATCCCTGCTTTCCGCGCCGAACCGGCTATGCGATTCGAAAGGTCATCTCCCCGGCGAATTTCCGGGAACCGCGGGATGCGAAACAGCCGCAAGCCGGAAGCGGCCGCCGAAGTGTCCTTCGAGGAAGAGGCGGATTCAGAAGGTCTGGCCATGAGCGCGGAAAAGGAAATCTTACGCGAGCCGGGGAAAGCTTTCACCTGTCGAGAAGTGTTCCGCGAAAAAAGAACGGGCGGTGCGCCTGAATTGGGCAAGCGCGCCGCCCGCGATAACTCTCCCGAACCGCTCAGTCCGTTCAGCGGTGCGGTTTGTCGTCTTTTTCCTTGTCCTTCGGTTTATCCGGCTGCTTGTCTTTTGGACGTTCCTGCTGCTTCTGTTGTTGCTGTTGTTGTTTTTGCTGCAGCTTCTGTTGTTCCTGGCCGTGTTTGTTCTCCACTTGCTCGAGCTGCCGCTGTTGTTTTTGCTGGACCTGTTGCTGCTGCTGGTCCTGCTTGCGCTGCATCTGTTCCAGCTGCTGCTGTTGCCTCTGCTGGATCTGTTGCTGCTTGCGGTCGTCCGCAGTTTTCTGCTGAGTTCTCTGCTGTTCCTGCTGTTGTTGCTCGATCCGCTGGCGCTCCTGATCTTGTCTCTGACGGAGCCGTTCCTGATCCTGCTGAACTTTCTGCTGCTCCTGGACTTGCTTTTGCTCGATCCGCTGCCGCTCCTGGTCCTGTTTCTGACGGAGCTGCTCGGATTCCTGTTGATGCTTCTGTTCGAGCTGCGGGTTCACATTTCCAGGCGCATTGCCAGGATTGTTTGGCCGCACCGAAGGCGGACGGTCGTTGTAGATTCTCGGATTGTCGGCATTCGCGGGCGGATTGCCTGGCTTGTTGCCAGGTTTGTTGACGTCCTGATTCGCCGGAGGGGCATTGTTTTGCACAACGGGCGGGTTTGCAGGTTTCATTTGAGACTGACCGACGTTGCCTGGAGCTCCAGGTCGATTGCCCGCATTGTTCTGCATGTTGCCGGGCCGGTTGGCCGGAACGTTCTGCGGCGGGCCAGGTTTTGCCGGTGGGGCGATTTTCACCGGGATTGGAGTAACTTGGGCGTTCTCGCGCTGCTGTTGCCGTATTTCGGAAACCGAGATGGGCCGACCGCCGTTCGCTCTGATGGCTTCCTGCTGTTGTTCGAAGCGAGCTGGCGGTGGGGGCGGCGGCGTCTTCGCTACCACGCCGCGGCTCTCAAGCACCGCGGGGGGACGAACCCTGGCCGGGGCGCCGGCGCCGAGGACAGCCTGTTTCGGCGGCGCCCCGACCGGCGCTGCCGCGGTCGCAACCGGAGCGTTGGCAACATCCCGCTCGTCGACTTTGATCATGTGCTTGCCCACGGGCTGAGCGGAGGTGAAGGTCTCATGGGAAGTGGCGGTCACTGCGCCGGGAACGCCCTGGTTGACATACTTGATGTTGTTGATGTGGACGTTGTTGCTGTTGTTGACCACGGTGGTGTTGTAGACGTTGGTGACATACGTGTTGTTGACCGTGGTGTTCGATACGTTCACGTTATTCACGTACGTGCGGCTTACGCGATAAGAAGGCACGTAGACCTCGCGCGGCCCCAGCGGGAACCACGCCACACCGACTCCGCCACCGCCGCCAACGCCAATCCCAACGGCGAAGTGCGGTCCGCCGACCCAGGCCACGAGCGCGGGCGCGTAGACCGGCCGAACGTAAGCTACTTCAACCACTGCCGGTCTTGGCGGGCAGGGCACCCAGCCCCATACGCCGCGAACGACAATCCAGCGTCCGTAGTGGAAAGGTGCGAAGCCCCAAGGCTCATCGTCAACCCAAGTCCATCCCCAGGGAGAGATCCAAACCCAGTGGCCGTAGCGATAAGGAGCCCATCCAACTACGGTAGTGTGCGGGAACCAAACGTTGCCGTACTCGGGCACGGGCCGCCAGCCACCGTAATCATCGAGATCCTCGTAGCCGATCACGTCGCGCGAGACGTAGCGCGAAGAGATGGAGCGATCTTCGCGGCGGTCGCGGTCGCCGCACCAGTGATCGAAATCGTCTTCATCGCCGCCAAATCGCTGCACGTCGGCGTCAAGCTGTTCAATCCCGAAGAACGTGCCGGCCTCCCGAGGATGAATCGTGTAAGCCGATCCACCGCCCGTGACTTCGCCTTCGCCATCGCGGACAAAAACGGAGGTCGTGTCGCCCGCCTCGTTCACATCGATGCGGTAGCGGCCGGGACGAAGGATGGAAAACGCCAGGTTTGGAGTGTCGACCTCAAAGGTTTCATCATCATCGAGATTGCGCACGCGAATATTGATGGTTCCTTCGGTGACGCGGATCTGCGAGACGTTATCCGAGAGGTTCAGGAAGGAAAAGCCGGTGTTGCCCGACAGGCGGATCGCCGCCGAACCGATGTGCAGCTCGGCGCGCGCGCCGTTGTCGGTCCAGAGCTTGTCGCCGGTCGTGATCGGCCGGTTCACGACAGTGTTGACCCAGTCGTCGGTTCCCGCGGGGTTGAAGGAAACGGAACCGTGCGTGTAGCTGAGGCGCGCGACGCGGCCGGGAGGGTCATCTTGATCGGCGGCAGCGCGTTGCGGGACAAAGAGAGCCACCGCCATCGCCAGGCTCAACAGGCTCACCAATTTGAACGCGTGTGTTCTCATATCGGAATCTCTCCTGAAACATAAGCGGCTGTGTTTCATCTGCGCCGCGTCATTTCACATCCCTGAGTGAAGGGCCTGGGTGTCGTTCAAACACTAGCACTTCGTTCGTTTTCAGCATTTGCTTGGCGCTTATCCCATGTCCAAATAGGAAACGCTTTTAGCGAAATGCTTCACTTTATCTAACACCCCCCCACTAGAAGAGTTGTGTGAAGCCAGGAAGCGAAAACCGTCGTTGCGTCACCCGGAACATCGCGTCCGAAAAGCGAAAAACCCGCCTGAGATTCCGGGCGGGCTTTTTCGCGTGCCAATGATGAAATTAGTGCCGGCTGCCGTGAGAGACGGAACCCCCGCTTCCATGGGAGCTTCCGCCACTGCTGCTGCCACCGCCACCGCGACTTCCACCTCCGCCGCCACCGCCATGGTATCCGCCACCGCCACTGGAGCCACCGCCCCCGCCGCGGTATCCCCCGCCGCCGCTGTAGCCACCGCCGCGGGAACCACCACCGCCAGAGCTGCTTCCGCCGCCACGATAACCGCCATAGCTACCACCACCGTAGCTGGGGCTCGGCGCGGAATAGGAGCGCGAAGGAGCGGGATAGCTGCGGCTGGGC
>Ga0209180_10000072_pt1 | contig 45964 bp, 37 predicted proteins | sample CZO8metaG_3_FD_188355 | JGI IMG/M metagenome (GOLD analysis project Ga0209180, IMG submission 188355) | Vadose zone soil microbial communities from the Eel River Critical Zone Observatory, Northern California, USA - CZOApr15con2H2.8 metaG... | ecosystem: Environmental > Terrestrial > Soil >...
CGCGGGCTCGCGCAAGAGCGGGCGCACCATCAATCGATAGAAGAGCAGAAAAAGATGCATTTCAGCGCCGGATAATCTGTTCGATTTTTCCATCACGCAACTTGACCACGGTGTCCGCCAGCGACGCCGCCTCGAGGCTGTGGGTCGCTACGATACTTGCGGTGTTTTGCTCGCGCGTGAGACGCCGGAGTAATTGAAGAATGACGTTGCCGGTGATCGTGTCCAGATTGCCGGTCGGCTCGTCAGCGAGGAGGATACCCGGCGAATGGATGAGCGCCCGCGCAATGGCGACACGCTGCATCTGGCCGCCCGAGAGTTGGTGAGCATAACGCTCGCCGAGGCCGTCGAGCCCGACCCACGCGAGGCGCTCCCGGGCCGCCTCGCGCGGATTCGTTTTTCCCGCGAGCAGCAGCGGCAATTCCACGTTTTCGAAAACCGTCAGCGTGTGCAGCAGTTGAAACGACTGAAAGATGAAGCCAATCTTCTCGCGCCGCAATTGGGTTAGGCCGGTGTCTTTCAGGGAGGAAGTCGCTACTCCATCGAGAAGAACAGTTCCGGATGTCGGAAAATCCATGGCGCCGGCAAGATTCAGCAGTGTCGATTTTCCGCAACCGCTGCGGCCCACGAGCGCCACAAACTCACCACGCCCGACATTCAAGGAGAGACCCTTGAGCGCAGGCACTCGCTGGCCATCCGTCAGGTAATCTTTCGAAATGTTCTGCAGCGAGAGCATCGGCATGTCAGTTCGCGGGCCTTGCATCTTTCATGGTAACGGGAAACGGCAAGGAAATGGGCGGCCAATTCGAATCGCAAGGATCTTCATTGAGCGTGATTTAAAGTGACCCGGATTCTTTCACTCAGGGAAACAAGGATCCGATTCGGGAGCTTGCCCCGCCCAAGATTTTACAGATCTTTCAATTCGACTGACCTGAGAAAACGGGCGCGTGCCGAAGCACGAAAAAATGCGGCCGCAGGTTGTGTCGCCGCAGCATTTGTAATGTAATTCGATGAGCAGCTCGCGGCTTGATACAACCGAATAGTGCAAGATCCTTTTCTCTGCCGCTTCTCGAGTCCCAGGAGGATTCATGGCTGGGTTTATTGGACGCGTCGGAATTGACCTAGTAGCTGTCGCTCTGGGATGCGGGACTGCGGCTGCGCAGGGCTGGCAGCATCTGGGCAAAGTGCAGCGCGTCGAAAAATTGAAAGACGGCGTCGAGCTGGCCGCCGGATCAGCGAAGGTGCGTATCACGGCTTTTCGCGATGGAATATTCCGCGTGCGTGTCGCGCCCAACGGTACTTTCCCCAAAGATTTTTCCTGGGCGGTGATCGAATCGCCCCAGCCGCCCGCCCTTCAGATCGAAGAAAACCAGAAGGAAATACGAATCACCGCTGGGAACGTGATTGCCACGGCGCAGAAGCTAACACTGCTCATCGATTTCAAGGATGCGGCTGGAAATGTACTTCTTGCCGATGAATCAAGCTTGCCGATGGGCTGGAATGGCCAGGGGATCCACGTTTGGAAGAAGATGCCATCAGACGAAAATTACTACGGCCTCGGTGATAAAGCTGGCCCGATGAATCGCCGCAACCGGTCCTTCACCAACTGGAACACCGATGAGTTCGGCTGGCAAGAGTCCTCCGACCCGCTCTACAAGACGATTCCATTCTTCATTGGACTGCGCAAGGGCACGGCCTACGGGGTTTTCTTCGACAACACTTACAGAAGTACTTTCGATTTCGGCAAGGAATCCGCGGACTACTTTTCGTTTGGCGCGGAAGGCGGTGAACTGAACTACTACTTCATGGCCGGGCCCGAACCGAAAAAAATCGTGGAAGAATACACAGCCCTCACGGGACGCTCGCCGTTGCCTCCGCTCTGGTCGCTCGGTTACCAGCAGTGTCGCTACTCCTACTATCCCGAATCCCGGGCCCGCGAGATCGTCAAAACCTTTCGAGAGAAAAAGATTCCGGCTGATACCATCTATTTCGACATCGACTATCAGCAGGACTATGCCCCCTTCACGATCAACCGGGAACATTTCCCCGTTTTCGAGAAGATGATTTCGGATTTTCGCGCGCAGGGCTTTCATACAATTCTTATCACCGACCTGCACATCAAGAAAAATCCAGACCACGGTTACGCACCGTACGACTCCGGAATCAAGAACGACGTGTTCGTCAAGAATGCCGATGGCTCCGTTTACGTCGGGAAGGTGTGGCCAGGCGACAGCGTGTTTCCGGATTTCACTCTCGCACGCGCACGGGACTGGTGGGGTGGCCTGTACAAGGATTTCGTGAGCATGGGAGTCGCCGGTTTTTGGAACGACATGAACGAGCCTTCCATCTTCTTTCGCGCGGACAAGACCATGCCGCTCGATACTGTTCATCGTCTTGACGATGGCACCGCCCGCGACCATCGCGCCATCCACAATGTGTTCGGTATGGAGAATGTCCGGGCGACGTATGAAGGTTTGCGCAAACTTCAGCCGGAGGAACGGCCCTTCGTGCTCACCCGCGCCGCGTATTCCGGTGCCCAGCGCTATGCCGCTACGTGGACGGGCGATAACAGCAGTACTTGGAATCATCTGGGAATGAGCACCCCCATGCTCTTGAGTATGGGAATCTCCGGGTTCCCGCTCATTGGGGATGATATCGGCGGATTTGCAGGTTCTCCAACCGCCGATCTCTTAACGCGCTGGTTTGAGGTGGGCGCATTGAATCCCATTTATCGCGACCACACCGCAAAAGGCACCGCAGATCAGGAGCCCTGGGTGCATGGTCCTGAACACGAAGCGATTCGCAAGAAGTTCATCGAGCTGCGCTACCAGTTGATGCCTTACTTATATACCGGGGTCGAGGAAGCCACACGAACTGGTCTGCCTTTGATGCGGCCGGTATTTCTTGAGTATCCTCAGGCGTCGGAATTCTACGGCGACAATCGTGATTTCCTGTTTGGCCGCGATTTGTTTGTCGCGCCGGTAACCACGGAGATGGTCGACGCGGAAGAAATCTCTCTTCCGCCCGGCGAGTGGTATGACTATTGGACAAGCGAGAAGCACGCCTACAAAGAAAAGATCAACCTGCACCCGAGACTCGAGGAGATGCCGCTTTACGTGCGCGCGGGGGCGATTCTGCCGATGCAGCCGGCTGTCCAGTACACAGGTGAAATGCCAAACGGTTCTCTTCAGTTGCGCGTCTATCCCGGTAACGATTGCAGGGGCTCTCTCTACCAAGATGACGGGCACACGTTTGCTTATCAGAAGGGCGAGATTCTGCACGTCAATTACTCGTGCAAAGTTTCCGCAGGCTCCGTGACGGTAACGAGCAGTGTTGATAAGCGAGCTTTTCAGCCGTGGTGGAAAAGTGCGGATGTGACTGTCTTCGGCGCCGCGATTGCGCCGACAGAGGTGCGCGTCGGCGATGGGGTCATCCACGACTGGCATTATGACGGCCAGGCACACGCCGTCACGCTGACCGTGTCGGATGCCGTGAAAAACTGGAGCGTTCGCCTCACATTCTAAAAGTCACGGCGGCCTTAGTTTAATTCAGAGCAAAAATCGAGAGAGATTGCGCGGGCATCGTTAAGTGAATTTCGTTTCCAGACAGTTCCACCTTTGACTCTCCGAAAAGAAGCCTGATAGCTGCCGCTCTTTGAGCGGGCGTATTATTCAACGGAACGAGCAGCTCTCGTTGCTGCGCGGCGTTGTTGAACGCGACGACGAGGCGTCCTTCCTCCGATTCACGAACAAAAACGTAAGACGATTCATCAGATGCGAGATGCCACAGCTGTCCGGCGCGCAGCGCCGCATGTTCGCGGCGAAGCCTCAGCAGCGCCTGAACATAGGAGAAAACCTCCTGCTGGTCTCGGGTCCGACCGGCCTGCGTGAACGCGTCGTTTGAATCGCCGGACCAGCCGCCCGGGAAATCACGCCGATTGTCTGGGTCGCCTCCTCCGGGCATTCCGATCTCATCACCGTAGTAAATCTCTGGGATCCCTCGCAGGGTAAGCGTGAGTCCAAAAGCCAGCTTCAACTTTGCAGGCGAGCTGCCTTCAGCGCTCGCGAAGCGCGGCACGTCATGATTCGCAAAGAACGGCACAAGCATATCGGGTCGCAGATACAAAGAGTCGTGTCTGAGGACATCGGAGATGCGGCCGGCTGGCGCGTTCCGTAGCAGCACGTCACGGATTGTAAAGAACATTGGAAAATCGAAGACTGTGGAGAGTGCGCTGTCGATGCCGTCATAGCGCCGCACTCCACCTACAAAAAAAGACGTCACACTCGGATCGGGATGAAACACTTCACCAATCGTCGTCAGATTGGGATAGATCCTGCGCAATCCAGCGTGCCAGTTGGCCGAGAACTTCCGGCCGATATAGGGAAACGTATCGACACGGTACCCGTCCAGTCCGGATATTTCCGCCCACCAGACGCTGTCCTGCAGCAGATACTGCGCGACCATCGGGCTTTCCGTATTCATGTCTGGCAGAATCCCAAAGAACCAGCCTTCCGTGAGATTTCGCTTCATGCTCGCGGGTGCATGAGGGTCAGTTAGTGATTCGAATGGATCATTGGAAGGGGTTTGACCGCCCCGTTTGCTGTAGAAGGCGCCCTTCAACGGCGAGAAAGAATCGAGGTGATGTTGCAACGTGCCGTGGAACCAATCGGGCAGCGGCGGATTCGAAACCCAGGGATGCTTCGGGCCCACGTGGTTCGGCACAACGTCGAAAAAAATCTTCATGTGCTGCTGATGCGCCGCAGCAACCAGGTCCTGGTAATCCTTGAGGGCGCCGAGATGTGGGTCAACGGCATAGAGGTCAACGGCGCCATAGCCGTGATAATCCTGTGCCGCTCCGTTCTTCACAATCGGCGTGAGCCACAGGGCCGTCACTCCTAGATCCTTCAGGTACGACAAGTGGTTCTTGATTCCCAGCAGGTCGCCTCCGTGATAAGCACGGGGTTTCGAACGATCGTGCGAGCCCGGAGCTTCCGCCGGCTCGTCATTTGTGGGATCGCCGTTCGCGAAGCGGTCCGGCATGATGAGGTAAATGACGTCATCCTGTGAAAGCCCTTGAAACTTGCCCAGCGTGGGCGTGCGTGCGGCCAAGGGGAGTTCGAACGCTGTCGTTCCCTTTGGCGTCGTGATCCGGCAGACAGCCGTTCCCGGCTTCGTGTCTGCTCCGATTTTCAGCCAGAGGAAGAGATAGTTCCCGCCGGCAGCCGCTTGCGTGCGTGACACGTGGAGCGTCGGCAGATTGCAGGAAGCGCGCGTCGCTTCCAGGTCGCGGCCGGAGAGCAGCAACATGACTTCATGCGTCAGACCTATCCACCAGCTTGGAGGTTCGACTTTCGTGACGACGGGAGTAGAGTCACTCGTCTTCTGCGGTGGGTTCGCATGCGGGACCGAGCCACCGCAAAGGTCTGCAGCAACGAACACCAGCAAGAAGAAGGGCCGGAGAAAACGTTCAGCCGCGAAATGGAAAAATTGCCGCGATCGTCCATTCACGGGGAAAGCATAAGGAAAAACCAGGAGAGTTGCCACTATCGATTCTTCGCGGTATTGCGGCAAATCCGCTACCTCTGCGGCGAGGGAGACGGGGCAAAGACCAATTCGCCGAACGCTTCCGGAACATGGAAATTCGGCACTGCCGTTCGCGTAGGTCTCCAGGCGGAATAAAACCGCGGTTCGGTAGGCCCTTCGACCCGGTAGAAATTCACTCTCCAGGTCGCCGCAGGATCGAAGCTCTCGACAAGACATCTCATGGGTAGAGCAAGCTCCGCAACCCAGGTCTTCGTAGCTTCGGCCAGCGTCACGCGGCGCTGCAAGCCACTTTTCAAATCGCGTTTCTCGCCTGGAGCGATGTCGAGATCGATCCAAAATCCATTGGGGCTGACTTCAAATTCTTTGTAACGCCGCGGATTTGACGGGTCGGTCTGAAGAAACACTTCGACGACGTCGCGGTCCCAGAGTTGATCGCGGCGGCCATTGGGCTCAGCGTCAGGAAAAACGGTAATGCGATGATATTTTGCGCGAAATCGCACAAAAAGCGATTCTGGAGTCCAGACGAGCCTCACTTCTGTCTCTCTTTCCGGATCTGCGCTCTTGCCTTGCCAATCCGCGTCAAACCGCAATCGCGCTGCCATCTTCCAGGAAGATTGCGTTGGGAATCCATCGGCATCGTGCAGGTCCCACATTCGAACCGCCACAGCCGTTTGTTCACTGGAGGTAACGTCGCGTTTAGACATTCTTGTGGGGAATCTCGCCTTTACCTGGCGCTTCTTCATTGAGGCAGCTCACAGAATAACCATTGCATTGAGATCCACAACAAAAAATCATGGAAGCTGAAGAAAAACTGTCCCTCTGATAGGTTCTGCGCCCTTACGGTTGGATTCCGCCCAGACCCATGCAAACTTTTTGCGCACCAACCCATTGTCTCGTCCAGAACGCTTCGGTGCGCCGTGTTAGCATCAAATTTGACCTGATTCAACGACTCTCTCACGGTTTCAACTCAACGTATTCGCAGGAGAACGGGAATGATTGAGCCTGTCAACGCCGAAGAATTCATAAGCCAACCTGAACGGCGCAAGCCAGAGCAGTTTCAGCACGTGAAGCTGCGCATCGACGGTGGAGTCGCGCGGATGACCCTCAGCCGGCCTGAACACAATCTTCTCAATGAAGCCATGTTGCGCGAGCTGGCCGACGGAATCACGCATGCTGGTGAACGCGATGAGGTCAAACTGATCGTCCTCGACTCTGCCTGCAAGGTCTTTTGTGGCGGGATCGACATTGGTGAATACACTTCCCAGCGCGTCTTCCAGATGCTTGATGCATTTCATGCGGCCTTTGCAGGAATGCTCGAAGTTGGCAAGCCGGTCGTCTGTGTCGTGAACGGACCGGCGATTGGCGGCGGCGCGGAGCTGGCGGCTTTCGGCGATCTCGTCATTGCCACACCAAAGGCGCGATTTGCCCAGCCGGAGATCACCATCGGCGTGTTTCCGCCGCTCGCATCAACGATTCTGCCCTTTCTCGTCGGACCCAAGATCGCGCTGGAACTGGTCCTGACCGGCGAAGCCGTGACCGCAGAGCGCGCGTTGGAACTCGGCATGGTGAATCGCCTCGTGCCGGAAGCCCAATTGGAAAAAACCGTCGAGGATCTCGTTGGCCGAATCAGCGGTCATTCGGGTCCCGTGCTCACGATGGCGAAAAAGGCGATTCTCGGTGGCATGGGCCTATCTCTGCGCGATGGCCTCAAGCATTCGATGAATATTTTCTTGAATGAACTTTATCGTTTGGAAGACTCGCAAGAAGGTCTGCGCGCGCTGGTCGAGAAACGGAAGCCCAACTGGAAGAATCGCTGAACCTCGGGGGGGGTTGCAGGCGCGCATTTGACACACCCGCCACCGCCGCATACACTGAAATTTCAATTTGCAGGCCCGAGAAGCGGGGAAGGCCGTGTGAATCGGCCGCGGTCCCGCCACTGTGATCGGCTGAAATGCCGTAAGCCAGGCCACCCTCCCGCGCTTATGAGGGCCGTACTCTTCGCGAGAAAGAGCGATGCCGCAAGCCCCAGGGTGTCTCGTGGGGCTTTTTTGTTGTTGCGGAGGATTTCTGGCCGGGGAAGATTCATGAACATACTAGCCTGTCCGCGCCTCCGAAGTGCAGCTTGCACTGCCCTCGCTGCCTTCTTGTCCTGTGCGGCCCCTTCGCGCGCACAAAGCGCCCCAACGGTCTCTTCCGGGGCCCCGGCCTTTCGGGAAGTCACCGATGAGGTTGGCCGCAACGTGCGCGTTCCTCAACCGGTTCGCCGCATCGTTTCCCTAGCGCCGAGTTTAACCGAAACCATTTACGCGCTCGGATTGCAGGATCGTCTCGTTGGGGACACCGACTACTGTGATTACCCACCGGATGCCGAGAAAAAAGCAAAAGTAGGAGGCGCAATCAACCCGAGTCTGGAACGGATCGTGGCTCTGCATCCCGATCTCGTTCTCGTGACCAAAAGCTTGAACCGCACCGAGACTGTTCGCGCGCTCGCGGAATTGGGAATATCATCCTACGCAACCGACCCGCATACCGTGGATGAAATCATCACTTCTTCGGAAAAACTGGCCGGCGTTCTTGGCGTCCCCGAGGCGGGCGCGGCAATTGCCAGCGACATGCAACATCGGCTCGCGGATCTGCAACAACGGATTGCTCCGTTGCCGCCGAAGCGCGTTCTCTTCGTCGTCTGGACCCAGCCGCTTATCTCCGTCGGCAAGGACACATTTATCGCCGACGCGTTGCGCCAAGCAGGTGCGGTTTCCATCGTGGACTCCGAGCAAAGCTGGCCGCAGGTCAGCCTTGAAGAAGTCGCCCGCCTGCAGCCGGAGTTTCTCGTTTTCGCCGCATCGCATGCCGAGACGACGCCTCCCACGGTCGAAGTGCTGGCAACATTTCCCGGGTGGCGCATCTTGGATGCTGTAAGCAATCGCCGTTACGCGGTGATCAGCGAAGCCGTGAACCGGCCCGCCCCGCGCATCGTCACGGCAATTGAAGATCTTGCACGCCAGCTTCACCCGGACGCCTTCGTTGAAAAACCGGAGAATGGCAGACAAAAGCTGGAAAAAGAAAATCCGGCCGGCAACCAGCAGCTTTCCTCGCATGATTACCTTTCCCCTCGTGACCCGCAGCTTGACGGAAAGACTTCAGGAGGCGGCGCATGCGCCCGTTAACGTTGCATCGTCTCTTACTTCAATGTTTGCTCCTTTTGGTGATCCTGTTTTTTGTCGTGATCCTCGCCCTGAAGTTTGGCGCCGTGCCTGTTTCGCTTTATGCGCTGGGGCGCGACTTGCTGCGTGTTCTTTTCGGGCAGAGCAGCGGAATCTCCAGCGATTACGGCTTGATTATCGTGAATATCCGCTTGCCGCGCATTCTTCTCGGCATCATCGTTGGTGCCTCGCTTTCCGTAGCCGGAACCAGCTTTCAGGCGCTGCTCCGCAATCCCTTGGCGGATCCGTACGTGCTTGGCGTTTCCAGCGGAGCGGCGCTCGGCGCCATCCTCGCGCTCATCGCGGAACCGCACCTTACCATTTCGCCTGTGTTTGCGGCGTTGCTCACTCCCTTGGGCGCCTTTCTCGGAGCGGCCGCGACCATCACCGCGGTTTATTTTCTCGGCCGCCGCCAGGGGCAGATCGACAGCAGCACACTCCTTCTCGGTGGCGTCATCACCGCCTCCTTCCTTTCGGCCATCATTATGTTTCTAATGAACACGCTTACCGGCAATCTCCGCGGCCTGGCGTACTGGCTCATGGGTGATCTCTCCACGTCTCCGCAGAAGAGCGTGTACTGGTTTTTGGGCATCGGCTTCCTGGCGGCCACGGGAGCGATTTACACCACCGCTGGAGATTTGAACCTGCTTCTTGCGGGAGAAAAAGAAGCGATGCATCTCGGCGTGGACGTGCCGCGAGTTCGCCTGGTCGTCTATATTGCCGCGTCTTTGCTGACCGGGTTGGCCGTTTCGGTGAGCGGCGCCATCGGCTACGTCGGCCTGATCGTTCCTCATGCCATGCGTCTCCTCTTCGGCTCGGACCATCGCACCTTGCTGCCCACGGCGGCGCTCGGCGGGGCCATTGCAGTGGTGTTCGCGGATACCCTGGCGCGCACCGTCGTCGCGCCGGCGGAGCTTGCCGTCGGCGCGGTCACCGCCATTGCCGGTGCCCCGCTTTTCATCTACCTCCTGCGCCGGAGGATGGCATGAGTGGCGGTTCATCTCACGCGCGGCATCTCGCCGAGGCGGGCCGCTTGGCCAACGAAATACGCTTGAGCGTTGAGCAGGTCAGCTATGCCTATTCCGCAAATCCGGCGCAAGCGCCGCTCTTCACGCTGGAAGCGACCAGTTTTCAAGCCAGGCCCGGCGAAATCGTAGCCATCCTCGGCCCCAACGCCAGCGGCAAATCCACCTTGTTGAAATTGATCGCCGGCGCGCTCCATCCTCTTTCTGGGCGCATCCTGCTCAACGGATTCGTCACCCACACGCTCGCGCCGCGAATCCGCGCCCAGCGCATCGCCGTCGTCCAGCAGGAGAGCCGTCTGCTCTTCCCTGCGCGCGCTTGGGAATTCGTTCTGCAAGGCCGCCATGCTCATGGACGCAGCCTGCGCTTTGAATCCGAACGCGACGTGATGATCGCCAAAAATGCCCTCGCCCAGGTCGGTGCTGCGAGTTTGAGCGACCGCTGGATGGATCAAATCTCCGGCGGAGAAAAGCAGCGCGTCATCCTGGCGCGCGCTTTGGCGCAGCAACCCCTGCTTTTGCTCCTCGACGAACCTACTCTTCACTTGGACATTGCGGCACAGGTCGATTTGCTCGATGCCTTGCGGCGTCTGGCGGCGCAAAATCGCTATACCGTCGTTGTTGTCACCCACGAGCTGAACCTCGCGGCGGAATATGCGGATCAAGTGGTGCTGATGCACCGCGGCCGGTGTTTGCGCCTCGGCCCGCCTGCCAGCGTTTATCGGCGCGAATTGCTTGAACAAGTTTTCCAGACACCGCTCTCGGTGGAGTTCGGCGCCTCGGGGCGGCCTCGTGTCACCGTTTTGGCTGGAACGTAGCAGCCGTTTTACTCGTTCACCCCAACCCTGCGGCCGTACGCCGCGGATCACAATTACCGCAGACTTCGTGCTCGGGAAGACGGTTCGGTGATTCCGGCCTGATCGGGGTCACCATGAAAGAAGCCGTCGCCGCCGCGCGACTGTAGGGCGGAAGAGTAGCCCACAGACCACTGCGGCGAACTGTTTGTCGTTCGCGGCCCGGTAACGGGTCGCAGTTTAAACGACGGGCAGCGCCGCGGGAAGGCTGTGAGCTGGTATTGCCGCCAAGCCAGGAGACCGGCGAAGTCTACAACCCGTGCGATTTTCACCGCGCACAGGACAACCTTCAAACTCCCGCGCGTGAGGGAGCGGAGGACAAAATGAAAACAACTTTTCTTCGAACTGCCTTTCTTTCTCTCGCAGCCTTCGCAGTTGGCATCTCCTTGCAAGCCCAGGGTAATTCCCAGGATGCTCATCTTTCGGGAAGACTCACGGACCTCTCCAGCTATGGCGTTGGCAATGTCAAAATCACCACTCAGCTGGAGAGCGACGCAAACGTTCATATCTCGTCTGCGGTTTCCAGCCCGGACGGTGCGTATCTCCTCACCCTGCCGCCAGGGCGCTACCGCATTCACTTCCAACGCGCGTCCTTTGTCGCCCGCGACTTCGTGTTGAACTTGGCGCCCGGGGAAAACCGGGCGCTTGACGTTCGCCTCGAGATCGAGCGCATTTCCGAAAATGTCGTTGTTACCGCCAACGCCGAGCCCCTCGAAAGCAGTCGCACTCCCGCGCCAGTAGACGAAATCACTGGTCAGCAGATCGGCCAGCGCCAGAGCGTCACACTTCCCGATCTTCTCTATACGCAGCCCGGTATCAGCATCGCCCGCACCGGCCCGTTCGGTGGCCTGGCCACACTCTTCCTCGACGGCGGAAACTCCAATTACACCAAGGTTCTTGTCGACGGCACGCCCCTTAACGACCCAGGTGGTTTCGTGCGCAGTTTTTCAAACCTGAGTCTGGACAACATCGACAAAGTCGAGGTCGTTCACGGTGCCGAAAGCGCTCTCTACGGCAGCGACGCTATGTCCGGTGTCATTCAGCTCTTCACACACCGGGGCACGACACGCATCCCTTCTTTCAATCTTTTTACGGAAGGCGGCAGCTTTTCCAGCGCGCGCGGCGGCGCTCTAATCAGCGGCCTTCTCGGCGGTCTTGATTATTCCGCCTCGGCCTCTTATTTCCACACCGACGGCCAGGGACAGAACGATGCTTTCTTAAATCGCTCCTTCTCCGGCAACTTCGGCTACAAATTTTCCGATGCCAATCGTCTCCGCCTCACGGTTCGCAGCAACTCCAGCTTCGCGGGTACTCCCGGCCCCACACTTCAGGGCCCGGCCAATCCGGCAGCCAGCGACGGGCTGCGCGTTCTCGCTGCAAATCTCAATTGGGATTTCCATACCGGCTCACATTGGGAACATCAGTTGATGGCCACGGAAACGCGCATTCTCGACGTCAGCGCCGATCCGCCGTTTCCTGCTTTCATCGATCAATTGAACCGCGCCGGTTTTCAGGAGCAGTCCACTTTCCACTACCGCCAGGGGGTTGTCGCTGCGGGTTACTCCAATGAGGTGGAAAACGGCTTTCCCGGTTCGCTTCACGCACACCGCGACAATCAGGCCGGCTTTCTTGACGCGCGTTATCAGCCGCACCGCCGTTTCACGCTGAACGCAGGCGCGCGCGCCGAAGCCAACGGCAGTTTTGGCACACGCGTTGTTCCGCGCGCTGGCGCCGCGCTCGCTTTGCGTTACGGGAAAGGCTTTTGGGGACACACTCGGCTGCGCACCTCCTACGGCCAGGGCATCAAGGAACCCGGGCTCGAGCAGTCTTTCGCCACCGATTCCTGCGATCCGGGCAATCCCTCGCTCCGCCCCGAACGTAGCCGCACCTACTACGTTGGTTTCGAGCAGCTCCTGAGCTCCGACAGGCTGCGTCTCTCCGCTGATTACTTCACCAATCGCTTTCACAATGTAATCAGTTTTGCTTCTGGCGCCATTACTCCCGGCTGTCCATTTGGCACGGGCAATTATTTCAACACTGACCTTGCCCGCGCCCGCGGCGTGAATTTTTCCATGGAGTCCCATCCCGTCCGCTGGCTCGCGCTTCGCGGGAACTATTCCTATGACGACACGCGCGTTCTCAAATCCGCCAATCCTTTCGCCGATCCTGCTCTCGAACCTGGCAATCCGCTTCTTCGCCGGCCTCTGCATTCTGCAGCGTTGATCGTCAACGTTGGATGGCGCAGAATGAACTGGAATCTCTCTGGCTACTTCACTGGACGTCGCACCGACAGCAATTTCGCCAGCCCCGCCCAATTTGAAAACCCGGGTTACGCGCGATTCGATCTGGCGGCGAGCTATAACGTGAGCCGCGGCCTCTCGCTTTACGCCCGCGCTACCAACCTCTTCGACAAGCAGTATCAGGACGCCATCGGCTTTCCCGCGCTCGGACGCGATATGCGCGCCGGCGTGAGATACGAGTTCAATGGCAGGAACTAAACTTCTTTGTTGTAGGGGCGCAGCACTTGTCTCGAGCGGAGTCAAGGGACGCTGCGCCCCATCTCGGCAAGATCAAACGTTCTTGGAGCATTTTATGTCGACACCTGAACCCATACTCTTCTGCTGGAGCGGCGGCAAGGACAGCGCCATGGCGCTACACACCATTCTCCAGCGCGACGACATCCAAGTCACAGCCTTGCTCACCACCGTCACCGAAGGCTACGAGCGCATCAGCATGCACGGCGTAAGGCGCGAGCTTCTCGAGCGGCAGGCCCAGTCCATCGGCCTGCCGCTCCACGAAGTTCGCATCCCTCCTCAATGCGTCAATCCCATCTACGAAGCGCGCATGGAGGAAGCCTTGCGTGTGCATTACAACCGGGGCGTTCGAAAGGTCGCCTTCGGCGACATTTTCCTCGAAGACCTGCGCGTTTATCGCGAGAAAAACCTCGCGCGCATCGGTATGACCGCACTTTTTCCCATCTGGAAGCGCGACACGCGCGAGCTCATCCGTCTTTTCCATGCCCAGCGATTCCGCGCCATCGCCGTCTGCGTAGATCCCAAAGTTCTCGATCGCCGCTTCGCCGGGCGTGAACTCGATGAATCTTTCTTCCCGGATCTGCCGCCCGGCGTCGATCCCTGCGGCGAAAACGGCGAATTTCACACTTTTGTTTTTGACGGGCCAATCTTCCGTTCTCCCATTCCCGTTCGAACGGGAGACGTCGTTGATCGAGATTCATTTATTTTTTTCGATTTGCAACTAGGAGAGGAGCAAATATCACCATGAATAAAGAAGCCTTTCAGAAAGAGAATTTGATTTTTCGAACAGCCGTCATCTTCGCGGCAATCGTTCTCGCTGCCGCACTACGGATTGTCCCTCATCCATGGAATCTCGCGCCCGTCGGCGCGATGGCCTTATTTTCCGGAGCGATGATTCGCGATCGCCGCCTCGCATTTATGTTTCCGCTGCTGGCGCTCTTTGCCGGTGACCTTTTCATCGGCTTCCACAAGCTTATGCCCGTCGTTTACTCCAGCTTTCTCCTCAGCGTCTTCATCGGCCGCTGGTTGCAAAATCGCCGCACGCCGATCCAGGTCGGCGGCGCAACCCTTCTTGGTGCCATTCAGTTTTTCACCGTTACAAATTTTGGCGTCTGGGCGCTCGGGAGCTTTTATCCCCGAACCTTGAGTGGTCTCACCGTCTGTTACGCGGCCGGCATTCCCTTCTTTTGGAACACTCTCGCCGGCGACGCTCTCTATGTAACCCTGTTGTTTGGAGGCTACGCCCTCGCCGAACGATTCATTCCTGCGCTACGTGCGCCCAGCCGGTGCGCTTCTGCATAGTTTGTCCGGCACAGCACAGTTGCGCCCAATAAACTCAGCTTCGAAATGCATTAAGCTTCGCCTACGGCCACCGCCAGCTATCCAGCGAGCCTCCGCCAGATGCTATAATCTTCGTTTCCTTATGGCGAAATCAGCCTCAGAAGCGGCAGCCATCCCCCCCGACGTGCTCGCGAAATACGAGCCCGTCATCGGTTTGGAAGTTCATGTTCAGCTCCTGACCAAGACGAAAATCTTCTGCGGCTGCTCCACCCGCTTTGGCGACCCGCCGAATTCCAACGTCTGCCCAGTGTGCCTCGGCTTGCCGGGAACTCTCCCCGTATTGAACAAGCGCGCTGTGGAAATGGCCATGCGCGCCGCGCTCGCCCTGAATTGCACGGTTCAAGAACGCTCGCGTTTTGCCCGGAAAAACTACTTCTACCCGGACCTTCCCAAGGGATATCAAATCTCGCAATACGAATTGCCTCTCGCCACCGGCGGCTGGCTGGAAATCGAAGTCGGCGGCGCCAAAAAGCGCGTCGGCATCACCCGTCTTCACCTGGAAGAAGATGCCGCGAAAAATCTTCACGAAGGCTTCGCGCATTCCGCGGAAAAGGCCTATATCGATTACAACCGCTGCGGCACCCCGCTCAGCGAAATCGTCTCCGAGCCGGACATCCGCTGCCCTGATGAGGCCTACGCCTATCTCACCACCCTCCGCCAGATTATGCTCTATACCGGCGTCAGCGATTGCAACATGGAAGAAGGCTCGCTCCGCTGCGACGCCAACGTGAGCGTCCGCTTGCGCGGTTCAAAAGAATTCGGCACCAAGGTCGAAGTAAAAAATCTCAACTCCTTCCGTTACTTGCAAAAGGCTCTGGAGTACGAGATCGAGCGCCACATCGGCGTGCTCGAATCCGGAGGGCGCCTTTCGCAGGAGACGCGCCTCTGGAATCAGGCGGAAGGACGCACCATCTCCATGCGTTCGAAAGAGCGGGCGCACGATTACCGTTATTTTCCGGAGCCTGATCTTCTTCCCGTCCACGTCAGCGAAGCTTGGTGCGAAGAAGTTCGCCGCACGCTCCCCGAATTGCCAGCAGCCAAGCGCGCCCGCTTCGTGACCACCTATGGCATCACGTCCTACGACGCCGAAGTTCTCACCAGCACGCAAGCTCTCGCCGACTATTTCGAAGCCGTCGTCAAAGCCGGCGCTCCCGGCAAAGCCGCCGCCAACTGGATGCATACCGAACTTCTTCGCGGCTTGAAGGATTCCAGCAAGGAAATCAGCGCGAGCCCCGTCTCGCCCGCTGCGCTCGCCGACCTGGTGAAGTTGGTTGAATCCAGCCAAATTACCGGCGCGATTGGCAAAAAAGTTTTCGCCACCATGTTCGAATCCGGCCGCGCCGCCTCCGAAATAGTCGCCGCGGAAGGTCTCGCCGCGCAGGTCGGCGAAAATACCATCGAGCAGGCCGCCCGCGATGTCATCGAAAAAAATCCCGGCAACGTCACCAAGTTCAAAGCCGGCAACGAAGGCGTCTTCCAGTTTTTTGTCGGCCAGGTCATGCGCGCCACGCACGGTCAGGCCAACCCGCAGGCCGTCAACAACATCCTGCGCAAACTTCTTTCTTGATTCACTTTTTGGATGCGGTAGCCTCTTGTTTGCTCTTGCCGCTTCCAGCCGCCACTGGGGTTGCAGGGCTTTCTTGTAGGGATGGCCTTCTTAGGCCGTCCGCTTTTTCTTGGTAAGCTTTCAAGGTCTAACACGAGGAATTTCTTATGCTAACAGTTGGCACCACAGCCCCCAACTTTCGTCTTCAAACCGACGAAGGGAAAGAGATGTCCCTAAAGGACTTCAAGGGCCGGCGCGTCCTTCTCTATTTCTTTCCCAAAGCCAACACTTCGGGTTGAGCGATTGAGGCGTCCGAGTTTCGTGACGCAAAGCCAAAGTTCGACAAGCTGAAAGTGGCCATCCTCGGCATGAGCGCTGATTCCGTCAAGGCCCAGGCGCTGTTCAAGCAAAAGAAAAACATCAATTTCCCTTTGCTGAGCGACCCGGATCACAAGACGATCGAAGAGTTTGGTGCCTGGCAGAAAAAGCAATTCATGGGCAGGACCTTCATGGGTATCGTCCGCAGCTCTTTTCTCATCGGCAAGACCGGCAAAATCGAGGAACTCTGGCCCATCGTCAGAGCCAAAGGCCACGCCTCCGAAGTCCTCAGCGTCATCTCCAAAAAGTAGCCCCGTAGCACGCGATCTGCGACCGCCTCTATCGCGACATGGCGTTACCGAGGATTGCGATCACCCATATCAACCAACCAAGGGCCGTTACAAGCAAGAGAATGGAAGATGCCGATGTCAGAAAGTTGTTCGGCGGTTTCTCGGTAGACTCTGGCCATTGGTGGCGGCAGGCATCGCATTCCCAGAGACTACGATGAAGCGGCCAAGGCCCGCCTAGGAGAGCAGAGGTGTAGTCCACTGCTTTGTTCAATCCTCGGAAGGAGACGTCCAGAGACTGGCACTTTGGACAGCGCGGCTGCTGATACTCGCCAACTCCTTCTACGTGGAACTTCTCAGGAACGCCTTGCTCCAGCAAGCTTGAAGCCTCGTCGGCATCTGCCTTTCTCACGCAAAGTTTGATGCCGCCAAGAAAATTGGACCAGAACCAGTCCATCCGAATGGTGTTCTCATCTGCGAGACAGCATTCGATCTCCGCCGAATCTAGAATGCTGCCAAATAGGAAGGCGTCTGGCATGTCCCGGAATCGCCGGGGGACGACAAACCGCTCATTCTCGTATTCGGACTCAGTAATCGCCACGCCGCGGCCAAATGTATATTAGTTGCAGTTCTTGTCCAAGCAGAACAGCGTTGATTCGCGAGATAGTTGGAAATAGCCTTGAATGGAAGCATCTTCGAGTATTAGGTCGTTACTGGACATTGACGTACTACAGACTTCGATTTTCGCTTGACTTTTCCTTAATTTGTGGTATAGTTCGTTTGTAGATTATTGCGTTTAGAGTGCGGGAGCTCGCTCCCGCTTTTCTTTTTCCAGGCAGCCATTTCCGCGTTTGCTGGTCCAAAACAACGAAAATCACGCCCTTTAGAATCAACCGTTTACGAAATGCTATTTCTGCAAGCCCTTTGTTTTGATATTCATGCAAATTGATGGGGGGGTGGGGTAGGGCAACGTCGAAGAACCGAAAGCCTTACTGGGGCCGTGGATTGCTTTCGCGGATAGGCGAGACGATGCTCCACGCCTTGCCTATCCGCTGAAGATGCGCGTCAGTTGATCGTCAAGGCCGCCCGCGTCGTGAACGCTAGCTTCGTCTCGGCCGGAAACTCGATGTCTTTCTTCCCTGTCGCTGCTGCACCAGCGGTCCCAGCTCCGGCACCAGCCGCTGCCCCGATCGCCGCGCCCTTGCCGCCACCTGCCAGCGCTCCGATCACGGCACCCCCCGCCGCGCCGCCGCCGATGAACCCGGCGTCTCGTTTGCCTTTGCCGCCCAGCGTTCTTCCGGCGGAACTCGTTGCAGTCGTGTATGTCTTGCCGCCCACGGTCACGGTGCGAAGCCGCAGCCATAGTTTAGCGGGCGTGGACAGCCGCCCGGAAGCCTGCACGGCGCTCACCGTCATTTTGACGGCCGAGCCTTTGGGAATCACCACTTTGCCCCCCGACATCACATCGTGCGCGACCGAACCACTGACCGGCTGCCCGGCCTTCGCGGTCTTCGAGCTCACGGACTGGTCAGTCACCACAGTAATCTTTGTTCCCTCTGGAACCGTGCCGCCTGCCTGGGCCAGCGCAGGCAACACCAGCGCCAGTGCAAGAAAGATCGAAGCAAGTCGAATTCGGGATTTCATCTCCGTCACCTCCCACAAGAATTAAGGGCTTCCTAAAAGTCTAGCAGAAGAAAGAGCCGGCGGCGCGCCGAGGAAGCTAGAAGTGAAACACCAGCTCTTCGGAGCCTTTTGATTTTGGCTCGACGTACAAATTGTCGATTAAGCGCGTTTTGCCGATGAACACAGCCAGCAGCACATAGCACGGTTTATTGACTTTCAAAACCGGCTCAAATCTTTGCGCATCAACAACTTCCGCATAATCCGTGGTCGCAAGATGCTCGGATTCTAGTTTGCGGCGCAAACTAGTCTGCAACTGCGCCGCATCGCGAACCCCGTGAGTCAGCTCGTTTTTCGCGGCTTCCAGCGCGCGATACAAAACAGGCGCAGCCTTGCGCTCCTCTTTGCTCAGGTATGCATTCCGCGAGGACAACGCGAGGCCGTCCGGTTCGCGCACGAGAGGACAAACAACAATTTCCGTATCCAGATTCAAGTCGCGCGCCATTTGCGTGATGATCCGCGCTTGCTGCGCATCTTTTCGTCCGAAATACGCAAAATTGGGCTGAACAATCTGGAGCAACTTCATCACTATGGTCGTGACGCCACGGAAATGGCCTGGCCGCGAGCGCCCTTCGAGCCGCTCGCTCAGTCCTTCCACATTCACGTAGGTTGAGAATCCATTCGGATAAATCTCGGATTCCTCGGGGGCAAAAAGCGAATCTACGCCCGCTTGCTCCATCTTCTGCATGTCAATTTCAAAAGCGCGCGGATATTTTGCGAAGTCTTCGTTCGCGCCGAATTGTTTTGGGTTGACGAAAATAGAAGCAATTACGGGCGAACACTCCCGCTTGGCCCGCTCGATCAGCGATAAGTGCCCTGCGTGGAGCGCCCCCATCGTCGGCACCAGTCCCACGATGCGGTTTCTCGCGCGCGCTTGTTGCGCATACTCTTTCATCCAGGCGACGGTTCGAATGGTTTCCACGTGGAACGGATGCGCGGTTCCGTCTAAGCGCCCGCAGCCGTGGCGCGCTCGCGGTAGAAGTGCATAAGGTCCGTCAGGATCGGCTGGGCACCGAGCTGCCGCAGTAGCGTGGTGACCTGGCCGCGATGGTAGGACCCGTGATTGACGAGATGCTGCATCGATTGCCAGAGCGGGTTGCGGTACACGCCAAACTTCAGCGTCTTGTATTCCATTACGCGGTCGAGATCCGCCTGTGTCAATCCGTTGACGAAACCGAGCAATCGTGTTTCGTGCTCGTTCCAGCGTTCCCTCAGGCTCGCTGCGTCCTTGAATTGCGCCGTATCGGGCAGAGAGGAGGGGGAGCGCCCCTGGAAGCGCTCCAGCCAAATCCACTCGGCCCCGTAGATATGCGCCAGCGTGTCGCGGACCGATGCGAAGCTGGAGCCCATCGGCTGAACGAATTGTTCCGCGGTGAGCTTGGACGCTGCTTCCATCGCCCGGTGATTGGCCCAGGCGTTGTAGTCGTACAGCATGCGCATCTCTTGCGGCATCATCTCCGGCTCCTGTCGGTGTGTTGAAGCGTGCGGGCTCTTCAGCTCGCGATGAAAACAGTCTTGCGGACTTTCGTTGCCTGCGGCGCGTGATAGGACTCCGCGTCCGATGGAAATCCGCTGTTGCGCACGTCCTCGCAGTATTCGCGCACGGCGTTCGAGATGATTTCCGCCACGTTGGCATACTGGCGCGCAAACTTCGGGGGTTGGCTGAACGTGAGTCCCAGAATGTCGTGAACGACGAGAATCTGGCCGTCGCAGTCCGGGCCGGCACCGATGCCGATCGTGGGGATGCGCAATTCGCGTGTGATCTGCGCCGCCAGTTCGCGTGGCACTGCCTCCAGAACCACCGCAAACGCGCCGGATGCCTCCACTGCGCGGGCATCGCGAATCAATTGCTCCGCTGCATCAGGTGTTTTTCCTTGGACGCGATAACCGCCCAGCGCGTTCACCGATTGCGGCGTCAACCCCACGTGGCCCATCACCGGGATTTCCGCTTCCGTCAGGCGCGCGATCAACTCCAGGCGGCGCTCTCCGCCTTCCACTTTCACGGCTTCCGCTCCGGCTTCTTTGACGAAGCGCACGGCATTGCGCAGTGACTCTGCGGTGTCCGTGTGGTAGCTGCCGTAAGGCATGTCCGCGACGAGCAGCGCGCGGCGCGTGCCGCGACGCACGGCGCGCGTGTGGTGCAGCATCTCATCCACCGTGACGGACAGCGTGCTCTCTTGCCCTAACACAACCATGCCGAGTGAATCACCTACGAGGATGACATCGACGCCGGCTTCATCGAGCAGGCGCGCGGTCGGATAATCGTAGGCCGTCAGGCAGGTGATTTTTTGTGTCTTGGAGTTGGGGTCCGCAGCCTGAGACTTGCGCTGCAGGAGATCGGGTACGGTGATTTTTCCGTTCCCGCCATTCGGAACAACGCTCATGGTGACCTCCGGTGCCGCTCCCTTCCTTTTTTCAAAGGCGACCGCAGAGCGGTCGACGGGATGCGGCCCTGTGCCTTGGCTTCAACAAGAATAGCAAATTCCGATGCGTATCACCAGGGTTTTAGATGCTGCTATCGCTGAATCAAATCCCTCGAGAGGCTTGCGCGCGCCCTCGCCATTGCCCGCCACGGCCCCGCCAGAATCGTATCGCGGATACGCAGGTCGCATAGCCGTAGAACACGGCCGCAATCGGCAGCGTCAGCGCCCACAGTGGCGAGAGGCCGTAGTAGCGCACGGTAACCAGGAAAGTAGCTGTCATCAGGGCGATGGCTGTGTCAACCGGGACCCAGGCTTCGCCGGGATAAGCGAAAAAGAGAATCCAGGAGAGCAGATAGGTCACAAAGAGACCGATGAGCGTGGCGATCAGTAGAACAGATGAGTACCGAAGCTGTGTAAACGCGGTGCGCGCGATCATGTTGCGGATCTCGGCAAACCTGCCGTAAACGCGCAAGCTCAAGCTCCCGCGCGTGAGCCCCATCCAGATTTTTCCGCCGCTCTTTTTCACGGCACGGGCAAGCGCGCAATCGTCAATCACTTCGCCGCGAATCGCCGCGAAACCCCCGATACGCTCGAGTGCGCCCCGCCGCAGCAGAATGCATCCGCCGGCCGCGCCTGCCGTGCGCGAGTTCGCGTCCGCAATCCAGCGCGGCGGATATAGCATCAGAAAGAAAAAGAGAAAGGGGGGTATGAGCAGCCGCTCCGGAAAGGTCTTCGCCCGAAGCAGCACCATCAGCGAAGCGAGGTCCAGAGATTCCTTTTCCGCGCGGAACACCAGGCGCCGCAAGGTGTCCGGCGCGTGCACGATATCCGCATCGGTGAACCAGAAGAATGTCGGAGCATCTGCGGCCGCTGCACGAGCACCTTCGCTCAAGGCCCAAAGTTTTCCGGTCCAGCCGGACGGGAGTTCTGTGGCTCGATGAGTCGTGATTCGCCGTGCCGCGCCGGGTCCTTGGGCGGCTTGCCGCGCGAGCGCGGCCGTGTCATCTTCGCTGTGGTCATCGACGACGATGACGGAGAATTCGCCGGGATAATCCTGCTGTGCTAGCGAAGCGACGGCGCGGACGATGGTTTCCGCCTCGTTGCGCGCTGGAACGACGGCCACGACGGGCGGCCAATTTTCGAGTGCCTTCGGTTCAATCGTGTCTTCGCGCAGCCGCCAAAAATTTCCCCGCGCAAGAAAAAGATAAATCCACATCGCCAGCGGAATCGCGGCGATAAAAGTCGGATTCAGAGGCACACACTATTCTGCAATAACCGGAGAGCCTGGGGCTACGCCAGGTCTTCGGCACGAATTGGCAGGCGATGGATTCGCTTTCCGGTGGCCGCGAAGATCGCGTTGCAAACCGCAGGAACGACGACCGGCAGGCCAGGTTCCCCGATTCCCGTTGGCTCTTCCTTGCTCATCACGACGTGGACTTCGGTCTTCGGAGTTTCGCTGATCCGCGGCATCTGGTAGTCGTGGAAATTCGACTGCTCGACGCGGCCTCCGCTGATGGTAATAGCGTCGTGCAAAGCGGCAGAGAGGCCGTAGATCGCGGCGCTCTCGACTTGCGCGCGGATGCCCTCCGGATTGATCGGACGGCCGCAATCCACGGCGTAAACCAGTCGGTGCACCTTCACACCGCCGTTCTTGACGCCGACTTCGGCGACAGCGGCTGTGTAGCTTTCAAAGGAATAGTATCCCGCGATGCCGCGAGCGACACCTTTTGGAAGCGGCTTGCCCCAGCCGGCCTTTTCGGCAGCGAGGCGAAGAACGCCCTTGAGCCGGGCAGTGTCCAGAGGCTTGTTTTCCTTCGGGTTGGTGAAGTCTGGGATTTTCCTGTCGTCTCCGATGAGCCGGAGACGGAATTCCAGCGGGTCGGCGCCGGCGGCCTTGGCCAGTTCGTCGACGAACGATTCGACGACAAAGCCGCTAGTGGAATGCTCGACCGAGCGCCACCAGGCGCGCGGCACGGAAGACTTCGCGAGCGCGTATTCGATGCGATAGTTCGGCGTCTGATAAGGGATGAACGCCGCGGTGGCGAACTCAGACTTTTCGGGAGTCTCTTCGCCCTTGGGATTCCACATCGCCTCAATGGAAGTGGAAGTCTGGAAGTGTTTCCAGGCGCCGAGATTTCCCTGAGCGTCGAGAGCGCCCGACAATTTGTGATAAGAGGCGGGACGGTAAAAATCGTGCTGCATGTCGTCTTCGCGCGTCCACAGCACCATCACCGGTTTGCCGGCGGCCTTCGCGACTTGCGCTGCTTCCATCACGAAATCCGCCTGATAGCGCCGGCCGAAGCCTCCGCCCATCAAGGCGGTGTGCACGATTACTTTTTCGGGAGGCAATTTGGCGGTCTGCGCGATGACGCCCTGCGCCCATTGGGGCGCTTGGGTCGGAATCCAGGCTTCGGCGTGGTCCGCCTGAATGTACACGGTGCAATTCATCGGCTCCATGGTTGCGTGCGCCGCAAAGGGGAACTCATAAGTGGCCTCGAACTTTTTTGCAGCCCCAGACAGAGCCGTGTCCGCGTCGCCATCGTTTCGAATAATCTTCCCCGGCTTTGTCGCATTTTCAAGAAACTGTTTGCGGAGCGAGTCGGAAGATTCCGAAGCGGCCGAGCCTTCGTCCCACGTGATTTGGAGGGCTTTACGCCCCTGCATAGCGGCCCAGGAATTTTCCGCGAGGACAGCCACTCCACCGGCGGTGAATGCCCCCTGGCCCACGGGTTCGATCGCGAAGACGTCCCGGACGCCCGGCACCGCTTTGGCTTTTCCAGCGTCGAAGGATTTGACTTTTCCGCCGAAAACGGGACAGCGAGCGATGACGGCATACAGCATACCGGGCACGCGCGAATCGAGGCCAAATTTCGCGGCTCCCGTAGCTTTGTCGCGGCTCTCGAAACGCCGCGTGTCGCGGCCGACGATTGTAAAATCATCGGGATTCTTGAGCGGGACAGTATCGAAGTCAGGGATCGGGAGCTTGGCCGCATCTTCAACCAGTTCGCCGTAAGTCAGAAAATTCTTGCGCGCGCCGTGCAAAACGCCTCCATCCTGCGCTTTGCAGGTGTCCCGGCTAACGTTCCACCGCTGTGCCGCGGCGCTCACGAGCATTTCCCGTGCCGCCGCTCCTGCGCGCCGCAACGGCAGCCAGGAGCCGGAAACGCTGCCGCTCCCGCCGGTGCCGTGATCATAGATCTTGGGATTCGTCGGCGCTTGCTCAACCTTCACCCGCCTCCAATCGACGCAGAGTTCCTCGGCCAGGATCATCGGCAGCGCCGTCATAATGCCTTGGCCCATCTCTGACTTTCCGAGGATGAGCGTGACGCGATTGTCCGGAGTGAAGCGTACCCAGGCGTCGAAGGGATTGACCGGCTTCTTTTCCTGTTCCTGGGCCTGATCCGCAAAGGCGCTCGACCCAAGATGAAAGCCGATAATCAGTGCCGCTCCGCCTCCTGCGGTCTTTTTTAGAAAGTCACGACGGTTTATAACGGAAGCTGTCGCCATAAGACACCTCGGTATTTGTCGAGTAGGGAACGGTTGTGGAAAAACTAGGCAGCGGACTTGGCCTTCCCTGCCTGCATGGATGCGGCGCGGTGAATGGCCTTGCGAATGCGCTGGTAGGTGCCGCAGCGGCAGATGTTGCCGCTCATGGCATCATCAATGTCAGCATCGGAGGGGTTGGGTTTTTTCGAAAGCAGCGCAACCGCGGACATGATCTGCCCGGACTGGCAGTAGCCACACTGCGGAACGTCCTCTTCCATCCAGGCCTGCTGCACGGGATGGCTGCCATCGGAAGAGAGACCTTCGATGGTGGTAACTTTCTTGCCGGTGACGCTGGAGATCGCCGTAATGCAAGAGCGAGTCGCTTCGCCATTGATGTGCACGGTACAGGCTCCACAAAGCGCCATACCGCACCCGAACTTCGTGCCGGTCATGTTCAACGCGTCGCGGAGCACCCAAAGGAGAGGCATGTCAGGGCTGACGTCGACGGACTGGGGTTTGCCGTTCAGAGTGAAGCTGATGGCCATGGGATCCTCCCTCTAGCAGACCGATATCCTACATCAACTCCGCGCACAGATGAGAATCTACAGAATCCCGTCCAAGTTGAGTGCAGATCGGCGGCACGCAAGGCTGGAGCATAAAGGGAACGCCCACTAACTCAGACGTGCAGAGGAGTGGGCCGTGAGCAAGCCATCGCGGGTCAGGCAGGGGCCATGGTGGCCGGAGCTTTCGGAGCTGGTAACTCCGGCTCAACGCCGCGCCATCCGACCGGCCGGCCGCTAACCGCTTCCTTCACGGAACGGAAAAGGACAACGTACATCAGTTGACGGTAGTAAAAGCGCTGCAATAGTACAGGAATGAGCAAAGTCCAGTCTTCCTTGCGTTCCAAGGCGAACGCCACGATGCAAGTCAATACATCGATGAGCAGGAATCCAAGAAAGAAGAGCACCGATTTCTCCACGTCCGACGCGGTCCAGAGTTGCGGCAGCCTTGTAACGCGGAACTGAGCCAGTCCCCAGAGCAGCACCGAACCGAAAAACATGAGATCGATGATGGGCGAAATCAGCGGCAGCACCAACTGGAACACGAAGATATTCGGCAACGCGATCCAGCCAAGTGTGCCGTATTTCGGCCGCAGAAGCGTGTCGCCATGCTTCCAGAAGGATTGCAAGGTGCCGAAGGTCCAGCGGAATCGCTGGCGGATGAGCTGTCCCGGCTTTTCCGGGGCTTCGGTCCAGGCGATGGCTTCTTCGTCGTAGCTGACGCGCCAACCGAGACGCCGAATCGCTATGGTAAGATCGGCGTCCTCGGCGACCGTGTCTGCAGTGATCCCCCCCGCGGCTTCAATGGCTTTCTTGCGCCACGCGCCGAGCGCGCCGGGCACAACCGTAATGCAGTTCAATAGGTCGAACGCGCGTTTCTCCATGTTCTGGCTGGTGACGTACTCGAGGGCCTGCCAGCGCGTCAGCCAGCGCGAACGGTTGCCGACCTTCACGTTGCCGGCAACCGCACCGACCTTGGGATCCGAGAAATGGCGAACCAGTTTGCTGATGGCGTCCGGCTCGATTTCCGTGTCCGCGTCGATGGTCACGACAATTTCGGTGTCCGCCTGAGACATGGCCACACTCAGAGCCGCCGCTTTTCCATGATTCACCTGGTGAATGATGCGGACGCGCGGCTCGCGCGAAAAGTTCGCGTCCAGAAGTTCGGCGGTGTTATCCGTGGAGCCGTCGTTCACAACGACGATGCGCAAATCCTTCAAGTCCGAGAGGAGAACCGAAGTCATGGTTTGCACGATCACGCTTTCTTCGTTGTGCGCGGGGATCAAGACGGTCACGCTCGGCGGCGGGTCCGGCATCACGGCGTGATCTGGCCGGAGCTTCTCGATCAGAGCCAGCAGCCCGATGATCACCGCCCGTCCGCTCACCAGCACGATGCCGAGGACAAAAATTGTTCCGATAGAAAAGCGAAACCACTGGAAGAGTGAAAAGATAATTCCGTCGATCCGCGCTTCCAGCCTCTCTTCGGAGGAGAGTGGCACCATCACTTTCGCCCGAGTCTTTCCGAGCAGGTCGGCCACGGAAACAAACTGATATCCCCGTCCGCGCAGCGCATCGATGATCTTGGGAAGAGCCGTCAGCGTCTGGCTGCGGTCGCCGCCGCCGTCATGCAGAAGAATGATGTTGCCTTTGCCCGCTTGCCTTAGCACGCTGTCAACAATTTCTTTAGCGGGGATTGGCTTCCCGTCCCGCAAACTCCAGTCATCCGGATCAATGCGCTGGCCGACAATCAGGTATCCCATTTCCTGCGCGAGCGGCAGTTGCGCGACTTCTTCCGCATACTCCGGCTGATGATCGATGCCGTACGGCGGCCGGAAGAGAATCGATTTCACTCCTAAGGTGCTCTCGATGAGCCGCTGCGTCAGGTTCAGCTGCCAGCGCAATTCGCTTTGCGGTATGTCGTCGAATCTTGGATGGGTGAAGGTGTGATTCCCGATCTCGTGACCCTCGGCATATTCGCGCTGGAGAATGTCCGGACGTTGGTTGGCCATGTTGCCGATCACGAAGAAGACGGAAGGGACGTTTTTCTGCTTCAAGATGTCCAGCATCTTCGGAGTCCATTGGGGGTCGGGACCGTCGTCAAAAGAAATTACGATCTTCTTGTTTGCTGCACCGAGCTGGTCGATGTTGTAGGAGAGAGGAATGGCGTCGTAGTTTTCGTCGGTGAAAAGATCGCTCCGCGCGTCGTATTCGAAGGAACGCCGGCCGCGCTTGGGTGTGTCCGTGAAATGCCAGATGTCGCCGTCGCCTTCCAGGATCAGATCCGGGCCCGGAGGCAGATCGGTGAGTTTCTGCCGGGTCGTATCGTCGGGCCGCGTGGCGTCCCAGGCTGGCCAGATGGAAGTATCTGCCGAGCCTAACCTCCACAGCGCCGTGCCCTGCACAGCCAGTCTTTCACTCACGCGCAGTTCGTTGTACGCCGTGATTGCGTCGAGGAACCACACCTGATGCACGCGGTTGTGTTCGTCATAATACGAATAGTGCGGATTCAGCGAATCGCTGTCGAATTCGACGTTCGCGTCGGATTCATCGGCGTGCAGCAAAGCCTCCTGAATGCTGAACTCCTCTGCGGCCCCGTACTTTTTTTTCGGTGCGGCGGCCCAGTCGTAGGCATAATTCGCTATCCCCACGACAATTTTCTGCGCCGGAACGACTTCGACCACTTGCCGCAAGTTTTCCGCAAACCAGTCCTGTGCCGCGATAGGGCCCGGCGGGGAATACGGCCAGTGCTGGTCGTAATTCATCAGCACGATGGCGTCGCACTGCTTGCCGAAATATTCGTAATCATAGGCATCGTCGCGGGCCGGCAGGGCGATCATCAGCTTCAGACCAACGGCGTGCATTGCGGGTGCCAATTCACCGATGAACGCGCGGAAGTGCGCCTGGCTCGAGTCGGGGACTTCCTCAAAATCGACGACAATACCGGCCTCGTGCGATTCCGCGGCGTATTCGACAATGTCCCGCACCAGCTTCTGCCGCGCAGTCGGATTCGCCAGCATCTGTATCATTTCCTTGATGCGCCAGTTCACGCCGTCGTAATTGTTCACCAGACCCATCATGGGGAGCTCCAAAGGAGGCGTGAACGATTTCATCCACTGGTGCAGCTTGTCGTCCTTCAGCAGCGCAATGGCTTCCCCAGGCGCGGCTTTGACGGTGTTTTGCCCGCGTTCGTAATCCACAATGGTGAGCGCGCCGTCCGGCGTGACGGCATGCAACTGCTCGGGGATCAGAAGGTCTATGTCTTTGTAGTGTTTTTTGAGTGAAGCGAGACTGTTGGGATCCCAGCTCACGAAGAATGCCGCGCGCAGCGGATCATAGCTCGCCGGCACGGTTCCGATATTCGCCACGCGGCGATGCCGGCCTTCTCGTGTTGGCCCAGGCTTCTTTTTCGACTTGAAACCTTGATATCTGGGTTTGGCATCCGGCAGCAGCCCGGCGGGCAATTCCACGCTGACGGCGATCGTCACGAAAAAATAGGCCAGCAACACGGTCAAAAGAGCTCCCGTGATTTCCATAACGCGCCGCGTGCGGCGCCAGCGCACACGCTCCGCGTCGTAAAATATAGGCCGGCGTTCCTTCATGAATCCTTTTTACCTGGCGGCACGGCAGGGAGCGTGACATCAAGCCGGGACTGCGTCCGTCTGCTGTATTCCGTCTACTCTATTGTAAGATGCGTTTCATCGATGAAGCGAATTTTCTCGAATCCCCTTGTTGCGTTAGCCGCAGGACTTTCCCTGCGGCTGTTTTTCGTGCTGAAGTTCCCCGCCAATTCCGGCGACACGGTTCTTTATGAACAAATCGCCACGAACTGGCTCAAGCACCACGTCTACGGAATGACCGTGGGCGGCGCGGTAAACCCTGTTGATCTGCGCATGCCTGGTTATCCCGCGTTTCTTGCCCTGATCTATGCTCTCACAAGCCGCGCGGGTGAGAACGCCCGCCTCGGGGTCATGCTCGTTCAGGTAGCCGTGGATCTGGCCACCTGCCTGGTAACCGCAGGTCTGGCTACGATGCTCTTGTTCATGGTGAATAAACAGGCGCGTCTCCGCCGCGTCTTCACTGCGTCCTTGTGGCTCTCCGTGTTGTGCCCCTTCACGGCGAACTATACGGCAGTCCCGCTCACGGAAGTTTTTGCGGTGTTTCTGACGGCGGCCGCGACGCTCTTTCTCTCTCTGCTCGTTGCTCGCTCCCACGATAGCGGCTTTCGCATCGTCGAGACGTACATGGTGCTCGGCAACGACTTCTGGTATCTAGCGGCGCTTGGCGGCATTTTCGTCGGCTTCGGAACATTATTCCGCCCGGAAACTCCGCTACTTCTCATTACGGTTTGGATCGTTCTTTTTTTTGTTTTACTTCGTCGAGGCGGACTCGGTCGCGCAACCCGCACGGTTCTCTTGACCGGCCTTTTGTGCCTGCTGCCGCTGGCGCCCTGGGGCGTACGCAATGCCATCACGCTGCATGAGTTTCAATTTCTCGCGCCGAAGAATTCGAATCTGCCGGGCGAATTGGTTCCCTACGGGCTGATGGCTTGGGAGAAGACCTGGCTTTACCGCGTCCGCGATTGCTACATAGTTCCTTGGAAGGTCAATGAAGAACCAATCGACGTGGAAGAAATTCCCTCGCGCGCATTCGATACTCCGGAGGAACGACAGCGCGTCGCCAGCGTCCTCGAACAATACAACGAAGATTTGACTCTCACGCCTGAGGAAGATGCCGTGTTCGCCCAAATCGCCCGTGAAAGAACTGCCCGCCATCAGCTGCGAACCTATGTCTGGGTACCTGCGGCGCGCGCCGTCACGATCTGGTTTACCCCGCGCATCGAATTGCTGCCAGTCTCCGGACACGTTTTCCCTCTCACGCAAATGCGAGAAGATGATCCCGTCGACCAGGAAGTTACCAGCTTACTTTTCTTGTTGAACATTTTCTATGTGGGGCTGGGCATCTGGGGGGCTGTGCGCCTCTGGCGTTCGAAGACGGCGGCCCGGCCGGTGGTGGCATTTCTGGCCCTATTCATTTTGCTCCGCACCGCGTTTCTTACCACCATCGAAACACCCGAGCCGCGTTACGTGCTCGTGTGTTTTCCCGCTTTGATCGCTCTTGCAGCCCAGGTCTTTGCGCCCCCTGCCGAAGCGGCTCAGCGCACGGCACCAGCGTCAACGAAATCGAAGGAGTGCCACGACTTTTAACTACTTTTCTTCAAATGGCTCCGGATGAATCGTAACGCGAAAAATGTGGGGGAACTTTTCCTTCACGCGATCCTCCAACGCCGCAGTCACATCGTGGATCTGCGTGATCGGGAGCGCGCTCTTCATCGTGCAGTGGCATGACACCAGAATCCGGTGCTCCACTTGCCGCGCGCGAACGTCGTGGCAATTTACCAGCTCGTCGAATTCCGACGGCAGACGGTTCAAAAACTCCTCGATCGCCCTCGAAAGCTGCTTCATCTCGCCGAGACCTGTGTCGGGTGTCGCGATGTGCCTCCCCAGCGGCTCGATGTGAATGTTCACCTCAACTTGTCTGTCGCGCAGATCGCGAATCTTCTCTTCCAACTTGCTGGCCTGACGATGCGCGTCGCGCAGGCTGAGATTCTCATCGACTTCCAGGTGCAGCTCGATGAAGAGCCGGCCATCCTGCTGCACCGCGGTCAAGTCATGAACGGCGAGGCCCATGCTCTGAGCCGCCGCGCGAATCGCTTCGAACAAATGTTCGCCCTGCGGGGCGCGCGGTTCGGCATGCACCATCACGTCCGATGGAACAATCTCTCCAATTCGTTTTTCAATGGCGTCGCTCAGGGCATGCACCTGTTCGAGGCTTGCCGTCCGCGCGACGCTGACTGTGGCATCTACAAAGTGGCGATTCCCGGCGCGCCGCACACGCACGCGGTCGACGTCCAGCACGCCGTCCATGCGCGCGACGGCTTTGGCGATCTCCTGCTGCAGGCCTTCCGGGGCTACATCCAGAAGCGCGTCGAGTGTCCGCCTGCCGAGTTGTGCACCAACCCACAAAATGACAGCCGCGACCGCCAGCGCGGCCAATGCATCGGCGTAAATCAGCCAGGACAAGTTCCAAGTTTCACCAGCCCACACCAGTCCGACGCCGGAAATAACGACGATCGTGCTCCATACGTCAGTCGAAAAATGAAGCGCATCCGCCTCAAGCGCGTCGCTGGAGTATTTTCTCGCCACGTACCTCAGCGCGCGTGCGCGCGTGAGATCAATCGACAAGGCGACCAGCAGCACCAGAATCGCGGTCATGCTCGGCTGGATGTGCACGCTGCGGAAAAAGAGCCGGTCAAAGGCCTCGTAAACGATGTAAAGAGCAGTCAGAGCCAGCAGCCCGGTTTCGACAAATGCCGAAAAATTTTCGAATTTGCCGTGGCCGTAAGGATGCCGCTCATCCGCGGGCTGATCGGACATCCGCACGGAGAGAAACGTAATGATCGCGGCAATCAGGTCGAGGCCGGAGTGCAATGCTTCCGAAAGAACGCCCAGGCTTCCCGTCCTGACCACCAAAAACGTCTTGAGAGAGACCAGCAGCACCGCGGACCCTACGCTCAGTAGCGCCGCCCGCTTCTTTTCCCGTCCTTCCTCGACTTGATAAGGTGCGACCACCGCCCGCCTAGACTACCTCAATTCTCTCCGTTTTCCTGAACCCATCTCCTGCCGCGGCGAAACTCCGTTCCATACTTCGGCAGGATTGAAGCTCTCAGCGGATTATCCGATATGCGATGCGCAGGGCTTGCCTCCGGAGCTAAGACGATGTACTTTCTCGCTAAGATCCGGGAGAAACTGCCATGATCCGTCCAGTGTTCCTTTCCATTCTTTTCACTCTTCTCTTGGCGATCTGTGCTAGGTCGCAAACTCCAGCCCCATCGCCGCCGGCCAGCGCATGGAATGCGCTCTCCTCTCCCGCAATGGATCCCTCAAAGTCTGCGCACACGGGGAATGTCGAGATCGTCCGCGACCGCATCCATATCACGCTGCTCGATGGCACGATTCAATTCGCGCAGGCTGCCAATGGTGTTGTCTTCGGCGCCACATTCCACGGCAAAGGGCGCGTCCAGGTCGATCCGCCAAACCCTATTGAGGCCCAGCAGCTCCGGTTATTCACGAAGCAGGACAAGCTGGACATGCCTTTCACTGATGGCACTTTCAGCTTCACGGATGAGCTCTTTGATGAAGTCGCAAAACAGGTGAAATGGCAGCCTTCGGGTGCAACCAGCGACGATCTTTACGCGAACCGGCAGAAGACCAGAGAGTATCTTGGTGAGGCTGCGGTCCCCAGGCTCTTGCAAGGAATTCTTTCCGCGGACCGTGCGCGCACCGCCTATTTCCTCGCGGACTTGAAGGTGGCCGGGAAGGACTGGGTGGAGTTTCATTATGATGCCCTGGACCCAGAGGAGATCAAGGTGGGTCGCTGGGTCGACGTGGGGCCCCTCAAACTGGATGACACGTGGATGCATTTTCCGGCGCACAACCAGAGCAGCGCGGACGCCTTGAAGGATCCACTGGCGAAAGAGGATTTTGTAATTCGAGTGTACAGCATCAGTGCCAGCGTGACCTCCGGGGCGGAGTTGAGCGCGACCACGAAAATGACGCTCGCGCCACGGCTGGCAGGCCAGATCGTGCTGATCTTCGATTTCGATTCGAATCTTCGCGTCGAGTCGGTCAAGGACGCGCAAGGAACGGCGCTGAGTTTTTACCAGGCGCGGGAAACGAAAGACCGTTACCAATCATACGGCGACTATGTCGCGGTGATTTTGTCGGAACCACTGGCGCCGGGCAAACCACAGACCCTTGAGTTCCGCTACTCCGGGAAGCGCGCGATCCGCAAGGCGGGGAACGGCAACTATTTTTGCGAGAGCTCGGGGTGGTATCCAGAGCTTTCGAACAGTTTTGCGACTCGAGCGGATTTCGACATGACCTTCCGGAGCCCGAAGAATTCGGTTCTGGTCGCAACCGGGGCGAAAACAAGCGATACCGTTGACGGCGGTACGCGGATCACGACGTGGAGGAGCGAAATCCCACTGGCCGTTGCAGGCTTCGCGTATGGTGATTACAAGACGTACAACGACAAAGCCGGAGATGTAACCGTGGATGTGTACGCGAATCGAGAGCCGGACGACCTGATGGCGATGGTGCAGCGGGCCTTCGAATCGGGTGCGATTCAGGGCGCGGTCGGCACGCTCACACCCTCCGCCATGGCGAAGACAATGGGTGGGGAGATGGCAAACACGGTGAGACTGTTTTCGTCTTATTTCGGGCCGTTTCCCTACAAGAGTCTCTCCGTAGCCAGCATTCCACTCAGCTACAGCCATGGTCAGGGTTGGCCTGGGCTCATTTACTTGTGGTCGGGATCGTTTCTCGATGCCACGCAGCGTCATATGATCGGGTTGAAGGACGGCCCGGAGCTGACAGATTTCTTTCGCGCGCATGAGAGCTCACATCAATGGTGGGGACAGCGCGTCGGATGGAAGAGCTATCACGATCAATGGCTCTCGGAAGGCTTCGCGGACTTTTCGGGCATTTTGTACGTTCAATACCGCCAGAACATGAAAGAGGCTTTGAACCAGTGGCGGAAGGAAAAAGAAAACATTCGCAAGAAGGACATGCGCGGGCACGCCCGCGGCACGCTCGGTCCGATTTGGCTGGGCTTTCGGATTAGATCATCTGAATCCGATGGTGGGGCTTATCAGGATCTCGTGTATTCCAAGGGCGCTTATGTGCTGCACATGCTGCAGATGCAACTGTGGGACGGGCGAAGCGCTGATCCGGATCACAATTTCAAGGATATGATGCAGGACTACTGCAAGACCTTCGACGGCAAAGCGGCGTCCACGGAGGATTTCAAGGCCATCGTCGAGAGGCACATGACTTCCTCAATGGATGCGGAGGGAAACCACAAGATGGACTGGTTCTTCAACCAGTACGTCTACGGCGTGGGAGAGCCGCAGTATCGTTTCCATTCGTCGCTGGACTACCCCGCTGACGGCAAGACCCATTTCAAAGTGGAGCTGACTCGTACCGGCGTACCGGACACGTGGAAGGATGTGATCCCGCTCTATGCGCACATCGGGGACAAGACCATCAAAATGGGTAATATGACCGTGACGCATCCGACCGAAACGGTGGATACCACCATTCAGGGCAAGATCGACCGGATCTCGATCAATGATTATGAAGATCTACTGGCGGAAGTAAAACAATAGGTCGCGCTGGCAGCAGAAAAAGGTTGTGCGACGAGCACCCCACCGGGTTCATTTCCCATTCAATGGATCTAAAATCTCGTTCATCGCGAGCGATCCAAGAGAAGAACTTACTTCGTTGGGCTCATCGGCGGCGCAGGCAGAAGCGGCAGGCGCTTCGCTTCTCCGCGTGCGCCGCGCACTTCCAGCTCCTCGAACAGCAGCGACGGCGCTACCAGAGAGGCCGGCAAACCACTTTGACTTTGCGCCGAGCCGAAGGCCCCCAGCGCCGTGCCTGCGAAGCCGTCCGCCTGGCTCTGCATGTAGTTGTAAACGAAACTGTCATTTCCGATCGCGGCAATGTTCCGCAGGGCGCGCGAGTTAACTCCAATGATCCGCGACCCGCGAATCATCTCTTCCCGCCCGCTCTCCGGATAGACGCGGTATACGACCAGCGGCAGCCGGTCACCCGTCCCGGCGCCGCCCGCGAAGCTTGCGAGCAACGCTGAAAAATCTTCCTGGTGCAGCAGGCTCAGTGCGGGATTGTCCATTTCCCGCACGATCAGGCAATAGGGCAATTTTTCGGCTCGGCACGTATCCAGGAATTTCTTCTTCATCTCCGCCGGAGAAAGTGTTTCCGAAGAGGTGAAGGTCAGATTGCTCATGGTCGGCTTGGCATCATTCAAGAATGCCGCGCGCCCGTGACCGTTCGACTGATCGAAGTCCGGCCCCGGACGGCGGGACATCAGCTCGCCCTTCAGGTTGCCATTCTCCACCAGCGTGACTTTCTGGGCGCGAACGCCTTCATCGTCCACGGCGTATCCGCCGATCAACGCGGCGCCGTGGAAATCCTTTGCGCCCGGATCATCCACCACCGTCACACGGGAAGGCAAAACTCGAGCGCCAAGCCGCCCCACCCAATCGCTCTTTCCACCCAGGTTGGTGAGAAGCTGCTCCATCACAGGCGTGAAAGATATCGGTGGGCGGGCTCCGTTCAATGCCGGTCCCAGCACCTGGGCAAGAATCGGCGCAGCAGCTCGCGCCTCGAAGAGGACGGGACCGGTATAGTCCTGCGCAGGCGGCGCGGCTCGCAAGGCCATCAATTCGGTGCCTGCGACATTCAATCCTTTGCGCACCGTTTCGACGTTCGGCAGATCGGCCGGACGCGCCGCGTACGTCGCGTAAAAATGATTCAGCGGCACGCCATCGTCGGCCAGCGCGCTCATCCCGGCCTCGATCGCAGCGAACCGGCGATTCTGCCGGATTTCGGTTCCCTCGCTGGTCAGCAGGTATTCCGTTGCATAAACCAGGTAATACGTCACGCGTGATTCGTGGATCTGAGAAAAAGCCCGCAGCGCCGCGGATGTATCGCGTGCCTCCTGGTCCCAGTTGCGGCTGGTCCAGTCCGGCGTCTCCAGCGGCTCGATGAATTGCACCGGCTCCGCTTTCGAAAAATCGTCGATGTCCGATTGCCGCGCCAGGCTGCTCAGATATGCTTGCTTCCGCGAATAAGTTTCCACGGCTTCCTTGAACGCCTGGTCTGTCGCGATCCACAGGTCTTGCCGCAGCGAATCATAATCGCGGTCGATTCCCACCGAGCCGGCCGGTCCGATGAAGCCGCGGAATGCATCGTCACTCACAAAATTCGAGCTGTCCAGCTTGTAGCTCCCGACGCGCGCTTCCACGTTCATGACGCGGTTCCGCGTATGTGTGTTGGAAAGCAGCGCGCCGAATTCCGCCACGACTTCGCGGACCTCAACATCGAGCAAACGATATTCGACGTAATACGGCCGCACCGGTTGTTCCGTGCCCGGTATTGTCAATTCCAACCGGGTATTGGCACGCGCCATCTCATCGCGCATTGCTTGCAGCGTATGGTCGTTATCGGAAGGAACCCGCGCCCCCGCGGCTGCAACCGATCCAAATGTAACCAGGAGCAAAGCCAGTCCTGCCATTCTCTCTATGCGCCTCACTGTTGTCCTCTCGTTTTCACCGTATCGTGCGCGGGCGGCGGCAGGATCGGCGGCCGGTCCGTCGAACTCTCTTTTTTCTGCACTTCCAATTCAGAAGTCAAAATCGCCGGCGACGCGGCGGCAACCGGCACGGAGCCGGATTCCGCGCCGCAGTAACCGTTAAACACTTCCGGGGTGTCACCCGTTGCGACAATCTTTGTCAGTGCGGCCAGCGGAGTTCCTACGATATCCACTCCCCGCACCAATTCGTCAGGGCGCCCATCGGAAAAAACTTTGTAAACCACCAGCGGCAGTACCTGAAACGCCTGGGGCTGCCCGCGTCCGGTAAATGTAAATCCGCCGGCGATGTCATCGATCAACAATCCGAACGGCTTGCCCTGAGCCTTGATCAATTCGATCAGCTTCGCGCGGAGCTGCGCGTTCGTCACCGTCTTGCTGCTTTGCACGATCAAGTTACCCTGGCGAGACACCGGTGTTGCGCCGAGCTGCCGCCTTCCGTGCCCATTCGAATGCGGAAACCCCACCAGCGGCGACCGCGACATCTCAAAATTCTTCAGCACACCGTGATCCACCAGGGTCACGCGCTGCGCCGGCACGCCTTCATCATCGAACTGGTAGGAGCCCAGCAGATCCTGCGAGCCGAGCTTCTTCATGGTTGTGTCGTCGGTGATGCTCAGAAAATCCGGCAGGATCTGCTCACCCACCTTTTTCGAAAACGTCTGCCCCTCGGTGACGTCCTTCTGCCGGTGACCTTCGGCGCGGTGACCGAAGACTTCGTGGAAAAACACGGCCGCCGCGCGCCCTGTCAGTAGCGCTGGCCCGACCGTCGGATCGTTGATGGGGGCCGCGACCAGTCCCTCCAATTCCCTTCGCATCGTCGCTTCCGCCGCAGACACTGCTTTGTCGTTCGGCGCATCCGCGGGATTCACCCAGTCAAAGTTGTAATAGCGATCGATGTCCATCCCGTCCGGGGCCTTGCCTTGAATGAAAAGTTCCAGCCGGTAGCGGATTTGCCCAAATTGCAGTTGCGTTCCTTCGGCGGTCACCTGATAAACGTTTTGGGCTTGCGCCGTGAAGGTCACAATCGAATTGATGATCGCGGCCGATTCACGGAACGCCTTTGTATAGGCGCGGACCTTTTCCTCCCACGGCTTGCGGTCCACCGCAATGGAAACCTGCGGCCCGATGTAGGTGTGCGGTTCTTCGCGCGAAAAATCCGGGGCGCGCCCTTCCACTGTTTCCACCTTTACTTCTTTTCCCGTCTTGATCTTAATCAGGGCTTCGGCTGCCGCCCGGTATTGCTTGTCGGTCTCCAGCCAGATTGCGCGGCGCAGAACCTCGGCGTCATCGTCGATTGGCACGGGCGTGCCCGGCCCGCCACTCTGCATTTGCCGCTCACCGACCTTGTGCGAATTGTCCAGATTGTAACTTCCGGTTCGAATGGAAACCTCCAGCCAGCGGTTGCGCGCCTCGTTGCTGTTAAGAAGGGCACCGTTCGAACCGGAGACTTCCACTCTCTGACTGTCAGTGATGGTATAGCCCATGTAGTACGCGCGTGGGTCCTGAGCGCTCAACGTCTTCATCGAGCGTTCCAACTCGGTCTGCAGTGCCGCCAGCAGCGGCGAGCGCTTCGCCTGAACATCCGGTGGAGCAGCTTGCGCCACTTGCACCGTGGCGGGAGCTAAAGTTGCAAGCGAAATCAGCGCGCAAAAGATCGGAATCAGGCGACAACGGTTCGAGTTCGTCAAAGGAAGCCTCACTCGCAATTAGACGGGATCGCGAAACATTCAGTTTACGCCACTGCGCGGTATCGCACAAAGCGCGGGAGATCCACGTCATCGCCCTTTGGGCAACACTTCTTCGACGGCTTTTCCCCGCCATTCGTTGCATGCACTGGGCGCCTCTTTTCGGGACAGGGGCAATCCTCAGCAGGAATAATGAAAGAGCGCTGCGGCCATATCGTCGTGCTGCTGGCATCCGCGCGAAAAACTCTGAAGCGCGGCGAAGACCCGGCCTAGCAACCCTGCGGGCGAGGCAACCGGCTCAGGGCAGAAAAGTTCCTGCAGTCGCGCAATTCCGAACTGTTCTCCACGCCGGTCGAAGGCATCCGTGAGCCCATCAGTGCAGAAAAACACAGAGTCGCCTGGCTTCAGGCGCAGCGTGAGCATTTCATAGCTCGTTCCGGCGAACAATCCCGGCGGGATCCCGGACAGCTCCAGCATTTGGCAGCCCTTGGCGGAAAGATGAAAAGGGCCTGGCATGCCAGCGCTGGCGATTCGAACCTCGTGGCTGTGCGGGTCGAAAACGGCATATTGCATGGCTGCGTGGCGCCGGGGCATTCCTCGAATCATCAGCCTCCGGTTTAAGGTCGCGAGGACATCGCTCGGTGAAGTGCCTGTCTTATGCACGCCGCGCAATGTCCCCACCGCCAGCGCCGCATACAGCGCCGCAGGCAGCCCCTTGCCGGACACATCACCGAGATACAAGCCGATGCTTCCGTCGGTCAGCTCGAAATAATCAAGAAAATCGCCCCCCACGGCGGCCACTGGCTGAAATTCGTGCGAGATCATCACTGCGCCTGCGTGCAGCGGTTCCGCCGGGAGCATCACACTTTGAATCGCGCGAGCTTCTTCCAGTTCTACTTCTCGCAGTCTTTCGATGGCATGCGGTTCAAGCGGCGGCGCAGTCGTATTCATTCGTCTGTCCGAAAGGAAGGCATTACGCCGGGAAAGGGGATTCGGCGTTCAGCCCGAGTGTACCAGAGCAGTCAGCACGTGAAGCGGGAAACGAAGCCGTTGTTTCCTAACGCACGGTCGCATGCCCGCGGCTTGCGGGACGCGCCGGTCGAGGCCACAATTCCTCTATGCGCGCCCTTGCCATGATCCTCGTTGCTGCCGCCATTCTTTTTGGCATATACCACTTTTATCTGAAGAAAATGCCAACCACGGATCAAGGCACGGCTTCCACACAGGCGATTAGCCTTACGGGCGTGCGGAGCGACTTGCTCCAGATCGCTCAGGCGGAACGCGGCTACATCGCGTTGAACGGCCGCTGCATTTTGCTGGACGAACTTATCTCCTCCCATTCGCTGTCCATGACCCGCACCGAACGCGACGGCTATTCCTATTCCGTCGAATGCTCCGGTGGCGACTTCACCGCCACCGCACGGCACGCTCCGGCTCCTGCCGGCTCCCCTGTCCGCTACCCCAATCTTGCCATCGACGCAACCATGCAGGCTCACGAGATCAACTGACCATCCGGCGAGGAGGATCGTCTCGGCTAGCGCGCAGCAAGCCGGACGCGCTTTCTAATTTCCGGGAACTTTTCCCGCTTTCCTCGCGTACCTTTCCATGGCAGTGGTTTCCACACAAAGCAGCGCCTGAGCGGCGCACAGAAGAAGGAGCGCATCATGGGCGGAGATATTATCGGCCTTGTGGCCGTGGTTATGTCGTTGGGGATTCCCCTCGGGGCCATGTACACCTATTACCGAGTCCGCAAGCTTCGCAGTGAAGAGCGGCTTGCGGCCATTGCCCGCGGGGTCGAGATTCCGATGGAACCGGAGCTGACCCAGGCGGCGCGTTCGCGCCGCGCGGGCGTCCTGCTCGTCAGCGGGGCACTCGGCTACATCATTACCTTCGGCTTGATTGCCCGGATTGAAGCAGAGTCGGAGCCTTGGGTCGCGGCTGTGTTTGGCATCATTCCTCTCGCCATTGGCCTCGGCTATTTTCTAGACTGGTCGTTCATCCGTCGCGAAGCCCGCTCGTAAGAGCAGAAGTTCATGGCCGCATCCAGATAGAAAACGTGGGTCGGTCCTTGTGTTCCCCACAGGTGGCCGACCCGTATTTCATTTGATCTCAAGCGGCGTAAACGTAGCTCCGCGCTTCACGGCCAGCCGGATCGGCCGCGGTGGGCCCTTTGCCGGAACGGTCACCTCGACCCACAATTCTTCACCCGCCTTGCGCCACGATGGATCGACGGCGTGCTCTGGCAGAAAGAAATCCACTGGCTCGCTGAGCGCTGCTGCTAGTTCCCCGCTGCGCGTTCTCCAACGCGTCACGCGCAGGCCCGTCGGCAGTGGCGCGGGATCTGCCACCAGACGCCCACCCTCTGCGTGCAGATAAACATCTCGTTGGTCGCTCCAAAAATTTACGCCGTTGCCTTTTGGCGGTTCCGAACCGCCGTAGACGCGACCTGCATCGACGCGCACTCGCACGCTCAAATACCGGCCGCGAATCGGCAAATCGGGGTCGTAGGCCACCGTCTGCGCCCAGACGCGCGGAAACCGCGCGCGATCGATTGCATATTTCGCTCCCAGGCTGGCGACAAGTGCCAACTGCAGCACCGCCAGGATGATCCCCTTCCGCGATGGACTCATCGTGCCCCTCCCGCGACTCGCGCGACCAGTTGCCGCCGCGCGCGTTCCAACGCCCATCCTCCGAACAAGAACAATACTCCCAGCCCGATTAGGCTCGCGGAACGGCCGAGCTTATCCATGACGTCCGAGAAATAGAAAATGATCACCGTCAAGGCAAATCCCGCGACTCCCAGGTTGATCCGTTCGCGCCGCCGCTCATACAACCCCCATCCCACCATCCCGAGCGCTCCAACTCCGGCCCAGAAATACGGGCCGAGTGAATTCCACGCAAATATCGACAGGCTTCCACCAGTGTCCTCATGCCTGGGGTGAAATGTTCCAATCATCAGAACCCAGACCGCCGCTACTGCGTTTGTCCGCGCCTGACTCTTGCGCAGCACAAAGGCGAGCGCCAATGGCCCACAGATGGCGATGGCCCAGCCAGTGATTTGGAATAAAGATGAAACTGGCGCGCGATTCTGCCACCCCCATCCCCAGTATTCCCGGCCCTCGACGAACGCCCATACGCTTAGCGGCAAAACGGCGATTCCACCGATCCATGCCAGCACTCGACGCACAGACGAATCTTCTTGGCTCATTCTTGCGCTCAGGTAGGTGATCGCGACCAGCACCAGCCCTTCGGTGATCAGCCGGTTGCTCACTGCAAATCCCTGGGTACGCACTTCCCATTCGCCCACAAGCCACCCGGGCACAAGCAATGCCAGCAGGGCTGCCTGCGTCCAATGCCGCAACATAAGCCAGCCCGCAAGCGCGCCGATGGCCCACATCAGAATCCCGCTCGGCCAGTGCTCCTGCAAATTAAAAATTTGTGCGGTTAGAAAAATTCCCGCGCCAACGCAAACGGTTCCGATGGCATAGAACGTCGTTGACAGCGCTGAAAACCTTTTCTCCGTCAGCGCCCCGGCAAGGGGAAACACAACCACGAGGAAAAGGACCATGGTGAAACGCCAGGCCGGCGAGAGCTCGTCCCAATGTGCCGCTACAAATAGCAGCACACCCGCGCAAAGCAGCACGCCGCCGAGCGCGACAGCCAGCAGCACGGGCCAGCGCAAACGCTCCCCCGGCCCTTGGGACTCTTCGTAGGTTCGAATCCGAGCGGCCGTACTCGCATCTACAACTCCGGCCGAGACCCAACGTTCGAGCTTTTTTTCCAAGGGATCAGCCACGCGAAGTCCTCCAGTCTCCTGCTACTTTCTGTAGACGCGCCATGAGCCTAATGCAGGTCGGGCATTCGGACAAGAAAAGAGAGCGCCTCGCAGCGTTTTCAGCATTCACGGCGTGCGCTTCTGGTCTGTTACGAGCACGCCTGCCTCGGCGTAATTCGTCGCCGGAACATCGTGAAACGATACATGAATATTTTCCCGCTTTGCTTTGCCATCCTCGATCAGCACGGCCGTGACACGCTCCGCGATTTTGCGCTTTTGCTCCGCGGTACGCCCTTCGACCCAGGTAATTTGAACGTGCGGCATTTTTTCTTCTCCTTAGAACGAGCGAACCCCAAAATTTTGCATGCGAAACGAACGCATTCTATCTGCCGCCGCGGTTCGCGCAAAGCGCGCCGCGCCCTGTGCTAGAATTGATCTCCTATGCATCCGGCGATTCCTCACCTGGTCGAGCTTCAGCGCGTTGACCACCAGATTTCTGCTCTGCGCGCTGAACTGGAAGCTTTTCCAAAACGCATTCGCGAAGCCGATGCCAAGCTCAGCGACGCCCGCGCTGAAGTTGCCGCCGCAAAAGAGGCCCACGGCCAGATTATCGCCGAACGCAAGAAGTTCGAGTTCGAAGTGCAACAATGGAAGGATCGCGCACGCAAGTACCGCGACCAGAGTGGCGCGGTAAAAACCAACGAAGCGTTCAAAGCTCTCCAGCATGAAATCGCCAACGCCGAGGCCGAAGTTGCCAAGGCCGAAGACCGCCAGCTCGACGTTATGATGGCCGCTGAAGAAGCCGAGCGTCGCGTGAAGGTCGCGGAATCCAGGCTGAAAGAGGCCGAGCAGGCCGTCGCGGCCGAACGAAAAGAGATCGAAGCACAAGGAACGGAGAAAAAGAAACAGCTCGAAGCCGCTATCGCCGAGCGGGAAAAATTCATTGCTCCGGTCCCGGAAGAACTGCGCGATCTTTACGGGCGCATTGCCAAGCGCCACAACGGAACGGCCATGGCGGAGGCCCGCGACGAACAATGCCGTGGTTGCGGCATGCGCGTTCTCCCGCACATTCTCCAGCAACTGCGCACGGAAACCAGCGAAGAGGTTTACCGCTGCGAGAGCTGCGGCCTCATTTTGTACACTTTGGAACCCATTCCAGTGGCGAATCCCGCGAGTGGCTCCGCGAATGCCTCCTCGGCCGCCTCGACGAATCACTGATGCCGCGCCGCCCATCGACTTCCCGTGGAAAGGGCCTCTTTGGCGATGCGGCTGCAGAGTTGAAGCCGGCTCCCGCAGCTTACAGCGCGAACATTGACGGCGGTTCGCGTGGCAATCCTGGTCCGGCCTCCTACGGTGTAGTCATCCGCGACCCACGGGGCGAACTCGTTGCCAAATTGAAGAAGTACATTGGGCGCATGACCAACAACGTCGCGGAATATTACGGCCTCATCGCCGCCTTGGATTACGCACAGTCGCACGGCGTCCGCGCGCTTCGAATCGAAAGCGACTCCGAACTCTTGGTCAAGCAGATGCGCGGGCTATACAAAGTGAAGAGCGCGGAGCTTCAGCCGCTTTTCGAGCGCGCAAAAAAAATGTCACAAGCGTTCGATTCCTTCCGCATCGATCACGTCTACCGCGAACAGAACCGCGAAGCCGACGCCCTTGCCAATGAAGCACTCGATGAAACCGCGGGTGGCTCGGCAAGCTCGCCCTCTGGCACAAGATTGGAAACGCCAAGTTCCAGGACCGAGCCTCGCAGAATCCGCGCCCGATTCCGCAGTGGTGTTCTTTACCTCCTCGAGGATGTTGATTTGCCTGACGGAACGGAAGTTGAAATCTTGATTCGTCCGCTCCGCAAACCGTAAGTGACGCGTCTCTCCCACAGAACCCACTAAACTGACGAAGCCTACTTGAGGGCATAGGAGCGGTAGAGGGTGTCTCGCTGCGCGGGAATGAAACCGGCGTCGGAGATGATGCGGCGGAGTTCGCTTTCGCTCGTGCGGTTTTTCACGCCCGCGGCAAAGACGACGTTTTCTTCAATCAGAATGCTGCCGACGTCGTCGGCGCCAAACTGCAAACCGATCTGACAAACTTTGATTCCCGGGGTGAGCCAGCTCGACTGAACGTGGTCGATGTTATCGAGATACAGGCGGCTGACAGCCAGCGTCTTCAAATAATCGACGGCCGTGGTTTCCTGCACTCTCTTACCGAGGGCGGTGTTTTCCGCCGCGAACATCCATGGAATGAAAGCGGTAAAGCCGCCGGTATCTTCCTGAATCCGTCGCAGTCGTTCCAGATGGTTGACGCGGTGGCGCAATTCTTCGCCGCAGCCAAACATCATCGTCGCGGTGGTGCGCAGGCCGAGTGAATGCGCGACGCGGTGCACTTCTTCCCAGTCGTCGCTGGTGCACTTCAGCCGGGCGATCTTGGCGCGAACTTCGTCGTCGAGAATTTCGGCTCCCCCGCCGGGAATGGATTGCAGCCCCGCATCCATGAGCCGCTGAATCGTCTCGCGGATGCTGATTTCAGAAACTTCCGCGATGCAGAGAATTTCCGGCGCTGAAAAACAATGCAGATGCACTTGCGGATAGCGGGTCTTCAGAGAGCGCAGCAAATTTTCGTAGTAGCCAATCTGCAAATCAGGGTGAAGGCCACCTTGGAGCAATATCCCGGTGCCGCCGAGCGTCAGCATTTCGTCAATCTTCTGGTAAATTTCCTCGAATGACAGGATGTAGCCGTCCTTCGCTCCCAGCGGCCGGTAGAACGCACAGAAGGAGCAATACTCGGTGCAGAAATTCGTGTAGTTGATGTTGCGGTCGATCTGGTAGGTGACGACGCGCGGGTCGTTTTTCTTCAAGCGCGCCTGGTGAGCGGCCATGCCGATGCCCACGAGGTCATCGGATTCGAGCATTTCCAGGGCTTGTTGTTTCGTCAGTCTCAAGATTTGTCTCTTTTAGTCCCTGACATCTTGTTGAAAAACTCGGAAGGTCCGTCATTCCGAGGAGCGAAGCGACGAGGAATCTCTCTTTTCCTTGGTGTCCAGCAGCAAGAGGGATTCTTCGCTGCGCTCAGAATGACGGCGAAAGACATTTTTCAACAAACTCCTAGAGCTTTACTGCTTCGGACTTCGCAGCCGCCCATTGGGTGGCGCCCGCTTGCGGGATGAGGCCGAGCTTTGCCGCGTGATCGAAATAAAGTTCTAGACCGCGGCGGTTCTCCGCATCCAGCGAAAAGTCGATGTTGTTGCGCAAGTAGGATTCGAGCGCGCGCTGCGGCAATTCCAAATCCTGCGCCGCCTCGTAGCTGATTTCGCCGAGGTGCGAAAGCCCGAAATCGCGCGAAGCAAGAAAATCAGCGGTGAGTTCGGGCGTGGCCAACTCGCGCCGCACGGCCCAGACCGCGAGAACTGCCGGCAATCCCGTCAAACCTCGCCATTCACCCACTACGTCATAGACGTAGAGCAGCTCCGAACTGGTGATTCCGAGCGTGGCGGCACGGCAAACCGTTTGCCCCTCCGCGCCGGGCCAACTGTCCTTTTCGATGCCCAGCGAAATGCGCAGCGCCGGATCGCCGATTAGCAACGCGGCGTCAGCCCGCTGCAACATCTCTCCCAAGTCCGGTGGCGCTTGAAAAAACTGCGGCGCGGTCTTCCACTTTTCCGCGCACAGGATACGGGTCAGCGCTTGCGTGCTGCGCGAACTGAGGTCCAACGCAAAGCTCTCGGCGCTTTCGATCGGTTTCTTCGCGACAATGAGCAGGCTGCGGACCTGTTTCTTCGAAGCAATGGAGATGTCCGGCAGAATCACCAGGTCCGCGATGCGCTGGTATTCGATGGCCGGGATGATGGCGATATCCGCGGCGCCCGTGCGCAACTCCTCTGCGCACTGCGACGGGACCGTGAACGACAACTCGTACTTGCCTTGCAACGGGCCGTTGGTAAAGCCCCAAACGAGCGGCGCGGTGTTGAGGTACTGAACGATGGAGATGCGAAGTTTCGTCACGGTGCGTGTTTCCCTAAGACGGGCTCAGTATAACAGAGCCGATTTTTGTTCGTGAGCAGCGACTGAAATGGAGAAGAATTCGGCGCCGCCGAAAAATTTGAAAGCCGTGGCCGCTCGAAGCTCGGGACAAGCTGGTGACTCGTGACTCGTGACTGGCGAAAGAGACCGGAAAGAGATAACGCAGAGACGCCGAGAACACAGAGACTCGCAGAGGTGAAGAGGCAGAGTTGTTGGGAGGCGAGAACAGGTGTAGTAACCCCCCCACGTTTTTTGCGAACTGCGCATTCTAAAGAAGAGGGGGGACAAGAGCGTTTTATGTTTTGAAAGCGGGAGCAGAGGACACCCCTGTAGTGCTCCCCTCTAAAACTGGACACCTCAGTTAGGTAAGATCAGGGCCTCCAAAACAGGAGGCAACATGGGTAGGAAACCACGCGTAGATCGATCCCCGGAAGAGAAGTGGCAGATCGTGCAGG
>Ga0209180_10000073_pt1 | contig 45791 bp, 47 predicted proteins | sample CZO8metaG_3_FD_188355 | JGI IMG/M metagenome (GOLD analysis project Ga0209180, IMG submission 188355) | Vadose zone soil microbial communities from the Eel River Critical Zone Observatory, Northern California, USA - CZOApr15con2H2.8 metaG... | ecosystem: Environmental > Terrestrial > Soil >...
GTTGCGCCTCTGTGGGCGGGCTTGATCGCGCTTATGAATCAGCAACGAGGGCAACCTGTTGGCTACCTGAATCCGAAGCTCTACCAGAATTACCAGAAGCTCATCCAGGCCCAGGCCTTGCGAGATGTGACCAGTGGCAATAACGGAGCCTATAGCGCTGGGCAAGGATGGGATGCATGCTCGGGAGTCGGCACGCCCGATGGAGCCAGGTTGCTCGCTGCGCTCTCGGGAGCTTAGCTGCCTGGTACAAATACAGCACCATAGACGCAAAGAAAGTAGCGGCCAGGAGTTACTCGCCTGGTTGCTACTTTCTGCTCTATTCTTCTAATAGTTACCAGCTTGATCTCTCCAGCGCTTCATGATCCCAATGTGCCAGGTTCGCCCCGGCTTAGCCTGCCGGGCGATGGCCTCATTCCCTTCCGCCTGTCCCGGCAGGAGGCTGGCAAACTCGAGTTGTCCCTGCGCCACAGGTTTCGTAAAGGTGAACTCAAAGCTGCTGGTTGCCTTTGGCGGAAGCTGAGAGGCGGCGATTTGATAGACGGCCAGCTGATCCAGATTCTGGGTTGACGGCTGCCCCAGAGCTGGTATGATCAGAAATTCCAGAGTGATGTATCCCTCATTCTTCGCTAGCTCCTCCCCGTTCAGACCCAGGTCACGGAGACCATAGTCATTGCGGTACCTCCCGCACCGAGCGACTTGAACGGCGTCTCTGCTTGGGTTACCTGGAGGTCGAGCATTTGCGTGAGCGAGATAGATCCTGCCCCGGTTGTGAACGCGCTGGTATTGACGGTGGCCTGCAGCAGGCGCGGCGTATCGAGGTGGGCAATCGCTTTCGCCTCAGGTCCCAAGGCCACGATGCCCAGGAGCTTCCCACCTCGCACCTCATAGGTAATGAGGGTGTTTGGGCTGCGTGGCACCTGCGCGAGATCCTGAGGTGAGCGAATGACCGGGGTGAATGGAATGGTGAGCATCAGCGTCGCGGAGATGCCGCCCGCGCTATAGGTACAGCTGAAAGGGTGCCCCTCTAGCGTGCTGGTCGATGCCTGCGCAACCTGAAACGAAGCGATCTGGTTCTGGAGCGGCACGGCTGTGCCATTACATGTCAGGCGTTCATGGCCCGCAAACTGCACAAGACGCCCGTTCGACGAGAAGGAGAGGCCAACACTCGTCGTCTGGCGAGTCGTGCGCTCGTATCCACCGATCGTCACGTTGATGTACGCTGCTAACTGACCGGGGGAAGGGTCACGCAAGAGAATGGGGGGAGCCCCGATGTCGGACTGAGAACGTGATGTTCCCGCTGAGTCCCCTGTTCCACAGCCGACCAATTGGCTGCCAGCGAGGAGACAGAGAGCCAGCAGAAAGGGCAGGATCGATCGCTGCATACGCATTGGTATCCTCCTGCGCGCATGGCGCAATTGTGCAGATCAGACTTGCGCTCTTACCCTGGCTCGTCTTTTTCCTCGAACAATCCAGAACACCTCGCCACCAATGCTCAACAGGATTATCACAGCCAGCAAGACCTGGGGAGCGCCCAAAGGTAACCGTGGCAACCACGCGGGCAGTTGCTGTGAGGATTGACCATCCACAACAGCCATCGGCGGCGTTCCATAAGGTGCCAACCGTATCACACCGGAAGAACTCACCCCCAGGTCATACGTGACTGTCGGTTCAGGTGCATCGAGGTTCAGGTACGTTAACCAGCCGTCTGAGCGTACCCAGCCCATATTGCGGTCGGTTGACAGGTCATGATAGAGCGTGGGAGTCAATTTCTCCTGGAACGAGACGACAAAGCCAGAAGCTCCCGGTATCTCGCTGCCTACTGAGGATTGCCCTACCATGGCATTGAATTCGGTGGTGTACACTGGCTGATCCGTCAACAGGTAGAGATCAGCCTGCACTTGCTGTCCTTCGATAGCCAGCACTTCCAGGGGGACCCAGATATGGGCCGTCTTCATTGTGATCAGGATGGGCGTCCCGTCACCCTGAAACAGGCCGCGCGCTTTGGCTGCCGAGGTGTCGTACTTGGCAGCTAAAAAGATCGGGCTTCCTTTTGCGTAGGCCAAAAGGTGTTCCCTTGTCTCGGTGTTCAGAAAGAAGTTATTGCTGGCGGCCCAGTTGAGCACCTCCTGTCCACTGCCTTTGATCACCGTGATATTGAGTGCTTCAATCTTCACTTGTTGAAGCACTACTGCTGTAGCTGCGGGTACGGCGGCATTCTCTGCGCCAAAGGCAAATCGAACAGGATGGGTCTCGAGGGCGAGACGTTGCAGTGTCCATGCTCCACCTTCTTCGATCTTCAGGGGGGCCGCTGGCAGGGGAACGATCCATCCCAGGTTGGAGAAGTTTCCCTGGTAGCTAAAGCTGGTCAGGTAGCGCTCGACCCCATCATGCCAGGCGACCAGCGTGGTGGCACGAGCGAGGCGGACGGAGCCGTTGGGAGCGATCAGCGCTCCGCAGGCAAAGGCCGGAAGAGCCTGCATTACGAATAAACCGAGGGCAATGGTTAAAGCGGCCAACTTCTTGAGCATAGTGGATTCTCCTTACAGTGGCTATTGTTCTTCCTTTCCAGGACTTCATCCACTATGACGGTCCCACCGTGGGGAAAGTTCCCACTTGAATTGGATGAGGTTCAAAGCGGTCAACAGCGTGACCACGAGATGCATCCCTACCCTGATACGGAAGCTATTCCATATGCGCACAACACCCAGCCGTGCCACAACCAATCTACGGTGAATGATCTCCCACAGGAAACATGAAGTCCCGGCGCGGCGCATCCTTCCTGATGATTTTACCACCCGCGAAACTTACGAAAGTGCACCAGCACCAGGTTGCGCACGTGAACCGCAACGAGGAGCTCCGCGCCGTCTACGCCTTGAGCCAGGAGTTTGTGACCATGCTCAGAGAACGCCAGGCGGAGGCATTGGACTCCTGGCTCAAGCGAGCTAAAGTCTGTCATGTGAGCGAACTGGGCAGTTGTGTCAACGGGATTCGTCGAGATGATGCCGCTGTTCGTGCCGCTTGCTCTTCCCAGTGGAGTAATGGCATCACCGAGGGCCATGTCAACCGGCTCAAGTTTCTGAAACGCCACATGTTTGGTTGTGCTCATCTCGACCTGCTACGGGTGAAAGTGCTTCATGCGGTGTAGCTTTGCTCCCCCCGGGGATACCTGTTCGTATCGATCCCATGCCGACTCCCATCTTGAAACCAGGACAGCAATACCGTATGCTACGAGTAGCTCATCCCGTCAGACGAGGTGAAGCCGAGAGGTCGAATGGGCGACACAACGCTTGAGGAGGTCAACCATGAGTGAGAAGCAGCTATCCAGGCCGATGTGGACCTGTCCCCAATGCGGGCGACCGTTTGCCAATGCTCACCAATCTCACGCGTGCTCTCGTCATACGCTTGCTGAACATCTGGAGGGGAAACCAGCTGCGATCATTGCACTCTATCGCCACCTGGAAGCCGTGATTCAAAGCATGGGGCCGGTGATCGTTGTACCCGAGAAAACCCGGATTGCTTTCCAGGTACGGATGAGTTTTGCTGCGGTGATGCTCAAACAACGGTGGATCGATGGGCATGTCGTGCTAGCCCGACGCTTGGATTCGCCGCGCTTTCGGCGCATTGAATCGATCTCTCCTCGCAATCATGTGCATGCTTTCCGGCTCAGTTCTCTGGAAGAGATCGACGCGGAGCTGACCGCCTGGATAGCTGAGGCCTATCTGGTGGGGGAACAGCGTCACCTGCGGTCTTCGCTGGAAGACCCCCCTCGTGAACTGTCTGGTCAGAGCCAGGTCTCTCCTTCCTTTCATTGAGCATGCCTCTTTCTCAGCAGGCAGGCTGTGTTCCCCAAATGCTGGGATGACCCTTAATTTCGCTGCCGAAAACGCCACTCGCCAAAGGGTAGCCCGGTGAAAGTCCAGGGCAATCGCGTTGCGTTCTCTTCCGTAATGGCGTATGCTTGCGCATGAAATTTCACCTCGCGGAAGGAGAGAGCCAAGATGAAGATCATTGTCAGCATCGCGATTGCTTGTCCGGTGGAAAGCGTCTTTGCGTTCGTGGGCGATTACACGCGTGATCCAGCATGGCGGGCCGGCGTCATCGAGATGAGCCAGACTCCCGCGGGGCGTTCCCAAGTTGGGACACAAACACTGGAGGTGGCTCGCTTCTTTGGGCGGACAATGACGACCCTGGCCGAGGTCACGAAATACGAGCCAGGCCGGGCAATCGACTTCGCGGGAGTGATGGCGAATAAAATCCGCGTCTCAGGAAGCCGGACGGTCGAGGAGGCGAATGGACAGGCGCGCTTCACGTATCAGGCAAACGTCGAGGGGCATGGTTTTCTCGGGCTGCTTTCCCCACTGATGGTGCCAATTTTGCGCAGGCGTTTTCTCGGCGATCTCCGACGCTTAAAAGCGCTGCTGGAGGCAGCCTCCCCCACTTCCATTTCCTGAGGGGTGGAATGGTTTCCTGTACAGCATTGCTGCTTGTTGCCCTGAGCCAGTGTGGCAGCAATGCGGGGAAATGCAAGTGAGAAGCAATCCGCAAGTGAGAAAGAACGCGTCGTCACTGTAATCGCTATGGGGCTACTTTGTACTCCGTGTGAGCGTCGCGCATTTTGCCCATGAGAGGGATTGTGCGTTGTCCCGCGGGTTGTGCAATGAGATGGGAACGATCTGTCCATGCCTCAACCAGCGAAGTCGCTTGCTTTCAGGGAATAACGGGAGGTCTGCGCAGTGTCTATTACCTTAGAGACAGATCTATCTATGGAGGGAGAGAGAAGACAATGAGAGCAATCGCAGTCACTGCCTATGGCGGGCCAGAGGTGTTGCAGCTCACAGAAGTTCCCGAGCCGCAACCCGGCCCAGGGCAGGTTGTGATTCGTGTGGCGTATGCCGGAGTGAATTTCGCGGAAATCATGGGCAGGCGCGGGGACTACCATGCCAGCACCCTGCCATTTGTGCCGGGATTGGAGGTCTCGGGCCATATCCACGCGCTTGGAGAGGGCGTCGAGGGCTTGAGCATCGGACAGCCGGCAGCGGCTTTCACCGTGACAGGTGGCTACGCCGACTATGTGGCCGCCTCCGCCCTGCTGACGTTCCCGCTCGCCGCCTCGCTCGATCTGCGCATCGCCGCAGCCTTTCCAACCGTGGTGCCAACCGCGACGGCCTTGCTCACCGATGTGGCGCGCCTCCAACCGGGCGAGTCCGTCCTGATCCACGCTGCCAGCGGGGGCGTCGGTACGGTGGCGGTCCAGGTGGCGCGCCTGCTGGCAGCCGGCAAGCTCATCGGCGTCGTCAGCCGAGCAGAGAAGCGCGAGTATGCACGCTCCTTCGGGTATGACGAGGTTCTGTTGCAGAGCGACTTTGCCAGCCAGGTACGCGAGTTGACCGGCGGGCGCGGTGCCGATGTGATCCTCGAATCGATCGGCGGCGAGGTGTTTGGCTTGAGCTTGGAGGTGCTCGCGCCTCTGGGGCGGCTGGTGCTCTTTGGCAATGCCTCGGGAAGTCCCGACATCGCGCAGTCGGTCTACACGCTGCAGAGAACGAACAAGGCCATCCTCGGCTTTAGCATTGGCAGCCTCAGCCAGCAAGACCCACAGCGCTTGAGAGCCATTGCTCTGAGAGCCTTGCAGTATCTCGAACGTGGACGGGTACGCATCGATGTCACCGACGTGCTGCCTCTGAGCCTGGCCGGCGAAGCGCATCGCCGCATCGAAAGCCGCAGGAACCTGGGGAAGCTGCTCCTGAGCGTGCGCGAAGGAGCATAGTTGCACTTCCTGCTGCTTTTTCAACGGACGCCGCCAGGGCCTCCCTCTTGTACTTGATACTCGGAAAATCGAGAGAGAGGTACGCTTTGATATGCAATTGCTCCAGAATCCGGAGATCACCAACCTGGAATATCAGCGAGGCACGTTGTTCGGAACCGAATTACGCCAGTATTTGCTCACGAAGTGGGGACATCATTGTGCGTATTGCCTGGCCACAGGAGTGCCCCTTGAAATCGATCATATCCTGCCACAGAGTCGCGGGGGAACGATCGGATCGCCAATCTGGTGATCTCCTGCCATACCTGTAACCAGGCGAAAGGGGACCAGTCGCTCGAAGACTTTCTGAGCGACCGGCCAGAGGCGCTCGCGCGTGTGCAGGAAAGCCGCAGAGCACCACTCAAAGACGCCGCCGTTGTGAATAGCACGCGGCTTGCGCTCTATGAGCGACTCAAAGCGACTGGCCTCCCTGTCGAAACCGGCTCTGGTGGCCTCACCAAATGGAACCGCAGCAACAGGGGACTTCCCAAAGAGCACTGGGTCGATGCCGCCTGTTGCGCTACGCCCGTAATGGGCATTCATTGTAGTGGATTACTATCTTACTCCTGTGGGAAAGGGGTATGCTCAACGTCTTACTCAAAGGTCAAAAGACCAGCGAGGAACACAGTATGACGGTAGACAGGGAGATCAAGAACGCCATCACGTTGGAGAGTCTTCCAGAGCAAGCTCGACAGGGTGAAAGCTAAACTGCCTTAATCCTAGAACCAAGCGGGGAAAGGCCGATCAGGTGGGAACGATGGTGACACTCACTTTCTCCTGGACTGAAAGAATGCCGACACGATTTCAGTACCCACTCAGGAGACGCAGCCCAAATAACGGGAGAACGGTTCAAACGGGACACCTACATCGAGCGCATCTAGATGAATGCTAAACGGGGATCATCCGAGTCTGAATGTAGAGAGCCAAAGAAGGCAAACTGCTATGGCTGTAGAGCCTGAAAATCAGACCAGATGACGGAGCATCCGTAGTAGTCGGTGGAGTAACGACCATCTGAGGAGCACTGGAAAGCGGTGTGCAGGGCGAAGGGATGCAGGTTTTCCCATTGCAAGAAGAAATGAGGAGCACAGAGTGCAAGAGCCAAATACCCTACTTGCAATACTGAGCAAAATGGCACAGAAACCAGAAGTCCAGTTCGACAAGCTCTTTCAAAAGCTGTACAACGTGGAACTGTGGCTACTCGCGTACCAAAGTATCGCACCTCTACCAGGCAATATGACTGCCGGAGTGGACGGAAAAACTATCGACGGAGCAGGACTCAAACTCATAGACGGTCTGATAGCAGACCTCAAAGCATCAAGGTACAGACCTTGCCCCGTCCGTCGTGTGTACATACCTAAGCCCAACGGTAAACTAAGACCGCTTGGTATCCCTAGTTTCCGAGATAAACTCCTTCAAACGGTCCTCAAGCTCATCCTGGAAGCCATCTATGAACCCACGTTTGCGGAAAGCTCCCACGGTTTCCGACCAGAAAGAAGTTGCCACACAGCTTTGGAGCAAATAAAGAGCAAAATGACTGGAACGAGATGGTGGGTAGAAGGAGATATTAAGGGGTTCTTCGATCACGTCGATCACGAAATACTGCTGAGAATACTGAACAAACGGATCACAGATAAACGCTTTCTCCACCTGATCGGGCAACTCCTACAAGCTGGCTACGTGGAGGATTGGAGGTACCATCACACGTACTCAGGAGTTCCCCAGGGAGGAAACCTCAGCCCGCTTCTGGCGAACGTCTATTTGAATGAATTGGACCAAGCAATAGCGGATAAGACCACAACATTCAACAAAGGCGGAGCCAGGAAAAGAAGCAAAGAATACCACAACATCAGTGTCATGGCAGCAGCAGCCAAAAAGAAAGCAAGGCGGACAGGCAACTGGACGAGGTACAAAGCACTCCGAAAGAGAATGCTGAGCACCCCATCTGTAGATCACAGTGACCCGGAGTATCGACGGCTCTTCTACACAAGATACGCCGACGATTTCCTGGTAGGGGTTATCGGAACAGAAGCGGAAGCCGTCGAACTGAAAACATGGCTGGAACACTACCTGAGAAATGAACTTCAATTGGAATTGTCAGCAGAAAAAACGCTGATTACTCACGCGACCAAACGAGTTCGCTTCCTGGGATACGATATCAAACGCTGGACAGGAAAACGTATCCTCCGGTTTCCAACACATCGAGGCTCAGTTACACGGCGCACGGGATGTTACCAACTACGGCTCCTCATGCCACGTGACAAAACCATCGACTTCGCGAAGGAATACGGAGATACGAATGCATGGCGAGGAAAGCACCGAAACCAACTGCTCAATCTCAGCGAGCTAGAAATCTTACTGACCTACAATGCCGAGGTACGCGGCTTTCTGAACTATTACGCGCTAGCCGATAATCTTACGCAAGAGGCACGCAAAGTCCTCTGGCTAACCACAAGTAGTTTCTTCCGTACACTGGCAGGAAAGCGTCAAAGCACGCTCAAACAGGTGGCAAAGAGCCTCAAAAGAGGGCCAGGACGATATGTGATGACTCTGAATATGGAAGGAAAACCGACCAAAGAATACGAGTTGTTCTCTTCAACGCGGCAACTCGCAAAAGGGATTATCAACTATTAGCAACCTGATGTGAAGCCAAACACGCTCAAGTACAAGAGCCGAACGGAACTAGGAAAACGCCTCCGAGCACAGAAATGTGAATGGTGCGGAGTCCAGGAAGGCCCAATGGAAGTACATCACGTGCGAAAATTGGGCGATCTGACAGGAAAAACCAACTGGGAGCGCCAGATGATCCAACGCCGACGCAAAACAATGGTGCTTTGTGTCGAATGCCATGATGAATTACATGCAGGAAGATTAAAGGAGAAAAAGCGTATGCACAGGGAAAACGGGCGAGCCGGATACTTGGAAACTTGTAAGTCCGGTTCTGAGGGGAGTTCAGTGAAACCTGGTGTAGCAATATGCTAAGGCGCACGGTTCTTACCCTACGCGCTTCCACCCCAGCACGCCTGCAGCTAAAGCAGGTGTATCCCTGGCTGATCACGGCCTCAGGCAGGCAATGCCGACAGATGCGCAATGTAGACAAACGTGGGTTCCCAGTCGGCAAACCCAAAGGGCCAAGCCGGGTGCGAGGCTTCCGCACCGGCGACCTGGTCAAAGCGGTGTGTCCATCCCATCTCAAAGCGGCAGGCACGCACGTCGGACGCGTGTTGGTGCGGACGCGAGGGATCTTTGATGTCGTGATCAGGCACGGACGGGTCAAAGATATTCCGGCTCGTTGTTGTCAAAGCTTGCACCAGAAAGATGGCTACGCCTATCAGCTTGGGGCGGCGCTTCCCCCGATCCACCAGGCGGTAGCTGCTTGTCGCATACCACCACAACAGTTGGAGCACCAGTCCCGTGATCACCAGCGTGCCGGCATAGATGATGACTGAGATCTGTTGCTCTGGGTATTGTCCAAGCAGCACCGTGGGAAACGCGTAGGCCGTGAGCAGGACACGTTTGGCATCTGGGAAGAGTGCCAGCGCCTGTTGCAGGAATTCGACGCCCATCATGTGCGGCATGCGCTGATCCACCAGGAACAAGGCCACCGGCTCGTTGCGCAGTTTCACCTGTTTGAGGATCTCAAGGGCGGCTGCACCTGAATCTGCTCGCAGGACTCGGAAAAGACCCCCGTACTGCTGTCTGAGGTCGCGCTCGATGGCACGCAGGACTTCAGGGTCGTCATCTGCGGTCAGGATAACGGGTTTAGTCGCCGCAGGTATTGACTCCTTTATATTATGCATTAATTTACAGCTGCTGTTGCTCAGAGGCTTCTTACGCGAACGGATGATCCCACCGTTCACGATGAGCGATTGCACCAAGCGGCTTCCGCTCCTTCTGGCCCTTGCCGATCGCGTGAGCTGGATGGCCAAAAGGGAGGATCGCCAGGATTTCGATCTCTTCGGGAATGTCCAGCACAGGATTGACATGCTTGAGATTATCGAAGCCGACCCAGTTTGAGCCTACACCCTGAGCCCATGCGGTCAGGATCATGGATTGGATGGCTCGACTCGCATCGGAGACCGCAAAGACGCTGTGTTCCATACCAACAACAATCGCCAGCGGAGCCTGCGCGATATACCGACCTGCCCGTGCAAGTGCGCCAAGTCGGCGCAACGTCTCCTTGTTCTGGACAATGATGAAACGCCAGGGTTGCCCGTTCATACTACTTGCGGTCAAGCGTCCCGCTTCGACGACCTGGCGGACAATCGCTTCAGGGACCGGCTTCTCCTGAAATTGGCGGACCGCAAGAACGGTCCGGACCACATCAAATACCTCCATGCTAGATCTCTCTTTCTCTCTGTTCCATCGCCCTACTCTGGAAAATCGGTCGACAGGCTCTCCCGCTGCCATGTCTGCAGATCACGGAAGCGATACTGCAGGCTGTCTTGAATGCCAGCGACGGCATCACCTCCAAGCGCCAAATGCAGCGGCGGTTGGGAGGACTCGGCAACTTTAATCAACACGGCTGCCGCGCGAGCAGGGTCTCCTGCCTGGCGACCACTAAACTGAGACCAGACCTGGCGAAGCCGCCCACTTGATTGGGCATAGGCATTCATTTGTCTTGCGGCCTGCTGCATCGAACGGCCGGCCCACTGCGTGCGAAACCCTCCTGGCTCGACAATCGTGACCTTGATGCCCAGGGGCGCGACCTCTCCTGAGAGTGCTTCCGACAATCCTTCGACGGCAAACTTGCTGGCACTGTAAGCCCCCAGCCCCGCAGACCCCGAGACCCCGGCGATGGATGAGATGTTGAAGATATGACCGTTGCGCTGAACTCGCATCTGCGGCAATACGGCGCGTGTGACTGCTGCCAGGCCAAAGACGTTGGTAGCAAAGAGGCGCTGCCACTCATCATCGCTGACCTCTTCAATCGCCCCGGTCAACCCGAAGCCGGCGTTATTCACCAGGACATCGATGCGACCAAATCTGGTGATCGACTGGCTGACGGCATTGGAGATCGAGAACTCGTCTGTCACATCAAGTGCCGTGGCAAGCACGCGATCAGGGGCGTGGGCCATAAGTTCCTGGAGTGTTTCGACGTTACGGGCGGTAGCGATCAGACTGTCGCCATGCGCGATGACGGCCTCGGCGAAGGCACGTCCAAAACCGCTTGAGCAACCAGTAATGAACCAGACGCGTGAGTAGCGCGTAGCCGTGAACGAACTCCTTTCATGCCTCTGTACGAGGGATCCGACCGGCAAAGCCAGCCGCAATTAGGTTATTACCCGGGGCGGCAAACAATTTGTATTTTCTTCAGCGCCAGAGGGACCTTCAACGCTGGTGGGGATCAATCAAGGCGTACATCCCCCCATAGACCAGCTCTCTCACCTCATCGCTCGCCAGGAAATCATGAGGGAATCCCAGTGCAATCCGACTGGCCGCATCAAGCCGCTGCACCAGCTCCCTCGTCAGCGGATACTTCAGGCAGTCCATATTCTCCTGCAACTGCCTCACCTTACGCGATCCAATCACCGGGATGACCACGCCTGCTTGGTGCCTGAGCCAGTTCAGCGCCACCTGCGCGGGTGTGCAGCCGATCTCAGCAGCAACGGCCTGCACCTCCTTGACCACCCGCGTGTGCCGCTCACTGACCAGAGAGCCTTCCTGTCCCCCCATTCTCCTGGATTCACCAGAAGCCGACGCCTGCTGCGCCTGGTACTTCCCGCTCAGCAGGCCGCCAGCCAGGGGAGACCAGGCCAGTACTGCCAGGTCAAACGCCTGGGCCATCGGCAGCAAGTCGCGCTCTGGCTCGCGCTGCAGCAGGCTATATTCGATCTGCACGCCCACAAATGGGGTCCATCCGCGCCACGCTGCCAGGGTATTCGCCTGCGCGACCACCCAGGCGGGCGTATCAGAAATCCCCACATAGAGCACCTTGCCAGCGCGCACCAGATCATCCAGCCCGCGCATCACCTCTTCCACTGGCGTCAGAAAATCCCAGGCATGGACCCAATAGAGGTCAATGTAGTCGGTGTTGAGCCGCTTCAGGCTGGCCTCCAGCGCTTGCACCATATTTTTGCGCTGGTTTCCGCTGGCGTTTGGATCGTCCTTGCGCATCGAGAGCGTGTATTTCGTCGCGACGACAAAGTGCGCTCTGTCCGAGGCAATACATTCGCCAACATACCGTTCACTTGTCCCATCGGTATAGTTGTTGGCGGTATCAAGAAAGTTTCCGCCAGCCTCGACAAAGCCATCAAAAATCTTGTGACTTTCAGACTGCGAGGCTCCCCAACCCCATACTTCACCAAATGTCATGGTTCCCAGGCACAGTTCGGACACTCGCAAGCCGCTCTTTCCCAGCAATTTGTAGCGCATTGGTCGTTTCCTGCTTTCTTGTTTTCTCGCCGTCAGCTCTCTGCACGCCCCTCCTGTCAGTTAATGGCGCCGATGCTGCCTCCATCCACCCGCAGGTTGGCTCCATTGATGAACCCAGCGAGCGGGCTGGCAATAAACGCCACCAGATAGCTCACCTCCTCAACCCGCCCAAGGCGGCCTACCGGGTTATCGAGCACCTCCCGCAGCACCCCCTGCTCAATCTCTGCCCGTTGCGTTCCCCAGCCACGACTGGCCGCTACCTCACGATAGAACTCCTCCACTCCGCCTGTCACGATGATCCCTGGGCTGATCGTGTTCACCGTAATCCCGGTGCGCGCCAACTCCTTCGCCAGGCTCACGGTGAGGTTGACCAGCGCTGCCTTGGTCGCGGCATAGTCGGGCATGAAGGCAAACGGTTGGGTGGCCTCACCACTGGCCATCTGGATGAGACGTCCCCAGCCACGGGCTTTCATCTGGGGAATGAGGCGCTGGACCAGCCGGACCACGGAAAGCACGTTGGCGTTGTAGCGCGCTGCCCACCCCTCTGCTGTTGTCTCCATCCAGCCCTGATTGCCGTAGGTGCCGGCATTGTTGATCAGGATGTCCACAGCGCCCGTGGCCGCGAGGGCGGCGCTTGCGACCTGCTCCGCTCCCTCGTCCGTCGCCAGATCACCGGTCACCACCACGGCGTCCCCGTTCTCCTTGGTGATGGACTGAGCGACCTGCTCTGCCGACGCGCTGCTGCGTCCATGCACGATGACGGTGGCCCCTTCGCGCACCAGTGTCCGAGCAATCTCAGCACCGATCCCACTGCTGCTCCCGGTCACCAGTGCCACCTTGCCAGCAAGCTGCAAATCCATGCGTCTCCTGCCTCTCTAGCGATGGCCAATCAGTTCAGCAGCCACAGCATCAGCACTCAGGCCAATCAGAAAAGTGAGTCCGGCCCCAGGTCGAACCTGCTCCATCCGGGCTACCAGTTGCTCTTTGGCCTCCTCGGAGAGCGATGGCTGCCCCGCCGCCAGTTCCTTGACTGCGGCGCAGTAGGCGAGCAGGTAGTCTCGTTGTGCGTCGAGCAAGTCCAGCCTCCCTGGCTGGCCGTGCCCCGGATAGAGGGTGGGCACATCGGCCAGGAGAGTGTGCACCTGCTCCAGGTTCGCCAACCAGGCCAGCAGGTGATTATCTGCCGTATAGGAATGCGTGCCGTTAAAAACGAGATCGCCGATGAACGCGGCTTTGGGACCGGTTTCCAGAATCCAGAGGCTATTCGCATCGCAGTCGCCCCCTGGCCCCAGCTCGTAGACCCGATAGGTCACGTCATCGAACGTCACCCGGTCGCAGTCGTGCACGAGCTGGGTGGGGTAGGTCCACTGCCCGATCCACTCGTCCTGGTAGACGGGTCCCCACTGGGCACGCTTGGCCGCTTCGGTGGCGCGCATCAGGCGTTCGACGGATGCAAGCGCAACGATGGGGGTGGGAGCTTTGCCGACCAGTTCGGTCAGGCCAGCGACATGATCGGGGTGGGCGTGGGTCAGCAGGACGGCGAGCAATGGTTTGTCCAGGGCCTCTACGCGGGCGCGCAGGGCGCGGCTCTCGGTGCGAGTCAGGGTCGCGTCAATCACCACGACCCCATGAGCGGTCTCGACCAGATAGGCATTGGCGAAGAGACCCTGTTCGCCTGAGACGTGGGCATGAATTTGAACAACGGTAGATAGAGCCATCGGTACGGTTCTCCTCTTGGTGAACCCGGATCACTCCGGGATATGGAACCCTTTTGTATTCTAAGGAGAGTATAGAGTGGTAGTGAGGTATTGACAAGTAGGCACTGGATTGTGCTATACTCACCATATGGAAACTACACAAACGCCACAGGTTCAACCGAATGTGTTTGACCCCAACTGCGGCTCGCGGCGGGTGCTGGCGCTGATTGCCGACCGGTGGACGGCACTAGTCATCTACGCCCTGGCACGGGGTACTATGCGCTTCGGCCAGCTCCAGCGTGAACTGGGGCTGACACAGAAGGTCTTAACGCAGACCTTGCGTGATCTGGAACGCGATGGGGTGGTGCAGCGCACTGTCTACCCGGTCGTCCCGCCCAAGGTGGAGTACGCGCTGACCGACCTTGGCGCGACGCTGATCGACCCTCTCACAGCCATCTGTCGGTGGGCCGAGGGACATCTGCCGGAAGTAGAAGCAGCACGGGCACGGCACGCAGAGCCAGCTGAGAGGTAGGACAGCCGATGGGGACTGGCTCCCTCCAGCCCAGGAAACTCCTGCTTGTGCTGGACAATTGCGAACACCTGGCAGCAGCGTGCGCTCGATTAGTTGAATCGCTATTTCGCTCCTGTGCCGATCTGCGCATTCTGACCACCAGTCGAGAAGCGCTCAATCTTCATCGCTACAATCTCGACCAGGTTATCCTACTCAAATGAGCCACTAGCGACAGAACCAACTTCTTATGAGCTTCTTTCATTCCGCCATCTCAACAACGTTCGCAAAAAATCAAAGTTCCAAGGTGTATCGACTTCTACAATGATATGTGTAGCCCCCGCTTGCAAATAAGCATCAAGCTGGGAGATACTCACACTTCTTGGTAGAGAAATAGAACGTTCAATCTCATTTGGATTCCGACCAACTTTGGTACACCAATTGTCTAGAACCTGCATTTTATGGGCAAGTGTGGGTGGGTCACCAAAGGTATTTGAGATATTCGCATATTGTGCGACGAGACGTAATGTTACTTTCTCACCACCACCGCCAAGCAAAATCGGGATGGGATTGCGAATCGGCTTGGGAGCACACACCTCCCAGTGGTATTTGATACTTTCCAGTCCCTTCTCCAGTGAGTCCAGGCGGCTGCCAGCAGTACCAAACTCATACCCATACTCTTGATAATCACGCTCAAACCAACCGGCACCAATACCCAGAATGAGCCGACCGTTGCTAATGTGATCGACAGTCTTAGCCATATCTGCAAGCAAGGTCGGATTGCGATAACCATTGCAAGTGACGAGACAACCTATCTCTGCTCGTTGTGTCAGCGTTGCCATTGCCGTGAGCAGCGTCCAACCCTCGAAGTTACTTCCTTGAGAGTCGCCAGTAAGTGGAAAGAAATGATCCCAATCCCAAATTGTATCAACGCCCAGATCCTCGGCGCGACGAACAGCATCTGCATACGACTGGTAGGTCGTATGTTGTTGGCGTAATTGCACACCAATACGTATTGGATGACGAGTTGTAGATTGTGTCACCGCAGCATATCCTCTCTTAAAAGCTAGTTTTGCTGATTCTTCCTTGCTTGATTGTAGTCCTGTTTTTATCGAAACTACAAGTTTACGTCACTTGCCTGAAAATTCTCGGTACGCTGTCCAATACCTGGTAGCCTATCCATTCCAATGCCTGAAGATGCCTGGCGCATCATCACATCATTTACGTAGTTTCCTACAGGAAAATGATTCAACAAGGGAGCCAGCGTGACAGGCAGACAGAACGAGCCGGGTCTTCTTTCTCAAGGATCACGCTTCTCGTGTGGTTTGCTACATGATTAGAAACGGATGTATCAAGTCTAGTAGACGGCAAGGATGTTATCCCACTTAGACTGGGCACTGCAGAAACCCCAATAGTTTCTCAAAGCGTGATAAGATACGTATACACCTTCTCTTTTCTCCTTGCCTGGGCGAAGCGCACTTCGCTCGTTCGGACTGACTGACTGCGCAGCAGTAGAGGCGCTAGCCTCGTTGTCCGAACGACTATGCTCAGACGCGACAGCGTCGTTGGCAGCACTGATAAGAACAGACAAGGCGGATAGGTGCTGAGCAATCTGAGAAACGAAAGGATCGACTGAATACCCATGACGCAAGTCACTATTTGGAATGAGTTTCGTCATGAGCGAACAGACCCACACATAGCGGCACAGTACCCTCACGGTATGCATGCTACACTCGCCGAGGGGCTGACCCGAACAGGTTGGGCAATTCGTACAGCAACCTTGGATGAAGCTGAACAAGGCCTCCCTGAGGCCCTACTCGCCACGACGGGTGTGCTGATTTGGTGGGGACATCTTGCCCATGATGAAGTCTCTGATGCGCTGGTGGAACGCGTGCATCAACGCGTTTTAGATGGGATGGGGCTGATTGTGCTCCATTCAGGCCATTACTCGAAGATCTTTAAACGCCTCATGGGCACCAGTTGCAGCCTGCAATGGCGCGAAGCGGATGATTGTGAACGCTTATGGGTGACAGCTCCAGGACATCCAATTGTGGAGGGGATAGGCGACTACATTGACATCGAGCGTGAAGAGATGTATGGCGAATACTTCGACATCCCCCAACCAGAAACCCTTGTGTTTGTGAGTTGGTTTACCGGAGGCGAAGTATTTCGTAGCGGCTGTTGCTATACTCGCGGGCGCGGAAGAATCTTCTACTTCCGCCCAGGACACGAGTCGTTTCCGTCGTACCATCACCCGGAGGTACAGCGCGTGATTGCCAACGCCGTGCGCTGGGCGGCCCCACAATGAAGTGATTACAGAAGGGAATCCTCCTCCCGCTCCTGTACGTATGGTCGCGATGTATGCATGCTCTGTTCAATCGCTCCCTATCGCGGAATGCTCCAGTGTCACGACAACAATGGGGCCAGCAGGAGAGGCTTCCGATCCCATGATCAGGAGTGGAGCGAGGCTGTTCAGCACTTATCCGTCTTACCAGCGCACTGCGTGCTTCTTGTTAGGCAGCTTGTCAACGAACTGCGTCCTTCTTGAAAGCCATCTTGCCAACGGACTGCGTCCTTCTTGAAAGCCATCTTGCCAACGGACTGCGTCCTAGCTGCGCTCAGGCAAGCTGTAAGGAGTGCGCTGCGCTCAGGCAAGCTGTAAGGAGTGCGCTGCACTCAGACAAGCTGCAAGGAGTGCGCTACGCTCAGGCAAAACGAAAGGAGAAGGAGAGCACGATGGCGATTCGTCTTGTGCAGGTAGGGATGGGTAGCTGGGGAGAGAATTGGGGTACCCATGTCATACAGCAGAGTGGAGATGTTGAATTGGTAGCCTGTGTAGATCTGGACGCGGGGATGCTTGAGCAAGCGCGGCAGCTCCTCAATCTGCCGGCAGAACGATGTTTCCTGACACTTGAGTCTGCCCTGGCATCCGTTGAGGCCGATGCCGTGCTCATCACTGCCAATCTGCCAGCGCATGTCCCCGTTGCATTGGAATCCCTCAACGGGGGGAAACATGTATTACTTGAAAAGCCGTTTGCGCCAACGGTAGCTGAGGCGCAACAGGTGGTCGAAACGGCTGCACAACGTAGCCGGGTGCTCATGATCAGTCAGAATTATCGTTTCTTTCCGGCCGTTCGAGCCGTTGCCGCGTTAGTTCGCGAAGGAACACTGGGATCGATTGGCACTGTCAGTATTGACTTCCGGCGCTACAAGAATACCGCTGTACCGGAAGGCCAGCCTTATTACCAGGTATGGCAGCCGTTGCTCGTGGATATGGCCATCCACCATTTCGATCTGATGCGTGTTGTTCTCGGGCAGGAGCCATCTCAGATCACCTGTCAGGCCTGGAACCCTCCCTGGAGCAAGTTCGTCGATCCTGCTGCCGCTGCAGCCACGATCACCTTCGATGGTGGAGCAGTGGTGAATTACCTTGGAAGCTGGGTGAGTCCTGGCCCGAAGACCTGTTGGAGCGGAGAATGGCACTTAGAGTGTACCAGGGGTGAGATTGTATGGACAAGCCGGGATGATACGGCTTCTGATCATGTCATCGTTCGTCCGTTAGGGAAGCGTGCACGTCGAGTGAAGCTGCCTGAGATATCGCTCACGGATCGACGTGGGAGCCTCCAGGCCTTTGTGCAGGCTGTTCGGACAGGTCAGGAACCTGAGTGCTCTGGACGTGATAATCTCCACTCTCTCGCACTCATGTGCGCAGCTGTCGAGTCAGCGACCTCTCGTTTATGCATAGCTCTTACTGGGAGGAAGCCGGTTTCATAAAGCGGGATGGCTAGTGGGCTTGGGCAGATCGACGCGAAGGCACCTCACAGCGAATAGCCGCCAGGCATGGTATACAATAGAGGTAGATGTGCTGCTTCGGCGAGGAAAGCAGGTACGCTTTTATGACATCAGACCAGATTATCGCGAACTTGAAACTGCATGCAAACACTCAGGCCGTCGAAGGCATGGCCAGGTTTGGCATCAGACCTACCCAGGCTTTAGGCATCTCGATGCCCACCCTGCGCAAGATGGCAAAAGAAATTGGGCGGGACCACGCGCTCGCGATAGCACTATGGGATTCAGGGATCCATGAGGCGAGAATTCTCGCCTCGATGATTGCTGAGCCTCAACTCGTTTCTGCCCAGCAAATGGAAGAGTGGGTCAACGATTTTGATGCGTGGGATGTGTGCGACCAGGTATGCGGGAATCTGTTTGATAAAACGCCTTACGCCTATCAAAAGGCCACTCAGTGGTGTCAACAGGAGCGCGAGTTTGTACGGCGGGCAGGTTTTGTGATGATGGCCGAACTGGCGGTCCATGACAAACAAGCACCCGATGAGGCATTCTTGCAGTTTTTCCCACTGATCAAGCAATACGCAGGTGATGAGAGGAATTTTGTGAAAAAAGCCGTTAACTGGGCATTGCGGCAGATTGGGAAACGCAATAGCCACCTTCGTGCTTTGGCAATGGAATGCGCCTACGAGATCCAAAACATGGATTCCAAAACGGCCCGATGGGTGGCAAAAGATGCGCTCAAAGAATTACAGGCGAAAGAGATCAAGGATTAGGAGGAGCTGCTTCGCCATTTCTGAGAGGCTTTCTCTGAACCTCTGTTGCCATTGGAATTTCTCGACGTTATAATAATTTGAGCATGGATATTTTCTCGTCGAGGAATTCAGACGAAAGGCAGAGAGGAGGCTTCTATGGTGCATGAGCCACGAATGGAGGCGCGACTTGCCAGGCGACTCATTCAGAAGAAGAATCAACTCGATGCGTATCGCCCAATGGAGTCGTTCACGGTGCAGCGACTTCACCAGGATTTACGTCTCCTGGCGACCTATCACAGCAATGCGATAGAAGGGAACACATTGTCTCTGCACGAGACACAGATGGTGCTCGAGTACGGCATCACCGTTGATGGCCATCCCCTGCGGGAATACCTGGAGGCTACCAATCATGCCGAGGCGTTCGATACCTTACCAGCACTCGTCGAACGGCCAATCATCGTTGAAACTGTGCAGCACCTGCATGCGCTGGTGATGGACAAGGTTGATCCACAGGCAGGCGAGCTGCGAAAGGTTCAGGTCTATATTCGCGGTGCGCCTTTCACTCCACCTCCGGCCAGGGATGTCCCCCTCTACCTCACTCAGTGGGTAGATTGGCTCATGAGTGATAACGCCTTGCCTTACGACCCGGTCACGCGCGCGGCGATTGCCCATCATGACTTCGAAGCGCTTCATCCCTTCACCGATGGAAATGGGAGAGTAGGAAGGCTGCTACTCAACCTCATGCTCATGCAGGACGGGTACCCACCGGCGCTCGTGCTCAGAGAATGGCGTCCGCGTTATATTCAGGCCTTGCAGCAGGCGCATGTCGGTGAGTATACTCCTTTGGTAAACCTCGTAGGACTGGCCGTGGAACAGACCCTCGATCTCTACCTGGAAGCCTGCGTGGAAAGCACGGCGCATCTCTTGCCATTGCATGAACTGGCCCCCCTGTTCAGCACGACGGTCGATTACCTTGGCCAGCTCGCGCGAACTGGTCAGTTCGAGGCAAAGAAACGAAGACAGCATTGGTACGCCTCAAAGGAAGCCGTCGGGCAATACTTCCGAGAAGCCAGTGCGCAACCTCGTGGCCGCCCTCGTCACACGCCGTCACCTGATACTTAGCCATCGGTCGGCCCTTGCGTTATTCATCTTGGGGTACTCTTTTTTCTGTCAAATTTCACCTGGCGTAATCACCAATACCCACTCCTGCCTGTAGAGCCTGTTTGTGTTCAAAGTACTCGCTCATGGTGAAATTGTAGACCTTCGAGTCGTTTTCTTCCTGGTTGTTGGTCACATAATGGCACGCGGTGATATACGGCTCGATCACGTGGATCTTATCAAGCGGCGTCAAGACCAGCAGTTGCAGGTCAAGCTGCTTGAAGAGTTCCATTGCATAGCGTGCGTTCACCTCATCCGACCTGACGAACGCCTCGTCGATCACGACAAAGCGGAAAGCCTGTTTTCGCTCCTCTTGCTGGTCAAGGCCGTACTGGTAGGCGATGGCCGAGGCGAGGATGGTATAGGCGAGCTTCGTCTTCTGCCCACCGGACTTGCCGGAAGAGTCATTATAGTAATTCTTGGTGGTATCATCTTCGCGATAGCGTTCCTCGGCAGAAAAATCGAGCCAGTTTCGCACATCTGTCACCTTCACCGTCCAGCGTTCTTCTTGCTCGAAGCGCCGGATCAACGCCTGGATGCGCTGGAAACTGGCCTCGTTTGCTTCGGCTGTGCGTGGCTGCATCACGTCTGGCAGGCAGGCGCGCAGCTGCGTCTTGAAGTCGCGCACCTCGCCATCGCGGGTCTGGTCAAAGCAAAGCTGGATGTAGGTCGATGGTGTGTAATCGATCAGGCGCAGCGCAGCGTTGAGGCTGCCAATGCTCTTTTTAATGTCCTCGATTTGCCGTTCTAATGCCGCCTTGAACACGCTGATGTTGGTGATCACTTTCTCATCGAGCAATTCTTTGAAGCGCCTGCGGTAGCGCGGCAAATCCTCGTGGCGGATCTGCTCGTGGTGATGCCGGTATGCGGCAATGGCCTCTATCGATGCATCGAGTTCATGGACAATAGTAGGGCTGATTTGCTTGAAATCGTTCATCACGCTAATGATTTTGCTGATCAATGGCGTGACTTGCCCCCGCAAAGAGGTGGCACGAGCGCGATAGAACTGAGCCATTTTTTCTCGTACATCATCAGCGTTCTCAATGGTCAGCGTGGCGTTTTTGTGGTCTTTCTCGATCTGCGCTACATACGTCGAAATGTCAGTATGTGAGGCGGCTTGCAATGTCACATGACAGGCGGAGCGCTGCTGTTGGTACCTGGTAATGGCGTTATCGAGCGTGGTGATGGTTGCAGTTATGTTGTCTCGCTCCTGCTGGCGTTCGCGGTGCTGTTGTGTGACCTCGTCCAGCTGGCGACGCAGTTCAGCCAGGTGATCGGCGCTGGCTTCAAGTGCGCGTTTCTGGGCCAGCAAGTCGCTGCGGCGCTGCTCGTCGGTTCGCCAATCAATCGCCGCGAACGTGGTAAACTCAAGCAGCCGTTGCAGCGCCTGCTCACGTTTTTGCTCGTGTTTCTGTGCCTGTTCGATCTGCTCAATGCTGGCTTTAACCGCTTCTAGCGCCTTCTGTTGCGGGGCAAGTTCTGCCGTGATGGCTTCAATTTTCTCGGCATTGCTCCACCCAAGTACATACTGCTTGCGATCGCCGAGGGAAGAGCGATCATCTTTCTCATGGCGGGCCGCACTGTGCTTGATCTGGCCATTGGTGGTGAGTGCGCGGCGTGCCAGCTGGAATTCTTCCAGCGTTTCACAGCACGCATAGTCATAGAAGTCGATGAGTTCAGCGGTGAGCCACTTGGTGAACTCGGTATCCGGTTTGACTTCAAGCTTGAAAAAGAGCATGTTGCGCTCAATCATCGTATGGTTGGGCGGCGTGCGGGACCCGCGAATCCGGTGATAAATGAGCCGCCCGTGCAGGTTTGTCTGATCCACGTAGCGGCTGATCTGCTGGTAGTGCTGTTCGGGTATGAGCAACTGCCGCCCAAAGCCGTGTAGCAAGCGCTCGATGGCTGGTTCCCATTGCCGTGCGCGTTCGCACACACGCAGCAGTTCGCCGATGAAGGGCAGTTCCTCCTCTGGAATCTCGAGCGCCTGCGAAAGCCTCGAGCGCAACCGGATGTCTTCGCCGGGAATCTGGCTCTTGCGCTGTTGCAGCGAGGCCAGTTCTTCCGCAAGTCCGCGAAGGGCTGCTGTGAGCGACGTTTCCTGCTGTTTTTGTTCGTCGCGCTGCCCGGTGAGCGCGGCACTCCGTTGCGCGGCTTGTGCCAGCAGCACGGTTGCCTGCCGCGCGTTCGCCAGGAACGTTGTTTCATCGTCATACCCCGGCAGGTTGATCGCTCGTGCGAGCGTATTATACTGCTCCGCCTGTTTCTTCTTTGTTGCTTGCTGCTGGACCAGCGCCTGGATATCCTGCTCAATCCGGTGTATGCGCTGGCCGACCTGGTCGTTCTGAATGGCAACGCTCAAGTCAATGTGTTGCTGCATCAGCCGATCGAGATGCTGGTTGAGCGCATCGCTCTGTCCCTGCGCGGCGGCGTGTTGCTGGCGAGCATCATCGATGGCCGCCTCAAGCAGTGTCTTCTTATAGCCCGCGACGTACACGGGAACGACTTGGACGCAGCGCTCCGCCTCGGTGATGCGCGCTTGCAGCTTCTCATATTCCCCTATCTCGTTCATGAGCGGCTCGAGCACGGAAAGTTGCCGCTCCGCAAGCTCAATAGCGGCATGAGAACGAGTCAGGTTCTCAAAGTTTTCTCGCAACTGTGCAACGCGTTCCTGGGCGTCGGTCTTTTCCAGCATATGTTCGCGCACGAAGGCATTCAATCCGCCGATGTCTTTAATCGAGACAACCTGGTTGAACAGGTCGAGGGCTTTCTCGGAACGCAGGCCCATCAGATGGCAAAAGCGCCGGTTGTACTTCGCGAATTCGTCAAACACTTCAGCACTCCTGGCTCGCAACTGCTTACGCAGATCCGTAATCTCGCCGCGTACAGAGAAATGCTCCTCGATGTTTAAAGGTGCGGGCGCAATAACAAAGAACTTGCGTAACTCGCCCCGCTGCCACCAGAAAACCTGGGCCAGCGTCACATATTGTTCCAGACTTGCGTTCGCGAAAACGGCTAACAGGACGGAATAGGAATCTTGCCCGCGCAGGTACTGCACATTCGCCGAACTGCTCTCGCGGTCTTTCTGCTTGCTCCATGCTCCGCGCACATACATCCCTTCGTTGCGTTCGCGGTGCTTTTCGGTGCCCGATGCCTGATTATACGTTCGCCGGGCATACGGGACGAGCAGGGTCAGCAGGGCATCCGCCAACGTGGACTTGCCGGAGCCGTTCGCACCGGTCAGCAGGGCCGTTCCACTGGATGGAGTGATGCGCCAGATACGCTGGTTGAATGTCCCCCAGTTATACAACTCAAGCTGCTGCAAGCGAAACCCACTTGATGTGCTGTCGCCGCCCTTAGCCCATTTATGCTTCTGATTCAGGCTCAGCAGTTCCATAATGTGCCAGTTTCTCCTTGATCTCGCCTAGTTTTTCCGCATCGATTCGCGCCTTCAAGATGCGCCGTACTTCAAAGTAAGCCGGTTTTTCCGTGCCTGGCATTCGCTTGAGAAAGCCCAGGTCTATGAGGCGTTCAATAGCCGTGTCCATTCTGCGTTGGAGAGCGCGTTCGTCTGTGCGCGCAGGCAAGAAGGGTACGAGCAGTTCGCGCACCTGGTCCTCAGTGACCATGCATTTCCCAGCATCGAGATGGGTGGACTCGAACTGGTCGAGCCACTCGCGCAGGAGGACGCAGAGCAGCGTTGTCTGATAGGTGAGATGGTCGCGCCGTGTCAACCTGGGCAGCACTACCGATTGACCCTCGTCGTCTTCGAGGGCTGGCTGATGCAGATAGGCGTAGCCATCCTCTTCATGGACGCGCACTTCGAGACCGATGCGTGCGAAATACTCCTGAACCGGCGTAAGATAGGAGAGCAGCAAGTTCCAGGAAGCAGTCTCGTCGCTGAACAGTGGATTCTGAAGCAATTTCAGTACAACAGGGGCATACGGCATAACGGCGCTATTCGGCATAGTTCCTCCTTTGATAGAGTACGCGAGGGATGGTCAAGGTCTTGGTTTCCCGGCCGAACGGCGTGGCCACGGGAAGCTCAATTGTTTCGGTCTGTTGCGCGTCAATGCAATGGTCTGAATCGTCTGCTGCCAGCGCGCAGTATGCCAACACTTCGGCTAGCCCCTTCTCAGGCGGGTAATGAGCCAGCACTTCGGCCAGCGTTACCTGAAAGCGAACGTTCAGCAGCGCCCCAATACGCCGGTAGAGGATGGCTTTATCGATGTGAAACTGTGTGTGGAGAGCTAGGAGATCGGCTAGAGCTGGTTCCTCGTCGTCGGTGTCCATTGGCTGCGCGCTCACGGAGAATGTATCACCGGGTTCCCATAATCCGTGTTCGATCACCAGGTGTACCTGCGGCGGCCCTTCAAGCTCGATGAAGGCTGACTCATCTGGCGGATCGCTCGCCACGCGGAATGCCTGGTGCTTGATGTCCGATACGATGGCGCGCACGCGCCCGTGTTGGGCGATGCTCTGCTCGTCGAGCATCCGGCGCAATTGCTGAGCCAGTTCAGCATTCGATTGCACAACCTTCTCTCCTGCCTCCAGCAGGTGCGCAGGCAGGTGCCGGAGTATCTCGCCCTCATGAATGACAGGCTGCAAATCAGTCTGTTGTTGCACGGCCTCGAGCAGCATGTACAGTTCATCCTGCTGTGAGGGAGTCATCAGAAAATCCCAGAAGGTGTAGAAGCTGCGCCCTTGATCCGAGGATTTCAACTCGGCATCGGCGTCGAGAACATACGCCACCAGCGCCCCCTTCTGCGCGTTCGATTGCAACTGAGCCTGCTGCAATGCTCGCGCAATTCCCCGGAAGCGTTCCTCCACGAGACGAAAATCCCGTAACAGCTGCCGCGCACCATTACAGGCTTCAAAAAACCGCTCTTTCAACCGGGTTGTGGGATAGAGATCATCGACAACGCCCGTCTCACGAATCATATCAATTTGCTGCTGGAGGGCGTCGCGCTGTTGTTCGAGTTGCGCGATCCGGATGGTAGGGTTCCCTGTGCTCTTCTGCACAATATCGCGCAAAAGCTGCACGATATACAGGAAGCGCGACTCCGCGCCCACAAATGGTTGCCCGTGCAGCTCTTCGAGCCAGCCAATGGCGCGTTCCGCGTCTGCCGTCAACTCGACGAGCGGTATATCGCTGTTGGCGGGAGTTGTAATGCGGATAAAGCGGTGATACTCGTCAGCCCACTCCGTCAGGTAGGAGTGAGCCGGGCGCGGATAGCTGCCTGGTGCTCGTTCATTCAGCGCCTCAAGCGTGTCAGCGAGATGCTCTGCCAGTTCTGGCAACGGAATAGTGATGCGCTGCTCGCGCTTGAACTGACGGTACAGGAAGCTGATAATCAGCGCGGTATGATCGGCCTTAAGAAGCCTGGCACCCGGCGCATGCTGCAAGTCATAGGCAAGCTGGTCATACTCCATAACTGTCTGTGGGAATACGTTTCCCGCTCTCTGGTTCCATCTTTTCAAGAAGCTGTACGCTTATTATAAGGTTCTTGCCGCGTAGTGGAATTCGCTGAGACTCCCTACGGCTAAAACCGAGGGGTTCTTGCTCGCGTTCCGACTCTCCTTAACCTGCGATAAGGCCTCGCCGGAGGAAAGCAAGACTTACGAGCCGACTCACTCTGGGACACAGGACATGTACGCTTCGGAAGAGACCACTTCCTCTGATCAGCGTTGCTCCTCTCCGCCACGACCCACGCCCGGCTCCAGACGCCTCCCCGTACGACATATGCAGAGTAGCACAAATGTTCGTATTTGTCAACGATGGGGTAGAACGGCAGCCTGCCAGTTGCCATTCAACAAGGTGTATGTTATGGAGAAAAAACGCATTACGACGCTCTTCCTGATCGTGCTTGCCGACATGGCGGGCGCATCGGCCATCCTTCCGATCATTCCGGTGTATGTCCTTGGGCAGTTTCACGCCACGCCTTTTCAGGCAGCCCTGGTCATTCCGGTGTACTATGTCGCCCAGGTGCTAGCAGCCCCGTGGCTTGGCAACCTGTCCGACCGTTTTGGTCGGCGCCCGATTCTGCTGGTCAGCCAGGCTGGCACCATCGTTTCCTATCTCCTGATCGTTTTTGCGGTTCCCCTGGGCGCGCTCCTCGATCACGCCGGCCCGCGGCCTGGGATAGCCGGAGGTCTCATCGTCATCTACCTGGCGCGCGTTCTAGATGGGGTGACCGGAGGCAATATCAGTGTGGCGCAAGCCTATGCCAGCGACATCAGCACGCCAGAGGAACGTACGCGGGCGCTCTGGTTAATTGGCGGCGCCAGCGGGCTTGGGCATATTCTGGGTCCTGCCCTGGCCGGACTGCTGGCGGGGATTACTCTGCTGACTCCGTTTACGGGCGCTGCGGTGGTGAGCGGGGTCACATTGCTGCTGACTCTGCTCTGGCTACATGAACCGCTGAGGCGCTCGGAAAAGCTGGACATAGATGCCCTACCGGCAGAGAGTGCGCCCCTCTCTCACGTGCTACTGCGCCGACCAGTGGTGCTGTCGGGATGGACAGCTCGTGTGCCGCAAGCGCAAAGGAAGCTCTTCAGAGGCGCGACGGAGGCTGAAAAGCGCTCTCTCTACTCTGCTTGCGTGATCAGCGTTCGCGGTCCATGCTGCTTTTCCAGGTGTGCTTCTGCCTCAGGAATTAGTCGCTGAAACTCAAGACCCATCTGCTCGCTGTACCATTCACCCCAGCTACACATCTGACGGAGAACTGGCTCTATGCTCTGCCCCAGTTCGGTCAGGGAATATTCGACCTTTGGGGGTACCTGCGCGTAGACGTGCCGGTGAAGGACCCCGGCCTGCTCTAACTCACGTAATTGCATCGTGAGCATCTGCTGGGTCGCCTGGGGAAGGAACCTGCGTACCTCACTGAAGCGTTTGGTGCCGCTGAGCAAATAAAACACGATCAGCGGTTTCCATTTGCCTCCAATGATCGAAAGGGTCACTTCGACGGGGTGAGGCGTCATCTTCTTCTGTTCCGCCATGGAACGCTCCCTTTTACGGTATGATTTTCTAGACTACGTCAGAATTTTTTGCGTACTTGTGTTTCCAACATGTATTCCCTATACTCATTGTAGCACTGCTTGATCGCAACCTCAAGTAACAGTCAACTGTCTATCCTGATGACAAGTCATCCAGTTGCTATGAGATGGAGCAATGCACCAATGACCATTACCGATAGGAGAGCAATGCATGACTCACCCTGTATCTTCATCACTTCCTGCTGAACGGCCTTCTCTCGGACGAAAGCAGCGTGGGCATCACCCGCCTGGACCACCATGGTCTACAGCGGCCAGGAACACGCTCAGCTTTTTGCGCAATGCACTCGACTTCCTTCTCGAGATGCGCGAGCGCTACGGAGATACCGTCTCTGTTCCTACGCTCGTCGGGCCGTTCACGCTGATCTTTCATCCCGACGGTGTGCGACACGTCCTCCAGGAGAATCACCGCAACTACAACAAGGACGTGCCCGACTATCATGTGCTCAGCCTTGTTCTTGGGAAAGGTCTGCTGACCAACGATGGCGAGTCGTGGCTGAGGCTTCGCCGCTTGATCCAACCCGCCTTTCATCGTGAGCGAGTCACCGCCTTCGGAACGCTCATGACCGATACTACCTTGACGTGGACCCAGCGCTGGGAAACGAGCGGCTTCGTGGAAACGAACAAGCCGCTCGACCTCACGCAGGAGATGAGCAGCTTAACCTTGAACATCGTCGGCAAGGCGCTCTTCGGGACCGACCTGAGCGCGGAGACAGAGCGCGTCGGACGGGCCCTTACCGGGGTGAATCATCTGCTGGCTTCAGCGTTCTACCTGCCATGGGTCTTATCGCTGCCAACACCGCAGCGTCATCGTCTGTATACTGCCCGTCGTGAACTGTACACGGTCGTTGAGGAGATCATTCGCGCGCGCCGGAGGCGTCCAGCTCAGCACGACGATCTGCTCGAGATGCTCCTGGAGGCACGCGATGAGGAGACCGGCGAGGGCATGACGGATCAACAGGTGCGCGACGAAGTGCTGACGTTGCTGCTGGCTGGTCACGAAACGACCGCCAACGCGCTCTCGTGGACGTTTCTCCTGCTCGCACAGCATCCTCACGCCGAAGCAAGGCTTCTGGAGGAATATCAGCAGGTGTTGAACGGGCGCCCTGCGATGATCCAGGATCTTCCACAGCTCCCCTCCACCCGCATGGTGCTTGAGGAGGCGATGCGCCTCTATCCACCAGCCTGGGGTCTAGGCCGTCGTGCTCTCGGCAACGATGAGATCGGGGGCTACGCGATTCCCAAAGGAGCGTACGTGCTGGTCTTCCCCTACGTCACGCATCGTCATCCGGCCTTCTGGGAGCGACCCGACGCGTTCGATCCCGAACGGTTCTCGGCAAAGCTGGCGGCAGGACGCCATCGCTTTGCCTACTTCCCCTTTGGGGGTGGCCCACGCCTGTGCCTTGGTAATCAGTTTGCGCTCTATGAAGCGCAGTTGATCCTGGCGACGATCCTGCCAAACTATCAGCTGCGGCTTCTGCCTGGGGCAGTCGTCACCCCTGAGCCGCTAGTGACCCTGCGCCCCCGTGGCGATCTGCTGATGACCGTGCGCCGGTAGTGGTCAAAAAGAGAATGATGTGGTAGAGTAGCAGCATCATGTAGAGAGAAGGAAGGTGTTATGATAACCACTACGGTTCATTGCGCGTATTGTGGGAGCGATGGACTTGTGCACAACGGTCGAGCCCCCAACGGGAAGCAGAAATATCTCTGCCGCACCTGTCAAAGGCAAAGTCGAGAGCATCCAACTCCACATGTCTACCCACAGGAACGCCGAGAAGAGATCTTGCGTGCTTATGAAGAACGAAGTAGTCTGCGCGGATTGCAGCGGACGTTTGGCGTCTCGCGCCATACGGTAGCCGTCTGGATCAAAAAAACTGTTCAGCTTCCTCCCTTGAGTGAGACCTTGATCGCTCCTGATCCCACCAACCCGGCTTCAACCATTCTCGAATTGAATGAGTTATGGTCCTTTATTTCGCACCGGGGCGGGCACTCCCGAGTCTGTCGCTCAGGTTATCAACCGTCCTATTCCAGGGCCAGCAGGGGACATTCCTCTTCGTCTCTATCAACCGGAAGGCGAGGGGTCTTTCCCCGTGCTCATCTACTTCTTCGGTGGAGGATGGACCCTTGGAACTCTTGATACCTCCGATGGCATTTGCCGCAGCCTCTGCAATGCCGTGCCCTGTCTGGTCATCTCTGTCGGATATCGGCTGGCGCCAGAGCACAAGTTCCCCGCAGCCGTCCAGGATTGTTATGCAGCAACCCGATGGATAGCAACGCATGCCGGGGAAATCAATGCTGATGCCTCTCGTTTAGCCGTTGGTGGAGACAGCGCGGGAGGGAATCTTACTGCCGAGTAATGAATGAAGCGTTGTAGCTGTAGGCTAGACGAGGAACCGACCTCCGCCTTACAATAGAAGACAGGAAGTCTCCTGCACCTTAGATGAGTGCAGGTGATTCAGGCTTTTCTACATTTGTGAGTACCAGATGAATCGGTGCAAGCCAGGCGAGAGGGAGCTAATGGAGAAGCACGCACTCCACGTGAGCATCATTGGTGGCGGCATTGGTGGCCTGGCCGCGGCCTCCGCCTTGCAACGCCAGGGCATCCAGGTCGCGGTCTTCGAGCGCAACCCCGAGCTGCGCGAGATCGGAGCAGGCTTGACCCTGTGGGCCAATGGGGTGCAGGTGCTGCGGCACCTGGGTCTGGCCGACGCCCTGGCCGCGGTCAGTGCTCCCCTCACCAATTTCGAGTGCTGGTCCTGGCGAGGGAAACGTCTGGGCCGGATGCGACTGGACACCATGGAACGGCTGGTGGGAGCCCCCAGCATTGGCATCCACCGGGCTGATCTGTTGCGGCTGCTGACGGGCGAGGTTGCCGGGGAGAGCATTCACGTGAATGCGCACTGCGTCGGCTTCAGGCTAGAGCAAGGGCACGTCATCAGTCACTTCGCCGATGGGCAACAGCAGCAGACGGACCTGCTGGTCGGCGCGGATGGGTTACATTCCGTGATCCGCGAGCAGCTCCTGGGCAAGCAACCCCCGCGCTATAGCGGCTACACCTGTTGGCGTGGGGTAGCTGTCTTCGAGGATCAGCACGTGTCTGGAGGAATTTCCAGCGAGACGTGGGGGCGCGGTCTGCGCTTTGGTATGCTGCCGATTGGGAATGGGCGGGTGTTCTGGTACGCCACGCACAACTGCCCGGCCGGCGGACAGGACCGCGCAGGGGAACGGAAGGCGAACCTCTTGCGCCTCTTTCAGGGCTGGCGGGAGCCCATCGAGCAGCTGATCGCAGCTACCGACGAGGAGGCGATCCTGCGCAATGATATCTTTGATCGCAGGCCAGTACGTCACTGGGGGAACGGTCCTGTGACTCTGCTGGGCGATGCCGCTCATCCACCCACCCCCAACCTCGGTCAAGGGGCTTGTCAGGCCCTGGAAGGTGCACTCGTCCTCGCTGATTGCCTGGCAGATCAGCGCGAGCCGGTGGCCGCCTTGCGTGCTTACGAGGCACGCCGCCTGAAGCGGAGCGCCGCCATCATCGAGCAGTCCTATCTGTTCGGCAAGATCGGTCAGTGGGAGTACCCGCTGCTTTGCTCATTACGTGATGGGCTCACCTCGCTGGCATTTGCGACGTTTCTCCCTCGACGATTCGTCGCGAACGTGAGACTCCCATCCTGACTTTGGTGAAGAGGTATCAGCACAGTATAGCTGTTAAAAGGGATTACTTGTGATACCCTCGATGTCGGTGCCACAATGAGCTACCAGGTCCGCTTCCAGAAAACCGGGTCGGGTCTCCTTCAACTCCTCGAACGTGCGGATCGGGATCTGTTGCTTCAAGAGCATTCCTGCTCGCGTCGTGGAGATGCCACGCTGACCCACCGTTCGGTGGGAACGCAGGAGGCGATCCGCTGTCGCTGCGCTCATGGAAAGGAGTTGGCTTCGACGGTCCTCTGTGAGGTGGAGGTGCTCATGCCGCTCCAGCGCCTCTAGCAAGGTAGGAAGAAAAGGGATAAGGCGTTTGGCGCAGATGCGGTTGGCGGCGTGCCAGACCAGGAACAACGCATGTTGGACTTCCGGTCCGTAATGGCTCGGACGCGCGTAGCCGGCGCGTGCAGCACTTCCTCCGCATGGTTGAGCAGCCACATTCCATAACGGCGATGATAGCCCGTGGCTAAGGCAAAGGTATCTAACAGCACGCCTTTCTGGGCAGACGAGGCCTCGCGATACTGCGGGGCGAACTGCATGAGCAATGCACGACTGCTTTGAAAATTCACGCTTTCTCCCACGTTTGCCTCCCCTGAAATGGTCCGATGCGTAACCGTTCTGCCAAAACGACAGCAACGCCGCCAATTGCCTCATGAAAAATCTGCCTCAGTAAACACATGATAGCAACCTCCGTGCGTTGTGCAAAGTAATATGAACGAAGAGGTGATCTTGATGCAGAGGTGGAAACCACTTCGAGTGGAGGTGGGTTTGTGAAGAGGACAAAGGCAGATTTTTCATGAGCAATGCGTACAGAGAAGCAAGAAACTCTTCAGTTCGCGAGAAAGCAAGGCGGCATCTGGCTTCTCTATGTTGGGCAGATGGAAGCCAGATGCCGCCTTACTCTTCCGCTGGAATTCCGCGAGATGCAGACGTTCAAAACATTAGTCGTTCGTGCTAATCTGCTGGAGCAGGCTGGGAAGGTCGATTAATCCCCGGTGTGAAGTGATCTTGCCGTCGCTGACCTTGTAGAAGCGGTAGCCGCCGATTGCAAACGGTTTGCCGGATGCAGGCAAGCCGCGAAATGGTCCTGCGTGTGTCCCACGTAACGTCAGACAAACCGCAACCGTATCGCCTTCCCCAATGATCTCTTCGATAATCGTTTCGTGACCGGGAAACGCTGTCTGCATGAGCAGCAAGGCGCGTTCCAGCCCCTCGTGGTTGCGTGGTTCATACGTATAGTCGTAGTAAGCGGGATCAAGGAATGCATCGAGGGCATCGAGGTGGTTTTCGTTCCAGATCTCCGTGATAAACCGTGTAATCACATCCTTATTTGCGTTGCTAGACATCATAGCCTCCTGTGAGAGCAAGGAGAAAGGTTCCCGTAGAAGAGAAACCGCGGTATAATAGTCAAACAGCCTGACTACTCAGGCAGTATACAGCATTCTTCGGAAGATAGTCAAGTCATTTGACTACTTTTTACGATAACAAGAGGAAATGAGAGAATGGAACCCGCACCCAGTTACGATCTGACGCTCCTGCTTCTGCTCGGTTCTCGCACGATGATAGACACCTTGCACAAGCACCTTGCCGCACGTGGCTATGACGATGTCCGTCCCGCACACGGTTTCGCTTTCCACCGCCTCGCGCCAGATGGTGCAACTGGGAACGAGCTTGCCGAATTTTTAGACATCACGAAACAAGCGGCGAGCGAGATGGTGGATTATCTTGAGCAGCATGGCTACGTCGTGCGTCGGCCACATCCCACGGACCGGCGCGGAAAGATCGTGACCCTCACGGAGCGCGGCTGGAGTTGTATTCGGGAGACCGAGGCAATCTTGTCCCATCTGGAAGGACAGTGGGCGACAATCATTGGTGCAAAGCGCATGGAAGAGCTAAAGATCGACTTGCGACAACTGGTCACTGTAGCCAATGGCGGATTCTTGCCACAGAAATTTCGCCCAACATGGTAGCACTGCTACGCCCTCTGATTGAGCAATGGTTTTTCGTTACTGTTGTTAAGCAGCCTTCTCAGAGAAAAATGCAGTCCTACTTTTTTTCCGAAATAGGAGCACGCGCCCTGGTGGAGCAACTGCTCTCGCTGGACCCTATTCCCGACCTTCCTCTCGATCCGAATGCCCTCTCGCGCGACGCCTCGGTGGGGGAAACTTACGCAAGCGATCCGCTCGTCTGGCACGGCTCCTTCAAACGCCTGATGCTTGCGTCCATGAAATGCGAACTCGACACAATCGACGCCGGGTCATCATATGGGAATCTCCCGCTGTTGTGGATTCATGGCGAGTTGGACCCGCTGATCCCTGTTGCCTCCACTCGTCCTGTGATTGAATTCCTGCGCGGGTCCAGCTTTGAGGAGCATATTTACCCTGGAGCGCAACACGAGGTTTTTAATGAGATAAACCGTGCTGAAGTGCTTGCTGATGTAGTGTCCTTTGTGCAGCGCATGCTTTTTCAGAAGTAGTATGGGAAGAAAGAGGAAGTGATGCTTAGCTTTTCTAGTTCCATTTCATTCTGGACAACACCCCTTAGAACACTGCTGGCTCTTGTTTTTTCGGGTTTCTGGCTAGAGTACAACAACTCAATAGTCGGCCTCAAAGGCAGGCCAGGGCTGGTGGTCGGGAATGTCAAAGTTCAGCGGGCGATAAAGGGAACCAGCTCCATCCAGACGCAGGGTGGAGCCGGAAATATAGGCGGCGGCGACCTCACTCTCGGTCGCCATGCGCCGCGCCGGGTGCGTCTGCATGGAGGCTTGCAGCCCTTCTCTGACCTCATCAGGATAGGTTGAGAGTCCTGACGAGGCCACAAGGCCCGGCGCAACGGTGTTGAGGCGAATGCCATACTGCGCCCATTCCAATGCCAGTGTCTGAGTGAGATTGACCACGCCCGCACGCGCCGCGCTGCTGTGGGCCAGATGGGGAAAGCCGCGCCACATGTCGAAAACGACGCTGACGATAACCCCACCGTGCTTGCTCATCCAATGACGCATGGCCGCCTGGGACATGTAAAAGGTGCCGGTCAGGTTGGTTTCGATGACCGCCTGCCATCCCCTGGGGGTGATGTTCTCTGCCGGAGAGAAGAACTGTCCTCCGGCGTTATTCACAAGCCCATCCAATCGCCCGAAACGCTCGAGCACCGCCTGGACTTGAGCGTTGACCTGCTTCTCATTGCGAATATCGCATGCCTGGGCCAACACCTGTCTACCGGTAGCCTTGATCGATGCGCAGGTGTCCTCCAGGTGCGCCATTGAACGTGAACAGATTGCCACGCTTGCTCCAAGCGAGGAGAGCTCGCGTGCAATGGCCCGCCCAATACCTGTTCCTCCACCAGTAATGAGGAATACTTGCCCATCGAACAACTCCGGGCGAAAGATGCTGGTTACTGCCATAAAGTCGTTACCTCTTTCCAAGAAAGACACGCTCTCTTTACTAGATCTCGATCTCCAGGCGCAGCATGGCTGATGAGAGCGATTTCCCCAGCGAGTCGCTGCGCAGCGAGCGCGATGCGCCACCGTTGAGCGCGCCATGCAGGACAAAGTTCAACGCGAGGACGTTGGGCACCTCAAACCGTTCGAGGTGGCCTGTGACGATACCGTCGAAGTGGGCGCGCACACGCTCCTCGGTGACTTCGCGCAGCAGGATATCATAGGTTGTTCTATCGGGGGCGAAGATGGCGATATTTGCCTTGTCGCCTTTATCACCTGAGCGGGCGTGAGCCAGATGGACCAGTTGCTTTTTCATGCTTCCTCCACACTGACGCGAATGGACTCTTCGATCATGGTGCGTGGAGCGAGCGTGGGCCAGATGCCCAGCAGACCACGCGGCTCCGTCATGCCGCCAAGGCCGCCGATGAAAGGTGGGCCGCTCAAGCCGAGTGGTGGGACGAGCCGACCAAGTTTGGCGGCCTCCTTTCTGTCTGAGCAACGAACGGCAATGCGCAGATAGACTTCGTTGAGATCGGCAGCGTGCGTGGGGTCAGCGAGTGGTCCGTGAATCGAGTTGTAGCCCTGGTACTCAATGACGGTCTCCTCGGCCTTCAGCCCGCTTTCGGCCATCTGTTGCGTAATGATCTGCGATGCGAGCTGCGCCTTCGCTAGCGCGTCTGGCCAGGCATAGCCAATCACGGCCTGTCCCATGAACCCGTCTTCATAGCCTGCGACGATTTTGAGCGTTGCTGGCGCTGGATACCCGCTCGCGCCCGTGACACGCACCTGATCGGAACCGATCTCCTCCATGTGCAGCGTCGTCATATCGGCATCGACATCGGGAGTCAGGTAATGCGCCGGATCATGCACCTCATAGAGCAACTGCTCGCGCAGCGTGTCAAAGCTGACGCGTCCGCCCGTCCCCGGCGCTTTGCTGATAACGGCGTCGCCATTTTCCCACACCTCGGCGATGGGATAGCCGACATGCGCCAGGTCGGGGATGGAGCGCCAGTCTCCACCAAAGTTGCCGCCGCTGGCCTGGGCGCTTCATTCAAGCAGATGGCCGACGACAATGCCCTGAGCGAGCCGGTCCCAATCGTCCCAGTGCCATCCCAGTTCATAGACCAGTGGTGCGAGGAAGAGCGCGGCATCGGCAACTCGACCCGTCAAGACGATATCCGCGCCCGCGTCCAGTGCCTCGACCAGCGGCCGTGCCCCTAGATATACATTGGCGAAGAGGAGCCGTTCGCGCACAGTTGCAATATCTACGCCGGTGTCCATGTGAGCGAGCGACGCGCCCGCCGCTTGCAAGTCGTCGAGACGTTCGATCACGGCATCGCCCAACACGACACCCACTTTGAGCTTGAGGCCAAGTTTGCGCAGAACAGCCAGCAGTGCCTCGCGCGCGGCCAGAGGGTTCAAGCCACCAGCATTCAGCGCAAACCTGGCACCATGCCGTATGGCTAGAGGGAGCAGGTCGGACAGCATCGGCACGAGATCCTGGGTGTAGCCCAAGGTGGGGTCGCGCTGGCGGTTCTTTTGCAGGATCGCTAGCGTCAGTTCGGCCAGATGATCCGAGCAGACATACTGTACGTTGCCGCGCTCGATGCTAGCCTTGATGGGCTGCCAGGAATCCCCATAGAAGCCAAGACCTGCGGCAATACGAAGAGACTTCATAGCCCTACCCTCTCATACCCAGCAGTTCGCGAGCAATCAGCAACTGGCGAATCTCATTGGTACCCGCGCCAATTTCTCCCAGACGCGCATCACGCCACAGGCGTTCCACGTCGAAGTCGGTTAGGTAGCCCCAGCCGCCGTGAATTTGCAGCGCCTCGTTTGCGGCACGTGAGGCCGCACGGCTCACAAACAGCAGTGCTGCCGCAGTCTCCTTACTGACACGAATTTCTTGCTGCGCCAACCAGATGGCTCGGTGCGCCACCTGCCGCGCTGCCTCCAGGTCAGTGTACATATCAGCTATCTTGGCCTGTATAAGCTGAAAACTTGCGATAGGCTGACCAAACTGCTCCCGCTCCTGTGCATACTTGAGTGAGAGATGCAGGGCCTCTTCGATGGTGCCGACGCCGATGACGGCGTAGAAGGCGCGCTCGATATCCAGCCCGCTCATGACGATCTTGTAGCCCTCGTTAACCTTGCCCAGCACATTCGCCTCTGGCACAAAGGCATCCTCGAAGACCAGTTCGCCGGTGGGTGAACCATGCAGCCCAACCTTCGACAACTTGCGTGCTACGTGGAAACCGGGCGTCTTCGTCTCGAAAATGAAAGCCGTGATGCCCCGACTGCCTGCCTCAAGGTTCGTTTTGGCATATACCACCATCACATCGGCAATCGGCCCGTTGGTAATAAAAACTTTAGAGCCGTTGATGAGATAACCTCCATTCACCGGACGTGCCGTCGTGCGAATGCCCATGGCATCGGAGCCGGCGTCCGGCTCGGTCAGCGCCAGCGCGCCAATTGTGCTGGCGTTGGCAAGCCCCGGCAGGAATTTCGCGTGCTGGTGTTCAGTACCGTTACGCAGGATATTGTGGGCGCACAGGTTCAGGTGGGCAAAATAGGAGATGGCAATGGAGATGCTGGCGCGTCCAATACCGCTGGCCACCAATGCTGCTATCATGATATCGCCGCCACTGCCTCCGTATTCTTCGGGGATGGCGAGGCCCGTGAAGCCCTGCTCACCCAGCTTGTGCCACAACCCTGCGGGGAAAGCATCGTCGCGTTCCATCTCGGCGATACGTGGGCGAATCTCTTTCTGCCCGAACCCCAGCGCGCTTTCATATGCAAACTGGTGCTCCTCGGAGAGTTCAAAGTCCATAGATAGGCGCCTTTCTTGTAGAGAAATGAGTGTACTGGGTCTCGTTGAAGGTATTGAGCACCTCCGGTCGATGCATGGTGATGGTGAGGACGCCGTCCTCCTCATGAATCAACAGGTGCTGGAAATCGGTTTGTATCATGAATCTCTCCTTTGCTCAGGAAAAAGCCTTCAGGCGGTCTTGATTGATGCGGCCTGCTGCAACCCCAGTTCTTGAATGGCCTGTTTGCGCATGATAAACTTCTGAATCTTGCCTGTGACCGTCATGGGGAAGGCGTCTACGAACTTGAAGTAGCGTGGAATTTTGAAATGGGTAATCTTGCCCTGGCAGAACGCTTTCAAGCCCTCCTCGGTCAGGGAGACGCCGGGCTTGAGCTTCACCCAGGCCATCACTTCCTCGCCATATTTGGCGTCGGGAACGCCAATGACCTGCACATCGCTCACGCCTGAATGCATGTACAGGAGTTCTTCGATCTCGCGTGGATAGATATTCTCGCCCCCCCGAATGATCATATCCTTAATGCGACCCACGATATTGAGGTAGCCCTCGGCATCCATCGTGCCTGATCAATTGCCTCCATCGTGGCAATGCGGTTATCCCAGTAGCCCAGCATGACGCTGTAGCCGCGTGTGCATACTTCACCAGGTTCGCCAATCGGCACGACCCGTCCCGTACTCGGATCGATCACTTTTATCTCCACATGTGGATGTGCCTGGCCGACCGTCCCAACCTGCTTCTCAAACGGGGAATCGATGTGTGTCTGCGTCGAGACAGGACCGGTCTCGGTCATGCCAAAGCAGATGGTGATCTCCTCCATGTGCATCAGGGTTTTCACCTTCTTCATCACCTCGACTGGGCAGGGAGCCCCACCCATGACGCCCGTACGCAGCGTACTCAGGTCGTATTTGGCGAAGTCGGGATGATCCAGCAGAGCGATAAACATGGTTGGAACGCCCATCAGGACCGTACACTTCTCCTCATGTACGGTCTGCAACACCGTCAGTGGCTCAAATACCTCGGAAGAGTAGATCATCGTTGCACCATGGGTGACGCAACCTAGATTGGCAATGACCGTGCCGAAGATGTGGTACAGGGGGACGGGAATACATACCCTGTCCTCGTGGGTAAACTTTTGCAAACGCCCCGTGAAATAGCCATTGTTCAGGATATTATGGTGGCTGAGTGTTGCCCCTTTCGGAGCGCCAGTCGTACCACTGGTATACATGATGCTGACCGGGTCATCGAACTCCTGCTTACGTTGCCTCATTGCCAGTTGCTCGTCGCTCACCTGGTTGCCCAGCTTCAGCAGATCGCCCCAAGTATACATGCCTGGCCACCTGTCGTCCCCAAATCGAATGATAGTCGTCAATTGCGGAAGGCGCGCCGCTTTTAATACGCCAGCTTCGCAGATTGCCAGTTCAGGGGCAAGGTCGTTTATCATCTGAGTATAGTTGGACGTTTTAAACGCTGGCCCGATAAGCAACGCAGTACAACCCGATTGCGTCAGTGCGTACTCAAGTTCATGCAGACGGTATGCCGGATTGATACTCACCAGGATCACCCCGATCTTAGCGGCAGCGAATTGTGTCACCACCCATTCGATGCGATTCGGTGACCATATTCCTGCGCGCTGGCCCTTTTGCAGGCCCAACTGCATCAGCCCTTTCGCGCACTGATTGATTTGCGTCTGGAATTCGCGGTACGTCCAGCGAATACCCTGGTGACGTGCAATACAAGCAAGCCTGTCGGGATAACGATCAACGGTCTGATCAAGCAAGTCACCGATCGTCAGGCCAAGCAAAGGAATTTCGCTGGTACCGCTTGCGTAACTCCATCGTCGTTCGGCTTGCTGCGTACTGGCAGTGGATGAATTCATATGCGTTGTTGCCATCACATCCTCCTTTGGAATTCGATTCACAGGCAAAGAACCTGTCTAAAAGAACCTGCCTACAGAATTTGATTCACCTATAAAAAAAACTGCCTATTCCATTTCAAGGAGAACAGCGCCGCCCTTGACCACTTCACCCTCGCGTGGGTGGATGCGCTTGATCTTGCCATTGTACGGCGCGGTGACAGCGTGTTCCATCTTCATGGCAGTCAGGATGACAAGCGTCTGCTGTGCCTGCACCTCCTCGCCTTCCTGCACGTACACCTTGACGATGGTTCCCGCCATCGGTGCGATCAGCGCCTGCTGCTTCTGCGCCACATGGCCACCAAGCGCGGTAGATCCCACATCTGGTGGCTGGCGGTGTGCCAGGCGATGCTCTGCCCACGGTATACGACCAGCGTTGCGCCCTTCTCCTGCTGGGCATACAGACACTGCTGCTCCACGCCTCTCCGCAGCAGGACCAGGCAACCTTGCTCTATCGAGCAGGTAATGGTCAGCGCCGCTTCGCCATCGATGCGCGCGTTCCACGTCGCTTCCCGCGCACTGGTGAGCGGAGAGAGAGCAACGCGGTGCTCGTTGCCCTGGTAGCGATAGGTGAACGAGCGTGCCTCGCCCACCATGCGCCAGGGGCCACCCGATGTCCAGGGACTGATGGGCATTCTGCCGCCTGGATAGAGAGGCGAGACAGCGAAGGCCGTCGCTCCCTTCGAGGTTAGTCCATTCTGTCCTTTCTCCTCGACTTCGGGAGCAAGATCGAAGCAAGCTGCCGCGAGCAGCACCTCCTGTGGCAGCGGCTGATCCCGCTGCATCTCCTCGAAACCGTACTGGCGGAGAAAGCCTGTGTGCGTCAGCCCTTCCTGGAAGGCGGGATGCTCGGTGATGCCATGCAGCAAGGAAATATTGGTTGTGACACCATAGATGGCAGTCTGCTCAAGCGCGCAGCGTAGCCGGGCAATGGCCGCCGGGCGGTCTTCGGCGGAGATAATCAGCTTGGCGATCATCGGATCATAGAACTGGCTAATCTCGTCGCCGCTTCCCACACCGCTATCGACACGAATGCCCGGCCCCTGTGGCTCGACGAACCGTTGAATGACACCTGTCGAAGGCAGGTAGCCACGCACAGGGTCTTCCGCATACAGGCGCACCTCGATGGCGTGGCCGCGAAAGCTCACCTGGTGCTGCTCGATACCGAGCGGTTCACCCGCCGCGATGAGGATTTGATGACGCACGAGATCAAGGCCGGTGACAGACTCCGTCACGGGATACTCTACCTGCAAGCGCGTATTCATCTCCAGGAAGTAGAACTGGCGATCTTCGTCCACGATGAACTCAATCGTGCCCGCGTTGGAGTATCGGGCAGCTTTGGCAATACGCACGGCGGCGCTGCTCATCTCTGCACGCCGCTCAGGTGTCAGGGCGATTGAGGGGCTTTCCTCAACGATCTTTTGATGGCGACGCTGAATGGAGCATTCGCGCTCGCCCAGGTGAATGACGTTACCGTGCCGATCACCAAGCACCTGGATCTCGAGGTGGCGTGGGCGCGCGATGAGGCGTTCCAGGAAGATCGCATCATCACCGAATGAGGCCAGCGCTTCGCGTTTCGCCCCCGCCAGTGCTTCCAGGAATAGCTTCTCATCATGCACTTCGCGCATACCTTTGCCACCGCCGCCCGCCGAAGCCTTGATGAGTAGGGGAAAACCGACGCGCTGGGCTTCGCGCTGTAAGAATATCTCCTCCTGGTTGTCGCCGATATAGCCTGGCACGACCGGCGCACCAACGGACTGCGCGAGCTGCTTGGCGGCGATCTTCGACCCCATCAGGCGCATGGCCACAGGAGACGGGCCGATAAAGACGATTCCAGCTTGCTCGCATGCTTCCGCGAAGGCGGCATTCTCGGAGAGAAAACCATAGCCGGGATGGATGGCCTCGGCCCCGCCGCGCCGTGCGACATCGAGAATGGCCTCGCTACGCAGATAGCTCTGCGCGGCGGGAGCGGGGCCGACCGCGTAAGCTTCGTCAGCGACACGCACATGCCGGGCGTTGCGGTCAGCTTCGGAATATACGGCTACCGTGCGTATGCCCATCTCGCGGCAGGTCGCCATGATACGGACGGCTATCTCTCCCCGGTTCGCAATCACTATTTTCTGAAACATAAGCTCTGCTTTTATCGACTAGAATGAAGAAAAACAGCTACATTCTGAATACACCAAAAGAATTGTCGGGATAGGGTGCGTTCAACGACACGGCGATGCCCATTGCCAGGACTTTTCGCGTATCAACAGGGTCGATAATGCCATCGTCCCAAATGCGTGCCGTGCTATAATAGGCGCTGCTCTCATAGGCATATTTGTCCAGGATCGGCTGCTTAAAGGCGGCCTCTTCCTCGGCTGTCATTGTCTTGCCACGTGCGGCCAAGCTGTCTTTGCGCACCGTGGCGAGCACGTTTGCAGCCTCCTCGCCGCCCATGACTGAGATGCGTGCGTTGGGCCACATCCAGAGCTGGCGGGGCGAGTAGGAGCGCCCACACATGCCGTAGTTGCCCGCCCCGAACGATCCGCCCATCATGACCGTGAAGCGCGGAACGGGCACATTGGAGACCGCCATGACCATCTTTGCTCCGTCTTTGGAGATGCCTCCGTTTTCATATTGCTTTCCGACCATGAAGCCAGTGATGTTTTGTAAGAAGATCAATGGTGTTTGGCGCTGGCCGCAGAGTTCCATGAAGTGTGTGGCTTTGAGCGCGCTCTCGGAGAAGAGAATGCCGTTGTTGGCAATGATGCCGACCGGGTAGCCCATCAGACGCGCAAAGCCACACACGATAGTCGTGCCATACAATGCCTTGAATTCGTGGAAACGGCTGCCATCGACCAGCCGCGCGATAACCTCGCGCACATCGTAGCTCTTGCGGTGATCTCTGGAGACGATGCCATACAGATCTTTGGGGTCGTAAAGCGGTGGTTCCGGGGGGCGAATCTCCCAGGGGATATAGAGACGTCGGTTGAGATTGGCGACGATGCTGCGACAAATGGCGAGCGCATGCTGGTCATTGACCGCGTAGTGATCGGTGACGCCAGAGATACGGCAGTGTACATCCGCGCCACCAAGTTCATCCGCACCGACCTCCTCGCCGGTAGCTGCCTTGACAAGTGGCGGCCCGCCCAGGAAAATCGTGCCGGTGCCCTGCACGATGACCGTCTCGTCACACATGGCCGGAATGTACGCGCCGCCAGCTGTGCAGGAACCCATCACAACGGCAATCTGGGTAATGCGCTGGCTCGACATGCGCGCCTGGTTATAGAAGGCGCGCCCAAAGTGATCGCGGTCGGGAAAGACCTCCGCCTGCAATGGCAAGAATCCGCCGCCAGAGTCAACCAGGTAGATGCAGGGCAAGCGATTCTGCTCCGCGATCTCCTGGGCACGCAGATGCTTCTTGACCGTCAGCGGGTAGTAGGTGCCACCTTTGACGGTCGCGTCGTTGGCGATAATCACACATTCCTGGCCCTCGACCACGCCGATCCCCGTTACAATACTGGCCGAAGGAGACTCGTTCTCATACATATCCCAGGCTGCCAGGGGACTCAGTTCCAGAAAGGGCGTGTTTGGGTCACACAGCAACTCGATGCGTTCATGCGCCAGCAGCTTGTTACGTTTACGGTGTTTGGTGATTGCTTCCACACCTCCCCCCTGCCGTACTTGCTGCACTCGTTCGTGCAATTCCGCGAGTTGTTGCTGGAAAGAGCGTGCGTTCTCTTGAAAATCCGGGCTGTTTGTATCGACGTGTGTTTCAATGATACTCATGAATGTCTCGTCGTCCTCTCTGGTGAATGCAGACGGTGACGCAGCCTGACAAGGAAGGGAGATAGCTCGTATAGTCTATTTTCTACCCAAAGATCTTGCTTAGTGAGCGTCCGCTAAGTTATACTATAATCAGAGTTGAGTCGTTTGTCAATCCTTTTTGAATGGGACAGCAATGGTGAAGAGCTCCAGCAGGCAGGGGAGGGATTTGCTATAATTGGGCAAAAATGACAGGCCGAACGCCTTTCTTCTCTCACCCAGAAACTGGGGGAGGAAACACGTTCAACTGAGGAAGGGACCCCACATCATTATGCAGATACCATCTAACCAGCAGCAACCATTGAATGAAACCAAGGAGCGAATACGGACGGCAGCGCTGCGTTTGTTTGGTCAAAAAGGATTTCAAGCGACCAGTACCCGCGAACTTGCCGCAGAAGCTGGCCTGACCGTTGCAGGGCTGTATTACTATGTAGGAACAAAGGAGGCACTGCTGCTCGATATCACACAGGATGCAAATGAGGCACTGCTCCACTCTGCGCGCCGTATTGGTGCAAGCGATGAAGCGCCTGAACGCAAACTGGCCTTGCTGGTGCAACTGCACCTGTGGTTTCATGGCGAGCACGCGCTCGAGTCGCGAGTCATTAACACAGAGTTGCGTTCATTGAGCGGCGAGGCACGCCAGCGGGCGCTTGAATTGCGTGACGGTAACGAGGCAGTTTGGCGCGCGATCATTGCCCAGGGGAATGACGCAGGAGTTTTTCAGGTCCAGAATGTCAAACTAGGGGCGATGGCGCTTATTGAAATGGGCCGAGGCATTTCGCACTGGTATCGCCCGGAAGGCGCTCTCACCCTCCAGGAGATTTGCTCTATGCATGCCGACTGGGCGCTTGGGATGGTACGCGCAGCTCGCAGTGGGAAGCCGGTACGCGTTGCCGCTATGAACCTGGGTGATCCAAAGGATCTTTATCTTGTAGAAAGGATCACACAATGAAAGTGGCTATGATGCGATCACCCCCTGGCGTATCTTGCCGCACGAACCAGTCGCATCCGCCTGGGAACAGGCATTATGCAGATTGGTGCTCGGACGCCTGCCATGATTGCCATGACCGCGTTGACTATGGCGACGCTCTCGCTGATCTGATCCCCTTCTGATGAAGTGCGTTTTAGCTCATTTGTGAAAAATATCCGAAAAGTTGACAGCACAACGTGGCCACAGTAAGCTAGAGAGCGGGAAATTGTCTGATGGACAAAGGAAAGAAGCTCATATGACCGAACAGAGCTTGATCCAGGAAACACCCACGCCACGTACACGTGAAAGTCTGGCGCACGACCTGCGCGCACTGGGTGTCGAGGCAGGTATGACGCTGGAGGTGCATTCTTCGCTCAGTAAACTCGGCTGGGTCTGTGGCGGCCCTGTGGCCGTCGTACAAGCTTTGATGGATGTGGTAACCGAAACAGGTACGCTGGTGATGCCCACGCATAGTTCGAACTATACTGATCCAGCGCAATGGAGCAACCCACCAGTCCCGCAGTCGTGGTGGCCGATGCTTTACGAACAGATGCCCGCCTTTGATCCGCGTCTCACGCCCAGCTGGTTTATGGGTCAGGTGGTCGAGACCTTCCGCACCTGGCCAGGGGTGCTGCGTAGTTCGCACCCAGCAGTTTCCTTTGCTGCCTGGGGACGCCATGCCCAGACAATCACGGCCAATCACTCTCTGGAGAATGGCTTGGGCGAACAGTCACCTCTGGCCCGTCTCTATGATCTGGACGGGTATGTGCTCCTGCTTGGCGTCAGCTACGAGAGCTGCACCTCGCTGCACCTGGCCGAATATCGTGCCCCTCATTCGAAGCTTCTGACCGAGAGCAGCCCGATCCTGGAAAATGGTCGGCGTGTGTGGAAAACGTACCAGGATATCGAGCTGGATTCTGACCAGTTTCCCGAGATTGGCGCTGCCTTCGAAGAGACGGGCTTAGTGAAAACCTGTCCCGTCGGCTCCGCGCAGTGCAAACTGCTGCCCCAGCGTCCCGCGGTTCATTTCGCAACCGAGTGGCTGACACGTAAACGCACGCGGAGCGAGTAGGACTCGACGAATAGAGGCCATCCCCGAACTCAGAAACCCTCCCTCGTATGTGTAAATTACAAAATTGCGTGTCGTAGTTTTGTAATTTACACTTTTTACCATATGCATATTTCCTTTCACAGAGATCGGATCAGCAAGTCCTGAGCCCTCAGGCCCGACAGATACAAACAATTTACAAGAAGCAAACAGGAGCGCTATCTCGCCGTCGAGCCATGATTTACTGGCCAGATTGCACTTTCACAGAGCCGGCATCATCTGAGGCTAGATAACCTATCAACCAGTTGTTTTCGGTACGCTATGATCTGCCCAGGGCTGTTCCATCCCAAAACCGCTGCGAGATTCTCTCCTTCAGAGTAAGTTGCGACAAATCGATTCTGGTGGAATGTTGAGATATTGCGGCTCTCGCTAGAGGGCTGCTTGTATCGATGCTTTCAAGGCTGCCAGCCGATCAAGGAAAGCTCGTCGCTGTTCTGAGCGTGAGGACGATTCTCCCATGGTGGAGCGAGGACGGAGATAGTTCCGTAATTCGTCAAAAGCACAACAGAAACGGGCTGCGGAGCCAAAGCTTCCGAAGCCATGCATCGGATAATACCTTTGCTTGATCCCTCGATGGGCTTGCTCTAAGCGATTATTGAGGTATTTATTCGTCCGATGTTGCACGTGGGTGCCCAGTATTTCACGTACTGCTCGTGGGTAGGAGGTATGACCGTCCGTCGTCACCCGTTCCGGAGCATGACCGACAACGGCGAGAGCGTGCTTAAAAAACTGTTGGAAATTATTCAAAATCGGGCGTTGATACTCTATCCCACATTCCGCAGTTTAGGGAGAGAGAAAATAGAATTGTGAATACGCGGGACCAAGCAGACGAAGAACTTGCTGATGAAGAGCCTGCAGCCCCAGCACCTGGGTGTGCCAGTGTGAACCCATGC
>Ga0209180_10000076_pt1 | contig 44288 bp, 28 predicted proteins | sample CZO8metaG_3_FD_188355 | JGI IMG/M metagenome (GOLD analysis project Ga0209180, IMG submission 188355) | Vadose zone soil microbial communities from the Eel River Critical Zone Observatory, Northern California, USA - CZOApr15con2H2.8 metaG... | ecosystem: Environmental > Terrestrial > Soil >...
GCAAGCAGACCCAGCAGCACGATGATCGGCAGCGCCGCGACCAGCGTCGAGAGCCACCAATGTCCCAGGGGATCATAAACTTGTGTCCAAGTCACAGTCAGTCCTCCTGCACACGATTTTTGCGAATCCCTGGCGAGCCCAACGAGCCTGAGTTATGGCCGAAGGAGGAGGGCGCACTCCAAACCCCTCTCATCTCCCCGGAACCTTGCATTTCGGTCGCTGAGATACTTCCTTGCCGCGTTCTTGTCAAGCGATAACTGTTCCTGGGAGGTTCCCTTGATTTGCAGGCGCCGCAGGAACAGGGTGATCAGGCAAATCTCTGGCACTAGATTGCATCAGAGGCGTTGTAAACTATCGCTGAGTTTTTGGGACAGGCAAAGGCGCTCGACATGTTGTTTGAGACAGTCCTTCCCTATCTGCTCGCCGCAACGCTTCTGGCTGTGCCGCCATTGGAGTTACCCCAGCCGCCTTCCTCGGGTTCTGGGTTGAACGAGCCCCGAAACAGCTTTTCCTCCGAATCGCTGCAGAGTTCCGATGACGGCAAACACGCGTTGCGAGGTACGGTCGTGAATTCGGTCACCGGTGAACCCATCCGCGGTGCGCTCGTGCAGATTTATTTCAATGGCCAAAGTTCAATGCTCACGGGACCAGATGGCAAATTTCAGTTTGAAGGACTTCCCAACGGGCAAACCGTTGTGAGGGTCCGCAAGCCTGGTTTTTTCACGGACGAGGAGATTCATTCTCCTGGCTACGCACAACAAATGGTCCCCACAGGACCCCATAGCGCTCCTCTTGTCTTGAAACTAATCCCTGAGGGTGTGGTTTATGGCCGGATCAGCGAGGATGGCGGCGAACCGATCGAGGGTCTTCCAATACAACTCGTTGCGCAACGTTTGCAGAACGGCAGAAAGGTGTGGGAACAACGGCCCGGTACCACGACGGATGAGGACGGAGCTTTCCGGATCGCGGAACTTCCGCCCGGCAACTACTTTCTCTCGGCGGGACCAAGCCGTACCCCGGTAACTTACCCCTCCAAACGCTCACAACCCGGGGCGCAAGGCATTCCCGCGGTATTTTACCCAAGCGGTTCCGATCTCGCCGCTGCCGCACCAATTTCCATCGTTCCTGGCAGACGAGTCGAAATCAATCTCACCCTGTCCCCACAGCCGTTCTACCGCGTCTCCGGCACGATTGGCGGTTACAGCCAGGGACAGTCAGCCAATCTCCAAATCATGAACTCCGTTGGACAGCCCCTGGCGTACAACGGCGGCTTTGATGCGGCAAGCGGCGCTTTCCGCATTCTGTGGATACCGGCCGGGGCTTATACGCTGCGAGCGGATGCCGTGGACGGTCAGGGACATTCTCTCAGTGCCAATCTCACCGTTAATGTGAATTCCGATCTTTCGGGTATTCACATGGTGCTGACGCCACTCGTCACCGTCCCCATCCACATGCGCCTGATTTCCTCTCGAACGGGTTCGGAACGATTCTCGGAGCAGGAGAACTGGTTTCCGGCGTACGCGCAACTCGTTTCGAGGAACAGCGGCTTCTCGGAATTTCGATACGGAGCGCAACAAGTGGGGCAGCATGGTAATTCGTCGCTTGAGCTCCAGAATATTCGGCCCGGAACTTATGGAATCGAGGTCAATCCCAACGGCATGTTTTATGTGCAGTCCGCGACTTGCGGCGCGATCAATCTCTTGGAATCCGACCTGACCGTAGCCTCAGGCGGCTCCGTGCAACCCATTGAGATTATTTTGCGAGACGATGTGGCTTTCCTCAGCGGGAATGTTTCCGCCGATAGTCACCCGATCACGGCTTCGATCTTGGCAATTTCTGAACACTCTTCGGCTCAACCAATCATTCGTCCTGCGGACCCGAACGGTGGCTTTCAAATCGGATTTCTTCCACCTGGTGAATACAAGGTCCTCGCGATAGATCATCCGGATCAACTCGAATACACAAATCCGGAAGTGATGCGGAAATACCTTTCGAGGGCGCGTGAGATAACATTGTCGCCCGATCAGGCGGCCAAAATCGACCTGGAATTGGTGAACATCGGAGAATAAGTCGAATGTTCGCGCTGAAGCTGTTGCCCGCGATATGTCTGCTGGGGTTCTTCCAACGGACGACTGCCCCACCCATACCCTCTGCATCTTCCGCAAAGCCGCAAGTTGCGGAGCCAAGCTACTTTCGCATAAGCGGCAGGGTCATTGATGCCGACAGCGGGCAGCCGCTGGCCCGTGCATTCGTTGAAATAAATCTCTCCAATTCTCTCGGTCCTCCCAACGCTCAAGATTCTGCGCGCGTTGAGGTCACGGGCACGGATGGAACTTTTGTTTTCACCGACGTGCTTCCCGGGAAGTATGTCCTCTCCGCGCGCCGCCGCGGCTATATCGAACAGACGTTTCAACAGCACGAGACTTTTACAACCGCGATCGTGGTTGGACCGGGGCTCGACTCGGAGAATCTCATCTTTGGGCTGCCCCCAGCCGCGTCCATATCCGGTAATGTCACCGACGAGGAGGGGGATCCTGTCCGCCATGCAGGGGTCATGCTCTTTCGCCAAGCTTTTGCGGGAGGAAAGCGTCGAACGTTTTTGATGCGCCGTGCGTCGACCGACGATGAAGGCCACTACCACTTCGGTCATCTTGCGCCCGGTTCCTATTTTGTCGGCATCTCGGCCCAGCCTTGGTATGCGCAGCACAACATCCGCCGTCGCATAAAAACGGAAAACCAGCAGAATGGAGAAGGCGGCCTCCAACCGCTCGAGGAACAGAATCAAAACCTTGATGTCGTCTATCCTGTGACGTTTTTCGCGAACGCCGGCGACCTCGCGAGTGCCGCACCAATGATCATTCACTCGGGTGACTCGGAAATTGCCGATTTCAGGCTGCGTCCCGTTCCCGCTCTGCACATGCTGGTGAAGACTTCCGCTGAGGATCCTGGAAACGGTACGAATGTGCAAGTGGCACAGATGGTAGCGGAAAACAGCTCGGTTCCAATTCACGTTGGTATCGCTCGAGTGGAACGAGGTCTTGTGGAAGTCACCGGCTTGCCTCCGGGGCGATTGAATCTTGTAATAAACACATCAGCGTCGCAAGGAAGCGAATGGACACGCCGCGCGCAGAGCGTCCAGCTTTCCGGCGACACGGAAGTCGACGCGACAGAGAGCGCTCCATCCATCGTGGTAAGCGGCATTTTGAAAATGGATGACGATTCGAACGTCCCACAGCCGGCCCGCGTGCTGTTGCGGAATTCCACAACCGGAGTGGCGTTTGATACGGCTGTTTCTCCGGCCGGCGAGTTTTCTTTCAAGAATAGTGCAGTAGCGATGGGGGACTACGAATTGATGATCGTCGAGCCGCAAGCTCTATTCAACAAGGGCATGTCCTCGCAGAACGCAAAGACTTCCGGGCGCACCTTGCAGATCACGACGCCGCGGGACGTGAGTGTTGCCGTCACAGCTTCGAGGGGAACTGGGCGGATCACCGGATTTGCACTCAAAAATGGAAAACCGGCGTCCGGCGCGATGATTGTTCTCGCGCCGCAGGATCTTCATAGCAATCCGGCCCTGTTCCGGCGGGACCAGGCCGATTCCGACGGATCTTTCACGTTGAATGCCGTGGTTCCGGGCCGGTACACGGTTGTGGCCATTGAAAACGGATGGGATCTGGAATGGGCTGATCCCGGAGTACTGTGGAAATACCTCGCCGCCGGCGAGAGCATGCAAATCGCACCGAATGGAAAAACGGAAGTCAAAGTGAAAGTGCAATAGAATCGGTCAACTCCCTTTTGCGAGCGGAGAGACATCTGCGCCTCATCTGTTTTGCCAGCTCGCGACCTGTCCCAGACCTGGCATTCGTTCACGCGTCAAACCCTCCCGCAGGGCGCGAGCCACTTTCGCTTCGTCTTCCACAATGTAGCCTGCCTCCCTTGAATCTTATTCGTGCCACTGACGCGGGCATGCTGAAGATTTTCTGAAGGAATTGTCAAGCTTGTTCCGCGACGACAGGGTCGGAGCACTGGGCCCATGTAGGTGGAACAAAGGGCTTCGGGTTGACGACGCTGCCGATTCGGCCGAACCTACGCGCTCGCGTTTCAGAAATAGAGCATAGAAAACACAGGAGTCAGTGGTCGGGGCGTCCGGATTTGAACCGGAGACCTCCTGCGCCCAAGGCAGGCGCGCTACCAGGCTGCGCTACGCCCCGACATGAAGTGCTCCCCAATTATAAAGCACTTTCAAACACGATTGCTGCTCCAATTGGCCAATTCCGCTGCCAACTTTGCCAGGGCGTCCTTGCATTGATTATACATGTTAACCACTGAGTTCTGTCCAGAAGCTATCTAACCACCATTCAGTTCCTCCGGCGAAATCCCTGTAAAGAAGGGCGAAGCGCTGGCCGAACAAATACTCGGTCAATTACGTGGGAGTGCACGTAGTCAACTCCACGCGATAATTGCTCGTGTTTTTTTCGCGCGGCTTCTCTTGGGCCTAGCGCCGCCCAACTAGCCTCTACTCATACCGCAGCGCAACCAATGGATCCACGTTCGCGGCGCGCCGCGCGGGAAGCCAGCAGGCTAACAGGCCGGTAATCAGGAGCACGGCGGGGACGCACGTGAGCGTCCACGGATCGTACGCCGACACCCCCCACAGCTGCGTCGCAATCACTCGCCCAATTGCCACGCTTGCAATCAGCCCAAGCCCCACGCCGATTCCCACCAGCCGCAGCCCCATTCGAATCACCATGCCCAAGACATCGGAACCCTTCGCCCCCAGCGCCATGCGTATTCCGATCTCTTGTGTTCTGCGTGTCGTGGTGTACGCCAGCACGCTGTAAACGCCAATCGTCACCAGCACGAGCCCAATCGCGCCAAAGATCGTCATCAGCAAAAACCCAAATCGCGGTCCCGCGTAGGAAAACTGGCTGATGTATCCTTCGAGCGTCCCGGTAAGCGTCAGAGCCACATTCGCATCCGTCGCCCAGATTTCATGACGCACGGCGTTCATCATCGTCATCGGTTCTTGCGCCGTCCGCACCAGAATTCCTCGGAATGCCGATCCCGTCACCGTGTACGGCACCCAGATCTCCGGCTCGATCGGATCTTGCAGGCCGTGATTCTTCGCGTCCGCCACCAATCCGATGACTTCAAACATCGGCTCCTTCACCGGGTCATCAAATTCCGTCAACCGCGCAATTCGTACCTGCTTCCCAATCGGATTCTCGTTCCCCAAGTATTTCTTCACAAACGTCTGGTTCACCACCGCCAGCTTCCGCGCTCCGTTCACTTCCGCTTCCGTGAACGCCCTCCCGTCCACGAACTGAATCTTCAGCACTGGAAAATATCCCTCGCTGCACAATTGAAACAGCGCGTTCCATTTCTCCGCGTGTGTTTTGCCCGGAATCTCAATGTCGCTCGGAATCCCTCCATATGGCGGCAGGGTGCTCGTCTCGGTAGCTTCCAACACACCCGGCAGCGCTTTCAGCCGCTGCAGCAGCGGCCGGTAGAAGCCTGCCATCTGGTCGGCCGTCTTGTACCGCTCCGGCGGCAGCGGAATCCTGGCCACGAAAATGTGATCCGGTTGCAATCCCAGGTGCACTTCCCGCAGCGCGACGAAGCTTCGCATCAGCAGTCCTGCAGCCACCAGCAGCGTCAGCGAAAGCCCTACCTCCAGAACCACCACCGCATCGCGCAGCCTTCCATGCCGGAATCCGCCGCTGATCCCCTTGCCGCTGTCCCGCAGCGGTTCGTTCAAATCCTTCCGCGCCGCCTTCAGCGCCGGCACCAGCCCGAACACCAGCGCCGTCAGCACCGCTACGCCCAGGGTGAACACCAGCACGGGCGTATTCAGCCTTATCACCGCCTCCGCGGGGATAATCTCCTGGGGCATCAACGCCACCAGAAACTTCAGCCCTCCCCAGGCCAGCAGCGTCCCCACCGCGGCTCCTCCTATCGCCAGCATCATGCTCTCCACCAGAAGCTGCCGGATCAATCTCCATCGGTTCGCCCCCAGCGCCGACCGGATGGCAAACTCCTTTTCCCGCGTGGTCGCTCTTGCCAGCAGCAGATTCGCCACGTTTCCGCACCCGATCAGCAGCAACAATCCCACTGCCGCCAGCACGATAAATAGCGTCGTTCGAAACCTCCCCACGACCAAGTTCGTCAGCGACTCGATCTGCACCGAAAAGTGTTTCGGGTAATCCTTCGGGTACACTGTCGCCAGCCGCTGGGCCACCACGGTCAGGTCCGATTGCGCTTCCTTCATGGAAACGCCCGGCTTCAAATGCCCTAGCAGGAACCAGAACTGCGGGAACGCCCCAGCATAAGCACTATTTGTCACCGCCTTGCTCGGCTTCGCTGGGATCCACATTTCGGCGTCGCCCCAGCCAAACCGCGGCGGCATGATCCCGATTAACGTCCGCGCCGTCCCGTTCAACGCAAACGTCTTGTTCACAATTCGCGGATCGGCGCCAAAATGCTTGACCCAGGTCTTGTATCGCAGCACGAAAACCGGCGGCGCTCCCGGTTCGTAATCCGCTGGCTGCATCACCCGCCCCAGCAGCGCCGGCATCCCCAGAAACTCGAACGTTCCCGGTGTCGCATAATTCCCGTTGAAGCGCTCCGTCCCTTCTCCTGACCGGTACAACACATCCAGGTTGCCACTGGCAATCACCCGGTCAAACACATGATTCTGCTCCACATAATCCAGAAACTCCGGCCCGCTGAACCCCGCCCGCCCGCCGGGCTCACTCCGTTCCGTGTCATGGATTAGCACGGACATGAACCGCTGCGCATCCGGGTACGGAAACGGCTCCATCAGGATGTTGTCGATCACGCTGAAAATTGCCGTGGACGCCCCAATTCCCAGCGCCAGAGTAATCATGGCCACTATGGCAAATCCAGGCGTCTTTCCCAGGTTCCTCAGCGCATACCGGATATCCTGCCCCAGCGTTCCCATGAGCATTTCCCTCTTTCCCCGTATCAGGTTCGTCCGCCATCGTCGTGGCGGGTCTTTAGACCCGTTCTTTCCCAATCTTGCGGTGACTGTGTTATCACTCGTTCGTCATCCCCATTCCAGTTACGCATTTCTTTCCAATAAGTTCGACGCCGCCACCCTCAAAAAGTTGCCAATCTTTCCAGACACACCTCCTCCTGTCCCTCCCCCACCGCCCTTCGATGATTGTCATTCCGAGCGCGGCGAGGAATCTGCTCTTCCTGTCCTAAATTGATTGCGGCATGTGGCGAGCGATTCGCGATCTTATTGCGCGCGTTACCTCGTCATCTTGCCTCCTAGTGGCAGTCGTTGTGCCGTGGGTCAGGCGCTGGCGGGCCTTCGATGCACGGAATAGCGCTCAGATATTCGTAGATGGCGCGGAGGTCATGATCCGTCATGTTCAAGAAATTGGGCCAGCGCATGACTTGCAGAAGATCTCCGTCAAATGGAGGCGGCACGCAGCTTGAGTTTGGCATTCCTGTGCAGGTCGGATGCAGGTGATCAAGATCTTTGCCAGTCCTCATGATCGTAAGGAATTCTTCAAACGTGCGACCCCCTTCAGGCAGCCCGGTCTTATCGGGTGTTAAGTTGCGAGAAATAATATGCAAGGGAGAAGTTGGCGATGGGAAGGGAAAATCTCTGCCGCCACCCAAGTAAGTCGCCGGATTGATCTTCTCCGGCTGGTTAGAGAATGGGTTTCCTCCCGGGGCGAATTCAGTACTAGGGCCGGCGCTGTGGCAGGCATTGCAGTCACCTTGCCCGTTGACGATATAGCTTCCCAATCCCACCAAGGCCCGGTTCTTTCGTTCCAGGTTCAGCGGGACTGGCGCGATGTCGAATCCCTGCTCAATCCTCGATTCGGAGTCGTTACCTCGGTCATCGGCCTTTCCGCGCGGCGAGTTGAACAGCATTCCCGCAATCGCAACTCCGGTACACGCTACAGTCACACCCAATGCTTTCAGTCGTTGCCTTCGTGTCATCTTATTATTTTCCTTTCATCTTCCCTCCGTGGACGTAGCGCATCTTTCTGGGGGACACAGAATCATTCGGAGGAAATGTTGCCGCGTATTCTGCGTCGCGAGGCTGTCGGAGTCAAGCAAGAGACCTCCAGATGCCATAAGATTAGGATGGCACCGAAGCTTTTCGGAGGGGGAACAGAAATGGCTATCGCAACGATCAATCCGGCGACGGGGCAGTTGATCAAGTCGTTTGAAGCGCTGTCTGATGCCCAACTGGAAGCGAGACTTCAAAAAGCGGCCGACGCATTTTCAAGTTACCGGAACGTGCCCTTTGCCGCGCGCGCGCAGATGATGCTGAAGGTTGCCGCGATTTTGGACGCCGAAAAAGAAACCTTTGCGCGCATGATGACGACGGAGATGGGCAAGACCTTCCGGTCCGCCGTCGATGAAGCGGCAAAATGCGCGTGGGTGTGCAGGTTCTACGCGGAAAATGCGGAACGGTTTCTCGCGGATGAAGTGGTGGAGACGAGCGCGAATCGCAGTTACATCCGTTACCAACCCCTGGGGCCGGTTCTGGCGGTGATGCCGTGGAATTTTCCATTCTGGCAGGTGTTCCGATTTGCGGCTCCGGCATTGATGGCCGGCAACGTCGGACTGCTCAAACACGCATCGATTGTTCCGCAATGCGCGCTGATGATCGAGGACATCTTTCGCAGAGCGGGGTTCCCGGACGGAGTCTTTCAAACACTTTTGATCGGTTCGCAGAAGGTTGACCGAGTGCTTGGTGATCCACGCGTGGTGGCCGCGACGCTCACGGGAAGCGAAGGAGCGGGAATTGAAGTGGGTGTTGGAGCGGCGAAAAGAATCAAGAAGGTCGTTCTGGAGCTTGGCGGCAGCGATCCGTTTATCGTGATGCCGAGCGCGAATCTGGAAGCGGCGGTCAGCACTGCGGTCAAGGCGCGCGTCTTCAATAACGGGCAGTCGTGCATCGCCGCGAAGCGCTTTATTGTTACCGAAGCGATTGCGGACAAATTCGAGCGCGAGTTCGCTGCCAGGATGGCCGCGTTGAAGGTCGGCGATCCTTTCGATGAACAGACTGAGCTCGGGCCGCTCTCAACGGCCGAGGGAGTAGCCGATCTCGACCGCGAGGTGCAAAAAACCGTCCAGGCCGGCGCCAAAGTATTGACTGGAGGCAAACCGCTGAATCGGCCGGGCAATTTTTATGCGCCCACGGTGTTGACGAACATTCCCAAGGATTCACCGGCGCATCGGGAAGAATTGTTTGGGCCGGTGGCGAGCGTGTTCCGCGCCAAAGATCTGGAGGACGCGATTCGCATCGCCAACGACAGCCGTTTTGGGCTTGGAGCAAGCGCCTGGACAAATGACAAAGGAGAGCGCGAACGTTTCGTGAATGATCTCGAATCCGGAATGGTTTTCATAAACCGCATGGTAGCTTCGGATCCGCGTATCCCATTCGGGGGAGTGAAGTGGTCGGGTCATGGGCGGGAACTCGGAGTTCACGGAATTCGCGAGTTTACGAATATCAAGACGGTATGGATTGAAGAAGTGCCTTAGCTTTGCCGCGCGTATCGGGGCGCGCGCGAAGGCCTCTTATCACACTTGTCATAAACGCGGATCGGGTGGAAAATTTTCCTGTGAGGAGGGATCATGGCGAAGCCGATCGAACTCGACGTCAATGACAAGCGCTATTCGGTCAAATACCCTCCGGACACCCCTCTGTTGAATGTTTTGCGCGATGAGCTCGGTCTGACTGGCAGCAAGTACGGCTGCGGGGAAGGGCAGTGTGGCGCGTGCACTGTCCTGATCGGCGGAGCGCCGCGCCGCTCGTGTCAGATTCCTGTCAGCGCGGCGGCCGGAAAACCCATCACCACCATCGAGGGCCTTGAAAAGGATGGGCGGCTGCATCCGGTGCAGCAGGCGTTTCTCGATGCCGGCGCCTTCCAGTGCGCTTACTGCACTTCGGGAATGATTATGAGCACCGTGGGCCTCTTGCAAACCAATCCCAATCCCAGCCATGCGGATATCGTTCAATACTTGCAAGGCAATATCTGCCGGTGCGGAACGCATCCGCGCATCCTGGATGCTGTCCGCCAGGCGGCGAAGATGATGCAGGAGCGCGCGCGATGAGTAACTTCGAAGAAAAATGTGTTCCCGAGCCGGAACGTTATGAGTTTAGCGCCGCTCCGATGCATCAATTCGAATTGGCTCGCCGCGATTTCTTCAAATTGCTCGGCGCGGGAATCGCTGTCTTCGCCATCGCCAAAGATGCGCTGGCGTTACAGGAAACGGCGCCCGGGCCGCGGAACTTCCGCAGCGAGGAGCTTCCCAAGGAGATCGGCGCATGGGTGCACGTCGGCGAAGACGGCAGCGTGACCGCGTTTGCCGGGAAGGCCGAGATCGGCCAGAACATTCGCACGTCTTTGACGCAAACCGTCGCCGATGAGCTGCGCGTACCTTTTGAAAGCGTCCGCATGCTGATGGCGGATACGGCGTTTACGCCGTTTGACGCGGGCACCTTTGGCAGCCGCACCACGCCAACGATGACTCCGCAGTTCCGGCGAGTGACTGCGGCGGCGCGCGATTTGCTCTTGGGAGTTGCGGCGAAGGAATGGAATGTTGCGCCGGCAGGTCTGATCGCCGCCGACGCCAAGGTCACCGATCCCGTCTCGGGCCGCTCGCTGCGCTACGCAGAGCTGGCGCGGGGCAAGACGCTCGCGCAGACTCTCCCTGCCGAAGATCCAATTACGCCTGCGGCGCAATGGACGATTGCTGGGAAACCCATTCCGAAGGTGAACGGCCGCGCGTTCGTCACCGGACGCCATCAATACACGCCCGATCTCCGCCCCGAGGGGCTGCTTTACGGAAAAGTTCTGCGTCCGGCCTCATTTGGCGCAACGCTAACTTCAGTTGACGAAGCCGAGGCAAAGGCCATGAGCGGCGTGGTTGTCGTTCGTGATGGGGACTTCGTCGGCGTCGCCGCGCCCAGCGAACGTGAGGCCCAACAGGCCCTCGATGCGCTTCACGCGCACTGGAAGGAAGTGCCGCAGATTTCGAACAAGGAGCTGTTTTCATACCTGAAGCAGAATGCCGCGGACAAGTCCGAGGAGCGCTTTCGAAAGCAAAAAGGTTCCGTCGAACAGGGGCTCGCTGGCGCGGCGCACCGTCTGGATGCGGCGTACACCGTCGCCTTCATCGCGCACGCCCCGCTCGAGCCGCGCGCAGCCGTGGCCCAATGGACCGATGGAAAGCTCACGGTTTGGACCGGAACGCAGCGGCCGTTCGCTGTGCGCGACGAGCTTGCCGGTGTTTTCCACCTTCCCCTGAGCAGCGTGCGGGTGATTGTGCCGGATACGGGTTCCGCATATGGCGGCAAGCACACCAGCGACGCGGCGCTCGAAGCGGCTCGGCTGGCGCGCGCCGCCGGGCGTCCCGTGAAATTGGTGTGGACGCGCGAGGAAGAATTCACCTGGGCGTATTTCCGGCCGGCGGGCGTCATCGAAGTCAAAAGCGGCATTGCCGCCGATGGCACGCTGACGGCATGGGAATTTCACAACTACAATTCCGGAATGTCGGGCATTGAGACGCCTTACGCGGTTGCGAACCAGCGAACGCAGTTCCATCCCGTTCCGCTGATCTTGAGGAGCGGTTCGTATCGCGGGCTTGCGGCAACGGCAAACCATTTCGCGCGCGAAACGCACATGGACGCGTTGTCCCGCGCCGCGCGGATGGACCCGCTCGAATTCCGCTTGAAAAACGCCTCCGACCCGCGCCTGCGCGCCGTGCTCGAAGCGGCCGCGAAATCGTTTGGTTGGCCGCGCAAGAAAACACAGGAAGCGCAAGGATTTGGTCTTGCTTGTGGCTACGAGAAGGGAAGCTACGTTGCCACCTGCGCCGAGGTCGCGGTCGACCGCGCTTCCGGGGCAGTGCGCGTCGTGCGAGTTGTCGAGGCGTTCGAATGCGGCGCCATTGTCAACCCCGATGGTCTGCGCAACCAGGTGGTCGGAGCCGTCATTCAAGGGCTGGGTGGCGCGCTCTTCGAAGCCATCGAGTTTGAAAACGGGCGCATCAAGAACCCGCATTTTGCAAATTATCGCGTGCCGCGATTCCGCGACGTGCCCGAAATCGAAGCGATCTTGCTCGATCGCAAAGATATTCCGTCAGCCGGCGCAGGCGAAACGCCGATCATGGCTATCGCGCCGGCCGTCGGAAACGCTATCTTCGACGCCACGGGCGTGCGCCTCAATGGCTTGCCGCTGGTTCCGAACGGCCTGCGGTCCACTTAACCTGAACTCTTTTTCTTAAATTGAACTTTTGGCACTGGGTCATCAGTTTCCGATAACCGCGTTTACCAGGCATGTTAAGCATGGCTTTTCACAGTTCCGCTGTTTCGCGTTTCCTAAGAGAAGACAAATCATGACTATTGAGGAGGGGCAAACCGGAGTCCGGGCAACGTGCGCTTTGGTAACCTCCGAAAAGTTGGATTGTTCAGGGAAACCAAATTGTCGATTCTGATCTGCGTTAAACGACGATAAGATGGGGAGGGTTCGGCCCCGCGGAAGTCGCGAAGGTCCAGCGTCGAGCGAAGGCGGGGCGAAACCGAGACTGGAAACTGCGGGCACCGCGGTTCAGGAACATCAATCCAAGGAAAAGGAGAAAGCATCATGGGATCAAAACCGACGCATGAACAAGCGCAACTTCACCTTCAAGTCTACGACCAGCGGAGGGAAGCCAAATTACGCCAGGCACGCGACTGGTTCGGCAAAAACTACATCGTGAATAATATCGACGACGCTATGCGGATCGCGCCGATGGGAAGCGAAACCGGAGCGTATGTTGGAATGGTGATCGGCTACTGGGAGCAAGCCTGCGCGTTGCTCAACTACGGACTACTGCACGAGGATCTCTTCTTTGAGACCAGCGGCGAGTTCTTCGGAGTGTGGGAGGCACTTAAACCCGTCGTTCCGACGTTTCGCGAGCGTTTTGTCAACAAGCAGATCCTTGTGCACCTCGAAGAGGCGGCGAAGCGCTATGAGGCGTGGTCGGAACACCGCAACCCGGGTCATATCGCCGCGATGCGGCAATTCATGCAACAGATGCGAGGTCAGGCAGCATCAGCGGCCAAAGCCTGATTCGAGCGGCGATTCGAATTGATGTACGGGCGGGACGCGCCGGGTAGCCGGGGCCGTCCCGCCTTTTTTGCAGCGAGGGGCACTTGTCTGGTAAGCGCGTTTATCGGGAGTTGAGACTGAGGCTCGATTCTGGGCGCTGTTGGCCCCATCTAGCGCCTACACATCCAGATATGGCCTACGCGTTTCAACGTCACAGACGTAGCAAGGCCCGAGATCTTGATAGTCCCTCGGAACCGATTTGAATCAAGTGTCCCTGATACCTCGACGGGGCGAGTTTCAACGATTTCCCTTTTTGATGGTTCTTCGATTAGGTGCTGCACCCAGTTTCCTGCCATCGTCAATTTTGTGCCTGAAATCTGGCCCGATACGCTTATGCCATCTTCATTGGGCACGCCCTCATAAACGTAGAGCAGAGCCTTAGCAGACTTGCGATTGCGCTCTTGAAACACCAGCTCATATCCAACGACATCGCCAGCTTCTTCCACGAAAACCGCGTTGGAATAGATTTGCAGGTGCGCGGTTTTTACGCACTCATCCGGGGACGTGTTTTGACTTCCTCCAAAACCCAGGAATGGGACCAAGCTGAGCAGGGCAACCATGACCAAGGGCGTGTGACGGTTACAGAGCCTCATGCGCTGACATCCTAGCACGCTCGTTTGAAAGGCCAACTCCTGATAAGTCGGCTAATCGGAAACTGAGCCAGTACTAAACTTTTCCTTGACTTATTAAATTAGTTCAGTACAATAAAGGTTGTAGAAAAGTGCGCGACGTAGAGCGAAGCAGCCACCTGGCTGCTTTTTTCATTTCTTCCGGCTCCGTTCACAAGGCTGGCAAGGCGCCTCTCTTCGCTCTATTGGAATCAATGACTTGCGAATTGCCCGTTCCTTAAGTCTTTTCTTTTGATATTCATACAAATTGCCGGGGTGTGCCCACGCCCGAGCCGCAAAACCCACACATAAAGAAACAAAGAAAGAGGAAACCATGAAACCGGAAACCCAGAGCTCCACCACCGATCCACTCTCCCTCGCCCCTTTACCCCACGCCGACCGCTCCGCACTTGCCTCCCAGCAAGACGATTCTTCCCGCTGCCACCATCGCTATCCCAATGGCAAGCGGTGTCGCCTTCCCGCCGCGCCTTCTCAGTCGGGCCTTTGCGCCCTTCACTTCCGTTTCCCGGCTCCCGCCGGCCTCGCCCTGCTTCCTTCCCCGAGCGACTTTGAAGATCTCTCCGCTGAACTCCTGCCGGAGTCGGAAGGTGGCACGCCGATTAACAAGTTTCTCTCCCGGCTTCTCGTTCTGGTCACCAAAGGACGGATCACCCCTCGTCGCGCTGCTGTCCTCGCTTACATCACAAATCAGTTGGCCCACTCGCCGCGCTCTCCTGCCGCGCCGCCACAGCGCAAGCCATAAATGATGTGAGCAAAGTCACGGCTTCTGTCAACACAACCGCCTCCTCCAAAGCCGTTATGGCCCAAAGGAAATGATTTCGCCGCAGTCACGAATCATCAATCGCCATTCACTCGATGGTTTTGTCCTTCGCGTAGCACAGCGATTCCATGTTGCATTCGATGCATTTGGGCTTGCGCGCCTGGCAGACGCGGCGTCCGTGCCAGATTATTTGGTGAGAAAACTGGATCCACTTCTCCTGCGGAATGACTTGCATCAGATCCTGCTCGATCTTTTTCGGATCCTCATTTCGCGTGAGGTCCAGCCGGTTTGAAAGTCTTTGCACGTGCGTATCCACCACGATGCCGCTGGGGATTCCGTAGGCCGTGCCGAGCACGACATTCGCTGTTTTTCGCGCCACCCCCGGAAGCGTAAGAATTTCTTCCATCGTCCGGGGCACTTCGCCGTTGAATTTCTCGATGATGGCTTTGCTCGCGCCCATCACGGATCTGGTCTTGTTCCGGAAAAATCCCGTCGGCCGGATATCCTGTTCCAATTCGCTCGGCGTGGCATAGGTGAAGGCCTTCGGGTTCGGATATTTTTTATAGAGCGTTTCCGCGACTTGATTCACGCGCACGTCCGTGCACTGCGCCGAGAGAATCGTCGAGATCAGCAGTTGAAATGCATTCTCGTACTTCAGCTCACACGTTGCGTTCGGGTAGGCCTCGTCCAATTTCGCAAGGATCGCTGCTACGCGCTTCGGATCCGTTCCCGCCGCGCGCGCCGGCTTGGCGGCCTTGGCCGCTCTTGCAGCTTTCGCCGCCTTCGGTCTCGCTGGCGCGGTTCTCTTTTTTGCCGGTTGTTTTTTCTTAGCTCTGGGAGCCATGGGAGCCAAAACTATAGCATGGAGGAAAGAGCCGCGAGCAACTTGCGGAACGCCTTCCCGCGATGGCTGTGCCGGTTTTTTTCTTCGGCGGACAGTTCCGCGAAAGTTTTCCTCGCGGCAGGAAAGTAGAACACCGGATCGTAGCCAAATCCGCCTGAGCCGCGCGGCGCTTCCAGGATTTGCCCGTCCGCGCGGTCCGTCACGATGGCGAGGGCGCGTCCTCGTTTCGCCAGCGCAATTGCACAAACGAAGTGCGCCGAACGCTCATCCGCGGCCGTACCGCGCAGTTCTCGGAGAAGTTTCTCGATTCTTTGCGAATTCGTCGCATCCGCCCCCGCGTACCTTGCCGAATGCACGCCGGGCGCGCCGCCGAGAGCCGGAACCACCAACCCCGAATCATCGGCGAAGACCAGCCCTTCTTGCAGCCGCGAGTAGTGCAGCGCCTTGCCGGCTGCATTTTCCGCAAATGTCGGCGCGCTTTCTTCGAACGCGGGAAGCGATTCGACGTCCGGCAGCAAAGCCAATTCAACCGGGACAGGTGGCGCAGACGCCGCCGCGAGCGCGCGAAACTCCGCGAGTTTTCCGGGATTCGACGATGCGAGGTAAAGCTTAACGGGCGCGCGCACTGAATTTCAGAGGTAGAATGGCGCGCTGTTCTTCCGTAAGGCGGCGAATCCCCGCAGCCGCGAGCCCCAGCAGGTCCTGCATCTCGCTTCCGGAAAACGCACGGCCCTCTGCCGTGGCTTGGATTTCGACAAAGTGTCCGCCGCCGGTCATCACCACGTTCATATCCACTTCGGCGCGCGAATCTTCTTCATAAGCGAGATCCAGGAGCGCGCGGTCGTCGACAATCCCCACGCTGGTAGCCGCCACCGAGTCAATCAGCGGCGAACTTTTCAAAATTCCGGCGGCGACCAGCCGCTCGAACGCCAGCGCCAGCGCCACGAACGCTCCGGTGATCGACGCCGTGCGCGTCCCGCCGTCCGCCTGGATGACGTCGCAATCCAGCCACACGGTCCGTTCACCCAGCGCTTCCTGGTCCGTCACCGAGCGCAGGGAGCGGCCGATCAATCGTTGAATTTCCAGCGTGCGCCCGGACTGTTTGCCCCGAGCGGCTTCGCGCGGCGTACGTTCTTCCGTCGCGCGCGGTAGCATCCCATATTCGCTGGTGATCCAGCCTTTGCCGCTGCCCTTCAGAAAGCCGGGCACGCCGTCATCGACCGTGGCCGTGCAGATCACGCGCGTGTTTCCCAGCTCGATGAGCACGCTGCCTTCGGCCGTGGAAATAAAATCCGGCGTGATTTTCAGCGGCCGCATCTGCTCCGCGGTTCGCCCGTCGGCTCTCACTCTTCCTCCTGCTGGCATTTTCAGCTTGCCCGAGCAATTCTATGATTTGCGTTCGGGCTGCGCCAGTTTGCCGGGGCCCTTGTCTGGTGTCAACTTTCCGGTGGCTGAAGCCGGGGGTTTGTCGCTCGTTGGCGCGGTTGGTTTTTCCGAACTGGGCGCGGTCAGCGGCGGGTTCGCCGGAAGTTGCGCTTGCCTGCTTCTAACCGCGAACGCGCCGGTCAGATCCAGATGTCCCGCCAGTGTTTCCGCTTCCTGGCCATGAATCAGGATTTTCAGCCGCTGCACCTGCGGCACGTTGGCCTCCAGCGTCCGCGTGATGGAATCCACCGCCAACTGTTCGCTCACGATCCCGGAGGGAATCGAGGTCGCCAGCGCCTCGGAGAAATCTGCGATCGCCGTTCCATCCGGCAACAGATAAAAGCCGAGGAGCACCGCATCCGGCGGCAGGGTCCGCAGTTCGGCATCCACGGGGCCGGCCAGGAGCGTGTTCAGCACTTGCTTCGACCGCGGCACCGGATCCCTCGAAAGCGGCAGCTCCACTGTCACCGGCGCCAGCGTGGAGTCGCCCGCATCCGAGCCCCAGAAGAGGCTCGTCTTCACGCGAGGATCCGCTGGATTCACTGCGACCGGTTGTATCAATTCGCGCCGCGCCTGCTCTTGGCTCTGTTGTTGCAATTTTGCGGCGCGCATCACTCGTCTCCGCAGAATTGGAAAGTAGATCGCTGCCGCGAGCACCGCCATTGCCAGGCCGGCGATCAGAAAAACTTTCCAGCGCTGCGTCATGGCAGGCCTCCCGGCACATTGGGAACAATGTAGGTTGGCTTAAACGCCGCAGCACCGCGAGCGATGGCATCCGCCACGCCCGGCGCCATGCGGTCCAGTTGAGCGCGGTCATCCACTGTTACACTCGAGATTTCCACGGCGATGGCCGGGGCGGCCGTCGTTCGAAGCTGGCGCACCGACGCCGTTTGCGAGGTGTCTGGCGAGCCCTTGAAGCGCTGAGCGAGAAGTCCCTGAACGAGATCTCCAAATTTCCGGCTCAATCCGAGAAACGGCGCTTGCGCGCGGTCCCACGGAATCAGCCCATTCGAATTCGTGACCGGCGGCAAATCGGAGTTGACGTAAACGCGCACTGTGCCCGGCAATCCCGTCGACGAGATGTGCAGCGTGACGAACACCGCCCCGCGCTGTGCGTTCGCGGTCGCGGAACGGTCATCAAACGATGGATCTTCATTCCCCTGCCGTGTTTGCACTACCTGAAAACCTTGCAGCTCCAGCGCGCGCCGGACCTGCATTGCGAAATCCAGCACGATGTCGCTCTCGCGTATGCCGCCTGTGCCTCGCGCGCCCGGGTCGGTCCCGCCGTGCGCGGGGTCCAGCACCACGATGTTGAGGCCGCCTTGTTGCGGTTGTCCGCTGAACGGGGAAGCGGCCGATCCTGCCATTCCGCCTTGCGGGGAAGCCGCCGGTGGATTCGCTGGCGGTGGCGTGCCCGGCGCTGGTTGCTGGGTTTGCGAGGGAGCTAGAGAGGAGAAGACCATCGCCGCGCCCGTGAAAACCACGGAGAGCGCCCCAAACAGTGAAAGAAGTCTGATTCGAACGGTGTTTCCCACGTGGAGCAGCATATCAAATCTGTCCGTCAAACCGTGCCGCGCGGAACAGGCAGTCGCCGCGAAAAAGGGACGGCCTCGGCGCTGCCCATTGATTCTGAATCGAATTTATTCTGCGCGAAATCTAGTGCGCCGCAGGCGTTTCTCCGATGGCCACCGGCTTCAGATTGGATTTTCCGAGCAATGCATTAACGCCTGCAAGATCCTCTCGCTGAAACGCGCTCCAGTGCGCCAGCGTGTGCACTGCGGCCTCTTCCCACTTCTCGCCCGCGGTTGCGGCATCCGCTGTCGGCGCAGCGTCGGCGCTCTCCACGATAAGCAACAGCCCATTCAGCGCCGCCGCAACTTTGGGAAGCGGTTCATGGTCTTTGCTTGGAGCAGCGAGTCCAAACAACATGAACTCGGCGTCGCTGTCCGGCTCCACCGCCGCTTCCATTTTTTTACCCAGCCCCTCCAGAGCCATCAACAGCTCGCTGTTGCCATGCGCGTCCTTCTTGCGCGCTTCAATCTGCTTTCGGAGGTCGCTTACCTGCTGCAACGCCGTCGAGACTTCACCCAGTCTTGCTGCCAGCTTCCATGCCAGCTCAAACTGCCGAACCAGCGCGCCCAGCGGAGTTTTCACGCGCGGGTCCATCTTGATCGTCAGCGGCTGTGTGCTGCTGTTGCCATTCGCGGTGAGCTTCACAATGTAGTTTCCCGGCACGGCCAACGGACCGGACTGCCTCCGGAACGAGCTGCGAGCGCCCTTCGGCGGCGGATATTGCAAGTCCCAAACGAACCGGTGCATGCCCGCCTCCGGTAAGAGAGGTTGCGGGTCGCGTACCCAGCTGATTGGAAACTGCACGTCATTTGGGTTGGTCTTGCGCAATTCATCGTCGCTTGCGAATCGCCGCACCAGCTTCCCCTCAGAATCGAAAATTTCCAGTTGTACGGCTGACGGCGATTTTTCCTTCAAGTAATAATCCAATACGGCCCCGTCCGGTGGGTTCGCCGCCAGCGGTTCATCCATCGGCACCGGCGTGCCTTCATCCGACCCCGGACGCACGCGATAGGAGGCTCCCGGACGAAAGAGCCAGGAATCAGCGGCTGCCACATGCGAGTCGATCTGCCGCAACGGTGTCACATCGTCCAGGATCCAAAACGAGCGTCCAAAAGTGGCAATCACCAGATCGTCGTCGTGCACCACCAGGTCGCGCACCGAGGTCACCGGCAGATTGAGTTGCAACGGCTGCCAGGCGCCTCCATCATCGAATGAAACGTAGACTCCCTTTTCCGTGCAGGCATACAACAATCCTTTTCGAACCGGATCTTCCCGCACGCAGTTCAAAAAGCTTCCCTCGGGAATCCCATCCGAAACGCGCTGCCAGCTTTTCCCAAAGTCCCGCGTTCGGTAAAGATACGGCCGCAAGTCCTCGAGCCGGTGCCGGTCCACCGCCGCGTAAGCCGTCCCCGCCTCGAAGTGTGACGCTTCGATGTGCGTCACCTTGCTCCACGGCGTCGAGTCCGGAGGCGTGACGTTTTCCCACGATTTCCCTTCCTCTTGGGTCAATTGGATCAGTCCATCGTCCGTGCCCGCCCAGATTTCGCCCGCGCGCACGGCGGACGGCGCAATCGTATAGATCACCCCGCGACGTTTTCCCGCCGGAGCATCGGCCGCCGTCGCTGCGTCCAGATTCGATGGCACTCCGGGATCTTCTCGCGTGAGATCAGGACTAATTACCTGCCACGAGTTCCCGCCGTCCGCCGTTCGAAACAGAACTTGCGAGCCGAAATACAGCACGTGCGGATCGATTGGCGAAAACACCAGCGGCAGCGTCCACGTGCGCCGATAATCTCCGGGATGCGCCAGCGTCGGCGGCAATTGTTGGACTTGTTCATCGCTGAAATCCTGCCGCGCCACGAAACCTCCAAACGCAATGCCTGGATTCAGCCGGTCTGGCGCGATGTAGCCGTTTTCGTCACCCGCTTCCATTGGCCGCCAATCATGAAAATTCAGCGAGCGGTAACCGCTGCGGCTCGGGGTGGCCGCCGAACCGCTGTCCTGCTGTGCTCCGTACACCCAGTACGGATATCGATTGTCGGTAGCCACATGATAGAACTGCCCGGTAGCCTGGTTGTACCAGGAACTCCAAGTTTCTCCGCCGTTGCGCGTCACGATCGCGCCCTGGTCACAACTCAGAATCATTCGCCGCGGCTCGTCGGGATCAATCCACAGTTCGTGGTAATCGTCGCCTCCGGGAGCCCCCTTGAATGCGGTGAACGTCTTGCCTCCGTCGCGTGATTTGTAAGCCGAAGTATTTGGTACATACACCGTGTCTGCATCTTTGGGGTCCACGCTGACTTCTCCGAAATACCAGCCACGTTGCCAGATGCGCCTGTCCTTCGAAGCACGCTGCCAGTTTTGCCCGCTGTCGTCGGAGCGATACAGCCCGCCATCCTTGGCGTCCACGATGAGGTAAATCCGCCGCGGATTGCTTGGCGCAAAAGCAATGCCGATGCGGCCGAGCCCCTCCGACGGCAATCCGCGCCCCGACACCTGCTCCCAGTGGTCGCCGCCGTCATTTGAGCGATACAGGCCGCTGCCCGGCCCATTCGAAGGCGGATAGATGCTCCATGGCGGCCTTCGCGTCTGCCACATCGCCGCATAAATCGTTTTCGGATTCCCTGGTTCGAACGCCAGGTCGATCGCCCCGGTGTTTTCATCGTGGAAGAGAACTTTCTTCCAGTTTTTTCCTCCATCGGTCGAACGAAAAACTCCGCGCTCCTGGTTTGGCCCGTAGGCGTGGCCCAGCGCCGCAACGAAGACCCTTTTCGGGTCGCGCGGGTCCACCAAAATTCTCCCGATCTGCCGCGAATCCTCCAGACCGATGTGCGTCCACGTCTTGCCGCCGTCGCCCGACTTGTACATCCCATTTCCGTACGAAATGGAAGAGCGCATGTCGGCTTCGCCCGAGCCCACGTAAATCACGTTTGAATCCGAAGGCGCCACCGCGATCGCACCGATTGACGCGATCGGTTGCGAATCAAAAATCGGTTTCCACGTCCGCCCCGCGTCATTCGTTTTCCAAACGCCCCCGCCCACGCTTCCAAAATAAAAAAGTTCGGGCTGTCCGCGCACACCCGTCACCGCCAGCACCCGCCCGCCCCGAAACGGCCCAATCGAACGCCATCGCAACTCCTGAAAGAGTTTGGGATCGACGTGCTGCGCAGCAACGGGCGGGGTCAATGCTGCCCAGAGGCTTGACATCACCGCGAATCCGGCCGCTAACCGAAGACTCCGTGGCCCTGAGAATCTCACGTTAAGCATCTCCCCGATTCATTCTGGAATCATTCGAAAGCGTGGAGTATACAGCAGCGGATGAAACGGCCGAAACTGCAATCCCAGCCAGATGTTGTCTTAGGGAAACGGATGCGAGCGACTTACGTTCCCTCGGCGTTTTCGGCGGTAACCCCGCGGACATTGCGCCGAAGCTTGTCGGTGGCCAGGTAGCACACGAAGCCTCCCACCATAATCAGCGCCCCGAAGGCCAGTCCGTTCATTCCGAGGACGACTTCGTTCCCGCTTTCGACGGTCGCAAGGATCAGCAGAAGCAGCGGGAAGATTCCGCAAGCGATCGCGCCGGTCAGGCCGCCCGGCACGCGGAATTCGCGCTTTAATTCCGGTTCTCGAACGCGCAGCGCCACAAGCGTCACGAACTCCAGCATCAGGCTGGCGCCATAAAGCATGATGTCCAGAGTGACCAGCCGCTTGAAACCCAGTCCCAGACACAGCGCCCAGCACGCGGCGCAGAAGAGGATGGCCACCCAGGGTGCTCGCGCTCTCGAATTCATTTTTGCGAAAAATTTTGGCAGCATGCCGTCACGTGCCATGGCCAGCGGAAGACGCGAGTAGCTCATCACCAGGGCGTTGAACATGCCGAACGCGCTCATCATCCCGCCAAGAACGATCAGGAACCTGAGCCATTGGAATCCCAGGAATTTACCGCCGATGAGACCCGCCACGGCCGCCCACGAGCCGTCGCTGCCGAAGCTTGAGGCCGGAATGCCGCTGAAGTACACGGCCAGGAACGGCAGGACGTAACTCAGAGCCACCAACGCCACGGCCGCGATCATCGCTCTCGGATAGGTGCGCTGTGGATGGTCGACTTCCCGGGCAATCGTTGAGGCGTTATCCCAACCCATGTAGTTCCACATGGCCACCAGCACGCCGCCGAGCAACCCCAATCCCGCGGTGGCCGGCGCGGCATGCGCTTCCGTCAGCGCTCCCATTTTGAATGGCGCCATTACCACGATCAGCGCGAACGGAGCCGACAACAAGAAGAACAGCCACAGCGAAGTAATTCCGACTACGCGAATCCCCGCCAGATTCAGCGCCGCGCACGTGGCCACCACAAACAAGCCCGCATAGATCCCATGATTTTCAGCGCCGAACCACGGCGACATCTGCTTCAGATAAAAAACAAAAAGAGTCGGGTAAATCGCCATATCGAAAATACTCGCGGCCAGCGAGAGCCATGCTTCCTGAAAGCCCCAGAAATTTCCCAAGCCACGGCGCACCCACGCGTAGTAGCCTCCCTCTGCAGGAAGCGCGCCGGAGAGTTCGCCAATCATGAACGCGGTCGGCAAGCACCACAGCACCGGCAGAAACAACAAGATCCATATACCGTAGCGGTAACCCGCGCCGTGAATGATCTCTTCCGTTCCGTAGGTGCCGCCGGACACCATGAAGAAAGTGGCGGCCACAAGCGGCCAGAGGGTAAGTTTGGCGACTCTTTTTTTCGCTGTTGGGATCGCGCGGGAAGCTGACGTGGCAGGGAGCGATAAAGAACTCAATTTTTACTCTCGTCCTCCTTGGGCGACCCGCACTCTCGTTGCCGAGCCGACGGCTGCGTGTCCGCAACTGACGTTGACCATTTGAGGCGGCACTCGTCAGTGGACCGAGTTCGCATTCGCAGAATACAAGAGCCGCTTCCGCATGCAAGGGAAAAATGCACGCGAACTAAATTTTTTTGTGCGACGCGATGGTAATTCCGTATCACCAAAGCGTTGTTCTTACGTGCTATTCGCGTAGGCTCCTGAATCTCGCCCGCCGCCCCTCGTTACGAAATCGGGAGAATGAAATTGAGGGCAGACAATCATGCGCCCCTTTTGTCTTCCCGCCATTCTTTTTCGCACATTCCCGGCCTGCTCTTCTGCTACACTACGCTCCCGTTTTGGCCTCCATCCTTTGCTTGAGGAGTTGCCCCCATGAGGAATTTGTTCTGCAGCACACTTGCTCTCTTGTTTCTCAGCCCCTCATTGCCCGCTCGGGGGCAGGAACCCGGGTCGAAGCCGGCCGCCACAACTGCCTCCGCCACGCCCCGCAACATCACCATTGAAGACTACTTCCAGATTCGCGATGTCTCTCAGCCCGAATTGAGCCCCGACGGTCAGTGGGTGGCTTACACCGTTCGAAGCAAGATTCTGAAGGAAGACAAAAACGAACAGCGTCTCTGGATGGTCCCGACCCATGGCGGCGATCCTATTCCCATGACCGCCGAAGGTGTTTCCTCTTCGCACCCCCGCTGGAGTTCCGACGGCAAATTCCTCGCCTTCCTCTCTGCTCGAAACAATGGCAAAACCCAGGTCTGGCTTTTGAATCGTCTCGGCGGCGAAGCCGCGCGCCTCACGGACACTGCCCAGGGCGTTGACGACTTCGAATGGTCCCCCGACAGCACTCGTCTTGTTCTAATTCTCCGCGATCCCAAGCCCGAAGATCTAGAAGCTGCGAAGGATAAAGACAAACCCGCCTCCGCCCCCGCGAAACCCAAAACTCCACCCCCTTTTATTGTTGATCGTCTTCAGTTCAAGCGCGACACCGTCGGCTATCTCGATCGCCGCCGCACCCATCTCTACGTCTTTGATGTTTCCTCGAAATCCCTCACTCAGATCACTTCCGGCGACTACGACGACTCCGAGCCCACTTGGTCGCCCGACGGCAAGTCTCTCGCCTTCACCAGCAACCGCAGCACCCCTGATCCCGACCGCAATTTCAACAACGACATTTGGGTCGTCGCTGCCAACAACACCGACAAAGGCGCGAAACTCACGCGCATCACGACGAATCTCGGCTCAGACCATTCGCCGGCCTGGTCTCCCGACGGCAAATGGCTCGCCTTCGTTAGCCAAGTCGACGTCAAGGCCATCGACTACGCCACGCAGCATCTCGCCATCGCTCCATCGAACGGCGGCGAAGCGAAAGTTCTCACCCTGGCCTTCGATCGCAGCGTCCACCGTCCGCGCTTTTCGGCTGATGGCCGCTTCATCTACTTCATCGCCGAAGACGATGGCACGCAAAACCTTTGCCACATCGCGGTTACCGGCGGCGAAGTCACTCGCCTCATTGGCGGACGCCTCACTGTGTCATCCTACTCGCTCGGCAAAGACGACGCCGTCGCCGCGCAAATCTCCACCTTCGATCGCCCCGATGAAATCTTCCTTCTCGGCGGCAAGGAGCTCACCCGCCTCACCAAAACAAACGACGAGTTGATTTCGCAGTTGCGTTTGGCCAAGGCCGAATACGTCCACTTCAAAAGCAAAGATGGCAGCACCATCGCCGGTTACCTCTACAAACCCGTCGACTACACTCCCGGCAAAAAAGTGCCCACGCTCCTCAATCCTCATGGCGGCCCCGTCGGCCAATATTCCGCTGCCTTCTATCACCTCGCGCAGCTCTACGCCGCCAATGGCTATGCCGTTCTGCTGCCGAATCCCCGCGGCTCTTCCGGCTACGGCCAGAAATTCTGCGAAGCCATCTTTGCCGATTGGGGTAACAGGGACTATCAGGACGACATGGCCATGGTCGACTACGCGGTCGCCCAAGGCATCGCCGACCCGGACAAACTCGGCGTGGGCGGCTGGTCCTACGGCGGCATCTCCACCAACTTCATCATCACGCAGACCAATCGGTTCAAGGCTGCGATTACCGGCGCTAGCGAGGTTCTGTACGTTGCCAACTACGGCCACGACCACTATCAAAAACTCTGGGAACTCGAGCTCGGCCTGCCGTGGGAAAATCGCGCGCTCTACGAAAAGCTTTCGCCTTTCAACAAAGTTGCGAACATCACCACCGCCACACTTATCATGGGCGGCGAAATCGACTGGAACGTCCCTATCATTAACTCCGAGCAGCTCTATCAAGCTTTGAAACGACTTGGGCGCACCACCGAGCTCATTGTCTATCCCGGCGAATACCACGGCTTCACCACGCCGTCGCACGTTAAGGATCGCCTCGAACGCTATCTCGCCTGGTACGCTCACTACGTCAAAGGTGATCCTGCGCCCGCGCGTCCCGCAACTGCCGAGGTGAAAGCGGCTGGGGGTGAATGATGCGCCTTCGTCATGTACTGCTAGCGTCGGCGTTTCTCACGCCGTACTTTTCCAGCTTTTCTTACGCCCAGGCTCCTTTTGCCGTAGGCACTGCCTCCGCCGCGCCTGGCCAGAAAGCGACCGGCTACCTCGCCGTGCCTGCCGGGGTGGACGCTGCGACCAACATCCCCGTCGTGGTGGTGAATGGAGCGAAGCCAGGAAAAGTGCTCGCGCTGGTCTCCGGCGCGCACGGCACGGAGTACGCTTCCATCATCGCCATTGAAAAGCTCATCAGCGATCTGGACCCTGCCCAAGTCACCGGTACCGTCATCCTTGTTCCGCTGGTGAATGTCCCCTCGTTCGAGCAGAAAGTTCCACACGTCAATCCCGTTGACGGCAAGAGTATGAACCGTTTTTACCCCGGCAAGGCTGACGGCACGCAAACTGAGCGCGCCTCCTTCCTTATTACCAAGGAAATCGTGGACCGCTGCGACTTCCTAATCGACTACCACGGCGGCGACCTTGACGAAAGCCTTCGCCCATATGCCTACTGGGGACCCACGGGCAGGGAAGCCCAGGACCGCGTTTCCAAGGAGATGGTCCTTGCTTTCGGCCTCGATCACATCATTATTTGGCGCGAGCGCCCCACCGACCCGGCGGCCACGCGCTACCTCGATAACACCGCCTCCGTCCGCGGCAAAGCGTCGATCGTTGTCGAAGCGGGACATGCAGGCACAGTCGAGACCGACGACGTGGCGCTGCTCGTGAACGGCACGCTCAGCACGATGCGGGCCTTGAAAATGTTCCCGGGCCAACCTCATCCCATTGAGAATCCCGTGTGGCTCGAAAAAGTCGTTGACGTCCTCGCCGACCAGCTCGGCATTTTTTATCCGCTCGTCAAGCGCGGCACGTACGTGGAAGCGGGGATGAAACTCGGCACTGTCACCGACTTCTTTGGCAAAACGATCTCCGAGCCGCGTGCGCCGGTCGCCGGCGTCATTCTTCACGTTAACGCCGTGCCAACGCTCAAGAAAGGCGACAACATCGCGAACATCGGCGTCGTGGCTGCAAAAGCTCCGTAAATGAGCCGGATGCGTGGGTACAGGACATTTCTTGACAGTAATGGAGTTAATGGACCCGTACCCTGAATTTTTTCAGCGAACAACTTAGGTCGTAATTTTCCCGGCTCTTTCGCAGACGGGTCGAAGCTTGTTCCTGGCCGGGCCTGCGAGGGCGAGTAATTCCTTGTCGAGCGCAGCGATCGTCATCTTCCCGACGATGTTGTCCACCTGATTCTGATAGCTAAAGTTAATTATCTTGCGTTTTTTCTTGTAGTTCGAGACAGCCGCAGCCGTTGAGGGGCCGTATTTGCCTTGCGCCATTTCTGCGGGGTCAATCGCCTGGCTCTCTAAGATGGTGAGCGCCGTTTGAATCTTCTTGACGTGCTCGCCGGTCGCGCCTTGAAGAACGTGGGCGGAATCATGGACCAAGCAGGCTTCAAGCGCGGCGTCACCGTTGAAGAGTCTTGAATGCAAGGCCATACGCAATCCCCCTTACGCGCCGTGGAAATCAGCTCTCAACTATCACACGCTCGCTGCCATGTCAACCCGAGCCCAAAGTTTCGCAGTCATAGCTTCGACCGGGTCCGGAACGTCAGACCAATCCCGTTTGATTGATGGTGTCAATTTCGAACTGAGACAACTTGGAGCTGCGCGAAGCGGTGGTCGCAAACATGAGGTGGTCGAAACTCCCGTTATGATCCAGGCCCAAGGCGTGTCCAACTTCATGGCCGAAGACAAAGCGGACTTCGAAATCAGTTGGCGCCCCGCCGTCCTCTACGAAACAGACCTGACCGCGGGTGACGCCAAGAGTGCGTGAGTCCTCCACGTCCCAGCAACAATAGATGACGACGTCCCCTCGAAACAAGCTGCCCGGAGTAGCGCTGATAATGTCGCGTACGACTCCGGGTGTCGAGGGACGAATCGGATTGCCCAGATTTCTTGCGACCGAAACATCGGTGGGTTGGCCGAGCAACTTCAATTCCAGGTTGGCCTGGTTGAGATATACGCTGGCAACGGGGCCCATGATGGCAACGGCATCGGCTTTCGGTCTCGTCGTACTGCGCAGGGAATCGGATAAGAAACATAGCGAGAACTGTTTGGTGACTTTATTCTTGACGCTTACGAGCAACAAGTCCTGAACCGCGCCATTTTGTTCCTCAAGGTGCAACTCCGTGTGACCGACGCTTTTGCCCAAAATGGAGAAGGCTACGCGGGAATTCTTCGGCAACTGGAACTGGTCAACCGTGAGAGAGGGGGTCGGAAGTGGACCAAAGGAACTGCGAAAGTTGGCCATCGAGGCGACGGCAGGATCCTCAATCCGCAGCAAACAGTCGCTGGAGTCGGTGATCACACCCATTTCTCTTTTATCCCTCACCGGAACCATCTGATAGACCGTCTTGGGATCGAAGCCATCAAACAAGAACAGGGGAGGGAGGGGGAACTTTTTGAATTTTGGCGGCAAGGTCACACCTCGACCGCGGCGAGGGGAATCGCCGCAGTTACGGAATGATTTATGGGGGGAGTCTACCACTGACCCGGCCGCGAGGCCAAGACGGAGCGATTGTGACAAGAAAGGCGGCTTTTCGACCGTCGATAACGTTCGGGGTCATGGACAGAAAGTCCGCGGGAGCTAAACCCCGGTGCTACGTGAACATTCCAGCCAATCAGAACAAGATAAGTGGGAGAAACGCCGTACGCGCGCGGGCATCCAGAAGGCAACGCTGCTGCCGTTCACGTTTCCATCTCTTCCGTTGCGCAAGAAGCATTGCCCGGGCGCTGTGTAAGGGGTATGCTCCTCGATTTCGTGGAGGTGGTGGATGCGTTTCAGAACAATCTCACGAGAAATTCTGATCGGGGCTGCCGCGCTGACGTGGATTGGCGCACTGCCGACGATCGCGCAGCAATATGACCAGAAACTGTTTGGTGAGATGAGATGGAGATGCATCGGGCCGTTTCGCGGGGGACGGACGGTGGCTATCAGCGGAGTGCCGCACCGGCCCAATGTGTTTTACATGGCGGCGGTAAACGGGGGCGTGTGGAAGACCACGGATTCGGGTAACACCTGGAATCCAATCTTCGATGATCAACCTACGGGCTCGGTCGGAGCGCTGGCCGTTGCGCCCTCTGACCCGAACATTGTTTACGTGGGAAGCGGGGAAGGATTGCAACGCCCGGACCTTGCGACGGGCGATGGAATCTACAAATCCACGGACGCGGGAAAAACGTGGGTGCACCTGGGATTGCGAAACGCGCAGCAGATCACGGCGATCCTGGTGGACCCCAAAGATGCCAACCGCGTGTTTGTCGCCGCCGAGGGGCATCCCTACGGGCCGAACACGGAGCGTGGCGTGTTTCGCTCGACCGACGGCGGACAGACGTTTCAGAGAATTCTTTACAAGGACGAAAACACCGGGGCCGCCGATCTCGCGTTCGATCCCAGCAATTCGCAAGCGATCTATGCCGTTCTTTGGGCCGCGCGCGTCACGCCCTGGGAAGTGCGGAGCGGAACATCGATTACGATCGCGGGAAGCGGGCTGTACAAATCGGCGGACGGTGGCGAGACCTGGCGGCCGCTGACGAAAGGTTTGCCTAGCGCGACGGATGATCTTGGGCGCATGGGGATTGCGGTTGCGCCGAGCAGGCCAAGCCGGATTTATGCTTCTGTGGAAGCGAAGCCCGGCAAGAGCGGCGTGTATCGTTCGGATGACGGCGGCGAGAGCTGGGAGCGGGTGAACGGCGACCGGCGAATCGGCGGGCGCGGCCCCGGCGCGCTGGGCATCGCGGTGGCGCCGGACAATCCGGACGTACTTTACGTTGCGAATACCACGACATGGAAATCCAGCGACGGCGGGAAAACGTTTGTTGGTTTCAAGGGCGCGCCGGGCGGCGACGATTACCAGCGCATGTGGATCAGCGCCGAGAATCCGCAAATCATCGCGCTCAGTTCCGACCAGGGCGCGGTCATCAGCGTGAACGGGGGCGCGACGTGGAGCAGCTGGTACAATCAGCCGACCGCGCAGTTCTATCACGTCACCACGGACAACCGGTTTCCGTACTGGGTCTACGGCGCGCAGCAGGAAAGCGGCTCCGCCGGAACAATGAGCCGCAGCGATTACGGAGAAATCAGCTTTCGCGAGTGGCATTCCGTTGGAGTCTTCGAGTACGGATACATTGCCGTCGATCCGCTCGACCCCAACATTGTTTACGGCGCGCGGCTTACGCGCACCGAGCAAGACATCGGCGAAGTGGCGGACATTACGCCGGAACCGATTCGCCGGGGCGAATACCGCTACGATCGAACTCTGCCGGTAATTTTTTCGCCGCTCGATCCACACGCGCTGTATTTTTCCGCGAACGCGCTTTTCAAGTCCACGGATCGCGGCAATAGCTGGCAGGTGATCAGTCCCGATCTGACGCGGGCATCCTACGAAATCCCCGCGAATCTCGGTGCGTTCGCTGCCGCCGATCCGGAGAAAGGGAAGCATCGCGGGGTGATTTATGCGGTGGCGCCCTCATTCAAAGAAGTGAACACGATCTGGGCGGGCACCGACGACGGTTTGATTCAGATCACGCGGGACGGCGGCAAGAGCTGGCAGGACGTGACCCCGCCGCAGTTAAAACCCTGGAGCAAAGTGTCCATCATCGAAGCGAGCCACTTCGAGGCAGGCACGGCGTACGCGGCGATCAACAGCTTCCGGCTCGACGATTTGCGCGCGCACATTTACCGCACGCGGGACTTTGGCAAGACCTGGCAGGAAATTACGAAGGGCATTCCCGATGGCGGCGCCAGCAACGTGGTGCGGGAAGATCCCGTGCGGAAGGGATTGCTCTTTGCGGGCACGGAAGGCTCCGTCTATGTTTCTTTCAACGATGGAGACGACTGGCAGCCGCTGCAACTCAATCTGCCGCACACGTCCATGCGAGACCTCACGATTCACGGCGATGACTTGATTGTCGCCACCCATGGCCGTTCGTTCTGGATTCTCGACGATATCACCCCGCTGCGCCAGCTCAATGCCGAGGTTGCAAAAGCAAGCGTTCATCTCTTTGCGCCGCAGGAGACGATTCGCTTCCGCTGGAACCGCAATACGGACACGCCATTGCCGCCCGAAGTGCCCGCAGGAAAAAATCCACCGGACGGCGCAATCCTCGACTACTACCTCGCGTCGGCTTCAGCGAAACCCGTGACGCTGGAGATTCTCGACGAGCAGCAGCATCTCGTGCGCCGCCACGCCAGCACAGACAAGCCCGAACCTTTGGAAAAAACTGCCGGCGAGCATCCCATACCCATGTACTGGGTGCGTCCGGCGCAAATTTTGTCCGCGAGCGACGGCATGCACCGGTTCGTCTGGGACCTGCGCTATGCGCCACCCGATTCGCTCGCCCACGAATTCCCCATTTCGGCGATCATTCACGACACGCCGAAGTATCCGCTCGGCGCATGGGTTTTGCCGGGCAACTACACCGTGAAGCTCACGGTTGACGGCAAGAGTTATTCCCAACCGCTCGTGGTGAAGATGGATCCGCGAATCACGACTTCGCTGGCCGATTTGCGCAAGCAGTTTGAAATGCAGAGTGGCGCGGTCGAGGGCATGAATGAAAGTTATGAAATGCTTACCCAGGTAAAAGCGGTGCGCGCGCAGTTGAAGGAACGCGCCGCGAAAGCAGGGAAGGGCGCTCTTGCCGATGCCGTTTCCGCGTTGGACAAACAAGCCGGGGAGCTCGATGGCGCCGCGCAAAGCAGTTTCTTCGGTTTGCCTCCTGGGGCGAAGCAGTCGGAAAATTTTTCCACGTTGAATCAACATTTCGGCAACATCCTGGCGGTGGCGGACAGCGCCGACGCGGCTCCCACGACCCAAGCGACGGCCGTCTACAAAGAACTCGAAGAGGCTCTTGAGAAACTTGTCTCGCGCTGGACGAAAATCCGCCAGCAGGACATTGTGGCGCTTAATGCCGAATTGAAAAAAGCCGGACTCGCTGCCGTGGATCCAAACAAATCACCCGACGCGGCTCCCTCGGCCGATGTGGATGGCGACGACGAACCATGAGACGCCCTAAGTACGAAGGATGCGAGAAGCTCCAATGAGAAATCGTCGTCCGGTTCGGATTGTATTATGTCTCGCGATTGTCTTGTTCACGGGAATGATGGCGGCGGGAATTGCGCGCGCGCAGCAGATTCCAGATTCGCTCTATTCCGAGATGAAATGGCGAATGATCGGACCATTCCGCGCCGGCAAGGTGAATGCTGTCGCAGGCGTACCGGAGAATCCCGGCGTTTATTATTTTGGCGCGGACGGCGGAGGCGTGTGGAAAACCACGGATGGCGGCACCGTGTGGAAACCGATTTTCGACAAGGAACCAGTCGCGTCCATCGGAGCGCTGGCACTTGCGCCGTCAAACTCAAGCATCATTTATGTAGGCACCGGAGTGAACAGCCTTTATTCCGACATTACGTACGGGAATGGCGTGTACAAATCGACGAATGGCGGAGAGACGTGGCAGCACCTCGGGCTCGCGGACACGCGGCACATTGCGCGCATCCTTGTGGACCTGCGCAATCCAGATATTGTGCTCGTAGCGGCCATGGGGCACAGCTTCGGACCGAACGAGGAGCGCGGCGTTTTTCGGTCCATTGACGGCGGACGCACGTGGAGGAGAGTTCTGTTCAAGGACAATGTAACCGGCGCCGTGGACCTCTGTTTCGAACCGGGCAATCCGCGCGTGGTCTTCGCGACGCTTTGGCACGGCATACGAAAGCCGGGGCAGAAGGGGACTTTGTTTGGCCCGGGCAGCGGGCTTTACAAATCTACCGACGAGGGCATTACCTGGACGCAGATTACGGGGCATGGACTTCCCGGCGGAGACTGGGGCCGGTCGGGTGTGGCGGTCGCACCGGGAACTCGCGGGCAGCGCGTTTACCTGATTCTTGAAGGGAAAGAAAAAGACGGGGGGCTCTATCGTTCTGACGATGGCGGAGCAACCTGGAAAAAGGCCACGGCGGATCGCCGGATCGAAGGGTATTGGTACATGGGCGAAATCTTCGTGGACCCAAAGAATCCGGATGCGATCTACGTGCCGGAGCAAAATCTGTACCGCTCGACGGACGGCGGGCATACTTTCACGGCAATCAAAGGCGCTCCCGGCGGCGATGACTACCATACGATGTGGATCGATCCCACAAATTCGCAGCGAATTATCCTGGGCGTCGATCAGGGCGCGACCATCAGCATAAATGGCGGCGAGTCCTGGAGCACGTGGTACAACCAGCCAACGGGACAATTTTACCGAGTTGCCACCGATCACCGGTTCCCCTATTGGGTCTACGGACCGCAGCAGGACAGCGGCACGGCAGCGATCGCCAGCCGCGGAAACAACGGACAAATCACCGAGCGGGATTGGTTTCCCGTTGGACCCGGAGAGAGTGGTGAGACCATTCCGGATCCGCTGGACCCTGACATCGTCTACAACGCGGGCCCCTTCGGCAGCGTCGTGCGCTTGTCTAAGGTGACGGGGCAAGTGCGCGATATTTCCCCGGCGCCGGTCTCTTTTGGCAGCAAATACCGTTTTAACTGGACGATTCCGCTCATTTTTTCGTCACAGGATCCGCACCTGCTTTATCTGGGGACGCAATTTCTGCTAAAGACGACCGATGCGGGCACGAGCTGGGAGGCCGTGAGCCCTGATTTGACACGCACTCCCGTCAATGAAAAAGATCCGAAACAGGCGCTCGGGACAATTCTGACGATTGCTCCGTCGCAGGCCCGGGAAGGCCTGATCTGGGCCGGGACAGACGACGGGAGCATCCAAGTTACGAAAGATGCGGGCAAGACGTGGCAAAACGTGACTCCGCCGAGCGTGTCGGAGTGGAGCAGGGTGAGCATTCTGGAAGCTTCGCATTTCGATGCGGGCAGCGCTTATGCGGCGGTCGATCGAAACAACCTCGATGATCTTCGCCCTCATATCTTCCGGACGCGCGACTTCGGTCAGACCTGGCAGGAAGCGGTCAGCGGGATTCGCGACATGGATTTCGTTCGCGTGGTTCGTGAAGACCCCGGGCGCAAAGGGTTGCTGTATGCCGGAACGGAACAGGGTGTTTACGTTTCGTTCGACGATGGAGATCATTGGCAATCGCTCCGACTCAACATGCCGGTCGTAGCCATCCATGATCTGGCCATCGAGCAGGATGACCTGATCGCCGCGACGTACGGCCGCTCATTCTGGATTCTCGATGATGTTACGCCGCTTCGCCAGGCAGACGCGCGCACCGCATCTTCGGGAGCGCATCTCTTCGCGCCGCGCACAGCGATCCGCGTGCGACGCGATGAAAATCAAGACACACCTCTGCCGCCGGAAATTCCGGCAGGGAAAAACCCGCCCGACGGCGCGATACTGAATTATTTCTTGCCGGCGAAATCCTCGGCGGACACTCAATTGCAAATCTATGACGCGAATGGAAATCTGCTTCGCAGTTTTTCGAGCGCCCCGGTGGCGAAGGAGCCGGAAGAAGTTCCCTTCGTTGCGGAATACTGGATCGCACATCCACAGCCTCTTTCGAAAGAAGCAGGCATGCGCCGTTTCGTTTGGAATCTTCGCTACCCCGACCCGCCAGCGATTCACACGCAGTCTCCTTACAACTATCCGATCGCCGCGATTGTCGGCTTGACGCCTCTGCCGCCGGAGGGCCCGCTGGTGCTTCCGGGGAAGTATGAGGTCCGGCTGAAAGTTGGTGAGCAAATCCTTGAGCAGCCCCTCGAAGTCAAAATGGATCCGCGGGTGCGGGCCGTTCGAAACGAGTTGCAAAGTTCTCTGGATCTTCAACTGAAGATCTCAGCGCTACTTGGCCGAAACTACGCCGGCTTCCAACAGGCGAAGGAATTGCGCGCGCGGCTGGCCGAACTGAAGAAGCGTCCGAAGGATGATCCCGTCGCGCTGGCTGCCAGCACGCTCGACGCAAAGGTCGCCGCGCTTGCCGGGGAACCCACGCCGATTCTGGAAACTCCCAAGACGGCCAGCTTCACGGCGGTAAACGACAGCCTGACAGCGTTGATGGCGCTAGTCGACGGCGCGGACTTTGCGCCGTCGGAGGAATCGTTTGCCGCCTATCGCCGGCTCTGCAAAGGACTGAATGAGGCCCTCGGTTCGTGGCAGGAGCTGAAGAACAAAGATGTTGCAGCGCTGAACGCCCTGCTCGCCAAGGACAATCTCTCGGCTCTGCCCGGCACTCCCGGTCTTCCTGTTGATGGGGGCTGCGGAAACTGAGTGGGAAAGACCGGCGTCATTCTTTTCGATTCCGTGGAAGAGAGCCGGAAATGGGCGGCTACCTCAGCGCCGGAATCTTCTGGAGTTCGGCCAAATCAGCCAGCACTTCGGCGCTGTGCTTTGCCGCATTCACGTTGAGATAGGCTTTGCGAACGACACCATTCGGATCGATGAGAAACGTGTGGCGCGCGGAGAGCTTCGCGACCCCCAGATTCACCAAAGAATCGTAGCTGGCGGACACTCGATATTTTGTATCCGCGAGCAGTTGGAAGCTGAGACCTTCCTTGACGCAAAACTTTTGGTGAGAAGCTTCATCCTGCACGCTGACTCCGAGGATGACGGCGTTTTTCTGCTCGTACTGCGCGAGGTCGCGTTGGAAATTGTGCGCTTCCTTCGTGCACCCGCTTGTGAAATCCTTCGGATAGAAATACAAAACGACCCACTTGCCCCGGAAATCGTGGAGGCTGAGCGGTTTTCCATCCTGAGAATTCAGAGTAAAGTCCGGCGCGGGCGTCCCCGACGGAGGCGCTTTGTCTCCCGTGCGCATCGCGCGAACGACAGCGACAACTACGAGCACAAGGATTAAAGCGATGAAGATTACATTCATTTTCATTTCACGCACTCAACTTTAGGATCGAATCCGGCGCGCTTCCAAACTTGCCATTGCTGTCCTGTAGCGGATTCAGATTCAGCCCTGCCTGCGATGATACATCGCCGAGGGATGCAGCGACCAAACACCCGCTACTCTTTTTGGCTGAATAAGCCGAAGCCGAGACGGAACTGAATCGTATTGATGCCTGGATTCGGCGTTGCCAGTCCCGCGTTAGAAATGTGCATGTAGCGGATTTCCGCGCTGATGTTGTGCTTGTCACGCAGGAAGTGCAGGCCAAGGGCCGCGCTGGTTGTGAAGTTAACCCTTGACGTTCCGGAAGGTACTTGCACATTCGTGAACAAAGTGCCGCCGCCGATCTCAAAATAGGGCACAATATTGCGTCGTGTATCCAGAGCCCATTTGAATGCAAAAGGGTTGACGCCAACGCCGTAAGCTGTATTCGTCTTCTGAAGAACCCAAAAGATCGGCACCGCGTCGACGGCATACTCCAACCGGCCGCGCAGGAAGCCGGGGCCGTGTGGCGCGGCAAGAATCAGGCCGTAACGCAGGCCAACATTCCAGACCCCGTCGCTGGATTGGCTGCCACTGAAGCCGCGGCCCCCGCCGGTCCACACCTGCAATTCATGACCACGTTCCACGGGACCTGCCTGGGCGTGGGCGAAGGGGGAACGCAAGAAGGCGACAAACAGCAGGGCGGTGAGCGCTCTTTTCACTAAGAAATCTCCGTCGGGTTCTTCGATTCCCAGCGCAAAGCTTCGGGTGCAGAGAAGATATAGAAATTTCGCCCAAAAGGCGATCTTCTTTCAGCTCATTTCAGGTAGGAGCGGACGATCTGGATGACGTCGTCGGCAGCTTCTTCGGAAGATTTGGAATTGTCGGGAATGTGATTCCTGATGTGGTCCTCCATCAGCTCGGCCATCAGGCTAATTGATGGTGCCGCGCGCGGCGGAAAGGCGTTGTAAAGACGGCACATCAACAATCCGGGCTGCAACCGCGACCGCGGCCCCGTGATGGTTCCCAAGTTGCACCTTCACCCGGAGTTTTGAAGCTCCCACGCAAGTTTTTTGCACGAAGCTCGCGGAAACTTCTTGGCACGGACTGGAAAGTCTGCTAACTAAGAACGCTTGATTTTGTCCGACTAGCGACAGGGTTGCTGTCCAGTTCTATTCCGCCAGAGCTGAAGTCACTCACGGTTGTGCTCGGGGGAGCGCATGAAAGCAGATTTACGACTGACTCCAATCAGGGAGTTCTCCAGGGTTTTTCGATTCTTCCTTCCAGTATTCATGGCCGTCACGCTCTTTTCGTTCATTGCCAGCGCACAGACTGTAGACGAAGTGATCTCCAAAAATATTCAGGCGCATGGCGGACTGGAAAAGTTGAAATCCGTGCGCAGCATCCGGGCCACGGCAAAGATCAGCCAGGGCTCGTTTCGCGCGGAATTCCGCCAGGAGAACAAGCGCCCGGACAAGGTCCGGGAGGAGACCATCATCCAGGGACTCGTAGCGATCCAAGCCTATGACGGCAAAACCGGCTGGCAGATTTCTCCTTTTGGCGGGCGCAAAGATCCCGAGCTGATGTCGCAGGATGATATGAAAAGCCTGGTCGTCGACGCCGATCTCGACGGCCCGCTTGTGGACTACAAAGAAAAAGGGCACAGAGCAGAACTCGTCGGGCACGATTCGGTAGAAGGGACAGATTGCTTCAAGATCAAACTCAGCATGAAGAATGGCGACGTTCGTTACTACTATCTCGATGCCGATTCGTATCTCGAATTGAAACTCGAGATTCAGACCACGATTCGCGGCGCATTGCAAGAGTCCGAGATGTATTACGGTGACTACGAGCAAGTGAACGGAATCTACTACCCCTTCGCCATCGAGCAGGCGCAGAAAGGCAGCGCGTCGCGCACGCAGATCTCCGTCGAAAAGGTCGAGCAGAACGTGCTCCTGGAAGACGCACATTTCTCGCTACCCGCCACGCAAGCACGAGCGAAGGCATCTCCTGCCGGAAAGTGATTCTTCGACGCAAGAATGTCCATAAATCGTCTCATTCCGGTCCACAATAACTTCTGCTTTGTAGTTTGAGGATACCGCCGATATGCGCAAACGAGTCCGCTGCTTCGCCGTTGTAGTGATGGTGCTTTTCTCTGCGGTGATTTTTGCTGCAAATGCGCACGCGCAGAACGCCAAATTCGATTCCGACGCCATTTCCGGTCTCGGCGCGCGAAACATCGGCTCCGCGGCCATGAGCGGCAGGGTGGCCGCGCTTGCCGCCGTGAAAGAAGACGGCCGGCTCACCGTCTATGTCGGAGCGGCCAGTGGGGGCGTGTGGAAATCTTCAAACGGCGGCACGACGTTCAAGCCTGTTTTCGACAAGGAAGCCGCGCAATCCATCGGCGCTATCGCCGTCGATCCGCAAACGCCCAAAACAATCTGGGTGGGCACCGGCGAAGCCTGGACCCGCAACAGTACATCGATCGGCAACGGCATCTACAAATCGACCGATGGCGGAGATAGCTGGACAAATATGGGTCTGCAAAACTCCGAGCGCATCGCCAAGATTCTCATTGATCCAAAGGATGGCAACGCGGTTTACGCCTGCGTTCCCGGAAAACTGTGGAGCGACAGCGAGGACCGCGGTGTTTACAAAACGACCGACGGCGGCAAGACTTGGAACAAGATTCTCAAAGGCGTAAATCTCTCGACCGGCTGCTCGATCATCTCCATGAGCTCGCAAGACTCGAAAGTTTTGTTTGCTGGCATGTGGGATTTCCGCCGGAAAGGCTGGACGTTTCGCTCCGGCGGAGAAGATTCCAAGGCGGCCAGCGGCAGCGCCTTTTTCCAAACCGCGGACGGCGGAAGCACCTGGAAAGAGCTGGATGAAAAAAGTGCCAAGGGGCTTCCCGCAAAACCGTGGGGGCGTATTGCGGTCACGATCGCACCATCAAAGCCGAATGTTGTTTACGCCGTGATTGAATCGACGCGCAGCGCGCTTTTCCGGTCCGAGGACGGCGGAAAATCCTGGGAAGAACGCGACCGCAGCAATTGGATGGTGTGGCGGCCCTTTTACTTCGCCAATCTCATCGTGGACCCCAAGAATGACAACAAAATTTACAAGCCCGATCTGACGTTGATCGTAAGCGAGGATGGCGGCAGAAGTTTCAGCGGCATCGGCAACGGCGCGCACGGTGATTTCCACGATGTCTGGGTGGACCCCGATAACACCGACCGCCTGATCGCGGGGGACGATGGCGGCGTTTGGTATTCCTACGACGGCGGCAACACGTGGTGGAAGGGCAACAACCTGCCGATTTCGCAGTTTTATCACGTGAGTGTGGACTATGACGATCCTTATCACGTTTTTGGCGGGTTGCAGGACAACAGTGTGTGGATGGGAGATTCCCAGTATCCGGGCGGGATAACAAACGGCCGTTGGGAAAACATTTTTGGAGGGGATGGCTTCTGGGCGTTTCCCGATCCCTCTGATGCGAACTACGTTTACGCCGAATCGCAAGGCGGCTATATCGGGCGCGTGAACCGTATCACGCTCGAAGGCCGCGCCATCAAGCCGCAACCCAACTACGGGGAAGGGAAGCTGCGCTTTAACTGGAACACGCCAATCCACATGAGCCCCAATGAGAAGGGCACGATTTACATCGGCGCGCAATTCCTCTTTCGCTCCCGCAATCACGGCCAATCGTGGGAGCGCATCTCGCCGGATCTCACCACGAACGATCCCGAAAAGCAGAAGCAAGAAGAGTCCGGAGGCGTCACCGTCGACAATTCTTACGCGGAGATGCACACGACGATCTATTCCATCAGCGAGTCGCCGCGCGACGGTCAAACCATTTGGGCCGGCACCGATGATGGAAATCTTCAACTGACCCGCGATGGCGGCAAATCGTGGACCAACGTCGTCGGCAACGTTCCAAGTCTTCCGAAATTTTCCTGGGTTTCGTGGGTAGAAGCCAGCCTGTATGACGCGGCCACAGCGTATGCGGCGTTCGATCGACATACTTTTGGAGATATGGAGCCGCATGTTTACAAGACGACCGACCACGGGAAGAGCTGGGCGCCGATTGTCGCGGCCGACAGCGGCGTGCGTGGTTACGCTCACGTCATTAAAGAAGACACTGTGGTTCCAAGTCTGCTGTTCCTGGGCACGGAATTCGGTCTCTGGATTTCGCCGGATGGCGGTAAACACTGGGCGCAATACAAAGGCCACGAATTCCCGGCCGTGGCGGTTCGAGACATCGTTGTCCACCCGCGCGAATCGGACCTCGTCCTGGCGACGCATGGCCGCGGCATTTGGATCGTGGACGACATCACGCCGTTGCGCAAGCTGACTCCCGAAGTCATGGCGCAAGAGGCGACGTTTATTCAGGGCAAGCCGGCCCAGCAGCGACTGCCTGCGAGTGGCGGCTGGGTGGAGGGAAGCGCAGTCTTCACTGGCCCGAATCCCCCGGACGCCGCTTTGATTACCTACTACCAAAAGAAGCGTCATATTTTTGGAAAAATGAAACTGGAGATTTTCGATTCGCAGGGCAAACTCGTGGACACGCTCCCGCCGAACAGCCGGCGCGGCATCAGCCGAGTGGAATGGCCCATGCGCCTCAAGGCGCCTCGTGTTCCGCCCGCGGCGACAGCGGCGTTCGAGGCCGCGCAGGGCCCCAGAGTTCTCCCTGGCACCTACACGGTGAAGATGACGCGCGGCACGGAGACCTATTCCACACAGCTTGTGGTGGGACTCGATCGGCGCGCCAAATTCACTGCCGAAGACCGCAAATTGGAATTCGACGCGGCGATGCGCGTTTACAACCTGCTTGGCGACATGAGCTTTGATGTTGAGCGCATCAACGGGTTGCACGATGCGTTGATGGATCGCGCGGCAAAACTGAAAGGAGACGCAATCTTCGGCAAGCGGCTGCAGGAACTGGCGCAGAAGACAGAAGAAATGCGCAAGAAGATCGTGGCTACGAAGGAAGGCGGCGCGGTCACCGGAGAAGAGCGCATTCGCGAAAAAAGCACGCAACTCTACGGAGACATTTTGAATTACGAAGGGCGCCCGGCCGATTATCAGGTCGCGCGCATCGATTCTTTGAAGAAGGAACTGGAGGACGTTACCGCGGAATTCGACGCGTTCCTTGCCAAGGAACTCTCTGCGGTGAACAAATCACTGGCGCAGAAGAAGTTGGAAACCGTTCGGCCGGTTGATCGTAAAGCCTGGGACTCTGCCAGCACCAACTAGCAAAGGGACGTGCTGACCGGCGGAGTGTGCGACAAGGACCTCTACCTTGTAATGCACGTTCTCCGGACCGAGGAAGGGAGCGTTCGGCGCGCTGCTGGTCAGGAGCCAACGCTCTGAGTGCGGCGGAGAGGGGTGGTGTCAGTTCGCGTTTCCAATGAGCTGGCGAGCGTAGGCTGGCGCTTTGCCGGCATCTTCGTGTTTGCAATAGGCATAGACGTTGACGCCCTGGGCAAGCCAGGGGTCGAAGCGTTTTCTCCAGGCTGCCAGTTGCTTCGGAGTGTAGTTTTCGAGGCGCAGGCGCGCGTAGGTGAAGCCGGTGGTGAGCACGTCGGGAGCCGTTTGCTTTTCGGTTTCGGAAAGGCAGAGGGCTGTCTCGTGCTGACGCAGAACGGCGTACGTTTCCTCGGTGTACCAGGACGCATGACGCACTTCAAAGGCGAAAGCGAAAGCGGGCGGGCGAAGAGCAAGAAAGTGTTCCAGCAGGGGACGATCGAACTTGAACGTGGGCGGCAGCTGGACGAGGATCGGGCCAAGGTGATCGCCATCGTTCAGCACGCTGGCAACTTCCAGGAAGCGCTTCAGAGTGTTCTCGCAGCCGCGGAGCCTTTGAATGTGAGTGATTTGCTGGTTGGCCTTCAAGGCGAAGCGAAAGCCTTCCGGAACGCTTTTCGCCCACTGCAGGAGCAGGTTTTCCGTCGGCATGCGATAGAAACTGTGATTGATTTCGACGGTCGAGAACTGCTTGGCGTAGAAGCTGAGCATTTCGCGGTCCGGGAGCTTCTCCGGGTAAAAACTGCCCTTCCACTCTTTGTAGGAGTATCCGGAAGTCCCAACAAGAAGCCGGCCCGCGCGAGGAATGGTACACCTCCGTGCCCTGGCATTTAATCACAGCCACCACGCTCGGAAAAGGCAAAGGCCCGCAGCCGCTTTGCGATCAAGTTGAGATTAGGGCGCCTTCTTCGTTTTCGCCGGCATCCGGTCGCTGAGAAGTTCGATGGCTTGTTCTAGTTTTTGGCGCCGCTTCCAGAAATCACCCCAGAGATCGCCCTTCTCTTTGAGCCGGGCAAAGATGGTCTTGATGTTCAGGGTTTCGGGCCGGAGGCTTGCCCGCAGTTCGCGCGGCAGGATGGGCGCAGAAACGGGCGCTTTTGGAAATGCTCGCACGGCATACGGCGCAGCCAGCGGACGGCCTAGAGCGTTCTGCTGGACGTCGATCAGGACACGACCGGCGGGACGCCGCGCGACGGACCGTTCGTTGGTTACGAGATTCGGGTGCTCGGTGGCTACCGTGCGCGCAACGATCTCGGCGAAGGTCCGCAACTGGTCGTAGGTATAGACAGGCTCGACAGGGATGTACAGGTGGAACCCTGTTGCGCCTGAAGTTTTCAGAAAGCTCGCCACGCGTAATTCTTCTAACTTTTCATGCAGAGCTCGAGCAATCGTGACGACCACGGAGAAATCGGTGCCCTCGGAAGGGTCGAGGTCGAAGAAAAAGTAGTCGGGATGCTCAAGATCGACATAGCGGCTGGACCAGGGATTGTGGTCGATGCAACCGAGGCCAGTCAAAAACAGAAGGGAAGCGCGGTCATTGGCGGTTGCGTAGTGAATTTCTTCTCCTCGTTTTTCTGAATCAAGCGGGACGGTTGTGAACCACTCCGGTATGCCTTCGCGCAGATCTTTTTGAAAGAAAGCCTGTCCTTTGATTCCGTCCGGATAGCGGCGCAAGACCAAAGGCCGATCGCGGAGAAAAGGCAGAACGAAGTCGGCGATACGATAGTAGTAGGCGAGAAGGTTCCGTTTGGTGTAGCCGGATTCGGGAAAATAGACTTTGTTCAAGTTGCTTAGTCGGAGCCGCTTGCCGTCCAACTGGATGGTGACGGTTTCCGAGCGGCCCTTGAACAACTCGGCTTCGATCTGGGCTTTTGTGTTGAGCACGCGGCCCACAACCTGGGGGGCCCGAACTACAGTTGGATCGGCGGCGGCAGGTACGACCTCACTCTCCCATTGGCAATCTATCGGACGCGCGTCCTCGCGAAGCGCGAGGAAAACGGGGTGGCGCAGGGAGTGCTCCTGCGTCCAGCCGCTGAACTTGACACGCGCGACCAGCGTGGGGGAGACCCAGGAAGGCTTCTCGTTCGTTTCGGGCACCGTGTCGAACGGGCAAGCCGAGACTGCCAGCTCTTTCAACGTGCTGCTCAATTTTCCCAGCTTTTTCGCGTCAAATCCGCTGCCGACGTGCCCGATGAAGCGAAGCTTCTTGCCTTGATACAAGCCCAGCAGCAGCGAGCCAAAGGGAAGAGCGGAGGTGCGCGATTCGGTCCAGCCACCGACGACGGCATCGAGTGTCTTCGTTACCTTCAGCTTCACCCAATGTGCGCTGCGATCGGAAACATACGGGCTGTCGACTCGCTTCGCAACAATACCCTCCAAGCCCGTCTCTTTCGCCACCTCGAAAAGTTCTTTTCCTTGTTCCAACTGATGATCGGAGTAGCGAAATCGTTCGGATGCGTGCAGCAGACGTTGCAGGAGTTGCTTGCGCTCAAGCAGAGGCGCTTCGCGAAGGTCGTATCCGTCGCAATAGAGAAGATCGAAGGCGAGGTAAACGACAGGTATCTGCGAAACCAGATTCTCGCTGGGAACACGCACGTGCATGCGTTCTTGCAGGCGTTCGAAGTCGCTGTGACCGCGAGCATCCAGGGCAACGATTTCTCCATCAACACTCGCTTGGCGGGCCACAAAGGCCTCTGGAAGAGGGGCCAGTTCGGGATAGCGTTTGGTGATGTCAATGCCGTTGCGAGAACGCAGCGCCAGGGCGCCATTCTCAATTCGGGCCAGCGCGCGCACTCCGTCCCACTTAATCTCAAAGAGCCAGTTGGGATCGGAGAAAGGATGCTCGGCGAGCGTTGCGAGCATGGGTTCGACCCGAGACGGCATTGCGCCCTTGTGTGCACCTTGCAACTCAGCCGGGTGAATTGGGATTGCCCGGCGTTTAGGTGGTAGCTCCTCCTTAATCTCTTCTATCGTGCGTCCCGTAAGCGCGGAACCGTCATGTTCGTCGATGTTCCAGGAGGAATCTTCGGCGGCGTCCTTGTGTTTGATCATCAACCACTCGTTGCCCTTTTCGCTGTGCTTAAGTTTCACCAGAACAAAGCTGCCCCGCAGTTTCTCCCCGTTCAAGCTGAACTTGATTTCTCCCTTTTCCAATTGATTCAGCGCGTCGAGATTGCCCTCCACATGAAAAGTCCCGCGGTCCCATATCATTACCGTTCCCGCGCCATAATTGCCTTCAGGAATTTTCCCTTCGAAGTTGGCATAGTCCAGCGGATGATCTTCCGTTTGCACCGCCAGCCGCTTGTCGGCGTGGCTCTGGGAAGGTCCCTTGGGCACGGCCCACGACTTCAGCGTCCCATCGATCGCCAGCCGGAA
>Ga0209180_10000077_pt1 | contig 44098 bp, 33 predicted proteins | sample CZO8metaG_3_FD_188355 | JGI IMG/M metagenome (GOLD analysis project Ga0209180, IMG submission 188355) | Vadose zone soil microbial communities from the Eel River Critical Zone Observatory, Northern California, USA - CZOApr15con2H2.8 metaG... | ecosystem: Environmental > Terrestrial > Soil >...
GAAAGGGGGAGACTAGAAGCGAATGGCAGAGAATGAAAGCAAAAGGGATAGAAGCGAATTATCCATTTCCTAAACCGTTTGTCGCGAGTTCGAATCTCGCCAGCCCCACCAGAAAACCCCCGGATTCCGTGACGCATCAGTCGGCCGGCTTGACGTCCTCCATGAGGGAGAAAAAGCCTTCGGCGAGCGTAGGGTGGATATAGACAGCGCCTTTCAGAAGCGTGTAGGGCTGATTCGCGAGCATCAGCGTGCCTAGAATTTGCACCAACTCGCCTCCTTCGGAAGAGAGGATCGACGCTCCGAGAATACGATCGTTCGAGGCGTCGACGACAATTTTCATGAGCCCGGCGGTTTCGCCACGCTCGATGGCGCGCGCAACGTAAGTCATCGGGCACCTTCCGATTTTCAGCTTGTACCCTTTCGCGCGCGCTTCTTTCTCGGTCATGCCAACGCCGCCGAGCTGCGGGTCGGTGAAAACGCAGTAGGGCACGAGCCGATTGTCGGTGGTGAGGCTCTTCCCTTCCACAAGATTGCCGTAGACGATTTGAAAATCGTTGTAAGAAATGTGCGTGAAGGCCGGGCCACCTTTGCAATCTCCGAGCGCCCAAACGCCGGGGACAGTCGTTTCCAGGCGGCCGTTCACTTTGATGGAGCCGTCCTTGTTGGTGGCGATGCCGGCCTTGGCGAGACCCAGATCATCGGTATTGGGGACGCGTCCCGCGGCGACGAGGAGATGCGAACCGGTGACGGTGGATGATCCGGCGGGTCCTTCGTAAGAAAGAACAACGGAGTAGTTCCTGTTTTCGGCGCGTGTGGATCGCGCGTTCAAGGCAAATTGCAAGCCCTCGGCTTCCAGGGCCTTCTGCAGTTCCGCGGCAATTTCCGGATCTTCACGCGAAACGATTTGCTTTCCGGTGTGAAGGACCGTAACGCGGCTGCCGTAGCGGGAAAACATCTGGCCGAATTCGAGGCCAATGTAGCCGCCTCCAAGAATGATCAGATGCCCGGGAACGCTTGTGAGCTCCATGATGGATTCGTTGGTGAGATAAGGGACTCCTTCCAGGCCGGGAATCGAAGGAATGGCCGGGCGGCCGCCGGTGTCGATGAAGATTTTTTCGCTTTCGAGCAGACCATCGTCAACGCTGAGCTGATGAGGCGCAACGAAACGCGCATGCCCGCGGTAAAGGCGGAGGTTCGCACGCTGATCAACCCGCCGCTGCTGGCCGCCGCGAAAACTGAGCACCACGGCGTCTTTCTGGGCCACGATTTTGGCCAAATCAACGCTGACGCTCATGGTGTTGACGCCCCAGCGCGCAGCATGGCGCGCATAGTGAGCAACCTGCGCGCGATGGACCATCGTCTTGGTGGGCGTACATCCGACGTTGATGCACGTGCCGCCAAGATGTGTCTTCTCGATGAGCGCCACCGACCACCCGAGATCGGCGAGGCCATACGCCAGAGGGTTGCCGCCCTGCCCCGAGCCAACGATGATCGCGTCATATTTCATGGGAGGGTCCTCCGGTCTGTGATCGCTTCAAAAGACTACATCGGATGCGACGTGAGCGCATAAGGTTCGAAGAGATTTCCAGAATGATGAACGTCGCGGGACAATTTGCGCCGCCAAGCCAAGTGCGACTGATGGAGGACGGAACCGGTCGTGACCGTTGACGAAGCGGTTTCAACCGCGTAGCGTAAGAAACATAGAGATGAAAAACGCTGCGCAAAGGCGAAAGAGAAGTTGGCAGTCAGCGATCGTTAGTCTAGTGGTATTGCTGGCCCTGATGGTGGCGCCCACATGCGCGCCCTTGTGCGCCGCGCAAGTTTGTTCGCAAGCCTCCGCTTCTCCTGCGAGCGAAGGGCAGTGTCATTTTGCCGCAGCAGCGCCCCACAAGGTTTCTCAGGTTCATCGCTTTGGGAATTGTGGCGCCTCAGAATTGCCGCCGGCTACCTTGACTTCCGTGAGCGGAAGTGATCAGTTATTGACATTCCGCTCTGCTGCCTCCGCAAGCAGTCCCTGCGCATTCTCGCAAGAGCTTCCTGGGCTGCCAGCGCATCATGGCGTTAGCCGCTGTGCTGAGCCGCCTGCCTTGCCGTCCTCCCAATCTTCCCTCGCCACAAGTGTCCTTCGCATCTAAGCAGTTCCGTCTGAAGAGCTGAATACGGGCTCTTCCACGCGCCGCGTGGGAAATCCATCCGGCGAATCGAAACAATTTCAATTCACGTTTGCCCTAAAGGCAGGATGTTTCTTGTTTTTCATCCGGACGAGATGAACTTGGCATCGAAAAGGCGATGAAGGAGGCGAACATGGGCGGTACAAGAAGAAAGTTTTTTCAGGACGCGGCCATTTTTGGCACAGGTCTCCTGGGGCTGAGTAGAAGTCTGCGCGCCGAACAAGAAAAACACGCAGCCAACGAAGCAGCGTCACATCCTGGCGGTCAGGCGCCGAGCGTGCACGGTTCACGGCGGCCAACGCGCGCAGAAACGAGCGCGCGCGGCGCGTACCTGCCGATGGTGACGCCTGATGTTGCGGACCTGCCGCACGAAATGGATGGCAGCGTAAAAGTTTTCAGGCTCATCGCCGAACCAGTGAAGAGAAAGATCGCGCCCTTCAAGACGATCGACGCGTGGGGGTACAACGGGAGCTGTCCCGGGCCGACGATTCAAGTGCAGCAAGGCGACCGCGTGCGCGTCATCTTCGAAAATCGCCTGCCGGAGTCCACTTCCCTGCACTGGCACGGCCTGGAGATTCCCATCGGGCAGGACGGCGTGCCGTACATCAGCCAGAAGCCCGTTGCACCGGGAGAAAAGTACGTTTACGAGTTCACGGTGCATCAGGAAGGAACGTTTTTCTATCACGCGCACAGCGCCATGCAGGAAATGATCGGCCAAATCGGGTTTTTCGTCGCACATCCGGAGAGGGAGTACAGGCCGCGCGTGGATCAGGATTACGGCTTGATCCTGCAGGAATGGGCGGTGCTGCCGAGCAACACGGTCCCAAATACCGCGGGCATGGAGTTCAACTGGCTGACGTTCAACGGGGTGTCCGCGCCGATGACGACGCCCATGCTCGCGCGGCTGGGAAGCCGCGTGCGCCTGCGCATTGTGAATCTCGGCATGGATCATCATCCCGTGCACCTGCACGGAAACCAGTTCGTTGTCACCGGCACGGAAGGCGGCCGCGCGCCGGAGTCGACCTGGTATCCGATGAACACCGTGCTCGTCGGCGTGGCGCAGGCGCGCGTTGTGGAATTCGAAGCGAAATACCCCGGCGCGTGGATGATTCACTGCCATCTGCCGCACCACATGATGAACAGCATGATGGACCTGCTGCGCGACCGCCAGATTGAAACCGCGGACCAGACGGATGCAAAAGCTCTGAGCCAGATGGAGTCGCTCGCGAAAAGCGTGCCCTTCCAGCACGTGCATCACTCTCCGATTGCAGAAAACGCCGCAAGCGTGCCCGGCTTCCCGCAGGATGCTTTCATGGAAATGGGAATGGATGAAGCGGTGGAGAAACCCGAGACCTATGGCCTGCCAAAAAATTGGAGCGCGGGAATGATGGGGATGATGACGATGATGCGCGTTCTGCCGGACAAGGAATATGACGCCATCCTGCTGCTCAAGAAGAACGGGACTCCGGCAGTGCAGGAAGAACACCACCATGAATCGTAGTGCGGCGGAACAAGATTTAACACAGAGGGCACAGAGAACACAGAGTTCACAGAGAAGAAGGGGAAACGACATGCGCGTCAGAGGGAAATTCGGAACGATGATGATTGCAAGCGTGCTGGCAGCGGCTGGCGTCGCACGCGCACAAGAAATGGGCATGCCCCAGCAGGAGCAGCACCAGCACATGGAAATTCCACCTGTGAAACCGGAATACCCGCGGATGGGGAGAGCGCAGGAGCACGCGCAAGGAGTTCTCGTCACGCTCGAGCAGGCGCAGAAAATCGCGAACGAATCGAATCCCACTCTGCGGCAGGCGGAGGCGGAAATCCGCGCGGCCAGGGCGCGTCAACAACAGTCGGGGCTCTATCCGAATCCAACGGCCGGCTACACGGGCGATGAGATCCGCGGCGGCTCGGTCGGCGGAGGAAAGCAAGGCTTCTTCGTGCAGCAAACGGTGGTCCTGGGCGGAAAACTGGGCCTGAGCCGTGCGGTTTTCGGAAAAGACGTGAAGCTCGCGGAGATCGAGGCAGAAGAGCAGAAAATCCGCGTGCAAAGCGCGGTGAAAATGGCGTTCCTGCGCGTTTTGGCCGCGCAGGAATTGCTCGAGGCGCGCCGCGACATGGGAAAAATTGCGCAGGACTCGGCGGAAACTCAGCGGCGGCTGATGAATACCGGCCAGGCCGACGAAACCGAAGTGCTCGAAGCGGAAGTGGAAGCCCAGCGCATGCGCATGGCGTCGCGAATGCAGGAAAACACGCTTCGCGAAGAATGGCGTTCTCTCGCCGCGGTTGTAGGAAAACCGGATTTGCCGTTGGCGACTGTCGCGGGTGATTTGGAAAAAGGCTGGCCGGAGTTGAATGAAGAGCAAACAGTGGAAGCAATCGCCAAGGAAAGTCCGGCGGTACGGATCGCGGACACGGCGGAAGCACGCGCGCAATCCGCACTGGCCCGGGCGAAGCGCGAACCCGTTCCAGACCTGCAGGTTCGCGGCGGAATGGAATATAACCACGAAACGCTCGGCAGCGTTCCTTTCGCCAAAGGCTGGGAAGGCATCGCAGAAATCGCAGTGCAAGTCCCAATTTTCAACCGCAACCAGGGGAATGTAGCTGCGGCGAGAGCCGATGTCGATCGCGCCGGTCAGGAGAAGAAGCGCATTTCGCTCACGCTCCGCGAGCGCGCCGCTTCGGTTGTCGATCAGTATGCGAACGCGCGCCTGATGGCAGTGGAGTACCGCGACGAAATGCTTCCCCGCGCGAAGCGGGCCTACGGGCTGATGGTGGATCGCTACGGCCAGATGCTGGCGGCTTATCCGCGCGTGCTTGACGCGCAACGCAAACTCTTCGAGCTGCAGATCGAATACATTGCCGCGCTGGAAGGCGTATGGACCAACGGCATCGCCCTCGAAGGCTTTTTGCTTACCGATGGCTTGGAAGCTCCCGCCCGTCCGGGCGAGGTCGACCGCCCCATCCGCGAAACCAACGTGCCCGCGCCGGAACGCACCATGGCGCCGGGTGATTCCGTTCGTAACCCTTAGCCGCGGATGGCGTTTTCTTTACCCGCGCCATTCGGCGTAGAACTTGCCGTATTTCTTTAGCATGGTGACTGTGCTGGTGACCGGATTGCGCCGGGGTGCTTAGTTGGCGGCGTTGGTACTTTCGTAGCGTTGACCAAAAGAAATTTCGCTGGGTACTGTGCAGGATAGGGCGCCCGGGTGTCGGCGGATGTATGTCCGCCGGCCTGAGGCCGGGGATTCGACCATCGGCGACAGATCGATTTAACGATGCCAACAGTAACAAAAGCCGGAAGATACGAAATCGTTGGTGAGCTGGGCCGCGGCGCCATGGGTGTTGTTTATAAAGCCGTGGACCCAGTCATCGGCCGCACTGTAGCGGTCAAGGCCATCCGGCTGAGCGAAGAAGGCACGGGACTTTCACGCCCGGAGCTTCTCACGCGCTTCCAAACCGAAGCGCGCGCCGCCGGTCTGCTCACCCATCCGAACATCGTGGTGGTTTTTGACGCGGGCGAAGAAGACGGCCTGTACTACATCACCATGGAGCTGGTCGAAGGAAAGAGTTTGCAGGCGCTGCTTGATGACGGCCAGGCATTTCCTCTTCCGCGCACGCTGCGCATCATGGAGCAAACCTGCGGTGCGCTGCAATTCGCGCACGAGCGCAACGTCGTTCACCGCGACATCAAACCGGCGAACCTCATGCTTACCGCCGACGATACCGTTAAGGTTACGGACTTCGGCACCGCAAAGATTCTTCAGTTCGGCACCGTTCAGCAAACGGCGCATGTCATGGGGACGCCGAGCTACATGTCGCCGGAACAGGTGAAGGGCCGCGCCGTCGACGGCCGCAGCGACATTTTCTCCCTGGGCGTCATGCTCTATGAAATGGTCACCGGCGAAAAGCCATTCCCCGGGCAGAACATCACCACGGTGATCTACAAAATCGTCAACGAAGATCCGGTCCCGCCCCGCCAGATCGACCCCTCGATTCATTCCGGGATCAGCGCGGTGGTGATGAACGCACTGGAGAAAGAACCCGACCAGAGGTACCAGAGCTGCCGCGAGATGCTGGAAGACTTGCGGAATTATCGCTCCCTGGGAACCGGCGCAGGGAATCCGCAATCGACGATGGTCATGGGCGGAAGTTCACCGGTTGCGACCGTGGTCTCCGGAAATGCGGGCGGCCGCGGCCTCACTGGCGACGAGCAAACCGTTGTGGCAACGGCGCGCTCCCTCAGCTCGCGCGCATCCGCTCCCGGACAAACTCCCCTGGTGGGGCGAACCGGATCGATCAAACCCGTTCAGGAACCCACGAAAAAGAAGAGCGTCGTGGGAACGATCTTCGTGGCGTTGCTGCTCTTGGGTGTCATTGTCTACGGCGCGAACAAGATAAGACCGGTCTTCGTGGCCGCCCGCGAACTCCATGACGCGCAGAAGAAGGGCGTCAACCTCCCAGCTTCGGACCCGGCGACTTCGGAGACCACTCCGGACAATTCGGGGGCAAGTCCGGCTGGAACCGAGGCGTCCCCGCAATCCAAGGACGCGAGGGCTGCATCGGCGCCGGCAGGCGCAGAAACAAAACCGGTGGATTCGAAGCCCGCGGAAACGGTTCCCGAAAAAGCCGCTCCCAGGAAAACAGAGATTTCCCTTAGCCCCAAAGTGGCAGAATACAAAGGCCGCGTCGAAGAAGCAATGGCCGAAAGAGGATTAAACGGCCGCGCGAAAGTTCAGGCCACTGGCAACACTCTGACGCTTGCGGGAAAGCTCCGCCCGGCGGAACATGGCGAACTCTTGAAATTCTTGCGAAACGCTCCCTCGGATGTCCGCGTGATTGATCACATCGAGTACGACGACACGCCTTTGGCTGCCACGGGCAATCCTGAAGAGGGCGGACACCCCGTTCCCGGGGCAGGCCGCGGGGCCATCCACGTCGTTACCGACGTGCTCGGTGCCACTGCTGTTCTCCACGGCCCGGCGGGTCGCGTTCTGAGCAAGTGCGAGACGCCCTGCAGTTTCAACAATCTGGCCCCCGCACAGTACAGCCTTGAAGTCCAGAAGGAAGGCTATCAATCCGTCCAGACGGCGCTGCAAGTGAAAAATGGCGGCGTCCAGGATCAGAAGATCAAACTCGAATCCCTCGCCAAAGGCATCTACATCAGCAGTCAGCCCCCGGGGGCCGATGTCTTCATCAACGGCGCAAAACAATCAGGCCAAACTCCCGTAACCCTGCCGCTTGCTCCCGGGCAGTACAACCTGGTCTTGCGGCTGCCAGGTTATGAGGCCTACGCCGGTAACATTCAGATCAAAGACAACATCCAGACGCAACTCAACGCAACGCTCAATGAAAAATCCACGACACGCGTGGCTTGGGCTCAGGTAAACACCGATCCGAAGGGCGCGGAGATTCTCGTGGATGGGACTTCGACCGGGCAGTTCACGCCCGCTCGCGTGCAAGTGCCGGCGGGTCTTCACAACGTCACGCTCCGGTTGAGCGGTTACCAGCAGGCGAAGAGGACAGTGCAAGTGAGCGAGGGTGGCACGGTGACGATCAACGAATCGCTCCGCCCCAAATAGCCCCGAAAAGGGCGCGGAACGAGACACTTCCGCCTCGGTTTGGGGCTCCCAGGAACATCCTTAAGTCCTACCGGAAACGTAACATTTTGTTACACGAACCGATCTCAAGTCTTGGGACCGCCCATCGTATCCACTAAAAACAAAGGGCTTAACCGCTCTGAGTTCAGGTGGGAGGCGTGCTTGCATTATAGGTAGGGACTACCTGCCCACATGCGGTGGTGTTCCAGACCTGGCGCAGGTTTCCTGCGCCGCTTGATGCGGCGCGAACAAACCCTCACGCAGCAAGCTTGGAGATGCCTTTGGTCCGTCGGGCCACATTACCGGTCCAGAACGAGAAGCGCGGCGCCTCGCCGCAAAGGAGCGCCGATTCGTCGTCGCGTCCCGCGCCCCACCTAATCGTGAACGCAACTCCTCGCGACCAGGCAATCTCACCGGACCAGAAGGCTCTCGATGTCCAGCGCGCGCTCCGAAACCTCCATCTGCTGGTCCGTTCGGAGCGCCTCTACGAAAAGAACCACCCGTCCCGGCTCGACAGCCTGGACGGTGCTTACGATTCCCTGCGCGATGCCGCTGAAACTCTCGGCGGACTGGAAATCCGAGTTGAACGGGGCGGGTTAGTGGCGCCCAGGATCAGTGACGCCCACCTCCCGGACACGCGAGGAGAGATGCAGGCGCTTGCGATGGACTTGCAGCGTGCGGGAATTCACAACCTCGCCCTCTCGAAGAAATTCCATGTAGGCGAACTAGACACGCTCGCGCGACTCATGAAAGCATCGTTGTTAAGATCGGAAGAGCCGGCCGAGGACCAGGGCAATAGCTGGTGGCCGGCGCGGCTTCTGGAGCACCGCGTGGAAGGCATTTCCGTCAATACGCAAACGGAGCGGCGGGTGGACACCGTGCTGGCGAGTCTCATCGCCGCGCTGGTTGCCTACGGCGGCCACTCTCCGCGCGAGACCGCCGAAGCGCCCATTCAAGCGCCGCACTTCGACGACCTGGTGGCGTGCCTGCGCCTGTTGGCGCGGCTCACACCACCGCTCGAGAGCGCGCGTGGCCTTTCCCCGGAAGAAGCGGCGCGCGCCATCCACGGCGCAATGGAAGAAGCGAGCCGCGACAGCGTCCGCATGCTGCTCAGTTCCGTCTCGCAATACGGGCCGCGCGAGGGCGAGCGCCCACAGCCGTATTTGCAGCGCCTTTCGGAAAATATTATTTTTGAATTCCTCAGCGCGGAATTCTCCAGCGGGTCGCTTACTCCTTCCTCCGTGAGGCTGACATTCCATCGCATGGGCGATGTCATTGTGGAGGCCGGTGCGTACCCCGGTCCGCACTCTTCTCAGCATCTTTCCTCGCTTGCGGTCACTTGGGCGGCGGACACGCATCGCGAACAGATGGTCGATCGGTTCTGGCTGGAGCTTCCGCCGCGCGAAAAATCCGCAGTCCTGCGCGGGCCGGATGTCTGGTGCGTTCCGGTCGCCGCACTGCGCCAGACGCTCGGGCAACTTGCCGATGCGGGCGCCGATGCTCCGCGCCGCGAAGCGCGCAACATCGTTCTGAATTATGCGCGGCGTCTCGAACACACGGACCCTTCGGCAAGGCGCTCCGTTGCCGCCGGCCTCAACGAGTTGTCCTCCATCATCGAATCTCTCTGGCCCAATCAGTTGCCGGAAGATCTGAGCCGGGGCGCCATGAAAGCTCTGGACACGGAGCCGGCTCCGGAAACCACAGCTCTGCTAGCCGCCTTTGTCGAATCACTCGGCCACATTGCCGTGAATCGGGCCGACTATTCTGGTTTCGAAACGATCCTGAGCGGGCTCGAGCGCGTTCCTCAAGACAAGGAGCACGATCACGTGGCGGCGCTGGCAAAACGCCTCGTGGCGCAGGATCGCTGGCTGTTGCTCGTGGACGCGGCTCTGGCCAATCGGCCATTGGATCCGGTCCTTCCCCGGCTCCTGCAGCGCGATCCGGAACGGTTGCTCGACCGCCTGACTTTGCTCCTGACCGAGCCGCGCGGCGCCGAGATGGTGGCGGCGATGGCGCGCCTTCTGCGGGCCATCGGCGTGCCTGTCTTGAATCTTCTCGAAACACGCCTCTACGAAGCCCGCCGCCAGCGCGTCACCGCGGCCATCAAGCTTCTGGCCGCTGCGGACCCGGAGCGCCTCTTGCGCGGCCTCGCTCGCGCCATGGCCAGTTGGGAGTGGAACCTTCAGGATTTGGCGGTCAGCGAGCTCGCGCGGCCAGCCAATGCTGCATCGGCGAAGAGCGCAGCTTTCGTCTTCTCCGCGGTTCTCGCCGACGCGCACTCCATGGTCGTTCCCATGATGATTGACCAGATCGGCCTGGTGCAGGAATCCACGGCCGTGCCGCTGCTGATGGAAATCGCGGCAGGGGAACATGAGGTCTTGCGCGACCAGTTTGTCCGCATCAAAGCCATCGAAGCGCTCGGCCGCATGCATGCGGGGGAGGCCGCGGAACTTCTTCGCACTTTGGCGGAGAGCCGCGAGGGCCTCACCTATGCGGAACCCTCCGGCTTACGCGCCGCTGCAGCGGATGCTCTGGCTCTGATCGAAAATCGTCCTTCGTTCAAACAAGCGCAGGCAGCGTTTGGCGCGCCGGCACAGTCGAGCTCCAATTACGTCATCCCGCGCCGCTATGTGCGAGTTCCACTCGAATCTCCCCTTCGCGCGCAAATCGAGGGCGCATCGGCAGGTCTCGCTCGCGTCAGGACCATCAGCCTGGGCGGCGCATACTTGGAATCGCCAAGGAAGCTGACTGTCGGCGATTCCATCAAGCTCGAGGTTCGCTCCGGTCTCCGCAAGATCAATTTCACCGCCGTCGTTCGCAATATCGGCCCCGACGGCAACGGCGTCGAATTCGTCTACATGCACGACGAAGACCGCGAGAAGCTCCGCAAGCTCGTCCAACGCCACCTGCAACTTTAGTTGGATCCGTTTCCAAAGGACCTGCCAGTTTCCGTCACTTGGAAGTTCGCCCGATTTCCTGAATCGCCCATCACTCCTCGCATGACGACAAATAGCGACATCGGTCTTTTGTGCCGCCGTTTCGCACCTTGTCTCTTGTAGATCTCCCCAAAGTAAGCGATTCTGCGATGGCTTTGGACGGTCTCGTTGGATTTTGGGTATTTTTTGCAGGGGGGTGCGGTCACAGTCACGAAGAGATTTTTGACTGTCAGGGAACGGCTTGGAAGTTTTCTGTTGAATGCACCGCTGCATTGAAGTAAAAGCCGTGTATTCAATTGCGTAAGCTGTCGAGGGGCGGGAAGGCCCGCCACCGCTGGGGTAGCGGAAAATCAACTGGTGCCACATTAGGAGGACTTATGCGTCGGAGGCAGGTTGTGTGTGTTTCGACCGCTTGGCGGTCATACCATCAATTGACCGCTTGGCGGTCCGTAGTTTCAATAATGATGCTGTGCTTGTTGATGCTTGGCTGCGCCACGATTGCGCTGTCGCAAGCGAACACGGCGGATCTTTCCGGTACCGTCACGGATCCGGCCGGCGGCGTGGTGAAGGGCGCAAAAGTCACGGCCATATCACTCTCGACTGAAGCTTCGCGAACGACAACAACCGATGATTCCGGCCGTTACAGCTTTTTACAGCTTCCCCCGGGACGCTACAAACTGTCGGTAGATGCCGGACCAGGCTTTGCTACGCTGGAAATCTCCGACTTGGTGCTGACGGTTGGCGCCCCCGCTAGCTACGACGCACACCTCCAACTGCGTACGCAAACCCAGTCCATTGTCATCAGCGATACAACCGCACTGGTCGAGACACAGAAAACCGACGTCTCGCAGACGGTAGACGAACAGCGCATCGATAATCTCCCGATTAATGGACGAAACTATATCAACTTCACGCTGACAAATTCTCAGACCCATCGCGATTCCGCCCCTTCGATCGGTGCGGCGCCGACGAGCGGACTCAATGTCGGCGGCCAACGTGCCCGATCGAACATGGTCTCCGTGGACGGAGCCGACGCCGTGGATAACTCCGTGAACGGCATTCGAGCCACCGTCTCGCAGGAAGCCGTGCAGGAATTCCAGCTGATCCTCAGTAACTACAACGCTGAATATGGCCGAGCGATGGGCGGAGTCATCAACATTGTCACCAAGAGTGGCTCAAATGCCATCCATGGCAATGTTTTTGGATTCCTGCGGAATAAGGCGTTCCAGGCGCGGAACCCGTTTTCAGTGGAAGTGGATCCGGTGACCGGGGCGGTGAATCCCGTGAAGCAGGCCTACACTCGCGTCCAGGCCGGAGCGACTCTCGGCGGGCCGCTTGTCAAGGACAAGACATTTTACTTTTTGTCGTATGAGACCACGCGACGGCAAGAGACCGGATTCACGAACATTGGCGAGAATAATTTCGGCTTCGTGCCGGCGACGACGCCGGTGGTCCCTGGCGTCACCTTGCTTATGACGCCGGCCCAACGCGATTTTGTGAACAACCCGGTGGTACTCGGCGCTCCTGGGGGCGTCTCGTTGGCACAGAATGTTTTTGCGCTGGCCGGTTCGGCATCGAGTGTGGCCTTGACGGCCGTGGACCCCGGGTTAGTCGCATTCGGCGAAGGCGTGGCAGTGCCGCCCGGAGGGCGCTTCCCACTTCCGATTGACTGCGGAGTCCTCAACCCATCAACTGCCTGCTCCGCCTCCAACCTTGTCAACTTGCCGGGTTCCTTCGTTCAGCTGAATTCCCTGAGGGGAAACTACCCCATCAAGGAAGGTACCAGCCTCTGGTCCGCCCGCCTGGATCAACATTGGAATACAAACAACAACTCGTTCCTTCGCGTTAGCGTGTCGCCATCCCTGGTCACGGGAATTCAGGTTAACGCGCAGAACCAGAATTTTGGTCAGAACGCGGGTTCACGGACCTCCTTGCAACAAACCCGCGATGTTTCAGGCGTTTTGCAGCACGACACCATTCTCAGTCAATCGCTCGTGAACACCGCCCGTTTCCAGTTTGCGCGCCGGGGTTTGCACTACGGCTTCTCCCAGCTTCCGGGAGGCAGCGGCCTCGGCGTTCAAATTGCCGGCTTTGCCTTCTTCGGCCGCGAGCCTTTCTCGACAGAGGACCGCATCGAACGGCGCTTTGAGTGGACGGACAACCTCGCCTGGGTCAGGGGACACCATACTTTCAAAATGGGCGCGGACATCAATTACATCCAGTTGCGTTCCAAGAAAGCGCAAGTCTTTGAACTGAATTTCGGCGGCGTGATGAACTTTGGCGGGCTTACGCCCTCGAACTTGTCTTTGCCCAGTACATTCAATAGCGTCACCGTTCCCGGTTTCACCGGCGTGCAAGCCTATGGTTTGGGCCTGCCGACCACTTTCATCCAGGGCATCGGGAATTCCAACCGTCTGTTCGATGACCCTCTCATGGGTTTTTTCATCCAGGATAGCTGGAAGATCAATCCACGACTCACTTTGAACTATGGCGTGCGCTATGATCTCGAGTTGACGGCGCAATTCAAGCCGGCGACGGCTCTCAATGCTGCGGCAGAGAAAGCCTTCAATGTGACCGAGGGATATCCTCGTGATTTCAATAACGTAGCTCCAAGGGTTGCCCTCTCCTGGGATCCCATGGGCGACGGCAAGACGGCGATTCGCGTTGGTTACGGACTTTTTTATGACCACCCGTCATTTGCCTCTGCTTTCCTGTCCACAACATCCGATGGAGCGCTTTCCTCACAACTCCTTATCTTCGGTGGTACGCCGACACGGGCTCCCATGGCCACCAACCCGACGGCTGCTAATGGCGCATCCATCTTTCAGGGCGTCCTGAACACGACAGGGATCCCAGGCATCACATACCTGCCCAACCAGCAGCGTTTCGACCCCAAGAACAGCCCCTTCTTCAACAACCAAAACTTTCTCCAGACCGGCCTCCCGGTCGCCCTTCTGCCATTTACGCTGCCCATAGCGAGGAATTTCCAATATGCCTACGCCCAGCAAGGGAACCTGACGATTGAGCGTCAACTGAGTCACAACTACAAGTTCAGCATCGGCTATTCCTATACTCACGGCGTGCACTTGAACCGGCCGCGAAACATTGATTCCACAGATCCAAAACTCTTGGCGCAGAACCTTCGCAATGCTCTGGCCGCGGGCATCTCCGGCAATAATCCTTTTGGCGTGGTCGCCCCGGCCGCCGATATGGGTGCAACATCGAGCACATGCGGGGTCCACGTGATCGCGCCCCTCGCCCTTGGCGCTCTTCTGAACTGTCCCGGACCATTCGCCCCTCTGAATGGCCAGTTCATCGGCACTGCGGCATTCTTCAATTTCTTCAAGCCCTCGGGTCCCAACCCCTCGTTCGCAGGCCTCGCAGGGGGGTATCCCAACGAGGTCGGTTTGGCGTCGTTGGCAGGCTATCCCACTGGCTTTCCGGGCGTGCAGGTGCCCTGGGCCAGCGTGGACCAGCAAGAGTCTTCCGGGAACTCCATTTATCACGGACTGACAGCAAATTTCTCTAAGCGCTTCACAAGCCACTTCGAATTCTTGTCGAGCTATACCTGGTCGCATGCCATTGATGACTCCACCGACCTGCAAACCTTGCTCGAACCGCAGGACAACCGTTTCCCCAACCGCGAGCGCGCCAACTCCAGCTTCGATCAGCGCCACCGTTGGGTCACGAGCGCCGTTTTCCATAGTCCGGAATCGCACTCGGGCGACGGCTTTGCCAGGATGCTATCCTCCAATTTCACCGTTTCCCCCATTGTCGAAGTAGCTTCGGGTCGGCCGTTCACTGTCCTGACGGGCACGGACTTCCGATTCGATTTTTCTGCGGCGGGAGGCCGCCCGTCAATAGGCGCGGGCGGCGTCTCTTCACCATTCATCCCCGGTAAGACCTTTGTTCTACCGAATGTCTGCGTGGACAACAGCGGCGCACCCTTTTCGGTTCAGGTCCCCCCGGCTCCCGTGCCCATTCCCCCAGCGGTCGCTCTGACCCCGCCCGTGGGCTGCGACGGCAATCTCGGCCGGAACGCCTTTGTTCGTCCTGGCTTCTTCCAATGGGACATGCGCGTCGCCAGGCGCATTCCGCTCGGCGAAAGACTGAAGCTGGACCTTATCGCCGATATGTTCAACCTGTTTAACCGCAACAACGTCGCCGATGTGAGCCCGCTCTGCAACCCCACCGACCCGGCAGGATGCAATGCAGGCCAGCCGACGGCGGCGTTGGATCCTCGCCAGTTCCAGTTCGCCCTGAAAGTGAGCTGGTAGAAAGTAAGCCAACAGCCCTCAGTTCCCGGTTCTGGATCGAAGAAGGCTCCCGGCCAGGTCGGGGGCCTTCTCCTTTTTAGGAACCGTTTTCTGAACGCCTTCATTGCGAGTAAAGTAAGAAAACCGTTTCCCGTGTGCGCATTGGAGAGCGAATGAGTGCAGTCCTGATCGGCATCGTGGTCGTTGTTGTCCTGTTGGCGGCGTGGCTTTTTCTGCAGACCGCACGGAACCTCGGGAAAGAGCAAGAATCGCGCGCCCGGATAGAACAGTTGCAGCGCGATTTGCAGACGCTTGCCGGGCAAACCCAGAATTTCAGCCAGCAACTCGGGCAGCTCGCCCAAAATGTGACGAAAAGCCTCGAGGGCGTCACCGGCGCACTGCAAAGGGGCGTCACGGACTCCGCCACCATCGCCGCGCAGGCCCAAACGGCCATGGCCAGCGAACTCAAGAACTCCCGCGAGACACTCGGGCAGATTCAGCAACAGCTCGGCGCCGTCCAGCAGGCGGGGCATCAAATGTCGCAGACCGCGCAAACGCTTCAGAATATTCTCGGCGGCGCAAAATCCCGCGGTTCCCTCGGTGAAGTAGCCCTCGAGAGGCTTCTTGAGGATGCGCTGCCAAGGGAGCGTTACCAGAGGCAGTACCGTTTTTCCAGCGGCGAGGCCGCGGATGCCGTCATCTTTCTCCGCGACAAATTATTGCCCATCGACTCGAAATTCCCCCTCGACGCCTTTCGCCGCATCGGCGAGCAAAGCGCGGCGCAAGCATCCCCGCAAGCGGATGAGGCGCGGCGAGCCTTCGTTACGGCCGTGAAGGGCCATGCTGATTCGATTGCCAAGAAATACATTTTGCCCAACGAAGGAACTCTCGGAATTGCCTTGATGTTCGTGCCGAGCGAGAACGTCTACTACGAACTCCTGATGACCGCCGACGCCAAAGCGCAGCCCCTGGATGAGTACTGCCGCAGCAGGAACGTCATTGCCGTTTCTCCGAACACCCTCTACGCGCATTTGCAAGTCATTCTGATGGGTTTGCAGGGCATGCAGATCGAAGAAAATGCCGAGCGCCTGCACGCAAGCCTCGCGGGAATGCAGAAACAGTTGGATAACTTTACTGAGGTATTTGAAAAACTCGGAACTCACTTGAAAAACGCCCAGCAAAGCTATAGTGAAAGCGAAAAACGTCTGGACAAAGCCAAGGACACGCTCGACGGTCTGCTTGGCGCCGGTGCGTCGGATGCCGCCTTGGAAAGCGCGGAAGCGCCGCCGGCCCTGCCCGCCGAAACCAGCGCCAAGCAGGGCGCCTAGTTCTTCTTCTCAGGAGGAGGATGGTTTCGAGTCCAAGATTGACAAGAGGACGCACATCGCCCCTCCGCAAACGAAGCGCTCCACCAGGTCACAAGTGTCATTCAGTTGGGTGTCCCATCGACGGCATCAGTCGAATCGAAATGAGGAAACTGCCGCTTTTTCGACCGACCAGATCAAACCTCGCGAAATTCTCCGCCCCTCCAGTGCTGGAGAGCCGCAGCGGATTGCCCCCGGCAAGTTCCGCGATATTTGGCGCAAGGTTCCGAGCCTCCAGGAGAATCTTCGTTGTCGTCCCGCGCACACGGACGGTCAGCGCGCGATGCTCTCCCGGTTTCAGTGGCGACGAATCAGCTTCGAGTTCGAGCCCAACAAGGGTGAGGGAAAAGGGCGGCGCCTCCCGTTTCGCGCAAGCAACTTCCGCGGTCGCCCTGCCGGGTTCCAGGTCCGGGGGGGGCAGCACCACGAGCGAAGCCGGCGAAGACGCGAGCACGATCGCCTGCTGCCCTCCAATCGTCACTTGATTGGAGTCGGCATCGCCGCAAAAACCTCGCCCAAAGAGCTCGAAGCGATCGGTCAATGAAGCCACGCGTGGCGCGGCTGAAATCTCCATCGAAGCGGAATCAGCCTCGCTCGGGGAGAGAACCGCGGTCGCCACGCGGCCCGGGCGGCCCGCGATCGAGGCAAAAATCACGCCCGGATTCAGCGGCGCCGCGAAAAGAGCCCGCCCCGTTTCGTCAGTGGTGAGCCGGTCTCCGTTGGAAAAATTCACCGTGACGCCCGGCGTCAGCCGTCCGCTGATGTCCAGCACTGCCAGCGTCGCGCGTTCCCCCGAAACAATGCGCCGCGGCAGCAGCAGAATCCGCGCTCCAGACTGACTATCAGCCCGCGGCGCAAAAATATTTGCGATGAGAAAGGAGAATAAAAAGGCGCGGCGGTGCCAGGACATGCGTGGAATTGTAGTGGAGAACTTCACACGGAGGAAAGGAACACGCAGTCCCACTTGGACACGATGATTCAGCGAAGGCGCGCCACTTCCTCCTGTGGACTGTGGCCTAAAAGCGAGTAATCAGTAGGGTTCAAAGCCTTTCGTGAGGCTTGGGGCTCTGTTAGCGTGGGAGCGGGTTCGCTGGCTATACGTGTGGGCGGGGGTGTAGTCTCACAGGGCAATGGGAGTTCGCGTGCGAATCGTAAGTGGCGGCGTGACCGACATGGGTCGCGTGCGTACGAACAACGAAGATTGTTACCGCATCGTCGCGCCGCAGAACCTCTTCGTGCTTTCCGACGGTATGGGCGGCGAGGCTCACGGTGAAGTTGCGAGCGCCCTGGCCGTCGAGACGGTCGTGAAACATTGCCTCGACGCCGAGGCCAATCCGGCCTCGCTTGTTCGGGGCGAAATGCAGCCGGGTTGGAGCGCCAAGACAAAGCGCCTTTCGACTGCCGTCCATCTGGCGAACGAGAACATCTTCAAGTCCGCCGAGGAGAATCCGGAACGGCATGGCATGGGCGCCACTCTGACGGCAGCATGGATTGACGGCACGAAACTCACCATCGCACACGTCGGCGACAGCCGCGCCTATTTGCTCCGCAGCGGCAGCTTGCTTCAGCTCACGCGCGATCATTCTCTCGTTGCCGAACAGGTGCGGCGCGGCATTCTGACTGCCGCCGAGGCCGAAGAAAGCGAGATGCAAAGCGTGCTGCTCCGCGCCCTTGGCGCGCAGCCGGAAATTGAAGTGGATGCCGAGGAGCACATACTCTTCCCCCGGGATGTATTGCTCCTTTGCTGCGATGGCTTGACGCGTATGGTTACGGAGCCCGAAATTGCCGGAACCCTCCAGGCGGAGACCAATCCGACTCGCGCGGCGGAGAAACTTATCGCGCTGGCCAATGAACGGGGCGGCCTGGATAACATTACTGTGATTGTGGTGCGGCTCGACAAGGTTTCCAAGGGATGGTTCTCGTGGTTGCGCCGGGGGGAGCGGAAAAATCTAGGCGGAAATGGCAGCGCTGGAGGAAATTGAGATGCCGAAGCTCAGCCTCATGTTTGGAGACAAAATCGTAAAAGAGGTGCCTGTGGGCAACCGGCCCGTAACCATCGGCCGCTCCCCGGACAACGATTTGCCCGTCGATAACCTGGCGGTGTCCAATCATCATGCCAAGGTCTATTTCGAGGCCGGCCGCATGGTGGTCGAGGATCTCGACAGCCTCAACGGCACCTTCGTGAATGATCTCCGCGTCGAGCGCGCCACCTTGCACGACGGGGACAATATTCACATCGGCAAACACAAGATCAAGGTCGATACGAGCGGCGATGCCCCGGTGCCGTGGGACACCGGCCGCAAAGCCGCCGCTCCCCGCATTGACGAAACGATGGTGCTGGACACCAAAGAGCGCCGCCAGATGCTGCAACAGGCCGCGGCCATGGGCGAATCCATGCAGTTTGCCTCAACCCGCGTGAAGGTTCCAACCCTTGTCGTTCTCAGCGGCAGCACCGATCAGAAAGAATACGTTCTGACCAACAGACTCACCGTCATCGGAAAATCCGGCATGGCCACCATCCGCCTGCAGGGCTGGTTCAAGCCACGGATGGCCGCGCAGATCAATCAACGCGACGACGGCTACTATCTCGGTCCCGGCGACAAGGTGCCGAGCGTGAACGGCCGGCCCATTCGCGGCCCCGTGCGGCTGAACGATGGCGATCTCATCGAAGTCTCGGGCGTCCGGCTGAACTTCATTTTCCGCGAGTAGCATTCAGGGCAGCGTCGGCAGCATGGGCTCCGCCCTGCGTCATAGCTACACCGTCCTCGGCGGCGGCGCGAATCTCTCCGCGCGCCTCGAGGGATTCGACGCCTTCATCACCATGACCCACAAGTAGCAGCTGCCTTCAGCGCGGCGGCAGGCGCTGTTCCTCGCTGCTTCCGCTCTCCGTTGCTCCCAAATCGGCGTCCAAATTGGATGCAGACGCGGTTGTGCCTTATGACAGAATGCGTGCATCGAATGGGGGATTACGGGAGCCCGCCAGAACGTATCGAGGTCCCTATTCGATACATGGCGCAAGACTTATACTGCGATGCAGCGGGTTTCCGCGATCGGGGCAAGCGCTCTCGAAAAGACTTGCTTAGCTTTGGGATGGAACTCGGAGGTCTTCCACACACATTGCAAGCAAGCGGGGACCGTACCCAAAGAAATGCTCGCGGGAATCTAATAAAGAATTAGGCATAGATGAAACGGGCTGGCAAGGGTACGACGCTTCGCCGGGGCGAAAGAAAGAATTAAGAGCCAATGTGGATTGTCCGATTAGCGCTGAGAAGACCATACACCTTTGTCGTGATGGCGCTCGTCATTATTCTGCTGACTCCGGTGGTGCTGCTGCGCACACCCACCGACATTTTCCCGGACATCAACATCCCGGTCATCTCCCTGGTCTGGACCTACAACGGCCTTCAACCCCAGGAGATGGAGCAGCGCATCACCTCCAACGTCGAGCGCGGCGTGACCACTCTGGTCAACGACGTCGAGCATATTGAATCGCAATCGCTGAATGGGATCGCGATCATCAAGGTCTTCTTCCAACCTGGCGCAAACATCCAGACGGCGCTCGCTCAGACTGCCGCTATCTCGCAAACCTTTTTGCGATTCCTCCCGCCGGGAACCACGCCACCTCTCGTCATCATCTATTCGGCGTCGACTGTCCCGGTCATCCAGATTGGCCTCACCAGCGACACGCTGAGCGAGCAGCAGCTTTTCGATTACGGCAACTATTTTATCCGCACGCAGCTCGCGACCGTGCCGGGCGCCGCCACCCCCTTTCCGTATGGCGGCAAGCAGCGCGTCATCAGCGTTGACATTGATTCGAAAACCTTGCAGGCAAAAGGGCTTTCCGCCGTTGATGTTGTCAACGCCGTGAATGCCCAAAACCTAATCCTCCCGACGGGAACGGCGAAGCTCGGCCCTCTTGAATACACCGTGGAGATGAACGGCAGCCCGCAAACCGTCGGGGAACTCAATGATCTGCCGGTCAAGACCGTCAATGGCGCGACAATTTATATGAAGGACGTCGCGCACGTTCGCGACGGCTTCTCCCCGCAGACCAACATCGTTCTCTCCAATGGGCAGCGCGGCGTGCTCATGAGCATCTACAAAACCGGCAGCGCTTCGACCATCGACATCGTCGACCGCGTGAAACAGATGCTCGCCTACAACCAATCCGCTGCTCCCGAAGGCCTGCATATCTCCACGTTCTTCGACCAGTCGCTCTATGTCCGCGCTTCCATCCAGGGCGTCATCCGCGAAGCGATCATCGCCGCCTGCCTCACCGCGATCATGATCCTGCTCTTCCTTGGGAACTGGAAAAGCACGCTGATTATTGCCATTTCTATTCCACTTTCCATTCTGGTCAGCATTCTCTGCCTCAGCGCGCTCGGCCAGACCATCAACATCATGACGCTCGGCGGCCTTGCCCTCGCGGTTGGCATCCTCGTGGATGATGCCACCGTGGAAATCGAGAACATCAATCGCAACCTGGCCATGGGCAAGGAAACCGTCCAGGCCATCCTCGACGGTGCGCAGCAGATCGCTGTTCCCGCCTTCGTCTCCACGCTCTGCATATGTATTGTGTTCATTCCAATGTTCTTCCTGTCCGGTGTGGCTAAGTTCCTCTTCGTTCCGCTTGCGGAAGCCGTGAGCTTCGCGATGCTGGCCTCCTATATGTGGTCGCGCACGATCGTGCCCACGCTGGCCATGTATCTCTTGAGCGCCGAAGACGAATACCACGAGGAAGAACACCGCGGCGAAAAGATGGGCTTTTTTCGCCGCTACCAGCAGGGTTTCGAGCGCAATTTTGAAAAGTTCCGCGAGGGGTACCGCGGAGCGTTGCGCTTTGCGCTTCGCTCACCCAAGCTCTTCGCCGCCTGTTTTCTCGGTTTCTGCGTTTTCTCTCTTCTGCTGATCGGCGTGCTCGGGCGCGACTTCTTTCCAAAAGTCGACGCCGGCCAAATCCGCTTGCACATGCGCGCGCGCACCGGCCTGCGCATCGAGGAAACCGCACGCCTTGCCGATCAGGTCAATGGAGTCATCCGCGAAACGATTCCCAAAGACGAGATCACGACCGTCTTGGACAACATTGGCCTGCCCTACAGCGGCATTAACCTGACCTACAGCAACGCCGGCACCATCGGAACGTCCGACGCGGAGATTCTTGTCCAACTGGGGCAGGAACGCGGCAAGTCCACCGGCGGGTACATCAACGATTTGCGCGAAAAACTTCCGCAGCGCTTTCCGAGTGTACAGTTCTTTTTCCAACCCGCAGACATCGTCACGCAAATTTTGAATTTCGGCACGCCCGCGCCCATCGACGTGGAAGTAACCGGCATGAACCAGCGCGGAAATTATCTGATCGGGGAAAAGCTCGCCAATCAGTTCCGCCACATCCCTGGCGCAGTGGACGTGCACGTACAGCAGGCGTTTGACAATCCCACGCTCTTCCTGGAAATCGACCGGGCACGCGTCCAGTCGGTGGGCATGCAGTCCCGCGACGTCGCGCAAAACCTTCTCGTCTCGCTCAGCTCCAGTTTCCAAACGTCGCCGGCCTTCTGGCTGGATCCGAAAAATGGCGTGGAGTACAACGTCGCGGTGCAGGAGCCGCAGTATCGCGTGGATACTTACCAGGCGCTGCAGAACACTCCTATCAGCGGCAGTTCTCCGGGTGCGACGCCCCAGATTCTTGGGAATCTCGTGCAAACCCGAACGACTTCGCGGCCTGCGGAGGTATCGCACTACAGCACGCAACCCATGATCAACGTCTACGCCGCGGTTGACGGCCGCGACCTCGGCAGCGTCGCCGATGAAGTGGAAAAGCGCGTTCAGAATATCGAGAAAGAATTGCCAAAAGGCAGTCACATCGTCACTCGCGGACAAATCCAAACGATGAAGAGTTCCTTCACTGGTCTTGGGTTTGGCCTGCTTGGCGCGATTGTCCTTGCGTATCTGTTAATCGTGGTGAATTTTCAGTCGTGGCTTGATCCGTTCATTATCATTACCGCGCTGCCGGGCGCACTCGCCGGCATCTGCTGGATGCTGCTGCTGACGCACACCACCCTCAACGTGCCTTCGCTGACCGGTGCGATCATGTGCATGGGTGTGGCCACGGCAAACAGCATCCTGATGGTGTCCTTCGCTCGTGAACAGATGGATGAGGGTAAGAACGCGCTGGATGCCGCGCTCGAAGCAGGATTTGTGCGCATCCGCCCGGTGCTGATGACCGCCCTCGCCATGATCATCGGCATGTTGCCGATGGCTGTGGGGCTCGGCGAGGGCGGCGAGCAAAATGCGCCTCTTGGCCGCGCGGTCATCGGTGGCCTGATTTTTGCCACCTTTGCGACTCTGTTCTTCGTGCCTTGCGTTTTTTCAATGATTCATGGACGCCGACAGCGGAGAATGGCCCACGGCGGCTCGCCGGCGCCAGCAGAGGTCTGAAATTTTTCGGTATGGAAGTGAGAGTGGAGATTGGGCGATGATGGAAGGCGGAGTTTAGATGGAACCTGAATATCAGGAGCAACGCCGCAGAAAGGGCGGCCGGCTCTTTGCCATTCTTTTCGTCGTGGTGATCGGGCTGGTCGTTGTCGGCGCAGTGACGCTGTTCCAGCGCCGCGCGCAATACCAGGCTCTCGCCAAGGAAACCGAAACGCTGGCGATCCCGACCGTGGCGGTGATTCACCCCACGACGGAATCCGCGCAAGAAGATCTCGTTCTGCCAGGAACTATGCAGGCCTACGTGGAATCACCGATCTACGCGCGCACGAACGGCTATCTGAAAAAGTGGTATCGCGATATCGGCAGCCGCGTCCGGCAGGGTGAATTGCTCGCGGATATCGATACGCCGGAAGTCAACCAGCAGCTTTCACAAGCGCGCGCGGATCTCAACACCGCCAAAGCAAACGCGCACCTCTCCGAAATTACCGCCACGCGATTTACGGAGCTGATCAAGACGGACGGCGTGAGCAAGCAGGAAGTCGACAACGCCAATGGCGATTTGGAGGCTAAAAGAGCCATTGTGCAATCCTCCGAAGCCAACGTACGGCGGCTGGAGGAACTGGAATCCTTCCGGCACATTTATGCGCCCTTCAGCGGGGTCATCACGCGGCGCAACGTTGATGTCGGCACGCTGATCAACGCGGGAAATGGCGGCTCTTCGCAACAGCTCTTTTTCCTGGCGCAGACCGATCCCATCCGCGTTTACGTGAGTATGCCGGAGACATACGCGCCCTCGATTCATGCGGGGCTCGGAGCGTTTCTCGAGCTTACGCAGTACCCCGGCCAGAGATTTGAAGGCAAAGTGGTGCGCACGGCGGAGGCCATCGACGCCGCAACGCGGACCCTGCTGACCGAAGTGGACGTGCCAAATCATAACGGCGCGCTGCTGCCCGGCGGCTACGCGCAGGTGCACCTGCAGGTGAAAGTAACCGGCGCGCGGCTGGAAGTGCCCGTGAACGCGCTGCTGTTCCGCTCCGAAGGACTTCGTGCCGTGGTCGTGGATGCAAATCATAAGACGCATTTGAAGCCGCTCACCATCGGCCGAGACTATGGAATAACCCTCGAAGTCCTGCAGGGCCTCGACGCGAACGACTGGATCGTGCTGAATCCCGCAGACTCCCTGGACGAAGGCCAGGAAGTTCACACCAAAGAAATTTCGCTGAACGCCCCGCCGAAGCCCGGCCCTGCCGGGGCGGGGGCGCCAGGGTCACCGGGCGCGAGTCCCAAAGCTGCGCCGGGAGCGAAGAAACAATAATGACGCGCACAAAGCAATTCCCCGCCCTTTTTGGGCTGGCCGCCTGTGTCGTTGCGGGCGGCTGCACGGTGGGTCCGAAGTATCAGCGGGCAACCGCGCCGGTGCCCGCCAAATGGGACGTCCCTGAGCCTTGGCGCGAAGGCGCGCCGAAGGACAGTGTCCCTAAAGGCGAATGGTGGAGCGTTTTCCGCGACGAAGATTTAAGCGCGTTGGAAAAGCAGGCGCTCGACGCCAACCAGACGATTAAGATTGCGGCCGCTCGACTCGAACAAGCGCGTGCCTCGGCAGCAATACAGATTGCGACGCAATTTCCGGCACTGACAACCGCCCCAAGCGTGCAGCGCCAGCGCCTCTCCGGGAATCGCCCGGCAAGCAGCAACTTTCCGGTAAGATCTCCTATCTCGCAAACCAATATCGTTTTGCCCTTCACCGTCGGTTACGAGGTCGATCTCTTCGGCCGGCGGCGCCGCAGCATCGAAGCGGCGCAGGCGTCGTACCAGGCGAGCACGGCCGATCTCGAGAACGTCCGATTGGTGATCACCGCGGAACTCGCGGGCGACTATTTCACGCTGCGGCAGCTCGATGCGGAGCTGGGGATCTTGCATCGCACCGTGGAGACGCTGGAAAAGGGTCTTCAGCTCGTGGATCAACGCCACAAGGGCGGCGTGGCGTCTGGGCTTGACGTCGCACAGGAGGAGACGCTCCTGAATACCACACGCACACAAACCATCCTGCTGCAACAGCAGAGAAAACAGTTCGAGGATGCGATTGCCGTGCTGGTTGGAAAACCCGCCCCGGACTCTCACCTGGCAAGCAAGGAGCTGAACGCCGAGCCGCCCGCGCTGGATGCCGGGCTGCCGTCGGACCTGCTGGAGCGGCGCCCGGACATCGCCGAAGCCGAGCGGCAAATGGCTGTGGCCAACGCAGGGATCGGAATCGCCCGGGCAGCGTATTATCCGTCGTTGAATCTCTTTGGAAATGGCGGCTGGCAAGCGGCGGACATCGCCAAGCTGGCGAACGTACAAAGTACTTTTTGGGCGGTGGGCGCGAATGTGGCGGAGGCCGTCTTCACGGGCGGCTCACGGCGGGCGCAGGTGCAATTCGCCAAAGCGGGCTACGACGCGAGCGTGGCGGGTTATCGCGATACGGTTCTGAACGCCTTCCGCGAAGTGCAGGACGACGTAAACAGCTTAACCGTTTTGGATCAGGCAAGACAATCGCAGCAGCAGGCGGTCGATGCCGCGCGGCGCACGTTGGACATTGCCAACGGCCGCTACGTTGGCGGGCTTGTGAATTACCTGGACGTCGTGAACGCGCAGCAGAATTTGCTGAACAACGAGCAGGAGCTGGCGGTCATTCGCGGCCAGAAGCTGGTGACCAGCGTGCTCCTGATCAAGGCCCTGGGCGGCGGATGGGATGCCTCCAGCCTCTCGGCCGTGCAGGTCAAGACCAAGGCCAAGGACATCGTTGCGCCGTAAAGCCGCGAGGCGCGGAGTCAGGGCTTGCTGCTGTCGTTGGGAGAAATGACGCGGCCGTATTCGGAGGCGCGGTTTAGACGATCGAACATTTGGTAGGCGGCGGCCGCGATGCGGATGATCGCTTGCCCGCCGTCGCGTTCGTGGCGCAAATAGCTGGTCATCACGCTGATGACGAATGGACGATTGCCGGTGAAGACGATGCCGGAATCGTTGCGCACGCCTTCCAGCTCGCCGGGCTTATTCGCTACGCGGAGGTCCTCAGGCAATTCCCGCGGAATGTAGCTCTCTTTATGAATGCTGAGCAGATTGAAAAAATCTTCCGTCAGTTGCTTGTTCAGGACTTTTCCGCGATAGAGATCTTCGAGCAGGGTCATCATTTCGCGCGGTGTGGCGACGTTTTCCCGCCCTTCCGCGGCGGCTTTCAGGTCCATCATCTTGCGACGTAAACGGGTGTGCGTGAGACCCAGGGAATCGAGCAGCGCATTCACGTTTTCCATGCCAACGCGGTCGATGATGACGTTTGTCATGGAATTGTCGCTCACCGAAATCATCAGGGCGGCGACGTCGCGGAGAGTCAGGCGCGTGGTTCCGAGGGTGAGCGCGCCGGCGATGCCGCTTCCTCCCACGAGATCGGAGGACTGCAGGGTGTAAAGGTCGGTGAGTTTCAGCTTGCCTTGCTGCACCTGATGATAGAGCTCGGCGAGAATGGCGATCTTGATGGAGCTGGCCGTGGGAAGAACCTCGTCAGCGTGAAGGAAATACTTTCGCCCGGTAGAAAGGTCCAGAATGGCCACGCCAAGCACACCGTCGAGGTTGCGATCAACCTCATTGATAGTCGCTTCCAGTTTCTGCCAAAGAATCTTTTCTTTCTCAGGCGTGGGCTGTTGGGCACGGGACGAGATTGGATGGCATGCGGCGGCGAAAACGCCAATGCAGGCAAGTCGTTTGAGCACGAGGACCTCCGGGTCGGCCGGATTATAAAGCCTGTCGCGCGGGAAAGAGGAAAAAGCTGCAACTTAGTAAGGTCTTTCGTGTTCCTCAAGATAGGCGTACCAACTGGGCACGGCCTCTTCCGTGCCACTGGAAGGAGGCGCGGAGCCTGGTGGACAATAAGGTAGGCACTCAGCCGCCTAGGGAAACACTAACCGGCAAATTCCTTGTAATCTACCGATGCAATTGCCGGCTGGCAACGCACGGATGGGAGAGAAGACTTATGCGCAAGATTTTAGCTGGCATTTTGTTCATGACTCTGGCAGGCACTCTGGCGGTTGCGGCGCCACAGCGGGACCGCGACGATCGCCACGACAACGGGAAGCATAAAGGATGGGAAAAGCACGGCGACGATGAAGGCGATCGCCACGACAATGGCAAACACAAGGGCTGGTACAAGCACGGCGACCGTGACGACTATCGCGATTGGGATGACGATCACGATCGCATCCGCCCCGGACGCGCCTATCCTTACGGCCGCTACGGGCATGTGAGAGAGGTATTCATCGCCCGGCGGATCGACTACCGCACCCGGCGCGTGGTGCTGTTTGACGATTCGAACTGGGTCGTGGCCAATTACGACCTCGACCGCTGCCGCGACTGGGAATGGGAACGCGATCGCGTCTATGTGTACGACGATGATCACCACCCGGGATGGTATTTGCTGTTCAACGCGCGGCTCGGACGCACCGTCCACGTCGAGTATTTTGGCGTCCACTAGAAGACGCCGCTCGCACAAACGCCGAAAAGAAAAATAGTTTGTGGACCGCGGGCAGAGTCGACTCGGCTCTGCCCGTTTTCTTTCCACAATGCGAGTCGAGGTAATAAAAGCCCAACTAAAGGCATCTCAAACCACACATCACAAGTTATCGAGAAAGAATTGCGTGACGCGCTTCTTCAGCACCCGTTGCGCCGCTGGATCGCTGACGCCGTGGCCGCGCCCCGGAAAGGGCAGCACCTCGACGTACTTTCCCGCTTCGATGAGGCCGTTGATCACAGCGAGCGTGTTCGCGAAGTGCACGTTGTCGTCGCCGGTGCCGTGGGCGATAAGCAGTTTGCCCTTGAGCTGCGCCGCGTATCTTAGAGGCGAAGAATCCTGATATCCTTTCTCATTCTTCTGCGGCAGGCCGAGGTAGCGTTCGGTGTAGATGCTGTCGTAGTAGCGCCAGTCCGTGACCGGGCCGCCGGCAAATCCCGCTTTGAAATCGTCGCCCGCTTCGAACATGGCGTGCAGCGTCATGTGCCCGCCGTAGCTCCATCCCCAGATGCCGATGCGATTCCCGTCAACGTAAGGAAGCGACTTGAGGTATTGCACCCCGTCGCGCTGATCGGAAAGTTCCTGCGCGCCCATGCGGAAGTGAAGCGGCGTTTCGAACAGATGGCCCCGCGCGTTCGAACCGCGATTATCCAGCGAAAAGATAATGTAACCCTTCTGCGCCATGAGTTCGTGCCACAGGAAAGTGGCGCCGCCCCAGGCGTCGCGCACCACTTGAGCGTGCGGCCCCCCATACGTATAAACAAGCACAGGATATTTCTTCTGCGGATTGAAGTCCGGCGGCTTGATGATGCTGGCGTTCAGTTGAATGCCATCCCGCGACTTGACGGTGAGAAATTCCATCGGCGAGAGATGGTAATCGGCGAGTTCGGCGACTTTGTTTTCATTGATGGTCGCGATGCGCGTGCCATCGGCGCGGTTGAGGTCCTGGCGAGCCGGCGTGGCAGCGTTCGAATACGTATCGAGGAACGCTGAAGCGTTGGGCGCAAAAACAGCGGCGTGCGTGCCTTCCTCCTTGGTCAGGCGGGTGAACCCGCCTCCCAGAGCGGCAATATAGAGGTGCCGCTGGAGCGGAGATTTTTCCGTCGCCGTGAAGTAGACCAATCCCTTTGTTTCGTCAACCGCATCCAGCGAAGTGACTTCCCAATCGCCCCGAGTAATCTGCCCGAGTTGCTTGCCTTCGAGATCATAAAGATAAAGATGGCGGTAGCCGCTGCGTTCGCTGGACCACAAGAAGCGTTTGCCGTCTTTCAGGAAATGCAAATCGTCGCTGACGTTGATCCAGTAAGGATCTTTCTCGGTGAGCGCGGCGCGCGTCTTGCCCGTCGCAGCATCGGCGATCAGCAGATCAAGAATCGTTTGCGTGCGATTGAGGCGCTGAATGGCGAGATGTTTCGAATCGGTGAGCCAATTCACGCGAGGAATGTAGATGTCCGTTTCGCCGCCAGTGTCCATCGCGCGAGGTTCGCCACCACTTAACGAAACCACAAACACGCGGACGACGGGATTCGCGCCACCAGCAGCCGGATAGCGCTCCATCTCGGCTTCGCCGCTCGGCGAAGAAAAATCCACCATCGGATACTGCGAGACCTTGCGCTCATCCATCTCGAGATAAGCAATCGCGGAAGAATCCGGCGACCACCAGTACGCAGTCTTGATCTCCAGCTCCTCGGGATACACCCAATCGAGCTCCCCCTTGCGAATCTCTTCCGTCCCGCCTCGTGTGACTGCGCGCTCTTGGCTGTCGGCAACGCTCACGAGCCACAGGTTGTGCTCCCGCACGAAGCTCACAAAACGACCATCGGGCGAAATCTTGGGGTCCGCAATCGTGGCCTTTCCAGAAACAAGCGTGCGTGCTGCCTGGGACTTCGAATCGAACCATGCAAGCGCCGTTGGACCCTGAAACAAAATAGCCGCGCCATCGGGAGACCATTGATACTCAGCAGGGGCGCGACGGCCGAGCCCGGTCGCCTGCGTCGGTCGGGAAGTGTTCGTCGGAAGAATCGCTTCGAGTTTCTCGGCCGCCACGAGAAGTTTTCGTTCGCCGGTCGCAGCATCCATCACCCACAGTTCTGTCTTCGCCTCTCTCCCTGCACCTTTGGTCTCGAAATAGCTGACCTGTCTCCCATCGGGAGTCCAGGTAAGCCCGCGCGTCGGCCGCCCGTTCAAACTCGGTTGCGAATAAATCCGCTCCACCGTGAGCAGCTTGCCCGAGGACGGCGGCGCGGGTTCTTGTGCGACGAGAACCGTGGGCAGACCAAGCAGAACCAGAACGAGCGCGAAGTTCGACAATTCGTGCAAACGGGCCAGGCCCAGGCGCATATCGCCTCCTCAAAGCAAACCTAGATTCTAGCGCGAATTCTGCCTGCATCGAACGATGCGGCGTTCGAACGGGACGTAATCAGTTTGCGTCTGGCGCGTCATGCGTCCAGTCCAAGTAACACCAGCCCGTTGCCGTCCCAACTTCCCACAACCCCGGATTGTCTCCGAGTTGCCGACTAACCATCGAGTGGGGGCCTAGCAGGCTTCGAGAATGCAATTTCCCGGTTAGTGATACTCTATCCGGCATGGGGAGGGCGAAGATGGTCAGTTTCCCCACAGTTTATAAGCGCGTAATCGCTCATTGGCGCGCGATCATTTTGCTGCTGATCCTTGCTGTTGCCACAGTCCCGATTGCGTACGGCGATTTTTTAGATTTGATCACCCTCGCCCTGTTCCTGCTCTTTATTGCCAGCCAGGTTTTCTGGATTGGCCGTATCCTCGACCTCGGGGAGCGGTTCATCCCCGGTTAAGCCCCGCCGCGCCTGGCTCGCGATCATGGCGGGCCTGGTCTATTCGTTTGTCTTCCTGTACAGCTTCCCCGAGTGGGGTCTTGGTCACATAATCCGTGCCGCCGACTACCGGCCGCAGAGCATGCTTGTCTTCGCGGCATTCTCGTGGTGGTTCGTGGGATCGCTGTCGGCCTTTCTGCTAATGATTGCTTTCGGGGCGACAGACCGGGCGGCCCGCGCCGCTGGGTGGGTTTACCGCAAAGCGCGCACGGCTATACACCAGCACTCCGCCGCTGCTGATGCCGAAGCCGCCCTGCTGTCGTCCAGCCGCCGTCGCTTTCTGGAGCGGACCGCGGTGCTAGTCAGCGCCACTCCCTTCGTCGCTGCCGGCTATGGGCTTCTCTACGGTCGGCAGAACGTAGAAATCGTTCGTCAGCGCATCCGCCTGGCGCGCCTGCCCAAAGCCTTTGAGGGTTTTCACATCGCCCAGCTTTCCGACGTTCACATTGGTCCCTTCACTACTCCGGACTACATTCGCCGCTGCGTCGCCATCACCAACGGATTAGAGCCAGACTTGATCGCGTTGACCGGGGACTACATTAGTTGGGACCCGGAAGCCCAGGGTGAGGTGGTGCGTGTGCTGGCGGGCCTGAGAGCGCCTCACGGCGTTTTCGGATGCATGGGAAACCACGAGGCGGACGTGGGGATTGAAGAGTCCATCACTCGTTTGTTCGCCGCCCAGGGTATCCACGTGCTGCGCCAGGAGCGCGCACCTATCCGGCTGCGTGACGACACGCTTAATCTGATCGGGATAGACCACGGTAGCGATCTTGCCCCGATGCATACGCGGGAGGTAGAGGGCTACCGGCGACTGCAGCAGCTCAAAACCTTGGTAATGCCGAATACGGTGAACATTTTGCTGACCCACTACCCGCATTTCTTCGATCACTCCGAGCTGGGTATCGATTTGACGCTGGCCGGCGACATTCACGGCGGCGGCCAGTTGTCGCTAGATTTCGTCCACCGCGGGCTCAACCTCGGTAGCCTGATGGGGGTGCCCTACGTCCGCGGCTGGTACGAAAAAGGTGGTGCGCAACTCTACATGAACCGCGGCATCGGGATTACCGGTTTCCCCATCCGGCTCGGCGCCCGGCCGGAAATCACGGTACTGGAATTGTCCAGAGCTTGAGCCCCGGTGAAAATCCGACATTCCTCACAGTGGGCGGCAAATTCGAGCGCGCATGCTCTATTGAAAGCTCCTAGAGCCGTTGCGAAGGCTTTAGATGGGCTATCGGCCTCGTCGCGGAGTTCACTTGGCCGTATCACGGGCTATTCGGAAGTGAAATTGCGCACCTACTATCCCGGAGGCCAGCGGAACTGGCGGCCCCCGAGCAAGTGCAGATGCAGATGAAAGACCGACTGGCCCGCGCCACTGCCGCTGTTTAGCACCGTGCGGTAGCCTTCGAGAAGCTTGCGCTCGCGCGCCAACTGCGCGGCGACGAGTTGCAGCTTGCCAAGGAGCGCCTGATCTTCCGGCGCGGCATCGGTCAGCGATTCGAAATGCTTACGCGGGCAAATCAGGATGTGCGTGGGCGCCTGCGGACTGATATCTTCAAACGCGAAGAGGTCGGGGTCCTCGTAGACGATTTTCGAGGGGATTTGCTTCGCGGCGATCTTGCAGAACAGGCAGTTGGCGCTCATCGGTTCCCTCCTGCAGGCGTGCTCTCATCCAATCGAGTCACGAACGGTGTGAAGCCTTCGCGATCGCGCAGCTGGTCGCCGAACTGCCGCGCCGCGTCTTCACCCGTTATCTTACCGACGCGCACGCGATAAAACAGGCCATCGGGCGAATCATATTGCTGGATGAAGATGGGTGAGTAGGACGCGCTGAGCCGGTCGCGGAGACGCTCGGCATTCCCGCGCTCGCGGAACGCGCCAACTTGCACCGTGAAGAAGCCCGCCGTGGGATCAACTCCGCTTGAAAGGATTTCTACGCGGACCGGCACGACTCCCGGCCCCACCGAATCAATTTCGCGCGCCGCCGCCAGCGAAAGATCGATAATGCGGTTCTCGATGAACGGGCCGCGGTCGGTGATTCGAACGACCGTGAACTTGCCGTTGCTCAGGTTGGTGATGCGAACCATGGTTTCGAACGGAAGCGTGCGGTGCGCCGCCGTAAGTTTGTACATGTCGTAGATTTCGCCGTTCGAAGCGCGCCGCCCGTGGAATGGCTCCCCGTACCAGGAGGCGTTTCCTTCTTCGATGAAGTTAATCAATGGCGGAGCCGCCTTGCTCCGTTTAGACGCCGGTGCGGACGGAGAAGATGGAGCCGCAGTGGGAGAGGCGTCGGTTGAGCGTTTGGCGGCCTCGGCGGTTTCAGGTGGCGTCGCCGAAGGCTGGGTTGGAGGCGGCTGGCGGCCCGCGACGGGTCTGCGAGACGCGCAGCCGCAGACGGAATAAACGCAGAGCACACAGAGAAGGCCGAGCAGGGAACGAGATTTCGAAGCGCGGCGCCCGCCTTCGAATCCTGAACTGAATTCAAGCTTTCGAAAACCGGCGCTCCGGGAGACTGCTTCGATTGAAATACTCAAAGGGCCGCCTGCGTCATGACGATGAAGGGTTCCGCGGATTCTGGGCGTTCTGCGCATTGCGCGCGGCCTGGCGCGCTTCGATCCACCCCGCCGCCTCGGCGAGCTTCTCGGAGACTTCGCGCAAAAACTGCGCCGTCCGCTTCTCCGTTTCCGGCGCGACCTCTTCCTTCACAAAACTTTTTACGCGGGTTAGTTCTTCATCAACTCGCCTGCCAAAGTCTTCGAAGTTATTGATGCGTTTGAGCCGCGCGATTTCTTCGTCGATGCGCTTGCCGAACTCTTCGAATCTATCCATGAGTGCGTCATCCTCGGAATGAAAACTACACGATGATTCCCGCTCTCGGGGAAGGCCAAAAAAAACGATTTCTCAGTCCGAAAATCGGTTCGAAGCGCAAAAACCGGGCTTCGTTCGAATTGCCGGAGCCAAGGGCTCCGCGCCGGGAAGAAGCGCGGCGACTTGGGTATTATAGGAACGCTATTTGCGGGTCGCAAGGAGGAGAATTGGCGCTTCCCTACCGGTGGCAGTGGCGAGTGGAAAAATGGAAGACCGCGATGCGCGGATTTTTCGGCGGCGGCGAGCAGCAACAGCCGCGCCCGAAAATTTGTCCCGCCTGCGGCGCGCTCGTGGGAATCAAGGCAACGCGCTGCCACGAATGCGGCACCAGCCTGCGGTTTTCCCTGGTTGCGCTGAGCAAGGGACTCTCCGAACTGATCGGTGGAAATGCGCCGGTAACTACCGCGATGTTGGTGGCAAACATCCTCATGTTTGGGTTGAGTCTCGTTCGAACGATGAGCTTGGGCGGCGGAGGCGGGTTGAGCATTCTATGGGGAATGGGCGGCGAGCCGCTGTACCGTCTGGGCGAGAGTTTTCCCTGGGGCATATTTTACCGGCACGAGTGGTGGCGGCTGGTGACCGCGATGTTCTTGCACGGGGGCCTGATTCACATCGGATTCAACATGATGGTGTTGATGGACGTCGGACCGGTCGTCGAAGAGGTTTATGGTTCGCCGAGATATTTCTTTCTCTATGTGATTACCGGAATGTCGGGATTTGCGCTCAGCGCGGTTCACGGCACGCCGGCAGTGGGGGCCAGCACCGCTTTGATGGGATTAATCGGATTGATGATTGCCATCACCACGAAGCGCGGAGGAATGGCCATGCGCGAGTTGCGCTCGAGGCTGGTGTCGTGGGTCGTTTCCATTTTTGTGATCGGCTTCTTAATGCCGGGAATCGATAACTGGGGCCACTTCGGGGGGCTGGCGGCGGGATTCGCGTTGGGAAAATTGTTCGCTGATCGGCAACCGATGAATGCGACGGAGTCTCGCATGGCTCATGCGCTTGGGTGGCTTGCGGGCGCTGTTGTTCTGGCAAGTTTTGTGATGATGATTTTGCATTTCCGCGATCCGCTGCCCGGGAGGGGGTAGCCGCGGCGAATTGATTCAAATCTCGGGGCCTAGGGGAAGCTGTCTTTTTATTCTAAGGTGTTGGATGCGAGGAGCTGAGGCGGCGGGTGATGGCAAAGGTGTAGTGAAAGCCGGAAGCAAGGACCAGAGCCGTCACTGTAATGACGAGGACGTGGTTCAGGAAAGCCATGCGCGGGTTCGGATAAGCTGCCGCGAGGACAGTGGTGAAGACAAAAAGCATCTCACACACGGTTGTCAGCTTGCCCAGGAAGCTGGGAGGAAAGGGACGGTAACCGGAAATCAGGATGATGACGACGGCAACGATGAGGATGAGCACGTCGCGGCTCAGGACAAGAATCGTGAGCCACCAGGCAAGTTTTTTTTCCATTGCCAGGATGATGAAAGAGGAGGAGAGCAGCAGCTTGTCGGCGATGGGATCGAGAAAAGCTCCGAGGGAAGAGCGCTGATTGAATTTGCGCGCGATGAGTCCATCGCAGGCGTCGAGAGAGCGGCAAGGATGAGGACGAGTAAAGCCCACCGGTAGTGCTCATAGGAAATAAGAATCAGAAAGAACGGCAGGAAGCCGAGGCGAAGTAGCGTGATTTGATTGGGAACGGTCCAGACGCGCCCGCGCATTGTTATTGAGGATAGCGCAGTTCAGGAACTTTTTTCAGGGAATCGGCGTCACACAAATAGCGGCCGGCCAAAGGCTTCACACAAATTGGGCGAGATAGTCCGCAAGAGAACGGCCCACTTTACGCGCGAAGAGGCTCGGCCATGGAAGGGATCGAGCCGGAAGATTCATCCAGAGAAACACGCTCGACGCGATTCATCGGAAAGAAAACCGTCGGGAGGCCGATGCGCTCGCCTTCCGGCCCATTGATCTGGCGGACGAAGTGGTCGAAAGAATTCAGGTCGATGCCGCGGATGGTGATGCCGGAAGGGTTGATGGCGAGGAGTTCGCCCCAAACCTTTTCCTTCGGAGTGTGCAGGCTGATGACGACGATGGAATGTGGGTCCATGGGCCTCTTGTTAATTTCCTGCAGTCAGCTTACCGCATTCCCAGCGACGAGCACTCTTGAGTTGCGGGAAGAGTGAACGTCATTTTACACGGTCGTAAGCCTGGTTCAGCCACCAGAGGGCGTCGCGCAAGTCGCCGGCTGAATTCACCTCGAAAGTGAGCCAGCGTGCGCCGGGCTCCTCTCTTTCTGCGTCAATGCGCGGGTCCGTGCCGGCTCGTTGCCGTAAATCCGGCGGCATGGCTTCCATCTTGAAGAGCAGCGAATTGGGAGTTCCTACTCCGCGCGTTACTGGAAGTGCAGCGAAAATTTTTCGCCTCCGATAGAAGCCAAGAAGACCGAACATCGGGCGGGTCGTAACGTGAGGCCAACCGCTGAGCTCTTGCCCCAGCATCGCTGACCATTGCCTCATTTCTTCGCTGACGGGCGGAAGCTTTGGGCGGGGGCGTTTTGGTTTCTTTGCCTTCATAAGTCGAACCCTTTGTGCGTAACCCGCCGTTTTCTCTGGCGAACGTGTCACAAGCCAAGTTCAACGACGGAAAGATTTCAACACAGAGTTCACAGAGATTGCAGAGCGCACGGAGAAGAGACCTCCAGAAAAAAATCACGAGATCAGGTGGGCATGGGCTTTGGCCCGCCGGGCGGCAGAAGAAGCTTGGGCTCGGTAAGGGACTGGACAAGATCAAGCGTGGCGTCGGGGGCGAGTTCGCGGAGGAGGAGGCCATTTGGAGTGACGTCAATGACGGCGAGTTCGGTGACGATGTGATCGACGACCTCGACGCCGGTGAGCGGCAGCGTGCACTTCTTCAGGATTTTTGGCTTGTTGTCGCGCGTGGCGTGCTCCATGGCGATAAAGACGCGCTTGGCGCCGGCGACGAGGTCCATGGCGCCGCCCATGCCTTTGAGCATTTTGCCGGGGATGGCCCAGTTTGCGAGTGTGCCTTTTTCATCGACCTGGAGAGCGCCGAGAACGGTGAGATCCACGTGGCCGCCGCGAATCATGGCGAAGGAATCGGCGGAAGAGAAATATGCAGTGCCGGGAAGCTCGGTGACGGTTTCCTTGCCGGCATTGATGAGGTCGGGATCCACTTCGGATTCGAGAGGATAAGGCCCGACGCCGAGCATGCCGTTTTCGGATTGCAGAATGACATCCATGCCTTTGGGAACGTAGTTGGCGACGAGTGTGGGCATCCCGATGCCGAGATTGACGTAATAACCGTCGCGGAGTTCGAGGGCGATGCGGCGTGCGATGCGTTCGCGTTTTTGATCGTCGGTGAGAGGCATAAGAAGTTTACAGTCGACAGTTTACAGTTGACAGTCAAAATCCAAACCAAGATGGCGCCACTGCAAAAAACGAATACGCGGGCTAAAGCCCCGCCTCTACAAATTCACAACTTCCGCACGGTGCGGCGCTCGATGCGCTTTTCATACTTGGGACCCTGGAAGATGGCGTCAACGAAAATGCCCGGGGTGTGAACCTGGTTGGCGTCAAGCTGTCCGGGTTCGACGAGTTCTTCAACTTCGGCGATGACGTAGTCGGCGGCGGTAGCCATCATGGGATTGAAGTTGCGCGCAGTCTTGCGATAAATGAGATTGCCCCAGCGGTCGCCTTTCCACGCTTTGATGAAGGCGAAATCGCCGCGCAGGCCGCGCTCCATGACGTACATGCGGCCGTCAAATTCGCGGGTTTCTTTTCCTTCGGCGACCATGGTGCCGTAACCCGTGGGCGTGTAGAAGGCGGGAATGCCGGCGCCTCCGGCGCGGAGGCGTTCGCTCAGCGTGCCTTGGGGATTCAATTCCACTTGTAATTCTCCGCTCAGGACTAATTGCTCGAAGAGTTTGTTTTCGCCGACATAGGTGGAAATCATTTTTTTGACCTGGCGCTGCTGGAGAAGCAAGCCGATGCCGAAGTCGTCTACGCCCGCGTTGTTGCTCACAACGGTGAGGTTTTTTGTGCCTTTGCGGCGAACGGCGGCGATGAGATTTTCCGGGATGCCGCACAAACCGAAGCCGCCCATGAGAATGGTGGCGCCGTCGGTGAGCATTTCGATGGCGGCGTCGGCGGAAGCGATGCGTTTGTCCATAAGAAGTTCTCAGCGGCCAGTTGTAAGTTATTCGTTTTAAGGAGAAAAAAGCAAGATGGTCATCCGGCTGTTAGCGCTTGGTTTGTGAAAGAGAAAGCAAGATCCCGCTGTGGAGGCAAGGCTCATCGGCGATTCTCGCAATGTTCCTACAACAAAAGGGCCTGGGCTAAGTTTGCAATGCTCGCCTGGAACACACTCATCCTTTGGGAGACAGGAAACGAGAAGTAAGCTGGGAGGGGGTACACCCCGGGCATTTCGTATGAATGTCAAAAGAAAGGACTTGCGAAATTTGCAATTCGTAAGGTGTTGATTCTAAACAGAATTACAATGCACCAAAATTAGTCAAAATGGGCTGCTTTCGTAAGGACACACTGGAAAAAGTGTAACGGTTGCGGGAGGGAAAAAACTCGAGATACGGTATTCCCTAAAGTTTAAGATAGCACATCCTATAGAAAAATCAAGGCCCATTTTCGGTAGTGACTCATTTTGAGCGCGAAGCAGGCCCCTCGTAGTGGATCGGGTTGGCTGCTCCCGGTCTTGACTGCGGCACGCGTTTCTGGATGTACATGGCATTAACGTCCTCCGGCGCCGCGTGGCCACGAAATCCAAAGCGTTCCGGGTCAGCTTGAGGAAAACCAGGAAAGTTTTCGGGTGTCGCCGACAGCCATTCGTCCGCTACATAAGCGCCGACGATCATCCCATTCGCGACAGCCAAGACGTAATCAACCTTGCGAGCCCGTATTGGATCAATTTTCCAAGCGTATCTCACGGCATCGATTATCGGACGATCCTCGATAGTTCGATTGATCGTTATCAATACGACGTTGTGCACAAACTTTGCCTCCTCAGCCTCATAAAGGCGGATGACCTGTGTGGCATGCATGGCGCCCCGACCGCTTTCGTACCCTGGTTGAATATTGGTAAGGCCAGGATATGCATCGATCAGCGCCGCCTCAACCTCCTTCGCACTTTCTTCGTTCATCCCATGACGATGAATCACATGCTGTACCTGGAACCCATCATTTTTTATCTCACGGATCATCCTGATCTTTAGGGATTCGGCATCCTCGGATCTCGACGGTTTCTCGTCACCCGCGGCATGCGAAAAAACGCGGTTGCCTCGTCCACGGCCAACATAAAAGGTAGTTCCGCTACGGGGGTCGATCAGGCGGTACACGTAACACTTGAGCTCGTCTGAAACGGCCTGAGAGAAACGGTTTTCCTTGTCCATCAGTGCTCACTCCACCATTTTCCTTCACATACTACAGTTCGGCGGCCTGAGGCGGCAAACTGACCCACTACCCCATTTTCCAAGCAAGCAGGGAAAAGAGCGTGGTCTAGGGATAGGCAAAGGCGAACGAAGAAGGAGCGGCCACAGGCCGACCGGATGCGCGGCTTACTTTGCTTTGAACTGGGACGGAAGCTCCATTTTTGCCCGATTCTCGGGTGAGAAGGCGGCCTGCGCCTGTTCGTTGGTCTGAGGGAGTTTTTCCGGGTGGTGGATGAAGTACAGGAAGAAGACGCGTATATCAAAAGGCGCGCCGGCAAACTCGCGAAAAACGGCGGGGAGCGGAGGGCCGCCCGCGCTGCCAGCCGGAGGAATATGCCCGGGAAGATGAACGGCAACCATGCTGCCGCCGGCCAGAGGTTCATGGGGATATTGCATCAGCCAGAGGCAGTTATGGCCGTCCTGAATCATGTTGGCAGAGACCGCGACCCATTGGCTTTCACCCGAGGCTGCGGGTCTCTGGCAATCCCAGAACTCCGATTGTGGCACGGTCACAGTGGCCTCGGTGAAGCCATAGGCATCCAGGCCAATTCTCCGCAGGCGATGCTGATCAGCGAAGCGTTTTACGTCGGGAAGCGATTGATTCCAGTCGACATTGGAGTCGCTCATCAGGGAATAGAGGGGGCGCCGCAAGGCGAGAGCGTTCACGTAGGGAAAATAATACGGATAGGCGCGCAGCGCGGTGAATAAGCAACTGGCGGCCAAAAGCGCGGTCAGTCCCGTCAAGAGGCGAGCCGCGACGGGGGCGGAAGACAGAAACTGCCCGAGGATTCGCGGAAGCGGCGCCAGAAGAAGAATCAGCAGGAGCATGGGAACAGTGAAGTGGCGGATGCTGATGGTGAGGCGGCTTAACAGGCAAAAAGCGGTAAAAACGATGAGGGAGACCCACAAGGCGCGCCAATGCAGCGCGACTTCGGGTGAAACCGCTGGCTGAGTCACTTGGGTGAGCCACTTCCGGCGGAGAGCGACGAGGATGCCGAGCGCGAGCAGGCCGAGAAAACCAAGCGGAGATTTCAGGACGAAGACAACGGGAAAGTAAAACCAGACGCCGTGGGAGTAGGCGTGCCCGAGGAGGAAAGCCGGCCGACTCCCGGTGATCAGGACGAAGAATACGCCAGTGAGATAGAGTAAAGGCGGCATGAGGAGACGGCGGAGGAGCAATGCGGCGAGACCATGGCCGAGGCGCTCCAGAGCGTCCGTGGGCTGATGCCAGGAAAAGACAAAGTAGAAGGCGTAAACGGCGAGGGCGGCCCAGAGGATTCCCCGAAGCGTGGCGCGCCAGCGAAGCTTGCGCCAGACGCGCGCTTCGGGCTTGGCAGCGGGCTGGCCAGGGACAGGACGCCAGCGGGTGCTCAAAGCAAACGCCGCAAAGACGAAAAGCAGAATGCCGGCGGTGAACTTCGAGAGGAGCGCGCCTGAAAGGCTCAGGGCAAACCAAAAAGTGTTCTTCTTGCTGGGGTCATGCCATAGCTCGGCGAATCTCCATACGGTCAGCAAGGAAAACAGTGTGACGGCGAAGTCGGTATGGACGAGAGGACCGAAGGCGAGGAAAGCGGGCGTGCTAACGTAAACACAAAGGCAAAGCAGGCCACCCCACGGGCCGCCCAGGCGGCGAGCGTAAATGAACAGAATCCAGCCCAGTAGCAGGGTCAGAAGCAACATGGGGAGACGGGCCCACGCGAGCGTGGTCACTGGGTCATTCCACTTGTTGAGGAGCCATTCGCCAAAAACCCACTCGCCGAGAAAGGCGGGAAAGAACTGCCGGCTGTTCTGCCAAGAGGCATGGGAATAGTCCGCGTGGGTTCCACGCAGAACCAGCGGCAGAGCCGCCAATACTTTGGGAAGCGGAGGATGCTCGGGATTGAACCGCAAATCGAGCTTCTGCAGATAACTCACCCCGGCGCCGATGTGAGCCACTTCGTCAATGGTGACGGACTCGCGCAAAGCAGAGCCACCAGCAAGGAACGCCATGAACAAGAGCAGCAGGCCGGCGAAAAAGGCAAATAAACCGGAGTGCCGGGATTGCAGACGGCCGTTGCCGGGTGATTGGGGAGCGTGCATGGAAGCCGGGTCCTTTCCAGGCCTGAACCGAGAATGAGGATTTCGATTGGGCCAGTGAGAGCGGATATTAACGCAGAAGCGAGATTAGAACACGGCGTCCGATGAGACTAAGGAACGACGAGCACAGGCTGCTTGCTCGCCGGAAGATTCGCCAAAGCCCCTTTGCTGGAGGTGGAGAATCAGAGGCTGCGGAGGAGCTTGTAGAGTTCGTTGGCGGCGTCGAAGTCGGCTTCGAGTTCGCGGGAGGCGAGGCGTTCGCGCAAGTCGTCGAGGCGGCGGGCGAAAAGATCGAGAGCGGCGGAGAGGACTTCCTGATTGGTGAGGACGATGTCGCGCCAGGTGGAATAGGGGCTTCCGGCGAGGCGAAGCGAATCGCGGAGGCCCGGACCCGCGAGGGTGATGGGGAGGCCGTTTTCGTCCAAGCGATCGTAGAGGAAAGAGGCGAGCGCGACGGCGGCGAGTTGCGGAAGATGCGAAGCCAGGCCGACGGCGTAGTCGTGCTGCGGAGCACCGAGCCAGAGCGGGCGCGCGCCGATTTTTTCGAGAATTTTGACGAAGGCGGAGACGCGGGGGTCCTCTTGAGCAGAAGAGGAACCGATGAGCGCGTAGGTGTTGCCGCGGAAGAGATCGGCGTCGGCGTGCGCGATGCCGGAGAGCTCCCTGCCGGCCATGGGATGACCGCCCAGGAAGCGGGGCCCGTTTTCGCCCGGAAAAAGCGCTCCGGCGGATTGGGCGACGCGGACTTTGGTGCTGCAGGCGTCGGTGATGAGCGCGTGAGAAGGCGCGTGGCGCGCGATTTCCTGAAGATGATCAAGAGTAGAGGCGATGGGAAGCCCGATGTAAATCAAATCAGAGCCTTGCAGAGCGGGCGCGAGGCTGCCAGAAAAGGCTTCGTCGAGGGCGCCCCGAGTTTGCGCTTCACGAACGACATCGGGGCGGTCCCAGCCGGAGATGTGTATTTGTGCGGCGTATTTGCGAAGAGCTAGGGCGAAGGAGCCGCCGATGAGGCCGGTGCCGAGGACGGTGACCCGGGAGATGAGATGGGAGGTCATGATTAACCGACAGTCGACAGTTGACAGTCGACAGTTAAGAGGCGAAGAGAGATTCCTCGCTCCGAGAGAACATTCGGAGCGCAAAAAACGCGCTTCGCTCGGAATGACGGGGTGTGGTTATGTGAAGGCATGGGATCAGGCGATGCGGCGGCCGATGGCGGGAGCGATGATGCGCAGTTCCGCCATGAGCTGGGTGAAGGTGGAGGGATCGAGCGATTGCGCGCCGTCGGAGAGCGCATGGTCGGGATCGTTGTGGACTTCGATGAGCAGGCCGTCGGCGCCAGCGGCAACGGCGGCGCGAGCCATGGGCGGGACTTTGTCGCGGCGGCCGGTGCCGTGCGAGGGGTCGCCAATCATTGGCAGATGAGAAAGTTTTTTGATGACGGGGATGGCGGCGATGTCGAAGGTGTTGCGCGTATACGTTTCGAACGTGCGGATGCCGCGCTCGCAGAGGACGACGTTGTAATTGCCGCCGGCAAGGATGTATTCGGCGCTGAGAAGAAGCTCTTCCATAGTGGCCGAGAGGCCGCGCTTGAGGAGAACGGGCTTACGGATTTCGCCGAGGGCGCGGAGGAGATAGTAGTTCTGCATGTTGCGAGCGCCCACCTGGAACATGTCGACATAGGGCATCATCATCTGGATTTGCGAAGGATCCATGACTTCGCTGACGGTGAAAAGGTGGAATTTGTCGGCGGCCTCGCGCATGAGCTTGAGGCCCGGCTCGCCCATGCCCTGAAAGGCGTAAGGCGAAGTGCGGGGCTTGAAGGCGCCGCCACGCAGGATTTTTGCGCCCGCTTTGGCGACGCTCTCCGCAACGGATTGGATTTGGTCGCGGGATTCAACCGAGCAGGGACCGGCGGCGATGACGACTTCGTTTCCGCCGATGCGCACACCCCGGCCAAGATCGACGATGGTGCCCTCGGGTTTGAACTGGCGGCTGGCGAGCTTGAAGGGTTGCGTGATGCGCATGACTTCGCGCACGCCATCGAGCAATTCGAAGTCGCGATGGTCGAAGTCGCGGTGAACGCCGACGGCGCCGAGGACGGTGTGCGATTCGCCGGTGGAGCGGTGGACGTTGAAGCCGCTGGCGACCAGGCGGTCGATGACATGCTGGATTTGGGCCTCAGTGGCCCCTTCTTGCATCACGATGACCATGAGAGTTGCCTGCTTCCTTCTATTACCGCTGCAAAGCGGAAGATGGCGGCGTAAAGCCGCCGCTACAAACGCCCTTCGTATTGAGACTGCCGAGGCAGCTCATTCCTTCCCGCCTTTGCCGTGACTGTCGCCGGAATGCATGGCGTCGCGTTCGGCGGCGCGGGCCTCATCGATGATGCGCTCGAAGAGGCGGCGGATGGCGGCGTCGGTGAGCGGGCCTTGATTGGTGGTCTCGGCATTTTGCAGCACTTCCTTTTCGCGTTCCGGCTGATAAAGCGGGAGGTTGGCCGCTTGTTTGAGCCTGCCAATTTCGAGGGCACAACGCGAGCGCTCGTTCAAGAGCTGGACGAGCTTCTTGTCGATTTCGTCGATGCGGCGGCGCCAGTCGTCGAGATTCATGACGCCGCCTTGGACCGGAAACGAAAGCAGATTCCTCGCTCCGAGAAAACATTCGGAGCGCAAAAAGCGCGCTTCGCTCGGAATGACAAGCACAAGAATGGACGCCATCGAGGGCCGTTCCGAAACAGAGGTTGAAAGTCGAAAGTTGAAAGTCGAAAGAAAAACATTCGGAGAGGATGGATTGGATGGATATTCATGGGGCGACCTTGCCCCGATGTATCGGGGCCTCGCGGCGGGAAAGACCGTGGCGGGCGGCTTCTTTTAGCAAGCGGAGACGGTTGGTAAGAGCGGAAGCGGCGGCGTCAATGGCGGCGGGTGTCGGATTTGGCACAGTCGCTTTTTCAATTTCGGACACGAGGGCCGAGCCGATGACGGCGGCATCGGCGAGACCGCCGAGGACGGAGACGTGACCGGGGAGCGAGATGCCGAAGCCGACGGCAATGGGGAGTTGCGTGACGCTGCGGGCGCGGCGCAAGAGCGCGGGCAGATCATCGGGGAGAGCATCTTTCGCGCCGGTAACACCGGTGCGGGAGATGAGATAGAGGAAGCCGGAGGAGCAGGCGGCGATTTTGGCGAGGCGCTCGTCCGTGGAAGTGGGCGCGCCAAGGAAGATCGTGTCGAGATGATGAGCGGAGAGGATGCGGCGATAGTCGCCGGATTCCTCGGGTGTGAGGTCGGTGGCGAGAACGCCGTCGGCCCCAGCGGCTGCGGCAGCGGAGGCGAATTTTTCGAGGCCCATTTGCAAAATCGGATTGTAGTAGCTAAAGAGGACAAGCGGGACATCGTTCGCTGGGGGGCTCGATTGGCGGATGCGGCGGACGAGATCGAGGACGCCGGCAAGCGTGGTGCCCGATTTCAAGGCGCGTTCGGAAGCGCGCTGGATGGTCGGGCCGTCGGCGAGCGGATCGCTGAAGGGGACGCCGAGCTCGATCACGTCTGCGCCGGCTTCGGCAATTG
>Ga0209180_10000079_pt1 | contig 42493 bp, 32 predicted proteins | sample CZO8metaG_3_FD_188355 | JGI IMG/M metagenome (GOLD analysis project Ga0209180, IMG submission 188355) | Vadose zone soil microbial communities from the Eel River Critical Zone Observatory, Northern California, USA - CZOApr15con2H2.8 metaG... | ecosystem: Environmental > Terrestrial > Soil >...
AGAGGTCGGGCCGCATGTTCGCAGCGGCGCCCATCAAAAGGCCGCCGGCGCTGCCGCCTTCGATGACGAGTTTCTGTGAGGTGGTGTAGCGCTGGGCGATGAGGTGTTCGGCTGCGGCGATGAAATCCGTGAATGTGTTTCGTTTTTGCTTCATGCGTCCAGCATCGTGCCAGGGTTTGCCGAGCTCTCCGCCGCCTCTGATGTGAGCTACAGCATAGATCACACCGCGATTCAAAAGGCTGAGACGATTCGAACTGAAGTTCACCGGGACGGACATGCCGTAGCTGCCGTATCCATAGAGAAGAAGCGGGGCCGAGCCATCACGCGGCGTGTCCCGGCGGTAGACGATGGAAAGCGGCACGCGGGTGCCGTCCGAGGCCGTGGCATGCAACCTCTCGCTGACGTACTGCGACGGATCGTAACCGCCAAGAACAGGCTGCTGCTTTCGAAGCGCGCGCTCGCGGGTATGCACGTCATAGTCGAAGATTGAGCGCGGCGTCTGGAACGATTCATATTGAAATCGCAAGTGGGTAGAGTTGAACTCCGGGTTTTCACCGATGGAAGCATTGTAGGCGGATTCTGTGAATTCAATGCGGTGTGAGGCAGCCAGAGCGCTTGGGTCGCCCGTACTCAAATTCACTACGCGAAGATGGGGAAGGCCGCCTTCGCGTTCGAAAAGAACAAGGTGGGTCTGGAAGACCTGCATTGCAGCGAGCATCACCTCCCGGCGATTTGGAATAATCTCGCGCCAGGATTCGCGCCGAGGATCAGTTGCGGGTGCAGTCACGAGCCGGAAGGTGCGGCCACCTGAATTCGTTCGAATGCAGAAGACCCCTTCGCCTCCTTTGCCCTCCAATCCGGGATGATGGTCGGCGTAATACTCATGATCATCTTCGCGCACTGTGATTACTTCAAACTCGTCGGAAGGCTGGTCGGCGCGCAAGAACCGGACCTCGCTCGCGGTGTGGCTCGCGATGGTGAGCAGAAGAAACATGCGGCTGCGGGTGCGTTCCACTTCGATCCGGAATCGTTCGTCTAGCTCTTCGTAGACCAAGTGGTCCGGCTCCGTGGAGCCCAGGACATGCCGATAGAGGCGGTGGGAGCGCTTCGTGACTTCGTCCTCAACGGTGTAGAAAAGTGTGCGATTGTCGGCGGCCCAGGCGACGCTTGTGACGCGCTCGATTTGCTCGGGAAGCGTACCGCCCGTATGGAGATCTTTGATGTGAAGCGTATATTGGCGGAAGCCGGTCGTATCGGTCGAATAGGCGAGTAGCTGATTATCGTCACTGACCTCGAAGGAACTCAGCCCAAGAAACGAATGTCCCTCGGCAAGCTGATTGAGGTCCAGCAGCAACTCTTCGGGGGAACCGTCTGTATCGCGCCGCCGGAAGTGAAGGGCGTACTGCTTGCCTTCCTCGGTTCGGGTGAAGTAGAGATAGCCGCGGAGCAGATAGGGGACCGAGAGATCCGTTTGCAGGATGCGGCCAAGCATTTCCTCGTAAAGCTTTTCCTGAAAGGCTTCCGTGGGCTTCAATATCGCGCCCGTATAAGCATTTTCTGCTTCCAGGTAGGCGATAACTTCGGGATTCTCTTTATCGCGGAGCCACGCGTAATGGTCGACGCGGCGGTCGCCGTGTAACAGATGCTCTACCGGGTCGCGCCGTGCGACAGGGCGTACACGGGTGACGTCCGCAGAGGTCTCATGCGAAAGCGCTGGCGTGGCGATGTAGGCGTCCGGGTTCATGCGTCTCTTCATGTGGCGCGCAGAGGGGTGGCGCCCTTTGCGTTATGAATGGTGTGCGTTCGCTATACTAAAGCAAGTCGGCGATAGGAGAAAGCAGCCCGTCGCGCGAAAAGAGATCCCCCGTTGGCGCGAGAAACAGAAATTAAGGTGAAGATCACCGACGTGCGCGCGTTTCATCGCATGCTCAAGCACATCGGAGCGCGTCTCGTTATCCCTCGGACCGGCAGAGTGCATGAGGAAAACGTGATTTTCGATACGCCGCAGGGCGGACTTGCGAAACACGGGCAATTACTGCGCATTCGAACGGAAACGCCCGAGGTGCATGGGAAATCGAAAGCGGCGAGACCGAAGCAGCGCGTCGTAGCGACCTTCAAGCAGCCGATTACCCGGCCGACGGGCGCAGATGCGGAGAATGCGTCTTTTGGGCCACACAAAATCCGGGAAGAAATTGAAGTTGAGGTCGGCGACTCGGGCACTCTGACAAAAATCTTCGAAGGATTGGGGATGAGCGGCTGGTTCCGCTATGAGAAATATCGCACTACGTTTCGGCTCCCGGCTTCGAAGGCTTGGGCGAACGGCCTCTTGATAGAGCTCGATGAAACGCCAATTGGGACCTTTGTAGAATTGGAGGGGCCTGCTTCAGCGATTGACCGGGGCGCCGAGGAGCTGGGGTTTTCTAAGCACGACTATGTTTTGAAAAACTACCTGGCGTTGTACATGGAAGATTGCCGCCGGAAGGGCGAGGAACCGCGCCACATGGTCTTCCCGGACCGGAAGAGGCCTCCCAAGTAGTCTTTTGAGAAAAAAAATCATCGGGAAAGTCATTCTTTTCTTGACATTGATTCCCGCACGCCTTAACACTAACGGCGGAGTGAATTTTCTCTCGATGAGCGCGAGCAGCGAACTCGAACCTGGCCCTAGTTGGTCTGGGTGGCAGTGGAACTGGAAGTTGGTCCATGGGTTGAGTGTCCAGATGATGTCGCGCGAAGCGCCAGCCACGGCGCAAGCGGTGGGGCGGGGAGGGTTCACTGGCGGCTAAAGGTAAGTCCATTTCTGTGAGGCACTTGCCCGCGGCCGAGATTCTTCGGTGCGCGGGTTTTTTATTGCCCGGTTGGCCCCGTCAGAGGCCCACTCGGCTCACCCTGGGGCGCACCAGAAGGGAACGTGTATGGAACTTTATGCAACAGAGCTAATGGGGGCCAAGACTTACGACGTGCAAGGAAACTATGTCGGGCGCGTACGCGAGTTCTTTATTGAACCGGCGGAGGCGCCGAATCGCATCTCGCATTTCCTATTGTCTCGCGGACACTTTCCACCGCTGGTCGCAAAACACAACCAGGTCGCTTCGGTGGCGGCGGGGAAGATTCAACTGAATGTCAGCGAGCGCGCGCTCGAACTCTATCGGCCCAATGAATCCTGGCTGGCAGTACAGAAAGACTTGCTCGACCAGCAGATCATCGATACACGTGGCAGGAAGGTCGTGCGGGTGAATGATGTGGACCTGACGGAACAGCGCACCAACGGCAATGTGGAATTGCGCCTGACGCAGGTGGATGTGGGACTCCCAGGCGCAGTGCGGCGGTTGCTCCAAGGGGTGGTGCCGCCAAAGGTGGTCCGCAGACTCCAGAGTAAGTTGCCGCAAAGTGGGATTCGCTGGGAGTTCGTGAACCTGATTGAGCCGGACCCGCTGCGCCGCGTAAAACTGCGCATCACTCACGAGAAACTCGAAGATCTGCATCCGGCGGACCTGGCCGACATCATGGAAGATCTATCGGCCGTCGAACGTCAGGGGATTATCGCTTCGCTCGACGAAGAAACAGCCGCCTCCGTCCTCGCCGAGTTGGACGAACGGTTGACCACGCAAATCGTCCAAAAGCTCGACCCGGAAAAGGCTGCTGACATTCTCGAAGAGATGGCTCCCGACGCGGCAGCGGATCTCCTGGCTGACTTGCCCAAGGAAACATCGGAAGAATTGCTGGATGAAATGCCCGGTCTGGAGGCCGATGAAGTCCGCGAATTGCTGGCATTCGACCCTGCGACGGCAGGCGGCATGATGAACCCGGATTTTGTCTTCGTGGGGGAGACCTCAACGCGCGAAGAAGTCCTGGAATGGATGCGCAACCAGGAATTGAACTTGGACCAACTTGATACGATCGTTCTGCTCGATGTGAAGGCACAATACTCCGGGGCGGTGCCGGTGGCGCGCCTCCTTATGGCGGCTTCCGATCAACCAATGGCGGAACTGAAGATGGAACCCCTCCTCAGCTTGCCCGCAAGCGCGGACGACAAAGAAGTCTTCGAGCTTTTCGATAAATACAATCTGCGCATGCTGACCGTAATCGACAAGGAGAACCGGCCGGTTGGCGCCATCACCGTGGACGACGTGGTATCGCGGCTGGTGAAGAAATAAGAAGGGAAGCGACAGGAACCGATGGACTGGGGAGCCTTCGCATCGAGAGTTGAGGGGCTGAAGAGCCGCGGCACGGATCTGCAGAAGCGCATCCGCGGCCTGCGGCGTCGGCTGACCTTGCTCCTGGCCGTCATCGGACCGGGCCTGATCACGTCCAATGTGGATAACGACGCGGGGGGCATCTCCGTTTACACCCAAGCCGGCGCGCAATACGGCTACGCCCTCCTCTGGTCGCTCATCCCCATGACCATTGCGCTCTATGTCACGGAAGAGATGTGTGCGCGGATGGGCGTGGTCACGGGGAAAGGACTTTCCGACCTCATTCGCGAGGAATTCGGGTTCCGGCCGACCTTTTTCGTGATGATTACGGGCTTTTTTGTGGATCTGGCAAATGTTGTGGCGGAGTTTGCGGGCGTAGCCGCGGCCATGGAAATCTTTCACGTAAGCAAGTACATCGCCGTGCCCGTGGCAGCGATCATCGTATGGATTCTGGTGCTTCGAGGAACGTACCGTCAGGTCGAGGTCATTTTTCTCTTTGCCTGCGTCTTGTACCTTTCCTACCTGTTTTCCGCCTTTCTGGCAAAACCGGATTGGCTGCTCGCCGCGGAGCATACGGTGATACCCAATCTGCGCCTCGATTCCGGTTACCTAATCATGCTCACCGGGCTCGTCGGAACGACGATTGCTCCCTGGCAGTTTTTCTATCTGCAGGCCGGATTTGTGGAAAAGAAGGTTGGACCGCGACAGTATCCGCAAGCGCGCGCGGATGTCCTCTTCGGAAGCGTGAGTTGCATGGTGATCGTGTTCTTCATCATCGTTTGCACGGCAGCGACGCTCTGGACCTCAGGCCACCGCGACATCACTGATGCCGCGCAGGCAGCCCAGGCGCTCATTCCCCTGGCAGGAAAAGGCGCGGGCATTCTATTCGCTTTTGGACTCCTCAATGCTTCGCTCTTCGCGGCCTCCATTCTCCCGCTTTCCACCGCTCATGTGATTTGCGAGGGGCTCGGATTTGAGGCCGGTATCGATCGCAAGTTCGGCGAGGCGCGCATCTTCTACTCGCTTTATACCGTTCTGATCGTGGTAGGTGCGGGCATAGTTCTCCTGCCGCGCGCGCCGCTTTGGAAGATCTTGATCTTTTCTCAGGTGGGCAACGGGATCTGGCTGCCGGTGGTTGTGATCTTTATTTTGCTGCTGGTAAACCGGCGCGACCTGATGGGGGAATACGTCAACACCACAACTTTCAATATCGTTGCCTGGGTTACGGCAATCGCCATGATCGCCCTGACTCTGGTCCTCACCTATACGGCGCTCTTCCAGCACAGCGCGGCGCCAGGAACCTGATGGTCAACACAACACGGTGGCATTGCGCCGAGGCCGATGCGTGTGTTAACTTTGCGGCGTAAAGAGGATTTCGGGGAAGCCTTTCGGACCACTGTGCCGCACACCAAGATGCACAAAACACTGCAAGTCCCCGTTCCCGGTTCGCTCGGTCCGGTTACACCGGAAGAGGCCCGCCTGCTTGAGAAGTTAGACTTGACGCGGCTGCCGAGGCACGTGGCCGTCATCATGGATGGAAACGGGCGCTGGGCGCAGAAGCGGCATCTGCCGAGAATCGCGGGGCATCGTTCCGGAACTCAATCGGCGCGGACGACCATCGAAACATGCGCTCGTTTGAAAATCGAAGCGCTGACACTTTATGCGTTTTCGGTCGAAAACTGGCGGCGACCCAAGGCCGAAATTGACTTTCTGATGCAGCTCCTGCGCGAGTATCTTCGCAAGGAGATGCCCCTCATACAAAAAAATGAGATTCGAATGCGTTTTCTCGGCCGAATCGGCGAACTCCCCTCGGGCGTGCAAAAGGATGTGCGGGAAGCCATGGAGAAGACCGCGGGGAATCAGGGCATGGTGCTTTGTGTGGCGCTGAACTATGGCGGGCGAGCCGAGATCGTCGACGCCATGAATGCAATTCTCGAGGAGCGCAACGGCCATGGATCTGCCGGGCGCATCAGCGAGGAACAGCTGGCCCGGTACTTGTATACCGAGGGCCTGCCGGACCCTGACCTGCTGATCCGCACGAGCGGTGAAATGCGCGTCAGCAATTTCCTGCTCTGGCAGATTGCGTATGCGGAGATTTTCGTCACCGAGACGCTCTGGCCGGACTTCAACCGCGCGCGATTGCTGGAGGCCTTGCTCGAATTTCAGAAACGCGAGCGCCGTTATGGGGGCATCCGCGAAGGCGAAGCTCCTGTCGAGAAGCCGGCGCGTGCGGCGGGGCATTGATTCTGCGTCTTTGGTCGCCCCTCCACGCTCCCTTTTCACCTGCTGCGTGATTTATTCCACTCGATATGATGAGATGAAGCCTGTTCCTTCTCGGGGGATTCCTCTTCTATGACATGGAAGCGAGTGGCGACAGCCGCGGTGCTGATTCCCGTTGTGGTGGGCCTTGTGTTGTGGGGTCCGACGGCGATTGTTGCTCTGGCTGTTGCCTTAGTGACTCTACTGGCGCTGTTCGAGTATTTCGCTCTTGGGGAAGCCATCGGCCATCGGGCGTATCGCTTTTGGACGGCCACCTGCGCGCTTCTCCTCGTTTACGTGCAATGGCTCATGGGCGATGTGCCGACGTACAAGCTTTCGGGTGGCTTAATCGCCTCTCAGAGAATCCCGTGGTTGGCCAACGGACTTCCCTCGCTAGAAGCGGTGTTCTTTCTCTTCGTGCTCGGTATCGCCGCGCTTACGCTTTGGACAAGACGCCCTCTCGTGGAAGCGCTGCCTGGTGCGGGAATGAGCGCCAGCGGCCTCATCCTGGTCGCGTTCCCCTTGTCGTTTGCCGTCAGACTTCACGGAACGAGTCGCGAGGGGCCTATTTTGCTGCTCTTTGCGATGGTCATCATCTGGGTGGGAGATACGGCGGCTTATTTCGTAGGGCGAGCCGTCGGCAAACATGCTTTGGCGCCGCACCTGAGTCCGAAGAAAACGTGGGAGGGGACGGTCGCGAGTTTCCTCGGCTCAATGATCGTCGCTCTCGTTTTTGCGCGCTTCATCACGGTGCCGCTTCCGCATCTAGTTGCGATGGCTGGTGTCGGCAACGTGGCGGGGCAAGTGGGCGATCTTCTCGAATCGGCGTACAAGCGCAGCGCCGGCGTCAAGGACTCCGGCAGCCTTTTGCCCGGCCACGGAGGTGTCCTTGACCGAATCGATGCGCTCATCCTCGCCATTCCGGTTGTCTGGTATTATTGGATCTTGATCTACTCTCCCGGGTCGTAGGTCAGAGAGTTTCCAACCGACAAAAAGGAAATCGAACGACTCCGTGAAGCAACTATCCATTTTGGGTTCCACCGGTTCGATCGGGCGACAGTGCCTCTCGGTGGTGGAATCCCTGCCGGGGCGTTTTGGAGTCGTCGCGCTTGCCGCGGGCGCCAACCTGGAGGAATTAGTCGGCCAGATCGAGCGGCATCATCCGGAAGTTGTGTCTGTTGGCGATGCCGAGCGGGCTGACGGCCTGTCCCAGTTGCTACGCGAAAAGGGCATATCCCCCGGGCCCGAGATTCATCATGGCCGCGAAGGGATGTTAGCCGTCGCCGCGCACGCGAAGGCGGACATGGTGGTTTCGGCAGCGGTTGGAGTCGTGGGTCTCGAAGCGACCTACGAAGCTGTAAAGCTCGGGAAAACCGTCGCGCTGTCGAATAAGGAAGTCCTGGTGGCGGCCGGTGAACTGGTCATGGCTGCGGCGCAAAAGGCCGGGCGTGAATTGTTGCCCGTGGACAGCGAACACAATGCAGTCCATCAGTGCCTGCGCGGCGGAGTACACGGAGAAGTTCGCCGCGTGGTTCTAACCGCCTCCGGCGGTCCTTTTCGAAAAACGCCCCTCGCTCGGCTGGCGAACGTCACTCCTGAGCAGGCCCTGGCGCATCCCAACTGGCGCATGGGAAACCGCATCACCATCGATTCCGCAACGATGATGAACAAGGGTTTCGAGGTAATCGAGGCGCGCTGGCTTTTTGGCATGCACCCGGACCAGATCGATGTTGTCATCCACTCACAGTCCACGATTCATTCCATGGTGGAGTTCGTGGATGGTTCTGTTTTGGCGCAACTTGGGCCCACGGACATGCGCATGCCCATCCAATATGCGTTAACCTATCCTGAGCGGGTGGCATCCAACCAAGTAGCCCTCGACTGGACCAGGTTAAAGCGGCTGGATTTCGAGAAAGCTTCGACGCGGCGGTTTCGCTGCCTGCGCCTCGCGCGGGAAGCCATGAAGAAGGGCGGCGCGCTGCCGTGCGCGCTGAACGCGGCGGACGAGATAGCGGTCGCGGCGTTTCTGGAGCGGCGGCTACCGTTCCCCGGAATTCCGGAAGTGATCGAGCGAGTGCTGGCACGCACACCGCGCGTGCGGTTTGAGAAGATGGACGATGTGCTTGCGGCGGATGCCGAAGCGCGTCGAATGGCAAGGGAAGAAGTGGCAAGACTGGCAGTGGTCACGGCGGCTGCTTCTTAAGGATTCGAAGAAAGGGATCGGCTGAGTTATGGCATTGGATGTCCTTATCGGAACAATCCTCGTCCTTGGAGTGATGATTCTCCTCCATGAATGGGGACACTTCATCGTGGCACGCCTGTTTGGCGTGCGCGTCGATGTATTTTCTGTCGGTTTCGGGCCTCGGCTCTTTGGCTGGAAGCGCGGTGCGACGGACTATCGCGTAAGCGCCTTGCCGCTGGGCGGCTACGTGCGGATGGCAGGCCAGGATTTGTCTGAAGTTGATTCGGGCAACGTTGCGCCGACGGGTTCCCCGGACGAGTTGATGAGCAAGCCAAGGTGGCAACGCGCGCTTATCTCTTTCGCGGGGCCGGCCGTAAATCTCCTGATGCCCATCGTACTTTTGACCGGGTTCTTTGTTATAAGAGGCTTTCCTTATCCTGCGTACCTCGACAATCCCGTGGTCATTTCTGGTCTCCCGAAGAATAGCCCGGTGGCCGGGGCCGGCGTGAGTGACGGAGACCATCTGGTTGCGATTAACGATGCCGCGACGCCAAACTGGTCCAAAGTAAGTACGATCCTTCAGCAAATTCCGCCCGATGGCTCGCTGCGCCTCAGCGTTGATCATCAGGGCGCGAAAAAAATCATTGAGGTGAAAGCCGCGGACCTCCGCAGCGTGGATCAGCCTCTCGGGTATCCCCCCGCGCCGCCCCTTGTCGGACAAGTGCTCCGAGGAATGCCGGCAAGTCGCGGCGGTCTGAAGCGCGGCGACTTGATTCTCTCCGTGAACGGGATGCCGGTACATAGCTGGCCTGAATACGTCGAGTTCATCAAGCGGTCAGGCGGCCGGATGCTGAGCATTGTCGTCCAGCGAAACGGAAGCACCGTTAACATTGCGATTCAGCCCGTGCAAGAGAAAGACGAGCAAGGCCAGATCGCCTGGCGGATCGGAGTTGGTCCCGGAACGCAATGGGCCTTTAAAAAGATGACGCTTACTGTGTCAGTGAGCGAGGCTTCGGAGGAAACGGCAGACGCTACGCGCAAGTTGTTTGGGATCATCGGCAGACTTTTCTCGGGAAAACTCTCCGTCCGGCAATTGCAAAGTTTCGTCGGCATCGCCGTGTTGGCTGGCCAGGCCGTGCAGGAGGGGCCGGTTGACGTCATCAACCTGATGGCAATGATCAGCCTTAACTTGGGTATTTTGAATCTCTTGCCCATTCCTATTCTCGACGGTGGGAACATCCTCCTGCTCGCGCTGGAGGGCATACGCCGCCGCGATTTCAGCCTGGCCTTCAAGGAGCGCTTCGTTCAGGTCGGACTGGTGTTCCTGTTGGTGCTCTTTGCCTACGTTATGTACAATGACGTGGTGCGGCTGCTTCCCACTCATTCCTAGACGGACGCCGCGCAAGCGGAGTGCTGCGAATGGCTGCAACGCCGGCCCACCGGGTCTCCACCGGTGAGCGCCTCAACACCGCCGAGACAACCGGAAGGCTCCGGCAAGCCGTGGCTGCCCGCGGTATCCGCATGACCCGCCAGCGGCGCGTCATCCTGCAGGTCATGGACGATGCTGAACAACACTTGGATGTCGACCAAATCCTCGACCGGGCCCAGAAGATCGATTCCGGCGTTCACCTCGTCACCGTTTACCGCACGATTGATCTCCTCAAGAAGCAGGGCCTCATTGACGAGCTGGACTTGCTCCACCTTCGCGGCGACCGCCACTATTACGAAACCCATGGGCCGCGCGATCACATCCATGTCGCCTGTCTGCGCTGCGGCAAAGTGCGCGAATTTGAAAGCCGCTTGTACGAGCAACTGAAGGATCAGATTGCCCGCGACTTCCACATGAAAGTCACGGTGTCCCGCACCGAAGTCGGCGGGTATTGCGCGGAGTGCCTGCAAAAAATGAAAGCCTAGCCGCACCTCTTACCTCTCTATCTCCTCGCCTTCCAGGCGCTTACGCTAATCTGCATTTTTACTAACTCTTTCCTTGACAACTGCATGACTAGTCTAGTAGAATATTGCCTGTAGAAAAGTGCGCCCCGACTTTGGTCGGGGCTTTTATTTTGTAGCGCCGGCTTCCAGCCGGCGTTTTTTATTTCTCCGTGTCCTCTGTGCTCTGGCCTCTGTGCCCTCTATGTTAAGTCTTTGCCTTTTCTTTCCCGTTAGTTGTTAACGGCTTGCCTTCCCCTTTCAAGTTGCGACACAGGCTCGCAAGGGGCTTTGAGGCAAACGTTGTCCAAGGCCCGGCTGTCCGCCGTCAGAACTTGCACTTTTCAACTCTTCGACTCTTAAACTTCTCTTTTTCAGGATCCAAACCAATGCCAAACAAAATACTCAACGCAAAACTCCTCTGGATGCAGTTTGAAGACGTTCTCGCCCCGCGTCTCGGCCTGACCGTCTGGGACCGCGCCGTCTACTCCTACTTGCTGCGCCATTCCCTCGTCGTAGGCAAGCTCCGCCTGCACTTTGCGGTTTTGTCCGTAGCCCGCGATCTGGGTCTATCCAACGGACCGGTGCGCCAGGCGGTGCGCCGCCTCGATGAGATGGGGGCTTTGCGCTTGCTCGAACGCAGCAAAACCGGCCACCTCGTCGAAATGCGCCTGCCCGAGCAGATCCGCGCGCTTCGCCCGGACAAAAATGGTGCCTCCCAAGCCGCGGAAGGGCCTCCTCCCTCTGCCCTCGAAGCCACGGATTTCCTGAAAACCTGGGCGCTCCGCAAAACCATTCACGATCGCGAACGCAGCGCCTGCTTTTACTGCCTCCGCCGCACTCCCGCTCATGTGCAGTGCCTCGACCACGTTGTGCCACGCGCGCGCTTCGGACGCAATTCCTACCGCAACCTGGTTTCCTGCTGCATCGAATGCAACACGCGCAAGGGCGACCGTGCGATCCCGGATTTTCTGCGCACTCTCTACCGCCAGGGCCGCCTGACGCCCGCCGAACTCGACGGACGCCTCCGCGCCTTGAAAGATCTCGCCGCCGGCAAGCTCCGCCCTCTGCTCCCAGCCGGTAGGAATCATCGCACCAGTTGAAATATCCTATGATATATGACATCCTATGGGATGTCACAATGCGCCGGGTCGTCCTTGACACTTCGGTCGTTGTCGCGGGACTACGCTCTAGTCTGGGCGCTGCAAACGCGGTTCTCCGCCTAGTCGCCCAGCGCCGCCTCATACTTCTGGCAACTCCGCCCCTGTTTCTGGAGTATGAGGATGTCCTGAAAAGGCCGGAGCACCGGCTGGTTCACGGGCTTGCTCCAGAGCGAATCGATGATTTGCTTGCGGAACTCGCTGCCTTGGTTGAACCGGTCGAGTTGCACTTCCGATGGAGGCCGCAGGTGGGCGATCCCGGCGACGAGATGGTGCTCGAAGCTGCCATCAACGGTGACGCCGATGCGCTGGTGACGTACAACGTTTCGGATTTTGCCGTTGCGGCTGAACGCTTTGGCGTCTCGGTCTTGCGGCCAATCGATGTTTTGAAGAGGATGAAACCATGAGTAGAGCTACTTATCCATTGAAGCTTCCGAACTCCGTCAAGAAGGCCGCCCAGCGCCTCGCCAAAGAGGACGGTGTCTCCCTGAACCAGTGGATCGCTGCCGCCGTCGCCGAAAAGGTGGGTGTAATTGAAACCGCCGCGGACTTTTTCAAGAAGCGTGCGGGAAAAGCCAAGGGCGACGGCCTAATGAAATTCCTTCGCAACGCCCCTCGCGTCGCCCCGGAACCTGAAGACCAACTCCGCTAACCGCGCACGTCGCGCGGTTGCTTGTCTCGCTCCACGATTGTTATTCCGAGCCTGCCTGCCGCAAGCAGGGCAGGAATCTGCTTCTTCTTTGATTCGGCCCTAGGTGTTGTCTTTGCTCGCCACTCGCCACTTCTTTTCGCGTTAGGCCACTGCCGCCCGGATGTCTTCCGTGGTAAATTGTTTCAACCAAAGAGATAGCGGAAACCAAGAGCGGCTTCCCGGCGTTCACGGATCGCCGGATGGCTTGCAGCGCCGTTTGCGAGATTCGTTTCCGATCAAACACGGACCAAAGCGCGGTATGGGTATCCAGAACCGCGGACATCAGCTTATATCTCGCGGAAAATTGCCCCACATCTCCCGCCGCGCTTCCGCGATGCCCTCTGCTGTAATCTGGACGTTGTATTCTTCCAGCAATCCCTCGAAGCCTTTCAATGGTTTCGCAGGCGCGCCATTTTCCCGCAGCGATTCCACGAATTCCAGCACCGCCCGTTGCTTGTCGGGCGGCAACTCTCGCAGTTTTTCCAGCACCAGCTCAGGAATTCTCATAGCCGACTCCGTTTCTATCCTACTCTGTTTTCCGCGCTCGGGAAACGCCAACCTCGCGAATGTAGTGGCGGATCTTCAGACCCGTGCTGTCTGCCTCTGCTCGCCGTGGAGGCGGCGCTTGCCCCGCCCCGCGCGGCCGCCTCGCCTTCGCTTAAGAGTCAAAGACCGCACCCTTTGGCATACCAAATGCCAAAGGGTGCGCCACCCGCGTCCGTTATGTCACCTTTTTCGCGCTGCTCATGCAACGATCGAATAACAGTCGGTTTACTTCAAGCTGAGCGTAGACCGTTTTCTCGTCAACCTCGGCAGGTGGTTGGTTTGCGATTGCCGCAACAAAGCTTCGCACCGACGTCACAAAGGCTTGAAGAACGTCGGGCGTGATAACCCGGCCGTTTGACGGGAATACGGCTTCATGTGCGAGCTTGGTTGCGGGATGGATCATAAATGGGTGCCCGGTCTTGCCCGGGTATTCCTGCTTAAACCATTCGCAGCTGTGAATAAGCTGTTCCGTCTCGGATTTGTGTATTTCTTTGCGTTGGAGTTCGACCATGGACTTGGCCTCGAGAATGAAAAATGTTCCCCCGTCCCCTAGCCAGAGGCAGTCAGGTCCCTTCCCTACGATTTTTTCCGGTCGTGAGCTTGATACACCGATAATCGCAGCCACGTCATCGAGCGCCGCCTCAAACAATTCTGCCTCGATTCCAAACGCTAATCTGTCACAGATGTTGTTGGCGTGAATAACGAATGAGTTCGAATTATCGAACTGCCGCAGAAAACGCAGCGCCGAACGAGTTTGTGTCTCAGTACGGTCAGCCATCCGATGGTATTGCACACCATCCGGCGGTATTAGCAGGTAGTTATTGAGCTCATATGCTCTTTTCTGTGTGCTGAGCGCCCTAGATTTGTCTCGAGAATACAAGTACGCGGACGAGAGCTGCATGAACCATCCCTTTTCACGATCACTCAATCCGGCGCGCTCAATTAGCTTTTTAGTCTCGGCTTCGCACCCGGCATAGTCCTTGATCAAAAATAATCTCGCAGCTTTGTGTTCCGACGCGGCGGCATTCAGGGTCTCTGCGTCCGGTTCTTTCTTTGACCTCTGTTCGCGGTAGCTCTCGATGAACGCGCGATAAGCAGCTTTCCATTCTTCATCGCGCCTGAGGCAGCGATTTATTTCATCTACTAGGTGTGATGAGTAGCTCTCTTTCTCTGAAGATTCGCGAATTTCCTTGCAGATAGCCGTACCAAGCTCCAACTGAGCGTCGGTTCCGGCAGAGAGGTGAATCCTATTGTGCTTATTGCGAACGAACGAGGCAAGATCGTTGCCAGTGATCAATACAACGCAGTAGTCGCTCTTCCCCCTCGTTGCGCGACCTAGCCCCTGCTCAATTCTCTGCGCAATCTTGGAATTTAGTGTTGGCGTACCTTCGAGTACAGTTTGCAAATACCAGTCGCTAAGCGTGGCAGTACGTGGTAGACCATCTAGAACGAGCAAACGGCAGGAGGCATCTGGCAGATCGATGCCGTCGTACTTCGAAATCAGTGCGAGGAATGCCCCATTTGAGGTGCCTAGCGGGGCGATGGCCGCCTCAATATTCTCGGCCGCTACTGCAGTGGCACCCAAAGCCTGCCATCGCTCGGCATCTTTGCCCGTTGGAACAAGAACGACGCGGTTAATTTTTGTACTCCCGACTGCGACTCGCGAGGCAAACTTCGCCCCCATCTCCTGATCCAGATTGGCAGGAGTCAGAATTAGCCTCTCGCCGAGGTCGTCGAACTCGTCCGGCTTAATCTGTGACAAAACGTTCTCAACTGAAACGCCAAGCTCTCGTGCCATTTGTGAATCGTCCAGCAAGGTTGCCGACAGAAACATTTTTCTTTTTGCGGCGGCGAAAGAGGGCAATGAGTGCGGCTGCGCCACTCTAGCGGTAATCTGCAGTCGAGACCCGGATACGATGCAGTCGCAGATCGGCAGGATGTCTTTCAATAGTGGCCATGTAAATAGGAGTTCGTCGTCCTCGCGGTGTTCCGCGAGGATCGTCACTAGCGCGTCGTGAGCTTCGAGCCAATTCCAATAAGGAACCAGCAGAAACTTTGAATAGTCGCCCGCGCAAATCTCGGCGAAAGTGCCGGGTCGCTGTTGCTTTAGGCTTGCGCCGAAGAGCGCAAGGATCTTGGAATAGGCAGGATGTTTATTTCCAAGAATGATGGTGAACTGCGACCGAATCTGTTCAACGCAGGCGTGAGCATCGTCGAATAAGATGGTTCCCACCTGCGCCACCGGTCGCGGTCCACCCGGGAAACCGAAGACGGACCTGCCGTTAAAGAATTTCTTTACGTTAGTAACAAGGATGGCATCGCCATTGGAGAATTCTGTCGGTATGTCGCGTATGCTCTCCGGGAATGTTACGCAGTTTACGCCAAACTGCTTCGCCTGGCCCAACACCTGGTTAGCCAGGTAATTATCTGGGCAGAGATACAGGCAAGGGCCGAGGCCTTCATGAAGGGACGACTGGAGCAGCATGAGCCCAACTAGAGTTTTGCCGGTGCCCGTATTCATTTTGATGATCGTGTCTGATTGGGCTCGCCGCGGGAACCATTGTTTAAGCACTTGCTCTTGAATCGGCCGCAGGTACTCCTTCCCAACTGTACGATCAAGCACGTTCCAGATTTCCAGCGGATCAATAGGCCGTTGGGGTTTCTTTTGCGGTGTTAACTTTTGTAAGTCGATTGGCATCGAGGTTCCGGGACGCCCGAACAGTATATTAGAGCCAGGCGCTGCCTGGAACACCCCCTCTGAAGAGCAGTGGCCCTTCGAGTTCGCTCCGCTCGAAGCCTGCCTGCGGCAGGCAGTCCTCACCGCCATTTGCGACAACGTTTTGCGCCGGTTACCGCGGACAAGCGCAACTGGGTTCCCTTCGGCTGCACTCAGGGCAGGCGGGATGACACACACCAGGAAAAGCAAAGGGACGACGGAAGAAGACTACAGGTTCGCGCCGAAAGCCAGCAGACGGCCATCGCAATCCTTCACCACGAACTCCCGCTTGTGCCATGGCATGTTGCCAAGTCCCCGAGTGAATTCCACGCCTTGGGCGGCGTACTCGGCATAAAGTGCGTCGGCATCTTCAACGAACAGGTAGGCGTCTAGCAATTCGTCCGCGTATTTGTCCGGGTTGGCTGTGGGCGGCTGGGCGCAGCGGAAATGAATCACCTGCTGGTCGCGCGCCACAATTGCGTAGACCGGCGGATCCTGCCACGTCCCCAGACATTCGAAGCCGAGCTTGCCTGTGTAATAGGCGAGCGTTGCGGGAATGTCGATTCACGCGCGCCCGAAAGTACGGGCGACGGTGAAGAACACAGGCGCAATCTGACGGACCATGGGCCAAGTCTACCCCAGATGTGGCGGGTGGAGCACCCTTACGGGGTCTGCGAGGGTGGGTGTGACGAACGGCTGGTATTTGTAGAGGCCGGGCTTTAGCCCGGCGTTTTTGAAGGTAAGCGCAAGAGCTGGGCTAAAGCCCAGCCTCTACAGACTTGTGTTTGGCTTCTACCCCAGGTGGCGGGTGGAGCACCCTTACGGGATCTGCGAGTGTGGGTGTGACGAACGGCTGGTATTTGTAGAGGCCGGGCTTTAGCCCGGCATTTTTGAAGGTAAGCGCAAGAGCTGGGCTAAAGCCCAGCCTCTACAGACTTGTGTTTGGCTTCCAGGGCGGCTTCCAGTTTGTCCGGGGAGACCTGTGCTTCATCCACTCGATGGTTTGCGAGCCGGACAAAGGGTAGAGGTGAGGGTCGCTGCAAAGCTCTTTGCGTACCGGATTCCACCAAATGTAGCAGGCAACATCCTCGATGACCTCCTTCGGCCGCAGAATGTGATCGTAATAGCGCATTTGCCAGAGCCGCCCGCCATGAGTCTTCTTGAATTCATACGCCGTGCGTTGTTTGAAGGTGCCGACGAACTGAACCAGGTCGGAGGTGTCCGAGAGTCCCTCGCAAAGGAAATGAATGTGGTCAGGCATGATGCAATAGGCGTGAAGAGAGAAATTCCGTTGAGCGGCAGTTTCCAAGAGATGACGGAGCAGCCATTCCCCTGTGGATTGATCCTCGAAAAAGGGCGCGCGCCTCTCGGTCCCAACGGTCACGAAATAAACCCGGCGACCGCCGTAGTGTTCCGCCGGACGGCGAAGACGTATTTGAAAAAAAGGCATGGCGACAAGGCTAACACCCAATGGACGGTGCAGAAAAAGAGCTGGGCTAAAGCCCGGCCTCTACAAAGGCACGCAAGACGGGCATGCCTAGGCAGGTAAACGGACGGAGCGGGCGCGGCGGAGGCGGGAAAAGAAAGAGTTGGCGCGCGCGATATCGAGGGCGATTTGCGCGCGCAATTCTTCCGGGCCGCTGAATTTCTTTTCTTCACGAAGGCGCTCCCAGAACCTCACTTCGATGCGTTTGGGTGTGGAAGTAAATGTAGCGCCGGGCTTTAGCCCGGCATCTTCGCTCGCCGCTTGCTCTGCAGTCAGGACATGCGTCTCCACGCTGAGCGCCGAACCATTGAACGTTGGGCGCATGCCGACATTGGTGACCGAGCGGCGGCTGAACTTCTCGTTGTCCAAGCAAGCGCGCGTGATGTAAACACCGCGCGCCGGGAGGAGTTCCTGCTCGGCAACAAGATTCAGTGTGGGGAAGGTGAATCGCCGGCCCGTCCCCGTGCCGCTGACTACTTCGCCGGTGAGAGAGAAGGGACGGCCCAAGAGACGGCCCGCGTGAGACACGTCACCTTGAGCGATTTCCCGGCGAATGATCGTGCTTGAGACAACTTCTCTCCGATAGACTACTGGTGGAAGAACCACAACTTCGAATCCATGCTTCGCCCCAAGTTCTGTTAATAACTTTATGTCTCCTGCTTGGTTATGTCCGAAGCGGAAATTTTCGCCAACCAAAATGGCCTTTATGTGCAAGTCGCGAACAAGAATTTGCGCGACAAATTGCTCGGGAGAGAGGCGCGCCAGATCCATGGTGAACGGCAGGACCACCACCGCTTCCAGGCCCAGGGCGCTAAACCACTCCATGCGCTGCGCAATAGTAGAGAGTCGCAGCGGTGCAGACTCCGGCCGTAGAACTTTTCGCGGCGACGGATCAAACGTCAGGGCCGTGGGCACCGCCTGGAGTGCATGCGCGCGCTCGACGGCGGCCCGAAGAATCGCCTGGTGGCCCAGATGGATGCCGTCGAAGTTGCCGATCGCCAGCACGCTGCGGTGGCCAAAATTGGCATAGCGCGACGCCCACGCCGCCGAAGAGGAAAAGGTGGACAATCTCGTTGATCCGCCGCCTCCCGTTACGATTCGCAACCTCTGCAATTCCTCTTGTCCAATTGAGATTCCACTGGCCTCGTCTATTTGCACGTCGAATTGCAGGCCATCGTGGGCTAGTTGCACGTGTGGATAACCCATTTTCCGGAGGCGCTCATTCGTCTCGGCATGCGGCAGGTCGTGCGCGATGTGTGTGAACCAAGCGCGGCGCGGCTTGAGTTGCTCAACCAGTGCCAGCGCCTGGCCGACCGTCTGGTGCATGGGATGCGGAATATCCCGAAGAGCATCGAGGATCAGTTCGTCGAGTCCTTCCAGAAGCGGCCTCGACGAGTCCGGAAGAAGGCTGAAGTCCGTAAGATACGCGGCCCGGCCAAACCGGAAACCCAAAACTTCCATCTCTCCGTGAAAGAGCGGCACCGGAACAAACGGAATACCGAGTAGTTCGAATGGTCCGTGAATTACGTTCAGGGTCACGCTCGGAACGGTGCTGAGCGTTGGTTTGTCATCGAAAACATAAGCAAAGACGCGCCGGATGATTCGAAACGTTTCTTCGTTGCTGTAGACGGGCAGCGCCGCCCGTTGCCGGATATTGAAGGGGCGAATGTCATCGAACCCGAGGATGTGGTCGGCGTGGCCGTGCGTCAACAGAATGGCATCGAGCCGGCCGAGCCCAACGCGTAGCGCCTGCTGGCGGAAGTCCGGCGTCGTGTCTATGACCACGTTCTGCCCGTTGCGGGAGAGCAACATCGAAGGTCGCAACCGCTTGTCGCGCGGATCGTTCGAACGGCACACGCGGCACGGGCAGCCGAGCGTGGGAACGCCCATGGATGTTCCCGAACCGAGAACCGTGACTGTGAGCGGTGCGGAAGGCATGGTGAAAGCGCCGGAATCAACCGTCACACGATACCGGGTCACAGCGCCTTGGCATCTTAGGGGCGCGTCTTGGCTTTAGCTTTCGTCGCCTCTGCCGCAACCGCCTGATTAATCTCCAAGTAGGTCATCTTCAGCTTGCCGAGGAGGTCCAAGAGGAGGTTGTCTTCTTCCGGCGCAAGATTGCCTTTGGTTTTTTCGTGCAAAGCGTCGAGCATGTCAATCAACTCGCGTGCGGCCTCGGGATCGATCACCGGTTGGCCAGTGCGTGGGTCGGCATAAGCCCCAAGAACCATCGCGGCGTTGCTCCCGAGCATTCGGACCAGGTTTTCGAATGCGGGAATACTTTTTGGCGTCTCCGCCGTGGGCGGAGCGGCCGTTGTCTTTGCTGCCTCGGCCGGTGCGGCTGGGCTCTTTGCGGCCTCCCGCTTCGCTTCCCGCTCTACTTCCTCGGCAATTTCCTTGCGCAATTCGCCCTCAGAGGTAAAAGGACGCCGGTCGATAACGCGAAACGAATCTTCCTGCTTATGGTCGGACAAGGTACTTTCCTCAGCGATGCAACTCCGTTTCAGTCTATCACGGGTTGCCAATTTGAGTCGTCGCGGGGTATGGACACAGGGGCGCCGGGCGCTTGTCAAAGGTGTGGGGGCACCGTAAAGTGGAATGTCTGATTTCCATTGAAAATGATTGAAGGCGTGATGCCCGGTCGAAGAAAACAGACGAAGAAGGCGAAAAAACCAACGCGTAGCCCCGCCAAGTCGCCAAAAAAGAAGGAATTAGCGCCAGGCCAGTGGTTTGAAAAGCTTGTTGCCGTCCAGGCCTGTTTGCGCGCGCCGAACGGCTGCCCCTGGGACCGCGAGCAAACGCATCAATCGTTGCGAACCTATCTGCTCGAAGAAGCTTACGAAGTTCTGGAAGCCCTCGAAAGCGGGAACGACGCCAAGTTTGCGGAAGAGATGGGCGACCTGCTTTTGCAGATTGTCTTTCATTCACAGATCGCGCGGGAAGAGGGGCGCTTCACGGTGTCGGACGTGATTCGCCAAATCCACGACAAAATGGTCCGCCGGCATCCCCACGTTTTCGGAGAAACCCGTGCGAAAGATTCCGCCGAAGTCTTGAGGAACTGGGAACACATCAAGGCCGAAGAGCGCCTTTCGAATCGCAAAGAAGGTGATTCGAACGCCGGCAAAGACTTAAGGAAAGAAGCCTCCTTGCTCGATGGCGTCTCCCGCGCCCTGCCGGCAACTCTGGAAGGTTTTCAGTTGACGCGTAAGGCTGCTCGAATCGGTTTTGACTGGGACGATACAGGCGGCATTTTCGAAAAAATGCAAGAAGAGACCGAGGAGCTAAGAAATGCGCTGAAGTCGCAAGACCCACGGAAAATGGAAGAAGAACTGGGAGATTTGTTCTTTGCCGCCGTGAACCTCTCGCGATTCTTGATGGTCGATCCGGAAATCGCCCTCAAGAAAGCCAACGCAAAATTCTCGCGCAGATTCCGCGCGATGGAGAAGCTGGCCCTCGAAACCGGCCGCGAATTCAAGGATCTACCGCGCGAGGAAATGGAAGCGCTCTGGAACATCGCCAAAAAGAGGGAAGGGAAGCAGCATGCACCGGAATTGAGCGGAGCGCGAACGAAGCCATGAGCGAGGGCATCCTTGTTCGGAAATGCCGAGGTTTGGATGAATTTCATCGCTGCGTGGACCTCCAGCGCGAAATTTGGGGCGAAGCGGATCTGGAAGTTGAGCCGGCCACGATGTTCGTCGTCGCCGCGCATACTGGAGGCCAAGTTCTGGGTGCTTTCGATGGCGACCGCCTGGTGGGCTATACGCTGGCGGTCGTTGGCTTGTGCGACGGCGTTGCTTACCTCCATTCCCACATGACCGGGGTGCACCGCGACTACCGCAACCGCGGCGTTGGCCGCCAATTGAAACTCTTCCAGCGCGACGAGGCGCTTGGCCGCGGAATCCGCCTCATTCAATGGACATTTGATCCCCTTGAGCTTCGCAACGCGCACTTCAATTTGAACCGTCTCGGCGCCATCTGCCGCAACTACCAGCCCAACTTGTACGGCGTAACGACCAGCCCTCTTCATCGGGACATGGCGACCGATCGCTTGCTCGTCGAGTGGCGCCTTGATTCCGCGCGCGTGGTGGCGGCCATCGAAGGCCTGGTCAAGAATCCCGGCGAAGCTCCCGCGATCATCGAATTACCGGGAGAGTTGGCGCGCTGGCTCCAAGAAAATTCTCCGGAGATTGGGAAGCTCCAGGCCCGCCTCCGGGAGGAGTTCATGATGTGGTTTGCGAAGGGATATGCCGCAGTGGCTTTGCGCACGACATGGGGAGCTCGGGCCTATCTTCTCACTCCCTGGAGCGACTTTTAGGAAGGGCATCTCTGCCGGAAAAACATCATGCGCATACGAGAAATGACGCTGCGGGAAGTGCAGATGAAGCTGGTAACGCCGTTCGAAATCAGCGTGGGCCGCACAGAGCTACGCCGCATCTTGCTGGTCGAAACAAGCGTAGACGGCGTTACCGGCTGGGGGGAATGCGTCGCCAGCGAGTCGCCCTCTTACAGCCCGGAAACAGTAGACACCGCGTGGCACATCCTCCGCGATTTCCTTTGGCCATTGGTGAAGGAAAAAGAATTCGCTGCGGCAGCGGACGTTTGGGACCTGCTCGCGCCCGTTCGCGGGCACAGCATGGCCAAAGGTTCGCTGGAAGCCGCCATTTGGGATGCCCAGGCCAGACGAGAGGGGTTGGCACTTTCAAAGCTCATCGGCGGCACCCGCCAAGAAATTGCCTGCGGCGTGTCCATCGGAATTAAAGATTCGCTTGAAGAGCTGGTTTGCGCCGTGAAGAAGGAACTCGCGGCAGGCTATCAGCGCATCAAGATAAAAATTAAGCCGGGGAAAGACCTGGATCCGGTGCGACGCCTCCGGCAGGATTTCCCGCGCATCAAGCTGATGGTTGACGCCAACTCTGCCTACACTTTGAATGACTGGCCGCTGCTGAAACAACTCGAAGGCTTCTACCTGATGATGATCGAACAGCCGCTCGGCTGGGACGACCTCTACAGCCACATCGAACTTCAAAAGAAACTCGACACCCCAATTTGTTTGGATGAGTGCATTCATACGGAAGAGCAGGCGCGTGCCGCCATCGAACTGGGCGCCTGCAAGATCATCAACATCAAGCTTGGTCGCGTCGGCGGTTACACCGTGGCGCGGCGCATCCACGATCTCTGCCAGCGTCACGGCGTCCCCGTCTGGTGCGGCGGCATGCTCGAATCCGGCATCGGTCGCGCGCACAATATCGCACTCTCGACCCTTCCCAATTTCACCCTCCCGGGTGATGTTGCTGCCAGCAAACGCTACTGGGAGGAAGACATCATCGATCCGGAAGTTACGATCTCGCCGCAAGGTACGATTTGCGTACCCTCGGGTCCCGGCCTCGGTTTCGAACCGCGCCGCGAACGCATCGAAAAACTTACGGTTCGAAAAGAACGTCTGGTCTGACTTCGTGAGGATCGAAGCCGCCAGTCAACGAGCGCCAAGTCCCCGTGTGATTACCGCTTCGATCGCGCTCGTCATATTGGTTTGGGCGCTCAATTTTATTGCCGTAAAAATCGGGCTGCTGTATCTGCCACCATTCGGGCTGGCGTCATTTCGTGTAGTCCTTGCCGGGGCCGTCATGGTTCCCACCTATCTCTTTTGCTCGCGCTTGCCGGCGTTTTCGGAAGCGGCGAATGCTCGGTCCCGCGGTTTCTCTGCCCGCGATCTATGGACATTTCTTTATTTGGGCTTTTTTGGCGTCACGATAAACCAGCTCTGCTTCACGATTGGCCTCGGCTTCACCAAAGTCGGCCATTCCGCCGTGATTGTAGGTATGGGCCCAATCTACATCCTGGTGCTGGCTGTGCTCTTCCGCCTCGAGCGCGCCACCTGGCGAAAAGCGACGGGAATGATCATCGCCTTCATTGGAATTGTCGTTTTGGCGTCAGAGCATGGAATTTCCGCGCATTCCGCTTCGCTGGAAGGCGATGCAATTACCTTGACGGGCTCCATCGGCTTCGCGATCTACGTCATATTGGCTAAGCGTGTGGCCGTGAAATACGACACTTTAACTATGACCGCCTTCAATCATTTTGCCGGAGCGCTCATTGTCCTGCCAATGGCAATCTACCAAGCCGCCCGTCTATACGGCGCCGGCAATTGGCCGCTTCCCTGGCAAGCATGGGTCGCCTTGGGCTACATGGCGGTGTTCAGTTCGGCGCTCGCCTACGTTTTCTACTTCTGGCTGCTTCGCTATCTCCAAGCATCTCAATTGAGCGCCTTCACATATCTTCTTCCCGTCATCGCGACGATCTTCGGGATTCTCTGGCTCGGAGAAAAAGGTTCCGGGGCTCAGGTGCTCGGTGGGGTCCTGGCGCTCGGCGGCGTCTATTGGATTGAATCGGGCCGGGAATCTGTCGTGAAAGATAATATCGCTCCGGGTGAATCTGTCGCGAGCCATCGTTGACGGCGCTTATCTGCCGCACCTACTATCGTGCCAGGATAGCACTGCTCTCCCTTCAACCCGTTTGCGTCGCCAATGAAAATGACCATTCATCATTTCCTTCATGCACGCAAGCAGGCCCATCTAGCAGCGGCGTCAAAGCGGTAGCTGATTCTCGCTCAGAGAGGTCTCCGTCATGCGGGCCAAGATCATCATCGCCGGACTCCTGCTCGTCATGGGGGGCGCGGCGGTCTATTGGTATTCCCACGAAAGCGCGAAACTTTCCGAAACGGACGCCATTCTCATCGGCGGCTTTTCGAACGCTACCGGCGATTCCGTTTTTGATGGCTCCCTCCGGGAAGCGCTGGCGATCAGCCTCACCCAGTCACCCATGCTGAACGTCGTCCCCGCTGAGAAAGTCGGTGAAGCGTTCCGGTCGCTTGGCCGTCCAGCCGACACACCGATCACCCGGGACCTTGCTTCCAAGCTCTGCCAGCAAGTCGGCGCGACCGTCTACCTCACCGAAACGATCGCCAGAGATGACAATGGCTATGCCCTTCGGCTGAACGCCTTCCGTTGCGTCACGGACGACGCGCTCGCCAGCGCAAACGGTGATGCCGCGAGCCGCGGCGGAGTTCTGCATACTCTCGGATTGCTCGCCGCGGATCTGCGCCGCAAGCTCGGCGAAGATCCCGCCTCCGTGCAAAGATTCGATTTGCCTCTCGAGCGGGCGACCACCGCGTCCTTGGACGCCCTCAAAGCGTTCACCGAAGGACGCCGTCTGACACGCGAGCAGGGCGCCATTGATGCCGTGCCTGCTCTTAAAAAGGCGGTCGATTTGGACCCCAGGTTTGCCCTCGCTTACTCCAATCTCGCGGTCGCTTACTACAACCTCAATCAGAACGCTTTGGCCGCCGATCGCATCCGCCAGGCTTTCGAACTGGCCGACCGCCAGACGCTGCGCGATCGCTTGCATATCACCACGCTTTACTACGACCTCGGCACAGGCGATGTAAACAAGGCCATTGACAGCTACAAAGAGTGGGTGCGGCTCTACCCCCGCGATGACATTGCCAAAGGCAATTTATCTTCAGAATATTTCGTGATCGGGGATTACGAGCAAGCCGCGCTCCTGGGTCAACAAGCGCTCCGCCTTGATCCCGGAAGCGCCGCTTGGTACGAAAATCTCTCAACGGCCTATATTGCTTTGCTCCGCCTCGACGATGCTCAGGCTGTTTTGAACCAGGCGTTTGCTCATAAACTGGATGATGCCTCCATGCACGCAGGCCTCTATGCGCTGGCCTTCTTGCGCGGTGATTCCCCGGGTATGGCGCGTGAGATGACCTGGTCGGCCGGAAAACCCGGCGGCGAGGACGCGATGCTTGCTCTGCAGGCGGACACGGAAGCTTACTTCGGGCATTTGAAGAAGGCGCGCGATCTCTCCCTCCGCGCCGTGCAGGCGGCACAAAACGCCCAGCTCACCGAACCTGCGGCCATCTGGCAGGGAACCGCGGCCATTCGCGAAGCGATTTATGGCAACCTCGAGGAAGCGCGCAATGGGGCAGAGAAGGCGCTGGAGATTGCACCGAAGAGCCGCGACACTCAGATTCTCGCCATTCTAGCTCTCACGCGGGTCGGCGAAGCGCGCCGGGCCCAAACTCTTATGGACGATCTCGCGGCAGGCCACATCACCAACACGATCGTGCAATCCGCTTGGCTGCCCAGCATCCGCGCGCAGGCGGAGTTGCGCGGCCAGAGAGCCGCCAAAGCTCTGGAATTACTCGAAGTCGCCAGACACTATGAACGCGGACAATTGATCGGAAACTTGACCTATTCCTGCATGATGCCGGTCTATCTCCGCGGAGAAGCGTATCTCAGCGCAAGGCAGGGACCGCAAGCCCACGCAGAGTTTCAAAAACTGCTCGACAACCGCGGCGTTGTCGGCAACTGTTGGTCCGGGGCGCTCGCCTCCCTGGGACAGGCACGGGCCCGCGTTCTGGAAGGCAACGTCAATTCGGCTCGCATTTTCTACAACAAATTCTTCTCTCTGTGGAAAGACGCGGACCCCGATATCCCCATCCTCAAATCCGCTCGCGCCGAATTCGCCAAACTGAAGTCCAAATCAAATTGATTCTCATGGAACTTGTTTCGCCCCGTTCTGCTCCGCTCGCAGCTCCACGTCGCAATACGTGCGCCGCTTGACCGATAGCAATCAAAAGCCTCTACATCAACTCTTCGATGAAGGAACGCGCCACATCAGGCGGTACTCCTGGCTCGAGATGGACTAAAGGTCCTTCATTCAACACCGGCTCCGCGCCGTGCAGCGTGGGAACGTCCGTGCGCTCGAAGAATTTTCCGATGGGGATCTCCTCGCCCCAGAGGAGCGATTTCTCCATCGCTGCTGTCCAGTCCGCCGGGTCGTAAGCCGAGTCGTCCTCGAGCTTCTTCACACGCGGACGGAACCACTGGTAAGTGTTGTCATGGTTATAGGTGACGCAAGGGCTGAAGACGTCCAGGAACGAGAAGCCCGGATGCTCGATGCCTTGCTTGATCAGCTCGGTGAGATGCTTCTGCTCGGCGCTGTAGCCGCGCGCAATGAAGGTCGCTCCCGCGGCTAATGCGAGAGAAATCGGATTGACAGGCGCTTCGATGTTGCCGAAAGGCATGCTCTTGGTCTTCATGCCGATGCGGCTGGTAGGTGAGGTCTGGCCCGTGGTTAGGCCGTAAATCTGATTGTCCATGACGATGTAGAGCAGGTCCACGTTCCGGCGCATCGAGTGCACGAAATGGTTGCCGCCGATTCCGAACCCGTCACCGTCGCCCCCCGTCACCAAAACAGTCAGCTCGTGATTCGCAAGCTTCAGACCAGTAGCCACCGCCAGCGCCCGCCCGTGCAGCGTGTGCATGCCGTAGGTATTCATGTACCCGGGAAAGTTGGAGGAACACCCGATGCCGCTGATGGTGACAACGTTGTGATTCGGTATGCGCAACTCGACCAGGGCCTTTTGTACGGCTGCGAGCACGCCGAAATCGCCGCATCCGGGACACCAGTCGGGATCGACTTTGCCTTTCATATCCGCCAGGGTCAGTTGACTGGCGCGCTGCGCGACTGTCGCCATGTGCGTCTCCTCCTCAGACCGTAATCTCGTGCATCGGAACGGAGAGTTTCGTCTGCCCGGCGAGTTGTTCCTTCACCGCCTCCACAATGTGGTGCGGCATGAATGGTTCGCCGTCATACTTGCGAATGTGGCCGTTCGGCACGAAGCTGGTTTCGCTGCGCAGGTAGCGCGCAAACTGGCCGCTATAGTTGTTCTCCACGATGATGGTGTGCCGCGAGTCTTTGAGAATTTCGAGAATGGCCTCGCCATGCAGCGGCACAAGCCAGCGGATCTGTAGCTGATTGGCGGAGATTCCTTCATCATTGAGGATCTCGCAGGCTTCCTCGATCACGCCTCTTGTTGACCCCCAGCCGATCAACGTGACATCGGCATCGCGCGGTCCCAGCAATGTTGGAGGCGGCACGGCGGCCTCTATCCCGGCCACCTTGCGCATGCGTTTTTCCATCATGGCGCGGCGCTTGATCGGATTGGTGAACTCATCGCTGATCAGTACTCCATCTTCCATGTGTTCGTCCGTGGCAACCGTATGGATGTGGCCCGGCACGCCCGGAACCGCCCGCGGTGAGATGCCACTGTCGGTGATCTTGTAGCGCTTGTATCCCCCGTTCGTGCTCTCCTCGGAGGGCGCGCCGTTAGCGGTAATCAGCTCGCCTCGATCAACCGGCGGGCTAAAATCCAGATCTTTCGGATCGACGCTGAGCCTGCCCTCCGACAGCAGCAAATCGCAAAGCACGAGACCCGGGCACTGGAAGCGGTCGGCGATGTTGAAGATTTCGGGAATGAGCTTGAAGCAATCGCCGATGTCCAGCGGAGCCGCAATCACTCGCGGATAATCGCCAAAGGCGGCGCCGAGCATCTGCCAGAGGTCACCCTGCTCGGTCTTGGTGGGAACGCCCGTGGACGGACCCGCCCTCTGGCAGTTGATCACTACCACGGGGGTTTCGATCATGGCGGACATGCCCAGACCCTCGCTCATCAGCGCGAACCCGCCGCCCGAGGTCGCGCACATCGCCCGCACACCCGCGTGCGCCGCGCCGATGGCCATATTGATCACTCCGATTTCGTCTTCCACCTGCCGGACCATGATCCCGGCCTTGCGCGCATGTGCCGCCATCCAATGCAGCACGCCTGTCGAAGGACTCATGGGGTAGGCACAATAGAATTTCACGCCCGCCGCCGCGCCGCCCATGGCCATGGCGGTATTCCCGCTCAGCACGGCGTAGCGCTTTTCCCTTTTGGGTAACGGATTCGCGAAGGCCTGGAAGTGCGCCGCGGCGTAATCGTAGCCCGCTCGCGCCACGCCTACGTTTTCCGCCACCACGGCCTCGCCTTTTTTCTTGAACTGCTCCCGCAGGGCTTCCTCTAAGGCTGGGAATCCAATACCCATCATATGCAGGCCTGCACCGAGCGCCAGCGTGTTCTGCGCAACTTTGTTTCTCGTGATGTCAGCCAGTTCGGAAACCGGAAGCGGGCAAAGCTGCACGCCGCTGGCGGCAGTGCCCGGCTCAATCGTGTCCGCGTTATAAATACACGCGGCGTCCGCAGTGAGCAACTGCAGGTGGCGATCCATGGTGTCCTGGTTCAGCGGAATGAGCAGGTCCATGCGGTCGCCCATGTTGGTGACCTTTTCCGGGCCCGTTCGAATCGTCAGGAGAGTGTGGCCGCCGCGGATGATGGACTGATAGGCGTTGTAGGCGTTTAGATTGAGGCCGCGCCGGCTAAAGATTTTCGCGAAGATGTCACCTGGTGTCGCGACGCCCTGCCCGGCTGCGCCCCCGATCCCAATAGCAAAGGTCTGCTTCATCACACCCTCACTGAACTGAGTGCCGGCCGATCCCTGACGCCCCAGCGCTTCGGCCGGGCTCAATTGAATGTTCTTATCCCCGTGCGGGCCTCCCCACGCGAATGTCTAGTTCGCTATTCCGGGTAGCCGGAGTATACACCAGCTTTCGCAAGTTGGTAATGGTGGCGCACGCCTCACTTTGATGGAAGAATAGCGCGGCGACTGCTTCGCAGTCGCCTGAGATTTCATAGTTTATCCTCACGATCCGAATGAAGGCACGAAGCCCCGCCGTCGAGGAGATAAGACTTTGCCCGGTGTTCCTTTGCGAAACGGTGGTCCTGCGGCGCGCATCGCTGTGATTCCCGGTGATGGCATCGGCCGGGAGGTCACGCCTCAGGCGGTGAAAGTAATTCAAGCGGCGACGGCAACGACCAAGCGGCCCATCGAATTCGTCGAGTTCGACTGGGGCGCAGAGAAGTATTTGCGTGAGGGCATTTCTTTGCCCGCGGGCGCCGTGGAAATGCTGCGCGACGAATTTGACTCCATCCTCTTCGGTGCGCTGGGCGATCCCCGCGTGCCTTCGAATCAACACGCCGCCGACATTTTGCTGGGCCTGCGTTTCAAGCTCGACCTCTATGTCAACGCCCGCCCGGTCGAATTGCTCCATGACCGCCTCACACCGCTCCGCGATCGCACCGAAAAAGACATCCGCTTGATGGTCTTCCGCGAGAACACGGAAGGCCTCTACGTGGGCGTCGGAGGTTTCTTCAAGAAGGGCACTGCCGACGAAATCGCGGTTCAGGAAGACGTCAACTCCCGCAAAGGCGTTGAGCGCATTATCCGCTATGCATTCGAATACGCCCGGCAAAACGGCTTGAAGCGCGTTTGCATGAGCGACAAATCCAATGCCATGACCTTTGCCCACGACCTCTGGCAGCGCGTTTTCAAGACAGTTCGTCAGGAATACACGGACATTGATTCCCGCCACCTCTACATCGACACCCTGGCGATGGAGATTGTGCGCGATCCCCGGCAATTCGATGTCATTGTCACCTGCAATCTTTTCGGCGACATCATCAGCGACCTTGGCGCACAGCTTGCCGGGGGCCTCGGCCTTGCCCCTTCCGCGAATATTCACCCTGGGAAAACTTCGCTTTTCGAACCGGTTCACGGTTCCGCACCCAACATCGCCGGAAAGGGAGTCGCGAATCCGCTCGGCTCCGTACTTGCCTCGGCGATGATGCTTGAGTACCTGGGTTGGAAGCCGGAAGCAGGCGCGCTTCGCAATGCCGTGCGCGCCGCCCTTCATGAGAATTGCGTAACCCCCGACCTCGGCGGGGACAAGCGCACCGTGGAAGTTGGGGACTGGCTCGCAAAAGAGGCCGCAAATAACTTCACCGCGCAAATCTAAAGTATTACTTTAATTCTTTCGAAAGACCTGCTGGCACTTCTACCTGCGCTTTACCAATTGTGTGATCATCATGCCCAGCAGAAACCCGCCAATGTGCGCCCACCAAGCCACTCCCCCCGAAGCGCTCGTCCCCAGCGCGCTGATCCCCGCCAGAAACTGCAGAAGAAACCAATATCCCAGGATGATGACCGCAGGAATCGGAATCAGAAAAACAAACACCAGTGTGAGGACACGCGCCCGCGGATACAGCAGCATGTACGCGCCCATGACCCCGGAGATCGCCCCGCTGGCGCCAAGCGCCGGAACCGTCGAGCTCAGATTGAAGAGAACATGGAGCAAGCCCGCACCGAGCCCGCAGACCAGGTAAAACAGCAGATACGGCAGATGGCCGAAAAAATCTTCGATATTGTCTCCGAAGATCCACAGGAACAGCATATTGCCCCCGATGTGAGCCAGCCCGGAATGAAGAAACATACTTGTGAGAAACGGAAGAAACGCCACCTCGAAACCCGTGTTCCCGGCCAGGAACGCCGGGATGCGCGCCGGAACCATTGAGTTTGCCAACACGAAGACTTTGAACTGATGGGGAGTCAGCGTGAACTGGTAAAGAAAAACCACTACATTGACCAGGATCAAGCTGATGTTGACGACGGGGTAGCTGCGGGAAGGATTGATGTCCTTGAGCGGGATAAACATGTGAAAAGGTCTGCAGCAGAGTAGCGAAACGCGCAGGAAATGAAAAGAGCAGGAAAAGACTCGGGGCTGTGTCCGATAATGTCAAGCCGTAAAATTCGCTGGTTAACAGAATAAATTCGCGCGAACAACCACTATGATTTACTGCCCTTTTCGCGTTTGCTGATGGAAAGGGCATGAATCGAAGAAGGGGATTTCGTTTTCCTGCGCGCCGCCCGATGCCGATTGACGCGAAATTTCTCACGGAAAGATTGCGCGGCGAGTGTGCGTATGGTAATTACACTAGTTCTGCGTGTGCGTGCGTTTCGAACGGAGTGCCGCAGTTGGTTCGACGCAGCGTCGGCGCGCCGACAGCTCATGCCTGCCCGGGAGACGGAAGCCATCATCCTGAAGACATTCCCACTGGGCGAGGCGGACCGCCTGGTGAGTTTTCTCGGCCGCTCCTCCGGGCGGGTCCGCGGTGTCGCCTCCGGGGCCCGGCGCTTGAAGAACCGCTACGGCTCGACGCTTGAGATTCTTTCCCACGTGCAAATCTGGTATGTGGAGAAGGAAACCCGCGAACTCGTTCGCATCCAGCAGGCCGAGTTGCTCGAGTCTTTTCACAAGGCTCAGAGCGATTATGGGCTGAGCACGGGACTCGCGGTGATCAGCGAGGTTTCGGAACTCGTTCTGCCGGAACATGAGGTCTCCGAAGCGATGTTCCGGCTAGTTCTGCTGGCTGCGCGGGAGATCGAGCGGACGGGCGACTGGACCTTGCCACTAAGCTACTTCACCTTCTGGACGGTGCGGCTCGGCGGCTGGCTGCCGCGATTCGATCGCTGCTCTCAGTGTGGAACGCCCTTTGGCGGGAAGCCAGCTTTTTACGATGCTCGGCACTCCGGCCTTTTTTGCGAGAAGTGCCGGCGCCCCGGAATGAGATCTCTGCACCTCGGGGCGCGAAACCTGGCGGAACGCTTTACCGGCGAGCGCCTCGATCGCATCGCGCTTGAAAAGCCGATGCAGGAGAGCGCCAGGGAACTGCGCGAAGCTTCCTTGGCCTGGATTGAACATCACACCGAGCGCCGGCTTGCGAGCCGCGAACTTTTGGAGACAACTTGAAAGTTAAAGTAAAACTTGAGAAAAGAACGAAAGGCTTAACCTTCCAGGATTTGATCTTGAAACTCTCCCAGTTCTGGGTGAAACAAGGTTGCGTGCTTCAGCAGCCCTACGACGTCGAAATCGGCGCAGGCACCATGCATCCGGAAACTTTTCTCCGTGTCCTCGGCCCCAATCCCTATCGGGTCGGATATGTCCAGCCGAGTCGTCGGCCCGCCGACGGACGCTATGGTGAAAACCCCAACCGCCTTTACAAGCACTACCAGTTTCAGGTGATTCTCAAGCCCTCCCCTGCCGACGTCCAGGACATCTACCTCAAGAGCCTCGGCGCACTCGGCATCAGACTCAAGGAGCACGACATTCGCTTCGAAGAGGACAATTGGGAGTCGCCCACCCTCGGTGCCTGGGGCATCGGTTGGCAGGTTCTCCTCGACGGACTGGAGATCACCCAGTTCACTTACTTCCAGCAGAGCGGCGGGATTGATCTCGATCCCATCTCTGTCGAACTGACCTACGGCCTCGAGCGCATTTGCGCTTTCCTTCAAGGCGTTGAGAGTGTTTACGATTTCCGCTGGTCTGCAGACAAGACCTACGGCGACATTCGCCTCCTGGAAGAGCAACAGCTCTCCGAATACAGTTTTGATCGCAGCGATGCCGGCGCCATCCGCTCTGAATTCGAATTGCACGAGAAGCAGGCCAAGGAACTCCTGGATGGCTTCAAAGGAGCTGCAGGGAAGGACCGCGTTCGCTATCCCTTGCTTGCCGCTTACGACCATTGCCTCAAGTGCTCACACCTCTTTAATCTCATGGACGCACGCGGCGTGATCTCCACCACGGAGCGTGCCGCTCTCATGGCGCGCGTGCGCACGCTTGCGTGCCGCACGGCCGCAGCGTATCTGGAACAGATCGGCGGCCCAGCCTCTCGAAGAGAGGTGCGGGCATGAAATCTGCTGGCAATAGCACAATGGAAAAACGGGTCGAGCTTCTCTTCGAAATCGGATGTGAGGAAATCCCTGCCGGCATGCTCCCGAAGGCCGAAGAAGATCTCCGTGCCAATATTGCGAAACTCCTTTCCGCAGAAAGCCTCTCCGAGGGCGTCACGGTGGAAACCTTCGGAGCGCCCCGGCGTCTGACCTCCTGGGTCCAGGGACTTCCCGTGAAACAGCCTGACGTTCAAACGGAGGTCACCGGTCCCCCCAAGTCCGTGGCCTACGATTCCGTCGGCGCGCCGACACGCGCCGCGCTGAGTTTCGCCGAGAAGCAGCGTGTCCACGTCAACGAGCTCTTTCTGATCCAGACTCCTAAGGGCGAGTACCTCGCCGCCAAGCAAACCAAGTTCGGCCGGACCGCGGAGCAAATCCTCACGACCATCCTCCCCCGCGCCGTCCACGACATCACTTGGCCACGCTCCATGACTTGGACTGACCTCGACGCCGCCCGCTTCATTCGCCCCATTCGATGGATCGTCGCGGTGCTCGACCGCAAGCCCCTGAAACTCCCGGTCGCCGGCATCACCGCCGGAAACATCACTCGCGGCCACCGCTTCTTCGGTTCGAACGCTATCCGTGTCAGCAGCTTCGCCGATTACGAGAAGAAGCTGCATTCGAACGGTGTCATTATCCGCCCAGCCCGCCGTCAGGAAAAAATCGCCAAAGAACTGGAGGCCCATGCCAAACGCGGCAACTATCGCATCCACGAAGACGCCGAGCTACGAAAACTGGTGACCTACCTCAACGAATACCCGAGCGTTATTCAGGGCGCCTTCGATCCAGCGTTCTTGAGCCTGCCCGACGAAATTCTCATCACCGTCATGCGCGACCACCAGAAATACTTCGCCGTGGAAAAGAAAAGCGGCGAGCTTGCGCCGCACTTCCTGGCCGTGATCAATGCAGACAAGGACCCCAAGGGACTGATCCGCGCGGGGCACGAGCGCGTGCTCCGCGCGCGTTTTGCCGACGCGCAATTCTTCTGGCAGTCTGACCAGAAATGTCGGCTCGCCGACTATCTCCCGAAACTTGAGCGCGTTACCTACGAATCCCGCCTGGGCAGCTACCGCGACAAGGTCGAGCGCGTCCGCGCCACCGCCCGCTGGCTTACCGAGCAGTGGTTCAACCTCGGCATGGCTCAGGCTCATGTCGCGGAAGCTGACCGCGCCGCCGAGCTCGCCAAGTGCGACCTCGCCACCGAAATGGTGCGCGAATTCACGGAGCTGCAGGGAATCGTCGGCGGCCTTTACGCCCGCGCTCAGGGCGAACCGGACGAAGTGGCCGACGCCGTTTACGATCACTACCGTCCGGCGGGTCTGAATGAGCCCATCCCGCGCAATCTGACCGGTTGCGCCGTCGCACTCGCGGACAAGCTCGATTCCGTTGTTGGCTGTTTTGCTGTGGGTGTTATCCCAACCGGCTCCAGCGACCCCTACGCCTTGCGCCGCGCTGCGCTCGGCATTGTCAAAATCATCTTGGAGAAAAAGCTCCCCCTCTCGCTTTCCTTGGCTATCGGCGCGGCCGCAAAAGCGCTTCTCACTCACAAGCCAAAGCGCGGTGTAACGCCGGACCAGGAAGCTCAGATCCTTGACTTCATCCTCGACCGCGCAAAGTTCGTCTTCCGCGAACGCGACGGCTTTGCCTACGACGAAGTGAGCGCTGTTTTTCGCGCCAGCGTGGACGACTTGGTGGATTCCCAAAAGCGACTGGTAGCTCTCAAGGCCATCCGCAAGACAAAAAACTTCGAACCCTTGGCCGTTTCTTTCAAGCGCATTCGAAAGATTCTGGAGAAGGCCAACGTCACTCTCGGCGACGGGCACCACGTGAACCCGGAGCTCTTCGAGCTTGCGGCCGAGCGCGAACTTTATTCCGCGGTTCGTGCCGCAGCATCGAAAGTGCAATCGCAGAAGCGAGCGGGGAAGTACCAAGAAGCCCTGGAGGTCATCGCCGGCCTTCGCAAGGCGGTCGACCACTTCTTCGACGGCGTCATGGTAATGGCTGATAACGAGGCGGTTCGCAACAATCGTTTGACCTTGCTCGCGGAATTGCTTCGCGAGTTCACCACCGTCGCCGATTTTTCGGAACTCGGCGGTGAGGAGCGGCGATAGCAACTTCAAGTATTACTTGAAGTATTGTTGGGTCGGCGTGCCGACAATTTTCCTCGCCGCCCATTGCAGTGCGGCGATAGCAGCAAATGATTCACGATTCCAACTAAGGCAAGCGAGGCTTACAGTGAAAAAATGGGTGTATTTCTTCGGAGCTGGCAAAGCGGAAGGTGACGGAACCTGGCGAGATCTCCTCGGCGGGAAGGGCGCCGGGCTCGCCGAGATGACCAAGATCGGCTTACCGGTCCCGGCGGGCTTCACGATATCGACGGAAGCCTGCGATTACTATTACAAGAGCGGGAAGAAGTATCCGCCTGAACTGAAGAAACAAGTCGTTGACAACGTCGCCAGGCTCGAACGCGTCACCAAGAAAAAACTCGGCGACCCCCAAAACCCTCTTCTCGTCAGCGTCCGTTCCGGTTCGGCGCGTTCCATGCCCGGAATGATGGAGACTATTCTCAACCTGGGGCTGAACGACCGCTCCGTGGCCGGCCTGGCTACCGCCACAAAGAACGAGCGCTTCGCGTACGACGCGTATCGCCGCTTTGTGCAAATGTATTCGACGGTTGTGATGGGAATGTCGAAGGAAGACCTCGAGCACCGTCTGCGCGCCATGAAGACCCGGTTTGGCGTCAAGGAAGACACCGCCGTCCCCGCGAGCGGCTGGAAAGAATTGGTTGCCGAATACAAGGCATACTTCCGCGAGAAATCCGGAACGGATTTTCCTGATGCTCCCATCGATCAACTCTGGGGCGCCATCGGCGCTGTATTCGGCTCCTGGATGGCAGAGAAGGCGGTCACTTATCGCCGGGTCGAAAAAATCACTGGCCTGCTCGGCACTGCCGTCAACGTCGTCCAAATGGTCTTCGGAAACACCGGCGATAATTCGGGCACGGGCGTCTGCTTCACGCGCGATCCAAGTTCTGGCGAAAAGGTCTTCTACGGCGACTACCTGGTAAACGCACAGGGCGAAGATGTGGTCGCCGGTATTCGCACGCCGATGCCCTTAAACGCAATGGCTAAGGCTATGCCCGAGGTTTACGCACAGCTTGAGAAAGTTCGAGTAAAACTTGAAAAGCATTATCGCGACATACAGGACATGGAGTTCACCGTCGAGGACGGAAAGCTGTACATGTTGCAAACTCGCACCGGCAAGCGCACGCCCGCCGCATCCTTCCGCATTGCCGTGGACATGGCCAACGAGAAACTGATCACCCGGGAAGAGGCCATCCTGCGCATCAAGCCTGAAGACATCGAGCGGCTCTTCTATCCGGTCATCGATGCCAAGGTCGACAGGAAGGCGCTTTCTTCGAAAATCCTGGCGACCGGAATCAATGCCGTGCCCGGCGCGGCGGTCGGCAAAGTGGTGTTCTCCGCACCGAAGGCCGAGCAGTGGGCCGAACGCGGCGAAAAAGTGATCCTGGTGCGGCGCGAAACCAGCCCCGAAGACGTCGGCGGCATGGCCGTGGCACAGGGCATCCTGACCGCGACCGGAGGAAAGACCAGCCACGCCGCGGTGGTAGCGCGCGGCTGGGGCAAGTGCTGCGTGGTCGGCGCGGAAAAATTGGACATCGATTACAAATCACTCTCGATGTCCACGAATGGAAGAGTCGTGAAGGAAGGCGACTGGATCACGCTCGACGGCAGTGAGGGCGTGGTGTACTCCGACGCCATGCCGCTCGTTGTTCCCGAACTTCCCAAATCATACGAAACGCTCATGAAGTGGGCCGATGAGATTCGCCGCCTGCGCGTTCGAACGAACGCGGACACGCCGCAGGACGCTCGCAAGGCTCGCGAGTTCGGCGCCGAGGGCATCGGCCTTTGCCGCACGGAACACATGTTCTTCACCGACTTCGAGCAGCCGGAGAGGAGCCACGAGCGCCAGCGTGCCATCCAGGAAATGATCCTTGCCAACACCAAAGAGGCTCGCGTCAAGGCCCTGGACAAGCTTCTTCCGTTCCAGCGCCGCGATTTCGTGGGCATCTTCAAAGCCATGGACGGCTTCCCGGTCACTATTCGCTTGATCGACCCTCCTCTCCACGAATTCGTCCCGCACGAGCGGGCCAAGCAGGAAGAGTTGGCGCGGGAATTGAAGATCGACGTGGAGACCGTGGCGCGCCGCGTCGAGCAATTGCACGAAGCAAACCCCATGCTCGGCCATCGCGGCTGCCGTCTCTCTATCACTTATCCCGAAATTCTCGAGATGCAGGTGCGCGCCATCATCGAGGCGGCCATCGAATGTCAAAAGGCGGGAGTTAAAGTCTTACCCGAGATCATGCATCCGCTCACCTTGGACAGAAAAGAGCTCTCGATTCTGGACCAAGCCACTCGTCGCGTTGCCGATGACCTGATCAAGAAGGCCGGAGTAAAACTGCATTATCTCGTCGGCACCATGATCGAATTGCCGCGCGCCGCGTTGCTTGCCGGGGAGATCGCCGAAGTGGCGGAGTTTTTTTCCTTCGGAACCAACGACCTCACGCAGACCACTATGGGACTCTCCCGCGATGACGCGGGGCGTTTCTTGCCGGACTACGTGGACGAGAAAAAGGCTGGCGTCTTCAGCTCCGATCCTTTCCAGTCGCTCGATATCAAGGGCGTCGGGCTGCTGATGCGATGGGGCATCGAGCAGGGACGCAAGACTCGCAGCAACCTCAAAATCGGCATTTGCGGCGAGCACGGCGGTGACGCGGACAGCGTGAAGTTCTGCCACGCCGTAGGCATGGACTACGTCAGCGCTTCGCCCTTTCGCGTTCCGATCTCGCGGTTGGCCGCAGCTCAAGTAGTAGTTGAAGAAAAGGGTGCGAAGAAAAGGAAGGGCAAATAGGCGGAAAAGATGACTTAAAGTAATACTTGAAGTTGCCGGCGCACATCCATTTCCGCATCTCCGGCTTCTTTTTCTTTACGTTGGCATCTTAAAGAAAAAGTACAGCCCGAGAAAAAAGAAAACAATGTCCGGCGACCACCCCGCCAGGAGCGGCGGGAGTTGTCCCACGCCGCCCATGGCCTCCAGGAGATCCGCCATCCACCAATAGGCCATGCCGATTCCAACTCCAAGGGCCACTCCGCCCGTAGCCCCGCGCGTTCCCACCAGAAAAGCAAAAGGAATCGCCAGCAGCATGCTCACCGGAGCGATCAGCGGGTAGGCAACTTTCTTATGCCACTGCACAGTTAGTGTCGCAACATCGAAACCCGCGCGGTGCAAGCCATCGATATAAGCACCCAATTCCCGCCAACTCAACTGAAAGGCCGCTAACACTTCACGATTAAAATAACTGGGCGGCTCGGTGAGTTCAGGCAGAGCCATTCCCGTGAAGCGGGTGTAGTTGACAATCGCGCCGTCGCTGAAGTCGCGCACCCAGCCTCCTTCCAGCATCCACGTCTTCTGCGCATCGGACCAGCGGGCACGCGAGGCAAATACACGGCGACGCACCTGGAAGGTAGCCGGATCGACTTCGACAACACTCAATCCGCCAAAAAGCTTTTGTGCGGGGTCGAACAGGTCGTAATTGTAAATCTTGGAGCTTTCTCCGAAGATCCAGCGTTGCGGTTGCGTGTAGGTTTGCGGTGGACGGCCTTTGATGATGTTATGGAGCGCGTCCTGCCGCTGATTCGCGTACGGCAGGTAGGTGTTATCGAGGACGAACATGGTCGTGGCCAGCACGAGTCCCGCGACGATGAGCGACACGGCGAGACGATAGAGGCTCGTGCCGCTGGCTTTGATAGCCACGATTTCATTGTTTTTGCTCATTACGCCAAGCGTGACGAGCACGGCCACCAGCGCTCCCAGCGGCGCGAGATTGTAGAGGAGATAGGGAGTTAGGTAGCCAAAGTAATCCACGACGATGAGAAAGGGAACGCGATGGCGCGCGATGTCGTCCAAAAGCTCAAAAAACGTGAACGCTTCAAACAGGAATACAAAAACCGCCATCAGCAGCGCGAAATAATAAAAAAAACGGCGCAGAATATAGATGTCCATCAGGCGAGGAAAACTCCCGCTGGGGCGTACGACAAACTCTTGCGGGCCGCGCTCGCCATTGGCAGCGCGGATCGCCGCGGCCCGGGCGCGCGCCTGCGCTTGGCGACGGCGCAACAGGCGGACCCAGGTCCTGAAATAGCCGAGGGGACGCAGCCACCGGCTCTCACCGCGGAACTGTTCCATGCGGGGCAACAGCGCAAGTCCCAGAACCGCCAGAACGCCGTTCGCCATCCAGATTCCTTTCGCCGGCGACAGTGTCCCCTGGCGTGCGAGTCCCGCGCCCATGACCAAAAGCAGGTAGTAGGAAGCAATCAGAAGCACGGCAAGCAACGAACCACCAGCGCGGCCGCCGCGCCGAGGCCTTGCCCCCAGCGGCACCGCCACCAGGGCAAAAACGAGGCACGCCATCGGGAAAGCAAACCGGCGATGAAGCTCGACACGCGCCTCGCGCCATCCCGGCCCGTTCTCCGAAATAAGTTGGTGGAGAGAGCGTTCGGGATTGCTGGCTTGCCGGGCCTGTGTGGACACGAGCCCGCTGAACTCGATGGGCCAATCGCTCTGCCCAAAAGCGGTGACCGAATAGTGGTCCGGATCTGCGCGCGAGAATTCGTGAGTGGTGCCACCCTGAAGGTGCAGCTCTAGCTTGCCCTGTTTCGGTTCGGCAATTACAATCGCGTTTTCCGCCAGTGTGAGGCGTGAGCCGCTCTCTCCACCGGTTTCCGCGAGAAAGACGCCGTGCCACTGGGTGCCGCTGGCTGAAAGGTCGTTGACGTAGAGCACCAGGCGCGGGAAGCGCTCGTCGAAGACTCGCGGCTGCACCTGAAACGAAATCTGTGACGTCAACAGGTTGGCCTCGATGGTGCGGAACGTGTGGACGGCCTGCGGACCGAGCCATGAAGTCATCGCCAAGGTCACCACGGCTCCGCCGAGCGCGAGAACGCCCACCGGAAGAAGAATGCGGCGGCGGCCGATTCCCAACGCAGTGAGTGCGATAATCTCACTGTCGGCGGACATCCGGCCGAGGCCCAGCAGCACGCCGATTAGAGTGGCCATCGGCACGGTAAAGGCGAATACCCCGGGCAAGATGCACAGAAAGAGCCGGAAAATCTGGCCGCCCGTGCCCGCATGACGCACGAAGAGTTCCATCAGGCGAACGAGTTGCGGGACGAAGAAGACCAAGGTGAAGACAACGAGTCCGAGGAAGCCGTGACGGAAAACTTCGCGGACGATGTAGCGGTCCAGGATGCGCATGGCGCGAACCGTGAGTGTAACACGGTCGCGCGATTCGCACGGGAGAGACGCAGGCGATGAAGCGCGTTCATCTGGTTTTGTTGTGGCACATGCATCAGCCGCAGTACCGCGACCCGGCGAGCGGGCGCTACGTCCTCCCTTGGACGCGGCTGCATGCGCTGAAGGATTACTGGGGCATGGTGGAAATGCTCCGCGAATTCCCCGATTTTCATGCCACCTTTAACGTCGTACCTTCCCTGGGCATGCAGCTGGAGGAATACGCCAGCGACAATTTCAACGAGCCCTGGTTTTCTCTGGCGTTCAAGAATGCCGAGGAGCTGACGCGCGAGGACAAAGCGGAAATCATTGCGCGCGCGTTTCAGATGAATCAGGAGCGGCTGATGTCGCGATGGCCGAGGCTCGTGGAGCTGTACGAATGGTCGCGTCCCGCCGGCGGCGCCCAGGCGCTGGTCACCTTCACTCCGCGCGACTGGCGTGATTTGCAGCTCCTCTCGCAACTGGCCTGGATGGATGAGTCATGGCTCCAGAAGGACGAAGTCGTCAGCCGTCTGGCTTCGAAAGGGAAGGACTATTCCGAAAGCGATAAATCCGCGCTGAAAGGAAAACAGATTGAATTAATTCAAATGGTCTTGCCGGCGTATCGCGACGCCGCCAGGCGCGCGCAGATTGAAATCAGCACCACGCCGTTCTATCACCCCATTCTTCCTCTCGTCTGTGATTCCGATATCGCGCGCGTCGCGAATCCCTCGACGCCTCTGCCGCGGCGCGCGTATCGCCGCCCGGAAGACGCTCGCGAACAATTGCAGCGGGCGCGCCGCTACCATGAAAGAGTGTTCGAATCGCAACCTGCGGGCCTCTGGCCTTCTGAAGGTTCGGTATCGGATCAGGCGCTGACTCTCGCAGCCGAAGAAGGTTTCCAGTGGTTCGGAACAGATGAAGGCGTACTTGGGCGGACCTTGAACGTGGGATTTTTTCGCGATTCGAATGGCCTGCCCGCAAACGCGGACCGCCTTTACAAACCCTGGCGCTTGCAATTGGGCGGAAACGGCATCACTGGCTTGTTCCGCGATCATCACCTGTCCGACCTGATCGGGTTCGTCTACAGCCGCATGGACGCAAAGGGCGCCGCTGCGGATCTGCACCTTCGGATGCGCCATCTTGGAGAAAGCGTTCAGAGCAATCAGCCGCTCACCATTTCTCTTTTTCTCGATGGAGAAAACGCCTGGGAATATTACCCGGGGAACGGCCGTGAGTTCCTGCGCGAATTTTATCGCCGCATCCAGAACGACCAGGATTTCCGCGCGCTCACTGCCAGCGAAGCGATTGCTGCGGCTGGCGAAATTCCCGCCACGACGGGGGTTTTCCCTGCCTCATGGATCAATGCAAATTTCGACGTGTGGATCGGGCACAGCGAAGACGTCGCCGCATGGGAATTGTTGTGGGACGCGCGCGAGGCCTACGCACGCGCCGCCGAAGCCCGGGAAAAGGGAAGGCCGGACGCGCCGACCGAGACCGCCCTCAGGGAAGCGTTCGAATCGCTGCTGGCTGCGGAGGGCAGCGACTGGTGCTGGTGGTTCGGCCCGGAGCACAGCACCGCGAATGACGCGGAATTCGATGCCCTTTATCGAAAACATCTGACGGGAATCTACCTGGCGCTGGGGCAGGTGGCGCCGGAAGAATTGGCCAAGCCCATCAAGCACCGGCCCGAGCACGCGCTGAAGCTCGCTCCCGCCGGTCTGCTGAAGGTCAAAGTCGACGGCCGTGACACGTCGTACTTCGAATGGCTGGGCGCCGGATTGTATTCGCCCGAGCGGCGCGGCGGCTCGATGCACGGGCGCGTGTTCTATCTCCATGAGCTGCGCTACGGCTTCGAAGAAGGGCGCTTCTGCGTGCGGATCGATCCGTTCCCCGAAGCGCTCGGGGAACTCGAGGATCTGGAGTTCCGCATCACCATCGGCGGCGCGGATGAAGTGACCATCGTGGTGAAACTCGAGCGCGGGCACCTCCAGGAGTTCGCGGTCGAGAAAGATCGCGTCTGTCTCCTGAACCCGAAGTCCGTCGCAGAAGTGGCGTTCGAACGGGTTTTGGAAGTAGCCATCGAGAAGGACCAAATCAACGTCGAAGGGCAGACCAAGCTGAAACTCGGAGTTGCGTTGTGGCATGGGGGGCTGCCCGTCGACGTTCTGCCAGCGGAAGGGTTCCTGGACGTGGACCTCGGTGAAGAAACGTCTTCCTGGCCGCTGAAGTAGAATCGCCTCGCTTCCAAGCAAAAACCTAAGTTAAAGTTTTTCTTGAGGTCGCCCTCCCAGCCCTTCCTAACACGTTTCTGCCGTAGTTAAAGTTTTACTTCCGCTTTTTCTCTTGTGGCATCTTCCTTCTGGCTGACTGCATTTCTTAAAACAGTTTGACCGCGAGATCCAAGGGATGATCGCCGACTGGGATCATGGTCACCAGAAAATTTGTGCGCACCCGGATAACGGCCAG
>Ga0209180_10000083_pt1 | contig 42366 bp, 34 predicted proteins | sample CZO8metaG_3_FD_188355 | JGI IMG/M metagenome (GOLD analysis project Ga0209180, IMG submission 188355) | Vadose zone soil microbial communities from the Eel River Critical Zone Observatory, Northern California, USA - CZOApr15con2H2.8 metaG... | ecosystem: Environmental > Terrestrial > Soil >...
CGTAGAGGAACGGCATAGTCCTGGTCTGGGTGCGCAGCCAAGCCTGACCACAGCATGCAGCCGATGCGCAACAAGCCGCGCGGCTGATGTCCGAGCCGTAATTGGCCATATGGCCGTATAACGCGCTAATCGGACAAGTGGATTTTTCACCTCTCTCGCGTCCTGCCCAAATACCCTCCTTCCGTGCCGGTTGTAAGGCTGTGATTCCAGGAGATCGAAAGGCGCCAATTCTGTCTGCCCAAAATCAGATGTTTTTACAGCCAGTAAACCGGGAGCAAAAATCCTTTATCGAAATGGATCAGCAGGACATGGTGCAAATTGACCGAACCTATGGACGAGAATCAGTTCAAAGAGATGACATACACGAAGCATCGGGAGCATTTCGATCGCTTCTACCGACTCCACCAGCTTGCGCAAGAGTCCCCAGGAAAGTATAGGGCTTCACGGGAAACCACTACCAAGCCGCGCTCCAACTGATATTTCCCAGAGCTTACAAATCATTCGACTCTATTCGGCGGTTGGGTGCCTGGCAAGTCTGGAGGGCGTTATACGTGGTCTACTTTGCCTGCGTCCTGAATTGAAACGAGGAAGTTGCTGGTGTATGGTATGCGCAACATTGCAAGGCGGTCTTACCCATGCAGTGCACGCAGTGCGGATTGTCGAATCCTCCCGGCACAAGCGTGTGTGCTCAGTGCAACACTCCTCTGCCTCTGAATGACTCGACGAGCAAAGATTCCGTCCGTGACTCTGATACGAGTTATGACGCGGATCAGACATTCACCAGTGGAGTGGCCAGCGGCGGCTCCCACCCGTCTGCCACGGCTGCCCGCAAGACTGGAATCTCAGAGGGAGCGCTTCAAGTTGGAATCGTGCTTGGAGACCGCTATGAAATCCTGGAGCAGCTCGGCGAAGGCGGAATGGGTGCCGTCTATAAGGTTCGCGATCGCGAACTGGATCGGTTAGTCGCAATGAAGGTGATCCGGCCGGCGCTTGCCCAGAACGTGGAGATACTCAACCGCTTCAAGCAGGAGCTCATCATCGCCCGCCAGGTCACTCATAGGAACGTGAGCCGGATCTACGACCTGGCTGAAGCGGATGGCGTCAAATTCATCACCATGGAGTTTGTGGAAGGGCGGAACTTGGCCAGTTTGCTTCGGGAAAGAGGCAAGCTGCCGCCGAAAGAGGCTGCCGGAATTATCGTGCAAGTGTGCCGCGCGCTTGAGGCCGCCCATGCGGAGGGCGTCATCCATCGCGATTTGAAACCGCAAAATATCATGGTGGATGTGCATGACAAAGTTATCGTCATGGACTTCGGCATCGCGCGCAGCATAGAGATGGGGAACATGACGCAGACGGGAGCACTCTTAGGAACGCCCGCATACATGTCCCCCGAACAGGCTAAGGGAGAAAAGCTTGACGCGCGAAGCGATCTCTTCGCGCTAGGGATCATCTTTTACGAGCTTCTGACAGGTGACTCACCCTATAAAGCCGAAACGGCGATGGCCACACTGTACAAGCGAACCACCGAACATGTTCGACCGCCCGCTGAGCTCGCCCCGGAAATTCCGAAGCCGCTGAGCGAAATCGCGGTGCGCTGCCTGGAAATTGACAAGGAAAGGCGCTATTCGAGCGCTACGGAGATTTTGTCCGACTTGGAAACGTTGGCGGGTACGCGGCTCGGAACGCCCGCCGTGTTAACACGGCGGGGTCAATTTCCTCCGTATGTGAAATGGGCCGCGGCTGGAGTTGCGGCAGCGCTATTTGCAGTGGGATATTTTCTACGTTCGAGGGTTGGCACGCACACAGCAATTTCGCATGCCCCGGTTTCGGTGCTGGTTGCTGATTTTAAGAATGACACCAAAGACTCGGTCTTCGACGGAACCTTGGAGCCTGTTTTTAGCACGGCTCTTGAGGCTGCGCCTTTCATCAATGCCTACAGGCGGGCGTCGGCGCACCGCCTGGCAAAACAGATTCAGCCGGCGGCTATGGGCATGGACGAATCACTCGCTCGCCTCGTGGCAGTTCGCGAGGGCGTGGCGGTCGTTGTGTCGGGCTCGATTAGCCGCGGCGTCGAGGGCTTCCGCCTTTCCGCGCGCGCAGTCGATTCAAGCAGCGGCAAACCAATTGTCGCTCGCGAAGTAGCTGTCGCCAACAAAGATGCGGTGCTCGGCGCCATCGGAAAACTCGCCACGCCGATTCGCAATCAGCTTGGCGATACTACAACGGAGTCCGCCCAGTTGGCCGCGGAAGAGAGTTTCACGACTTCTTCCTTGGAAGCCGCCCACTGGTACTCTCTGGGGCAAGACGCGATCGAGAGGGGTCAGTTGGACCTGGCGATCCAGAACTACCAGAAAGCTGTCCAATTCGACCCCAACATGGGCAGAGCTTGGGCAGGGATGGCGGTAGCGAGTGTCAATCTGAAAAAGACTTCGGATGCCGAGCAGTACTACAAAAGAACTCTCAGCCTCCTGGATCGCATGAGCGAGCGCGAGCGGTATCGTACGTTGGGGACGTACTATGCCGCCTTCGTGCGCAATTTTCCCCAGGCCATCGAGACGTATCAAAAGTTGGTCTTTCTTTACCCCGGCGACGGCGCAACGTACAACAATCTCAGCGTCGCCTACATCTTCATGCTTGATTTTCCCAAGGCCATTGCCGCGGTGCGTCACGCGCTGGATACTAATCCGCGCAAACTGGAGTGGCGGCTGAACTATGCCCAATGTTCAATGTATGCGGGCGACCTTGCCACCGCGGTCTCGGAATCAGAGCGAATCGTCCAGGAGAATCCCTCGTACCAGTTCGCCTATCTGCTGCTGGCGGTCTCGACTTTGGCCCGTGGAGACGGTGACGGCGCCCGCGCGATTTATGCACGCTTCGAGAAAGTCAGTCCCGGCGTTTTCTCGGTAGCCAAAATGGGCGAAGCGGACCTGGAGATGTACTTCGGCCACAACAAGAGGGCTCTGGATATTCTGAGCGAAGGAATTCGGGCCGATGAGAAGGAAAAGAATACAGGCGAGATGGCGTTAAAGTTGGTGGCAGAGGGCGAAGCGTATCTGGCGCTGGGGCGCAAGCCCGACGCCATCAACGCAGCCCGAAAAGCTTTCCAGCTCAATTCTGCCGAAAGCGCCGCCTACCCTGCCGCGCGCGTCCTGACTCAGGCAGGCGACGACGTCGGCGCGCGCAAGATCGCGTCTGCTCTGGACAACACTTTGCAGACACAGAGCCGCTCATATTCGCGGCTAGTCGCCGGCGAGATGGATATTCTGCACATGCGCCTGCCGCAAGCAGTGGAGGAGCTTCAGCAAGGCCAAAAGCTGCGCAATTCCTGGATTTCTCATTTCTTGCTTGGCCGGGCCTACATAGAAGCTGCGCACTATCCCGAAGCCTTGGCCGAATTCGAGACCTGCAAGAAACGCTTGGGCGAAACTACGGACCTGATGTTCGCCGATACGGCCACGTTGCGTTACTTGCCGCCACTGTATTACTGGCTGGCACGCGCGCAAGAGGGCGCGGGCATGAAGTCCGCCGCCCAGGAAAATTACCAGAAATTTTTGAAGCTGCGCGGCGACTCCGATCCGGGTGACCCGCTGGTCAATGAGGCGCGAAAGCGGGCCGCGAGACCACCCCAATAACCCGTCCGTTTCGCAGGCAACGATAACCTTTAGCGTTCGCCGAGGCGATCAGCGTCCCTGAACTACTGTAAATCCTCGCACCTACCAGCGCCAAGGTAAAGCTGAACCCGACCCGCTTGTTGCCGACGCTCGTCGCCGCCTTGCGTTGCCTTAGCAGGCGTTTTCGCGTGAGTCCAAGCCCGTTCACTGCTTCCACGGATAGCCGCAGCACCGTCTCGCATTGTTCTGCGACTGGCGGCGAATACCTCAAGTCACTCGCAGCGCTTTACGGTGCTACTGTTATTGTCATCTGTGGCAGAACAGTGTTTGTGGTGGTGGGAAAGACATCACCGGCAGGCGAAGAATCCCATGCCGCCACAACTTGGAACCTCCCGGTAGACTCGGTATATGGAAAGGACGTGACCACGAAAACTGTGCCACTTCCACTGCCCGTTGGGTTTGTCTGCACATAGAACCCTACGCGATACGTAGCGCCGGAAGCGAGCGTCGCGGCGATCGGGATCGTGATCGTCTGCTGGCTGCCCGCGTTAACTGTGGCGTCGCCTGACGCTACAAGCGCCCCTGAACTACTGTCGTAGATCCGTGCTCCTGCGAGTGCTGAGCTGGCCGACGAGCCGATGTTGAGGCCGCCGAGTGTCATGGAGGATACCGTCAAAGGTCCAGCCGTCAGCACCTTGACATCCGCGGCACGGGTTTCGTTGAAGCTCTGCCCCGGCGTCAAAGTGCCAGCGGACGTGGGCGTGAGGTTGACCGCAGTTGTTGCTGGAGGCGGTGGCGAGGTCACGCTCGTGCACGCAGAGAACTCGGAGGTGGTGCCGCCGGCGTCGGTTGCGGTTGATGTGATTGCATTCCCCGCCGCCGGTCCGGAAACAATTTGGGTAAATGATGCGTTGCCATTTACGTCTGTTGTAAGGGGGGCGGAGCCAAGGAAGATTGCGCCTTCCCCGTTCCCGCTCCCATTGCAGGACGTGTTGGAGAAGAATTCAATTGAGAACGACGCGTTCGCTGTGCTGTTTAGTGTGCCATTAATTGTCGTATTGCCAATGGGATCGAGCTGGGCTGACGTGAGGACAGGGAAATTATTGGCACCACCCGGGGTGTTCGGATTAACCCCAGCAGGGGTGAGGTCGATTCCGATTCCGGCGTGGCCCGAGATCGAGTTCAAACTCAGGGTGTTGCCAGTTCCGGCCGCTGCTCCTGAAAAAATGCCAACAGAAATGCCCACGGTGGTTGCGGTCGTGCTGCCCTGAATCGTGTTACCCACGATTTTGTTTCCGCTGGCGCCGGCCGAAAAGATCTGGACGTCGTTTGTCCCGTTAAATGAGATAACATTGCGAATGCCGACTAAGAATGTTCCGCCCACTACGGTGTTCGGTGCCCCGTCGATACTCACGCCAGCCTGGCTGTTGCCTAAGGCGGCCGTTCCCGCCGCGTTTGTTCCGACGAAGTTCCCCTTGACTACGTTGCCGGCAGCATTGCTGGTTTCATCGATTCCAGAAATGTCGCCACCTCCGCAGAAAACGGCGTTGCCGCAAATCGTGATGCCTGCGAAGCCGGTGTTCCCGGAAATGAGGTTTCCGAGGACAGAGTTGCCTGGAGCGTGGCGAAGGAAAACGCCACTCGCGCTGTTCCCCACCGCTGCCGAACCCGACGGATCGGTTCCAATGTAGTTGCCTTGGACCACGTTCCCCGTCGCCAGAGTGCCGTCAATCCTCACGCCTTCACCCTGGTTTCCGGAAATGATGTTGCGCAAACCAGCTGATCCGCCAATCATGTTATTAGGTGTTGCGATGATCTGAATTCCGTTGCCGTTAGGATGAGCCACTGTGCCAGTTGTGTCTGTCCCAACGTAGTTTCCTTGAATCACGTCGCTGCCATTCGTGTCTAGCAAGACTCCATCCCCGCCGAACCCGCCAATCACGAAGCCACGCACGGTGGTGTTGCCGGCTGAGACGTGTAGCCCGTTGGCCGCGGCACCAGCACTGCCGCCATTCAGTTCAATAACGGGCGTGCCTGCGAATCCGGGCTGTGTTGTAGCATCGATGATCGCCGGTTGGGTAAGTGTCGGAAGAGCGGAACTCGGCGTGATAGTGTGCACACCGCTGCCTGGAATGTTGAAGACGATGCCGACTGGCTGCGGGCTGGATTGTGAGTTCACATCCAGTATTGCCTGCCGCAAGGAACCGGGTCCGCTATCGTTTGTGTTGACGACGTTGCCATTAACAGCGATATTGATCGTGCTGAAAGCCGTTTGGATCGGCGGGCCATTGTCGGTTACAAAAACGGTAAGCGGCGTAATGCCTGGCTGAAGCGGGGTACCCGTAATTTGACCGCCTGCATTAATCAAAAATCCATTCCCTATGGGCACCGACCCCACCGGACAGGTATTTGCCGAATTGGACCAGCAATACGGAAGGGTCCCGCCCGTCGCGTTGAGCTGCTGAGGCCCGTAAGGGACACCCACAATCGCGTTTGGCAGTGTGCTCGTCGTAATCGCCAGAACGCTGGCTACCTTTTGGCTGATCAAATTCAAGCTGCCATCGAAGGTCGCATCTCCACTGTACACCGCTGTGATTATATGCGTGCCAACGGCCAGCGAAGAGATAATGACCGATGCCACGCCGCCGCTTAGCGGCACCGTTTGCAGCAAGGTGGAACTATCCTTGAAGTCCACAGTGCCGGTTGGTGTGACCAAGCCTGACTTCGGGGTCACCGTCGCAGTGAAGGTGACGGGTTGTCCAAAAACGGAGGCACTCTGAGAAGACGTCAGGGCCGTGGTGGTAAGGATTTTGTTGCTGCTGGCCGGTGCCGGCGGCTGTACTGTAGGTGTGCCTGTGCCCGTATTCGGCGCTTGCGGGAACACCAGCAGTGAAGTGTTAGCTGTGATTTGGCCCTGCTCGGCCAGGCTCAACGGAGTCGGCGTCACGCCAGCGGGCCTATAAACGCGCAGCACAACGTACACGTGGTCCGTCCCAAGCGGCATCTTTGTCGTGCCGTCGCCTGAAGACGTGCTCGTGCTGGTCGAAGCTGTGCTTAGCGCCGCGGCTGTGCCGGTGCTACCGGGCGGAGGAGGCACTGTGGCAAACGTCGCGTTGTCGAATTGCGGGTTATCGAACTGGGGGTTGTCGAACTGCGGATTGTCGAACTGCGGGTTATCGAATTGCGGGTTGGGAATAATCGAGATGATCGAACCCTGCGGAATCGGTTGGCTGTCGCAAGCGTTGAAGCCTGGGAAGTTATAGGTTTTCGCGATGATCAGCTCGTAGACATAGCGATTCGTGAGCGTCGATTGCGCGACGTTCACCACGGCCGTATAGGCCGAGGCGTTATTACCAGCGGCGGTGACCTGATAAACGAAATCGCCGACAGGTTGAGCCTCAACGGGCGCGATGTTGTCGAATTGCGGGTTGTCAAATTGCGGGTTATCGAATTGCGGGTTGTCAAATTGCGGGTTATCGAATTGGGGGTTGTCGAACTGCGGGTTATCGAACTGCGGGTTGCTAACAGTGACGTCATGAATCTCATTCGTCCCCAGGTTGGGATTGGTGACGAAGGGTGCTGTGGGATCACTGTCGAAAAAGATCGCCGTTTGCGGGCCATCTGAGATCACCTGCCCCCCCAGCCCGGTAATATGCTGTACGGTGACTTGAAACGGGACAAAGGGCAGCGACGAGCTGCAGCCCGTGCAAAAGACGTATAGCGTAACCGCAGAGCTGGAATACTGGAGGATTTGGAGATCAAGGGAATTCGTAGGCTTCGTCAGTTCCGTGCCTTGGTCAAACGAACCCGCTACAGGCGAACCCAGATTATTGAAACTTACTCGAAAGAATTTTCCCGGCGTTTGCTGACCGGGAGCGTCAGCATTGGGATTCTGGATGTACATGGGGAAGGCGCGCTCTATCGGTTTGCCGTTTGCGTCCACCAGTTGCCGAGAAGTTGCCGGCGAGCCGGCGACGACCCCGGGCTTGATTTCGGAAAGGTACACGTTGGCGTTGCGCGCTCCCGCGTTAACGCAAGAAAGCTGTCCTTTTCCGGGCGGTGCGTACGTTTGCCAGCCTGCGAGGTCGTTGATCATGGGCGTCGTTCCACCACCCATAGGTGAGGTCGGGAACACCACGTCTCGCGAATCAGTCCACACGCCGAACGATGGCATGGCGATGTAGTCGGTCGGCTTTGTCGCCCAACGAAAGGGCGTAGTGCCACCCAGATTCGGAACGAAGGGGGCCGCCGACATCTGACCGATGTAATCGCCCGTGAACGCGTTGGTGCCACCGCTGTACATCGGCAGATTGGGGCGATTCACGGCCGGGTCAAGGCCCGCATTCCCCACGGTCGGAATTTTTCCAGTTCTCGGCTCGATGAGGTATTTCGTAACCGGCACGGAAGGACTGAACATGGGGTTGCCGTTGCCATCATGGAGAGATAGGTCGGTCTGGGCAACATAGGTCTTCATCTGTCGGTCAAACCCGGTTATGAAGTATCCACCTGCAATTTTGTCAGAGAGTTGACTCTGCTCCCGGAAGTCATACCACATGAGCTTCAGCAAACCCCCGCCAAAACTGAGGACCGGCATGAACTGCTGCGCGGATGTGATGGGAGGGTTTGTGGAGGAGCTGGTACCGACGTCGACAACGCTTCCTTTCGTCCAGGAGCCTCCGCCGGTGGTCGAGGTGTAGATAATGATCCGAGGTTCGTAGTAACCAGGCGGGTAGTTGCCTATCGTTGGAAAAGTCTTCTCCTGGTCCGCCACATAAACATTACCATTACCGTCCACCGCGATTGTAGGGAACGAATTGCTGCGGAAAGCAGGATTGCTCGGAAAGTTCGTTGTCGAAAGCTCAGGCTGATCAAAGGGCGCAAAGCTGGACGGCGTGATTGGCACGGGGCTTGAAAATGAGCCTCCGCCATCGCTCGACGTAACCATTAGAATGGAGTCCGGAAAGCCGTCGCCCCCGGCTTGAAAAACGTGCCGCCACACCACGTAGATTTTTCCTGAGGTGGGGTCCACCGTAATGGCCGCGCCTTGGTTCTGCTTGAAGTTCTTGTTCAGATATTGCGGATTGTCCCAGCCCACGCCGCATTTGCCCTGCTTCGAGCGACTGAAGCCCAGTTTACTTGTGAAGGGAACCGACCCGCCGCCCCCCGTAAAGATCGTGTAAGCGATGTACACCGGCCCGCAGACACTTGCGCTGGTGGTACCGCGGGCGACGTCCCCAGCAGCCGCCGGTTTATCGTTGAAATTACCGCTATCGGATTGGCTGCTCTTGTCGACGGTCACTGCGCCTATGTAGTGAATCGCGTCGCCCCCATCGGTGTCAGGTACGTCGCGATAATGTATAACCGCGACGTTGCTGATGCCCCCCGGAGTAAAGAAGAGGCCGCCTAAGTAAAAATGACCTCCCGGAGTGGTGGCGAGGCTTGGATCGCTGCTCGCTTGCAGTCCCGTGAGTGGCGAACTCGCACAGATAGCGGCTGTGTCTCCTGGAAAACACGGCACGATCGACCCAAACCAGGTGTGGCCGCGATCGTATGATCGGGAAAGGCCAATCCACCCGCTAACCGCCGATCCCGGTAGGCCTGTGTCGTTCGGTATGTCGACCCTCCGGTAGTCGTTGAAGGCTGCCAGTATGTGATCCGGATTGAAGGTCGACGTAGCGACAACAGGCTCGACCTGCCTTTGCAAGTAGCCGTCGCCCCGCATCGCATCCGTCAAGCTGATGGGAAGCGGAGGGAACGGAGGAGACGCATTTCCGCTCGGGGACGCCGGCAAAACATTGACATTCGGACTCGGCTGCTGTGCGAAGGATGCGACGCTCAGAATTGTGGCACATGCAAAGCCAGCAAGCACCAGCAAAACCAAACCGCGCCCCCTGATTGTCGATGGGGGAATTTTCCACGGCTGGAATGGTAGGAACATGCGATTCTCAGAAGCGTACGACTGAAGTGGGACAAAGCTTCGGCGGGATACGAAGAGCGGTGACGCTAGTCGCACCGCACAGAATACGCTAGTTGAGGGGCGATTCTCCTGCGAGAGCCAGTAGTTGTCAAGTTAAAAGTCATCTTGGAATAGCCCTGTCACATCCCATGTGGGTAGGCTTTCGTGTTAAAACCCCAATTGCGAGGCGTCAACTACGAGCAGTTGGCTCGTGACGTTGACCAACAGGCTTTATGAAGCGGGCGATGGGAATCGAATTGCATCTCAAATTTCTAAGCCTCACTGGAACAAGGTGTTACCAGCCGCTCTGTGGGCCAATTGTTGCCAAATGTTGCCAAGGCAAGATGGGGCTGGTCCCTTGCTCCTGCAGTTGTCCGGTAATGCGACTTACCAGGCAGGTGGAATTACTTCCGAGTTGCCCGTCATCCGGGAGAAATCACTGTGTAAGCCCGGGGCACATTACGGTTCGCCCATTGTGCGTCCAAGTGGGTTTCGGGTTTCCCGCGCCCCTTTGGAATTCAGGTCGCGAGAGGGATGGCCGGATCCAGCACTTGCAGCAGCAGCAGACTTTGGTCATCCTGCTGCAAACCATATTGTCGCACCTCGCGCATGATGAGATCCCAAATCTCCGGTAAGGCTCTGGTAGCGTTTTGCGTCAGCAGCTCTTGCAGGCGGGTCAGGCCAAATTCTTCATCTCTGGCATTGGCTACTTCCGTTATGCCGTCGGTAACCATCAAGAAGAGATCGCGCGGTGAATAGATGACGCGCTTACTAGCATAGGAACCGCCGGGGATCAGTCCCAGCGGAAGCTGCTCCATGGAGAGACGGGCCGTGTCCCTGCTGCCGTGCCGATAGTGGAGGATCGGCGGATGGCCGGCCAACGCGTATTCGGCTTCACTGGAGCCATCGAAGCGGAGCAGGGCCAGGGTGGCAAACATTTCACGTTCCTTGAGATCCGGCAGCACGCGGTCCACACTCTCGAGCGCTGCTACCGGCATTTGGCGGAATTGCACGGCGAGTCGCATGGCAGTCTTCAACATCCCCATGAGCTGGCCGGCGGGCAGGCCGTGGCCGGAGATATCGGCGACGTAGGCCACCAACCCACCATCGCTCTCGATGACGTCGATCAGGTCGCCGCCCATTTCTGTGCTAGGAATCGATTTGCCGTATAGCTCGAAACTCGCGTTCTGGAAAGAGACGGTCGGAACCAGGGTCGCCTGAATACCGTGGGCAAAAGAAAGCTCTGTCTGCATACGCACGCTGGCCACGCCCTCCGTACCAGCGAAGAACAGCAGAAATCGAGTCCCGAGACCGATACCAACCAAGATCCCGATCGCATCGAATAGCACGCGCCGATGTACAGCGACGGGGACCGGGAGAGGCGTCGAAACGTGCGAGGCCCAGTAGCCCAGCCAGGCGGTCAAGCCAACCAGCAGAAACAGGAGAGGGATAACACGAACTCTTTTGATTCCTGCGGCCCTAAGCGCCATCGCTCCCGTGCCCACTAAGACAGGCCAAAAGAAACCTCCGCCGACGCGCGAAGCATTGAGTTGCAATAGATCGAACGCGAAACCGCCGGCGGCGCCTACGAAGAAGTACCCTGCCAGGAACATCTTCATCCGCCCTAGCGGCAGCACGCGCCAGTAGGGACTGAAGGCGGTGGGAAAGGCCGAGCTCACACCAGCCAACCACGTACGGAGCTTCTTTTTCATCGGTACTTCCTAGGGCGTCCTCGATCGCAGGGAAACCGAGCGCTAAGCCAGAGCTTCGACCATTCGTCGGTGGAAGCGGTAGAGCGCCAGGAATCCGAGCAAGAGGACGGAGACGAGAATGGATAGATTCACTTATTGAACTGTTACCAGAAACGCATAAAGATCACAAGCGGGTGCCGAACTTGCATGGCCGGTTTTTGATTTTGATTGGCATTCCTGACAGCCTAAGCATCTCCGGCGGACAGTTCGAGGTAAAACGAGCTGTATAGAGAAGTGCCGTTCCCGCCCGGCATACTCCGAGCGAGTGGTCGGCTACCCGGAAGTTAGCTTGTCGTTTCCGGGTACGCCGTCGACCGGAACATACGGCGAGCGTAGCTGGTGTGTCATTCCTCGCTCACTGTAGCTTGGCGTACTCACACTTAGCTTGTTAGGGGATGGGTATGTCTGGGTCGGCATCCTTCCTGGGGGCCAAGAAGTCTTGGGTACTTAGCGCGAGTTTTCCCCGTGTCGCCGGAGAGGACGTAGGCGGGATATTGGGCCCCGAAGAACCCTTGTTTGTTGCTGCGCGGCGCGCCACAAGTCTCGCCGGAATACGGAATCTATGACTTTTTGGCCGGGGCCGCGGCGGTCACCTTATGACCTGTCGCTTCTTCGACGACCGAAAACTCTCCACCGTTCTGCGACATCTCGAGCTTGAACGTGTACTCGGTTTTGGATACTTGCTTGATGGTGACACGCACACTGATCTTAGCGTCGCCCATCTTGGATTCGGCGGTCCAGTTCCAAGTGTCACCTTTCACCGTGCCTTTCGAATCAATAGCTTCGCCCGTGTTGGTGAACTCATGGTAGGTGTAAACCTTCTCGTTCGGATCATATCCCATAAAGGAGACGCCCTTCGCTGGCCCCATCGGCCCGGTGCCTTCCGAGTGGCACATGACGAAGAACTCGCCCGAGTACCATTCGCACTTTTCCGTGGCCGTGAACTTGCCTCCGGGCATCGGGCCGAACGGTTTGGCCTCGCCCTCCACGTTCCACGTGCCGATGTTATAGTCGAGCTTCTTGACCTCTGGCCCTGGCTTCGGTGGGCCCTGAGGCGCCTGTGCTTGGATTGATATAACAAGAAACATCATGCAAACCGCGAGCAGTACAGTCATTCTCTTCACAATCGCCTCCTTTTGAATCGGCCCCGCTGCGGGTGTAGGTCGCATGGAAAGTCATGTTCACGGCGCGGTGGGGCTTGCGAGGATGATACATCCGGTCTCTAGATTTTCAACCAAGAATCGTTCTGACTTCGCGGTCTTGTCGTAGGCCATCGCGTCCATTCTTGCTAAGGTGCGGATTTGCGACCCGACACCAGCGTGATGTAGACGGGCGCCAGCGAGTCGGGCCTCTGCATCACTGATGTCAGGATTCAGAAACGGGGCTGTAGGAAGCGAAAAACAAGGTTCTGGGCGGATCGTCGGCAACCCTTCCCTTACCGGATTATGGAAGGGTTGCCCGTCATTCGGGGAGAATCGAAAGCCGAGGGGCAGCACATAAGCCTTCGGGAGCGAGATAGAAGAGCAGCACGTATAATTTTAAAGAAGCTTGATATCTAACCGATTTTCTCAGACAAGTATGCAAAGCGGGACAGCCGGCCTTCTCCAGCAAGGCGGGCAGTCATTGCAAGGAAGTTCTGCTGCGCCTCGTATGTCCGGTCACCTTCGATCTGCCGCACGGCGGTGCTCCTCGATTCACGGGCTGCGCGCCGCTTCTCAGCAACTGTGGCCATGTTCGCGGTGACGTCTTTGCACACAAGCAACCGCAGACCGGATTTGGCAATCACATCTTTGTCGTAGTCCTCAGGAACAAACAGGAAGAACCCTACCGAGCTGCGCACTGCAATTTCTTCATTTGTCAGTGGCCCAGTCACTGTAGCGGGATCGGTGAAGAGCAGGCGTCCGCCGGGCTCTAGCAAGCTTGCCCACTTGGCAATCACCAGCGGCCGATCGGGAAGATGGTTGATTGCATCAATACAGGTAATCGCATCGAAGCGCGCATCCAGGAAGGGTAATTGTTCGCTCGCGTTCACTACGTAAAATTCTGCACGTTCCTTGAGGTTTCGCTGAGACGCCAATGACTTTGCAGTGGCGATGGCCTGTTCATGGAGGTCGATCCCCACAAGGGAACAACCCGTGGTTGCGGCTATCCGCAGGGCTGGCCCGCCCGAACCACAGGCAACATCGAGGAGCGTTTTCCCAGCGGAAAGATCAAGCCAGCCCAGAAACAGGTCCTGCTCTTTAGCGGTCAGCCAGCTGTTCTGTCCAATATCATCCCCGAAAGCTTCGCGACGAATCTCCGAGTAGAGCTCAGTCTGAAAATTCCCGTAATTCGCGTCGTAGTAAGTACCGGCCGCGTCGCCTTTCGATTTAGGTGTTGGGTCCACTGAATCCTCCGCTGAATGGGTCCGGCACCGCTTTCTGTGGTCTCAGAGTCATTGGGAGACCGGCTTCCGCCTGATCGAGATCCCTCAGATTCACATCACGGGTTTCGCGGATAAAGAGAAGCGCGAGCATGGCAACGACACAGTAGAACGCGTAGAAGATAGGCACATAATACCACTTATGAAAAACGTCTTGACCGATAAGCCCCGCTAAAAGGGAGGGGGCGATCATTCCACCCAAAATGCCGGACACATTGTAGGAAATGCCTGTGCCAGAGTATCTGAATTTTGTCGGGAAGCTCTCGGAGGCCAGAATGGGGGCAAGCCCGTGCAGCACTCCGATTCCGAAGAAGCTTATGGGGATCTGCAAGGCCATCATGAGCACAATGCGCTTGCTCAGAACGGCCATGACGAAGGGATAGCAGAGCAGCGTCGTCAGCCCGATGGCGATGTACGCAGCCATTCTTCGCTTGCAGAAGTCAGCGAGCGGCCCGCTGAGAAGCACACCCAGAACATCCGCGATGCGGCCCAGCATCAGAATGACCGCGGTAGTTGCCAGCGGAATACCAGCAAACCGCATGAAGGAGATGAAGTACGTTCCCATCACAAACCCATCCATGTGCATGAAGGCGACGACCAGGGCGAGGAGAATGATGGGACCGGCGTGCATCTTAAACACGCCGAAACTCGGCATCGTGGAGAGCTGCTCCTGCTGTTTGAGCCGCACGAAGAGGGGGCTGTCGGCAAGCTTGTATCGTGCCAATAGCGCGGGAATTAAGATAACCACGGAGAGCAGCATGGCGATCCGCCAACCGGTTGTCGCGAACGTCTTGCTCATGACTAGCATCACGCCGCTTGCCGCCATGGCGCCCAAGGGGATACCGAGATTCGCCAGAGACATCCAAAATGCCCTAGAGCGTCGCTCCGCTCCAAATTCGGCGAGTAACGAAGAAGTTCCGCCGAACTCACCGCCTATTCCGATTCCTTGCACGATGCGCAAGACCACGAGGAGCACCGGGGCGGCGATCCCCAGCTTCGCGTAACCGGGCAAAAGGCCGGTTAAACATGTGGTGCCGCCGACGATTGCGATGCTGAGCAAAAAGGAGAACTTTCGGCCGGTCCGATCGCCGAAATGGCCAAAGAGGAAAGCTCCGATGAGACGAGCTGGAAATGCCGCGCCGAAGGCCAAGAAAGAAAACACCAGAGCTTGTGTGGGAGGCAGCTTGGGAAAGAAGATCGCGGGAAATGCAGTGGCCGCTGCGTAGCCGTAAATGAAAAAATCGTAAAACTCGATTAATGCACCCGCTGTTGCCGAGAAGGCGAGAATCGTCAAGGTGCGGGTGTCTGCTCCCTGGCTGCGCCATGCCGGCATCGGGCAACTCCGTATCTTCCGAGAGCTTGCAATGTTCGGATTCGGACTTTTTTTGGATGGTTCGCTCTTGGCCTTGAAGGCTACCGGAACCTAGTCTTGCGGTCAATTTGGCGCGTCCCGGACGGATGGTCGGCAAACCTTACCTTGGGATTACTTCCCGCTTGCCCGTTATCCAGGAGTGACGCGGCCGATTCGCTCCGCAGTGCACCTGCTGTGATCGCCACAATGCTGCTTCTCACAGACTTTTAACCGGGAGCATAATCTCGATGAGCATGGTAGTCGGGACATCTATACCCCAAGCGTAAACGCGCTATCTGTCCCCGTTTGTGCATCAAGGCAGGTGATGACTCGTGACAGGAAAATGTATGCTGCTCATTGTTGTGCTCAGCGTAGTGGCTACTGGGCAAAATGGCTCTCGGGCGCCGGAAACCAATGAATCCCGCACGAATCCGATCTACATAACCCGTGTCACTGTCATTGATACGAAAAACGGTAAAGAGCTTCCGGACAGAACCGTCATTCTCGCGGGTGATCGCATCACCGGTGTTGCCAAGACCAAGGACGCTAGAGTGCCGCCAGGCGCAAAAGTTGTGGATGGCAGGGGTAAGTTTCTCATTCCTGGCTTATGGGACATGCATGCTCACCCGCTCGCGCCCGAACGCCGCGATACGTGCTTTTCTCTGTTCCTCGCCAATGGTGTCACTGGGGTGCGTGATACCGGAGCGTGGATATCGTTATCCGAGATACACCGCTGGCAGCAAGATCTAGCCACCGGCGCACTGGTCGGGCCGAGAATCGTAGGAGTCGCCGGTCCTCTTGTCGATGGACCCGGCGTTAGGCATGCTCGCACTGGATTTCCGAACGAGACTGCTGTCGGTACCGTGAACGTTACTAATGCTGCCGACGCACGCGCCGTGGTCTCCACCCTCCAGCAGCAAGGTGCCGACTTTATTAAGGTTTACAACCAGGTGCCTCGGGAAGCGTTCTTCGCCCTTGCAGACGAAGCGAAGCACCGCAGCATGCCAATCATTGGTCATGTGCCATGGTCAGTCACAGTGGCTGAGGCTTCCAACGCCGGTCAACGCAGCATGGAACATCTAGACGGGCCGGTGCTGGAGTGCGCTTTTGCGAGCACCCCAAATCTCCGTGAGCAGATGGTGGCGGGCAAAGTGCCACCGACACTAGAAATTCTTCAGAGCGCGCTGGACCACTGTGATCCGGGCAAGATGACCGATTTATTCAAGCTTCTGGCCAAGAATGAAACGTGGCAGGTTCCTACGCTCGTGCAATTGCTGTTCACCGAGAAACCGGATGTTGCACGCGACCCGCGGCTGAAGTATGTGATTCCTCCGATTCGCGAAGAGTGGGCAGCAATGCTGACCGGCATGGACAAGAATTTGGATCTGTTGCACCGGATTTTCCTGCTGAAACTCGGTTTCGTGCGCGCGATGCGGGCGCAGGGTGTGAGATTCCTGCCTGGTACGGACTCGCCGTCATATCCGGGCACGATCGCCGGTTTCGACCTACACGACGAACTGCAGTTGCTCGTCAGAGCCGGATTCACACCCGCAGAAGCACTTAAGTCCGCCACTTGCGATGCCGCTGAGTTTATGGGTAAACAGAATGATTTCGGGTCCGTGGCGCCGGGCAAAATGGCAGATCTTGTGTTGCTGAATGCAAATCCCCTTACCGGCATCCGCAACACGACCTCGATATCGGCGGTCTTCTTGATGGGCGAGGAATTTGACCGTTCTGCCCTCGATGCGATGTTGAAGAAAGCAGAAGCAGCTGTGACGGTAATCTCGCCACCAGCCGCAGCTCCGACAAAGTAACGGTCTCCGGCCCAAAGGCTCTCCTCGTTCACGCTCGGGAAACCGGGACTAATTCGGCTCACACGAGTGTTGTGCCGTCGAGAAACGCATTTGTGACCAACGATCCAGGCCAAGCTCGCGGATGGTCGGCAACCCTTACCTTGGATTGCTTCAGGTTTGCCCGTCAGCCGACAAGAATCCGGACTTTGGTTGTGAGCGCTATCGCCTGATTACGTCAGTTGTCACGAATCGCCCTGATCGGAGAGTGCTATTGTGGCAAGAAAATCTGACATTGAACCCGTCAGCGGGACAGCGTGAAAACCCTGCCGTACTGAGTCGGCATCGAAATCGAACCCACAAGCCGTGGGGCTTTCCACAAAGAAACTTGGTTGGCAGTGAGAACGGGTTTGCCGAGATTGTGCTCTAGAGCCTGAATGGTTCCGATTGCACGAAGACCATTACCCCCTATGAACACCGCTTGCGCTTGGCGGGGTACATTCGCTCTGACCCATTCATATAGCCCGGACGGGGCTACTTCTGTGAATGGACGGGCCCGTGTGAGCCGTTCACACAGTACTACGTCGAATCCTTGGAATCGGAAGTAATCCCTGCCTTTGGCATTCACTTCTTGGCTAAACCATGGTGGCTGGATCAATGCGACCCTGGAAGCTTGCAACAACCGGAGTGCCTCAGTCGCTGCCTGGCAGGTAAGGATTACTGGAATACCCCCTGCTCGCTGCTCGAGGCGTAGCCGCAAAGGATTATCCTCGACAGCACCAAGAGCATAGCTACTGCTTGTGAATGCGTAGACAATCGCTCGCGGTTTCAGACGGACAAGTTGCTCTGTAGCGTTATCCACCTGCGGAGGCTGAGCAAACGCGGCGGCATCGTGGTTCCACACTACCCGTGCTGCGTGGATTGAGAGCCCAGGTGTGGCCATCGTCCACATCTCCGATTCCGGCACCGGATCGTCGTCAGGTGTCAACACCCCAATGCGTGCTAGTGAACCTACACCATCAGGCTGCCACTGTACGTGTTCGGTTCCGGCCAGTTTAGTCGAACAAACAAGTGGTGTTCCAATCGCGGCAAGACCGGCGGCACTGATGAATTCTCTACGTTTCACTTCAGGCGCTCCCCTTAGCGGCGCAACGATAGCACGCTTTCCACGGTCGGGACCTATTTTCATTGGCGTAACATCGCCATAGCGCTCACAACGCAATAATTGGCTCCTCACTGGACGAGTGGTCGGCAACCCTTCCACAACTGGCTCAGCCACATCAAGGGTTCGGCTCGACCCCAATGCGATCATTGACTGCTGATCGAATTCGCTGCTTGCACCCAAGGTATCGTTCGGTGGTTTGAACTGAGACGTGCCCCAAAAGGAATTGGATCTGCTCCAACTCCCCGCCCGAAGCATGGCAGAGTCGAGCACAGGTCCGTCGCAGATCGTGCGGCGCCAACTTTGGCACACCAATGCACTTGGCGGATTCCTTCACTATGTGCCAAACCGCCTTTACCGTCATACCCTCTCCCCATGCTTTTCCTACTTTGTTGACCCTGCGAAAAAGCCTTCCTCGATCAATGCCGGCCGCACCAAGCCACACTCCTAATTCGCTTTTCACCCAGTCCGGAACCGGAACCGTTCGAACGTGGCCTCCCTTACCCATCAAGTCGACGATGGCCCAGTGTTCCTCCCGCTGCTGAAGATGATCCATCGTCAATGCGACGGCTTCGTGTCTTCTCAACCCACACGCGAGCAGGAGAGCCAACAAAGCGCGGTCTCGTTTTCCTTTCAGCCGCTCGCGAGCAGGCGCTTGCCAAAGCGCTTGCCCCTGCTCTGCAGTCAGCCAGTTGCCAAGGCGAACGCCTAACTTCTTCACGCCTTTAACGCGACGAATACCCGCTGCCAGGTCGGCACTCAGCAGACCGCAATCGGCTGCCTCATACGCAAGACGGCGTACGGCACCTAGTCGTAGATTGACCGTGCCAGGCGCGAGTTGACGAGATTCGAGATGAGATCGGTAGCGCAGAACGACAATTCTATTGAATGCCAAGCGCGGTTCCGAACAATACCAATCAACGAATTCATCGATCGCGTGACGATATCCCCGCTGCGCATCTTGAGAAGTGAGGCTGTTCAAGACTGCGGTTTTGGAGTGTTCGAGATCAAGCAGGCGCAAGACGGACCTGGTGCTGCTGCGTCTTCTTCTGGAAGTTGGTCTGTGCTTCATGATCGGTGGCCTCCATGCCATCGATCGATGATTAGAGTGGTTTCGATCAGGTTTGCCCGTAATCCGACCAGAATGGGTTCCGATGATCCAAGCAACCAAAACTCTAGACACACTGAGTTGCGCATCTATAATCTGGTGCTCATGACCGGTACGGAGGAAAAGAAACTATTGTCCCGCAGGGCGTTCGTGAAAACTGCATTGGCTGGCGCAGCAGCCGGTTCATTTGTCCGGGTGGGACGACCCATCCGACAAGCGCATGTACCCCCTGGGGGCAGGCCACAGATCGGAGAGCTCACCAAACTGACTTTGAGCGAGGCCTCTGAATTAGTACGCAGTAAGAAAGTCTCGCCAGTTGAATTGACGCAGGCCTGTTTGAGCCGAATAGAACAACTCAACCCAAAGGTGAACGCCTTCATAACTGTTACAGCGGACGCTGCGTTGGCGCAGGCTCGCGAAGCAGAATCCGACATACAACGGGGCCGCTGGAAAGGACCACTCCACGGAATCCCAATTGCCTTGAAAGACTTGGTTGATACCGCAGGAGTGCGTACCACGGCAGCCAGCGGCTTATTCAAAGATCGCATTCCTAGTCAGGATGCCGAGATTGTGCGGCGTCTGAAAGCGGGCGGAGCGGTGTTTTTGGGCAAGCTGAATATGCACGAGTTCGCCTACGGTGGTAGTTCCGTGATCAGTTATTTTGGCCCAGTTCGGAATCCCTGGGACCCCGCTTATAGCCCAGGCGGCTCGTCCGGCGGGTCTGCCGCCGCTGTCGTAGCGGAACTCTGTTACGGGGCCATTGGTTCCGATACCGGAGGATCCATCCGTATGCCGGCAGCTTACTGCGGCATCGTCGGACTCAAACCCACATACGGTCGCGTCAGCACCAGAGGCGTGATACCACTTGCCTGGTCCCTCGACCACATAGGTCCCATGACGCGCACGGCGATGGATGCCGCTTTGATGCTTCAGGTCATTGCCGGCTATGATCGGGAGGACACAAGCAGCACGGATACACCCGTTCAAGATTATGCAGCCGGATTGGAGGCCAAGAACTCGTCCCTGCGGATAAGCACACCTCGCGTCCACTTTTACGAGGGACTTCATCCCGAGATTCAGGCGGCCATAGAGACCGCCCTTTCGGAACTTGGGAAATTCACGTCGCATCAGCACAACATTGAAATACCAGCACCTAACGATGCTGCGCTTCTTATTCTGAAAGTGGAAGCCTATGCATATCACCGGGAATACGTTACGAAGACTCCTGAACTCTATCAGCCCGAGACTTTGAAGAGAATCCAGGGTGGAGCAGAGATTAGTGCGACGGAGTATATAAATGCCCGACGACAGCTAGACCAGTACCGGCGCTCTATCTCCAAGATATTTGACGCAGTGGACCTTGTGGTTACACCCACTACTCCCGTACCGCCATTCGCGATTTCAGAGCTTCTAGCCGACCTGGACCATCTCAGGGCCAAGGAAGTCCTAACGTCACCCAACACCCGACCATTCAACCTGCTCGGCCTGCCCACGGTCTCCGTTCCCTGTGGTTTCACCAGCAAAGGCTTGCCGATTGGTATGCAGATTACTGGTCCACCCGGAGGTGAAGCGACTGTTCTTCGGCTGGCCTATGCCTACGAGCAAGCTACAGAATGGCACAAGCGCAAACCGAATTTAGGCTGAGACTCCAACTTGAGCGTGCTCGCTCATTGCTCCTCGCAGTTCCTTCGCGCGTGATCGGCAAGCCGGAAGTAATGGTGCGCTCGGGTACTGGAATAGCTTCCGCATAGTCCGTCATCCGCTCAGGATGGATTGGGGATATGAGCTAGTGTGGCCTGAGCTTTTCGGCACGCCACCCTAAGACTTCAGCAGTGAAGATTGAACCATCAGCGCCTAAGGCGATTTCATGCGGATCGAAATGTGGTCCCTCCCCGGGTTGCGGTCCGGTGAAACTGCCCACGACTTTGCCATCCGAATCAATCTTCAAAATGCGGCCGGCGATAGCGTCGGCCATATAAAGGGAGTGGTCTGGGGCGAGCACTAGGCCAAATGGGCTTCCAAGTTTCCATTGCCGCAAAAATCGGCCATTCCTGTCGAAGATCTGGATCCGCGTGTTCTCCCTGTCACCTACATAGACCAGATCGCCGTCAATCACGATCGTATGGGGAGTGTCGAACTGTCCGGGGCCGGTGCCCTTCATTCCCCAGCCAAGCACTTTATTGCCGTACTTGTCGAACTTCAGCACCCGCGAATTCCCGTAACCATCGGTGACGTACACGTTGCCGTCCCGGTCCCAGGCAACGTCGGTTGGTTGATTGAAGTGCCCCACGTCATCTCCAGGAATACGCATCCGCCCCAATGCAAGCAGCACCCGCCCTTCCGGGCTAAGCTTCACTACCACGTGGGAACCCACGTCAGCGGTCCAGATATTGTCCTCAGCATCGACGCGAACCATGTGCGCCGTCACGAACAGGTCTTCAGCAATGCTGCGGAGGAATTTGCCAGAAGGATCAAATTCCATAAGCGGATGTTTTCCGCGGTGGAAAACGTAGATGTGTCCTTTGGAATTCACCGCAACGCCAGCCGGTTCGACGAAATGCTCTCCCGGCGGCAGCTGAAAGAAGTCTGTAATCACCTCGTAGTTCAGTTTCGGTAATAGCTGCGGGACCTGACCGAGGGCCGACCCCGGCAAGATGCAGAACCACAGGAATTCAGCAATGAGATGCAGAACGCGTCGAGTCATGAGCTGCCTCCACAATTGCGATTCCTGTATTATCGCCCAACCACTCTCCTTGAGATAACACGGAAGAGAATTTCTTCCACGAGACGGCAGCGTAATTTGACTCGGCCCGCTCGGTTCCGGGCGTGTTGTCGGCAAACCGGAAGTAACCGCAGATTGGATGTCAACACACGTGTAGTGCCTGGTAAACGCGCTTATCGGACAAGTGCTGATACCCAATTCCATACGTCCGGCAACCCGACTTACCAGGCATAATGTTTCTCTCCGGGGCTGGTGAACGTGAATCTGAGCGATGCAGCTACTGCCAGCGCGTTAAAACCACTGGTGGAACAGGATGGCTTCGCCGTCGTCCCCGCCTGTCTAGACGAAGCCACGGTAGAACGCCTTTGCAAAGAATTTGACGATACTCGGTACCCTCAGAGAAATCTCTTGGCCGTTCCGAGCGTTCAGGGACTTGCAATGTCGAGGCCCGTGCGTGAAATCATGGAGATTGTCCTAGGGCCGAGATGCTTTGCGGTAAGAGGGATTTTTTTCAATAAGACCCGAAGCTCAAACTGGAAGGTCGTTTGGCACCAAGATTTGACAATCGCCGTCCGCGAACGTAGGGATGTTGATGGATTTGGTCCATGGACGACGAAAGCTGGAGTCTTGCACGTGCAACCTCCAGCAGAGATCATGGGCGGCATTCTGGCCATCAGGCTGCACCTAGACGAGAGTGGGCTTGATAACGGGCCACTGCGCGTCATTTCCGGTTCGCACCGGGAAGGCCGACTCTCCGCAGAGCAAATTGGTAGTAGGGAGAAGCAAAACTCTGTAACCTGCACCGTTCCCAAAGGCGCAGCGCTACTCATGCGCCCGCTGCTGCTTCACGCGTCATCGACCTGTACCAACCCGAAATCTCGTCGAGTGATTCACCTTGAATTTGCTGCCGCAGAGCTACCTCACGGATTGGAATGGCACGACAGGGTCTAACGCCCTCCTCGATAAACAGCCAGACCGGACTTGTCCGATTATGCGACTAACCGACCAAGTGGAAAGATAAATCTGAGTGTCAATCATCTTCCCCGAACCGGATGAGCGAGACGCGTAGAAGTGAAAAGGGGACAGTCAACCCCGTGTCGCCAAAGTATTCAGCCGGGTTGGGGTATCACATTTGCGATGAGAGAGGTGCGGGGTGCCTCGCTCCACCAACTTGAGACCTGAAGCACCCCACAGAGGTTGTTCTATTGAAGCGTCACGAGCACCTGGATTACACCAGTGCCTTCTCGCAATGGCTCAAGAGCTTTTCCCACCACGGCGCCGAGCATGCGCCGACGGTCGGTTCCTTTCATGGCATGGCCTGCGACGGACGAAGTTACAAGAAGGTCTCCCGCGATGACCGGCCCGTTTTCGGTCGTGACCTTGCACGGAACAATGCCCACAACCGCTAGGGGAACTTCGTTGTTCGGTAGTGCCTCGTCTAAGCGGTGCTGGCTCGCCACTACGCCGGGTTGAGTGGAATAGATTCCCGCTACGAGCGTGGAGTAAGGAGTTTGCGACTGCGACAAACGCCGCTCGCCGGAAGGGTCGATCACCAGCAAGTCGCCGGGAGCGTAATGCTCGGCGCTGCCCTTTACAGCTACCGACTCAGCAAAATCGGCTCCGAACGGCCGGAAGCCGCCATTGGCGTGGACCGTGCCGTTGCTGTCCACGCGAAACACCGCAATACCTGGATTTCCAGTTAGACCCACCAGAATATTTCCGCCGGTACCAACGCCAAAAAGGCCCGCAGTTCCTGCCAAAGGTGTACAAATTAGATCAAAAGGTGGACTAAGACATGTTTGACTAAATGCCCGGAAGGCGTTAAATCCCGATGCCTGAATTCCCACGGCGTCCGTATTGACCGGACTGCTCTCCACTGAACCAATGACGCCCCAAACGGGACCAGTGGTTGCGCTTGCAAAACCTCTTACGCCAGCTCCGCCATTCCCAGTGGTTACGGTGTTTACTCCGAACACCCCTCTCCCTTGGGAACTGTCGGAGAATCCAGCCACACCTGATGCAAAGCCGCTTATTGCGTTAGAAACCCCGATAACGTCACCCCCTCCAGTGCTGGCGGTTAGACCGATGACCCCACTGCCATTCCCATCGGTAGCCAGGGAATCGCCACGAATCGCGGAACTGAAATTGATGGTGCTGTTGTTCAGGGAGCCATAAATCGCATACGGCTGAAATCCGTCAGCAGTTAAGGAATTACTGAGGTTAACGACACTCAGCGTACTGTCCGGGCCGAGTGTCCCTATACCGATGTTCCCACTCGGCGATTGGAAAATGTTCGAGTCCCCGATGGTCGATGAACCCGTGAACTTGGGGATTTTGTTTGTGGTACCGCTGCCGGTGACGGTCTGGGCATTTGCGCCCAGCGCAGTCAAACCAATCATGGTCAAGAGAATGCAGATGCGCTTTATTGTGAGCCTCCTCTTCTGTTCAGATTTAGCACTTGAGCAATTGACCTGGGGAGAACGCGGCCATGCTACTCGCCGCGCTCCCAGGTTGCAAGCGCCAAGGAGCGACAATCGCCCGTCCTAAGGACGTGTCGCGCTTTGACGCTGCCTCGGTAGCTAAACCAGGCTTCGCACCAAGCGGTTACCGGCTGAAATTTCTAGTCAAGATGCCTGATTAACGCGCTAATCGTCCAAGTGGGTACTGGGAGGACTTGTCCGGTTAGGCGACTTGTCCTTATCCGCTTGTTTCAGCAAAGCACCATATGTTGCCCCAAGCTTGAATCGACGCCTCGAAGGCTTGTGGTTTGCTGAAACAACCGGATAAGCAAGAGGCGACTAATCGGGCGTTAGCCGCGTGGGCGAGGTAGCCTGTTCATTTGTTATTTGCGTGGGATGCGTTATTTGGAGAAGCGGCCGCGGAGTTGCCGGAAGCGCGGATCGTCGCGGAGGGACGAGAAAGCAGGATTCGCGTTAATGGCCGCAAAATCGCGATAGCCCAGATCAAAAGATTTTTGTAGTGTAGCCAGCGCTTTCTCCTTATCCCCACTGCCAGCGTAGAAAGAACTCAGCCAGTAGAAGGTAATCGACGTGTTTGGTTGGCCAGGCTTCAACATCAAGGCAAGGGCCTCATCGTAGCGTTGTTGAGCAGCAAGCGCTTGCGCACGGCCGAGGTTCGCAATGACGTAATTTCCCTGCAACTCCTCGGTGTGGTTGAAGGCGGCCATCGCTTCGGGAAAACGATTCTGAAGATAGAGGGCCCGGCCGAGGTGGTACTGGGCATAGCTGAGGGAAGGGTTGAGTCGAATGGCTTCGCGGGCAGCCTTTTCTGCTTCCGCTGCCTGAGGTGGAGTCTGGTAGCCCAGCACCCAAGACAACCCATCCCAGGCCCGAGCGTTGTTGAGTTCCACCTGGGTTGCCAGGCGATACTCACGTGCGGCGTCCGTGTACTGGTAGCTCTCAGCCAGGATGCGACCGAGTGCAACATGTGCCTCTGGAAGTTCTGGATCGATGGCGAGTGCCTGCTTGGCATACCGCTCGGCTCGTTGGAGACGAACAGGAGAAGAGTCAAAGTCACGATGGTAAGTGCCCTCGAGGTCAGCAAGGCCGGCAAGGGCCGGAGCGTAGTTGGGGTCCAGTTTGAGCGCCGCCTCAAAATGCTTTGCTGCGGCATCAAGGGTCTGGGCCGAACTTTCACTGGAAACCAGCGTTCGGCCCATCAGGAACTCCTCGTAGGCTTGCGGATTCTGGGTGTAGCGGCGCTGAACCGCTTGCTGCTCTTGCGGACTTAGATGGAGATTGAGGGCCTCCGCGATTTTGAGAGCGACTTGTTCCTGTAGAGTAAAGACATTTTGCAGGTCGCCCGTGAAATCGTCGGCCCAGGTTTGAAAGCCGGTGCTAGAATCGATTAGCTGGACATTGATGCGGACTTGATTCCCAGATTTGCGGACACTACCTTCGAGAAGGTAGCGCACACCCAATTGACGGCCGATAGCGGGTGTAGTCTTCTCCGTACCCTTGAGAGCCGCGATGGCGTCGCGGGAGGCAAGATCTACGCCCTTGATTTTGGAGAGTTTCGTGGAGATTTCTTCGGACATGCCGTCGCTGAAGTAGAAACTGTCCGGTTCGGTGCTGAGATTCTTGAGCGGCAGAACCGCGAGGGATGGCCTTGCGGCCGGCACAGAGGAGATCTTCCGATACCAGAACAGACCAGCGATGGTGAGCAGCAAAGCGAGTCCGATGCCGACGGCATAGGCTAATCTGCGACTTGTCCGAGTGACGCCGAGGGTAGGTGGCGCCTCTGGTGAGGAAGCTAGTTTCTGGTGACCGCTGGAAACTCTAGCCGAAGAGATTTGTTCTTCGACGGAGGTCGGGCTGGCTGTTTTTACTTTCCCCGAGCTGCTGTCCCGCTTCAGCCGCTTCAAATCTCCCCGCAAGTCCGCTGCGGTGTAGTACCGGAAGTCGCGGTCCTTCTCCATGGCCTTATCTATAATTCGCTGTAACTCCGCTGGCACGCCCATGTTCAGCCGCACCGCCTTCATCGCTTCTTTGTGCAGGATCGCCTCGAACAGCGCGCCCGTGCTTTCCCCCGTAAAAGGCAAAAACCCCGTGGCCATTTCGTAGAGGACCGTTCCAAAGCTGAAGAGGTCGGTCCGCACGTCCAGGGGCTTCCCCAGCACCTGCTCCGGCGACATGTACGACACCGTCCCCAAGGTGCTCCCCGGACTCGTCAACTGGTCCGTGTTCACTCCCATCGCCGTCAGCGTGGCCGTCGCCCCCTCCCCGTCTCTTGCCGTCCTCGCCGGACTTACCTTGGCCAACCCGAAATCCAGAATCTTCACGTGGCCTTTCTTGGTCACAAAAATGTTCGCTGGCTTGATGTCGCGATGGATGATTCCCTCGCTGTGCGCCGCATCCAACGCATCCGCTACCTCAATCGCCAGGTCCAGCAATCGCTCCAAGTCAATCGGTTGCCCGTTGATCAGGTGTTTCAACGTCGCGCCATCCAAGTACTCCATGGCGATGAAATGCTTGTCCTGTTGATCGCCGATTTCGTAAATGGTGCAAATGTTTGGATGATTCAGGGCGGAGGCAGCGCGAGCCTCCCGGCGAAAACGCTCGAGCGCTTGAACGTCGCCCATTAGCTCATCGGGGAGGAACTTGAGAGCGACAAAGCGGCCGAGCTCGGTGTCCTCGGCCTTGTAAACCACACCCATACCGCCACCGCCGAGTTTTTCGAGGATGCGGTAGTGGGAAACGGTCTGCCCGACAAGTGAGTGGGAATCGGCCACTTGACGCACATGTTAGGTCGTGGTCAGAGGCAAGTCAACGAACGGAACTCAAGTGGATAGTGCTTGGGAACCAGCTAATAGACCCAATGCCTGATTAGCGCTTATCGGACAAGTCCTTTTTGATCTCCGGTACGAGTTCGGCCCAGCCTGCGGCACCGCGTCGTATACCACGAGCTACTTGCCTTTTGCTGTACATCTGGTGCACTGCCTCCGGTTGAGATAGATTTCATCGGGAGGATTCATGGACATTCTGGCAGCAATCAAGCGCGAAGAGAAAAGACTCGAAAAGCAATTAGGCAAGCTACAGCACCAATTGAACGGGGTACGAGCGGCTGCAAAAGCTCTGGGCGATTCGACCAACCGAGAAATCAAGCGAGTAAAGAAGCGCGTGTTGTCCGCCGCTGGGAGAGCGAAAATTGCCCGGGCAGCGAAAAGGCGATGGGCAAAGGTTCGAGCCCAAGCGAAGAAAGTAGCCGGATAAGTCACCGATGAGAACGCTTTTGCTTGTTACCGACGCCGCCACGCTTCTGGCGTTCTAACTACGCCAAGAAATAGTTCCACAATTACGGACGCGAAGGCCAAGGACAATACCGAACGCAGGTGCCATTGAACAATTCACGCGGCTTCACCTTCAATGCCCGTGCGACTTTGCCGATGTTGATGAGGCTGCGGTAATAAGCACTCGCTCTCCCGTTGCCTCGTCATAAATAACATACTCGCCCGGCCACAACTCCGCGAGCGCCTTGACACGTGCTTTTGCAGCGTCGATGCTTTGCGCTGCCTCTACGAAATGTAGCTCTCCGTCGTCGAGCACGTCGCCGAGCACACTAAGGATGCAATAAGGTAGACGCATCCAAACACCAAATGGGGACGACCTACTAGGAGGGACAGTGCAGAGATTATCGCATCAACCAGGTTTGTTGGGTACGGAAACTTCCAATCAGCGAGAACTCAGCACAGCGTCTAATGATCTTGCACTCGTTTCGTCCGGTTGGTGTAACTCCTGATTAACGCGCTTACCGGACAAGTGGTTCAGGTTTGATTTGCCGCGCACACCGGCAACGCGCAGTAGCTGCCCTTCGTGAAGCCCTCCGCCTCCACGCCAAACGCATGGTCAAACCGTGCCCGGTAGTTTTCCCAGGCAAGCGTTGCCGTAAGCTCCACTAGCTGCACGTCGCTAAACTTCTGCCGCAGCCTCGCAAACAGCGCTTCTGGAACCTCGACGGGAGTCTGCGTCATGGCGTCGGCATATTCCAGGACCAGCCTCTCCGTCTCCGAAAACAGCGCGCTGGTTCGGTAGCTGGACAACGCTGCGATCTTCTCTGTCGAGATTCCGCTATTTCTGCTGACCGCAGAACCGATGTCAATTCAAAAGGGGCACCCAACCAGCGTGGCGACGCGCAACTGCGCTAAGTCCTTTAGGCCGGCGTCCACCAGGTGGCTGGAAACAAACGATTGCTCCATCTGGGCGTAGCCCCAAAGGATCCTTGAGTGATGCGCCACGATTTGCACCGGCATAACGACGCGGCCCAGTTTGCGTTTCACCAACGAGTAGATGATTCGCGTAAACAGCCCGCTTAGTGGCCCTTGCTGGCTCGGATCAGCCCCGCGGATTCGTGCCATGGTGATTCACCTCGTCGACCGCTTCGCAGTCGCACTTGAACTCGACTATTCGTCTTGAGTGTAACCCCAGAAACCGAGACGCAATGAACCAAACGAGGGTCGAGGTGAGCATTGACGATGACGAGGAAACGAACGACTCAAAGGAATTTCCTGGAAGCTCCTCGGAGTAGCTAAGAAGCCTTTTGAGCCGACCGATTTTACTTTCTTTCCGATTTGGAATCTTTGAGGCCTAGCGTCGATGTCCATCGTTATCTTCCTGGGAATCGGGCTTTTTCGGACATCCTGGGCCGGGGAAGGTCAGTGCCAACTCGTTTGAACCGGTCTCGCTTCCATCAACCACGCCAACCGGCGTCTTCGACTCTTTATGGGTCGCGGAACAGTAACCCGCCCCCTGCATCTCGTACCTGATCCCCGGAAAAACCATGATGCGAAATACTCCCGGCGAGAGCTCCTGTTCACTCAAGTCTGACCCATCATTTCCATGTGCCTCCACATAGTTGATGTCCGGAAGCTCTCCGTTGGGCGCGACCAGACGCACGGTGATCGCCCGAGTCGCTCGTCCACCAGATACCCTGAATTCCAAACCGCTGATCTCCTGCCCCTCTTCCACATGAATAATTTGCGCCTGCTTCAGCTCACTCACACCTGGATAGAACATTCTTGGATACGGTGTCATGGGGTCGATTCGCTCCTGGTCGTTGTAAACCAGAATGTAATCGCCCGCCGCAACATGCTCAAACACGAATTCTGGTTTCTTCAAGTCTTGCGATTCCGACCATCCGAGCGAACGGCCGTCGCCCGGGTATCGGCTCGGCCGATACAGTTCCACGGATGCATACGGCAAGGCGTTGCCATCTGGCCCGATTACCTTCCCGCGAATTCGGCCAATCGGCAACACCTCCACGTCGTATTCGTAGCAGGCATTTTGCGGTAGATCGATGGGTGGCACTGGTTCACTAAGAATCGTCTGAGCAATCTCAAAATACTGCGGTAGGTCGGCTTCCACGTGATACTTGCCCGCCGGAACGCCGAAGAACGCATAATTGCCGTTAGCGTCGGTCTTTGCCTCCAGCTTATTCTTATCAGACCGCAGAATCATCCGTGTATCAGCGACGGGTTTTCCATAGTAATCATCGCTCACCGAACCATACGGCTGCTGCACGCTCCGCATCGACCCGTACAGCGATGCCACTGGTTGATGATCACGCATCGCCCGCAACACCGCCAGCTTTGGTTGTGCAAGCTCCACTGGCCGCGTTTCGCTACAAATCGTCGCCGTCAGTCTCCCATCGTCGCTCTTATACGGAAAGACTAGGTACTGCTGGCCTTTTTGAAAGTGGTAACTGCAGTCGCCGCCTCCCCGTCCAGAAAAAACATCTATATCGGTCGCCTGCGTGTCAGAAATCTTTTTATCGACTCGAAAGTGATAGCGGGCATACCCGCTCTGATCGACGGTACGCATGTCTACACTGGATTTTGCGGCCTGGTCAAAATCAGGCGGCGGATTCTCAATAGTCTCTACCGTGCCCACAAACACAACGCTCGTGGGACTAAACTCTCCGCATGGCACCGGTCCTGGTCCCGCGCAGCTGCAAGCCAGCACAATGCGTCCTCCGAAAGCCATCCAAAACAAAAGAAAAATCGCGGCTCTGGGTATCATTGCTACTTCCTTTCGTCTTGTGGCGTCGCGGATAGGCCTGCAATCTTAGACACACCGGAATGCAGAAGAGTTTCCTCGTGCCTCTGCTCGCGCTGGCTTTCGGTAGGAACGCGAGTCGAGGTTACCATTAAGAATCTGAGATTCAGCCAACCACGTTGGTCTGTGCCTGATAAACGCACTTACCGGAAAAGTGGGTTACACATGTATGGTTAAGCGCTCATCGATGTGGCGGGGGATGAAACTCTGATAGCGTTAATTGGGTTTATTGGCAGGTTCCGGCATTTGACGCGGTGCATAGTAAGGCTTGCCGTTCAACTTCTGCACTTCCTTGGTAAAGTTCGTCCCGTAGTCGCGGTCGGCGTCCGAGAGCAGCCATGCTTGGCGCTTGTAGTTCCAGTTGTCCGGGGCTAGCCGCTGCGCCTGCTTGAAGTGTCGAATCGCTTCCGGACCGTGACCCGCATGGTAGAGATATTCAGCCAAGCTGAACTCTACATCGGCCATCAGGCGATCTGGACTCACGGGCATCAACCGCTTTCTTAGCTCCTCCTCGCTCAGGACGAAAGAACTGCGTTCCCCTTTTGCCACCCAGTCACGGATCCCCTCGAGGTACGGGCCTGAATCCATGTGCGAATAAGACTTGAACCGATCGTCAACGAAGGCCACTTCATTCGGTCGCACGATTTTTCCCTGTTCATTTACCCACACTGCAGTGGGAACGTTGACCATGCTGTAGAGCTTTGTGACGACGTGCTGTTCGTCAATCAGGGCGATATATTCCGGATTTGCTTTCTCGATCCAAGGGCTTGCGTCCTTCGCGCCACCTGTATCCTGGGCTACAGAGACGATCTCGAAATTCTTATCTTTCAGCTCGTGATAGAAGATTTGCCACCCGGGCAAATCGAATCGGCACCCTCACCAGGAAGCCCAGGTGATCAGCAGCACTTTCTTGCCGCGAAAGTCCGAAAGCGAATAGAGCTTGCCGCTCCTATCGGGAAGAGTGAAATTGGGCGCCTCGAGCGTCGCAAGGTAGCCGTTCTGCTCTTCCGGCCGGGGACCAAAGCACCAAGTCGCCAGCTTCTCGTCGTGAGCAACGGGCTGTTTCACGAGCCGGGCAAATTCGCTCAAATTGAACCATGTGACTTTGCCTCGCTGTCCAAGGAAATCGGCCTTCCTTTGTTTGGGTAACGGAAAGCAAAGTTCACTCCGGCAAACGCCTTGCGGCTTGACAACAAAACCCGTCGAGCGCGTGAGTTCCGCCAGCGTCACCCAAAGGTCTTTGGATTGTGTGAATGGAGAAGGAGTGTGCAGCTCGGTCGCTGCGCCGTCGTAAATCACCACGCGCCGCACTTGGCCGGTCGCTTCGTTAGCCATCGAGTACAGGAAAATCAGTCCGAGGCACCGGAAGAGTGTCCTCATGGGCCGTAGTCTACAATCGGATCGAGTTCCAGTACATTAAAAAGCCATGTCTCGCCGACGCCGCTGCTTTCTAGTTGAGCTCTGCCAGGATCGTAACTCCTTCCATGAGAAGGCCGGTGTGAGTCAAGTCTGCTTTTGTTTTTCCTCCCTGTGGTTTTTTTGGCGTTTGAGCCGAGCCGCCTCTGTCGCCATCCTTCCATCCGCACTCTTTTGTTGAGCGATTTTCGCTCGGTGCAAGTTGGGCGTTCTCGTTTCAGCAGGTGCTGCTACCTGATTATCGACCTCGGCTCCCGTCTCTTCGCACGGGAGTTGGGCCAGGAGTTAGTCGCAGTCACCTGAACTCGGCGGTTGAGCTCGGCTGTTCGGATCCAACTCTATGCCACTGCGCTCTCCACTTTGTGGTTGTTCCGCAGTGGTTCATAGACCTCTCCGCTCACCCACAACTTATGAAGCAGTACGGCCAATTTCCGAGCCACAGCAACGACGGCTCGTCTCTTGGCATTTTTCCCTCCGCGCTCGGCAAGCCTCAGTCCCCATCGTCGCAAATCACTGTCCTGTCCAAACGGCCCGAGAATGTAGTGCGCGCCCTGCACTAGCATCGTTCTTAGGTAACGGTCTCCTTCTTTGCTGATGTGTAGTTGTGGTTCGCTCATGCCAGAGTTCCTGCGCCCAGGCCGCAACCCCAGAAAACAGCCTACGTCACGGCTCCGCCGAAATCGATGTGGGTCCTCCACCGTCAGCATGAAGGTCAACGCAATGAGTGTCCCTACTCCCTTCACCTGTTTGAGCAGAGCAACCTCGGGATAAACTTCCTTGGCGATTTGCTCGATTCGCCGATCGTATTCCGCGATTCGCTCGTTCAGCGCTTCGACTTCTGCCAACAGCGGCTCTAAGGCGTCTCGCAACTCCGCGCTCAGTCCAGCGACTAGGTCCCGACTCACTTGTCTTGTGCCACACTTCCTCAGGCGCTCTCCATAAGACTTCGTCAACCCCCGTGCAGCATTTACCAACGCCGTGCGAGCACTGACGAGCCCCGCGCGAGCACGGACCACCGTCAGATGGATTTGCGCTTTTGCACTGCGATGTTTCACCGGTCCCAACAGGCTGGGGTCGATTCTTGCTAGCCGTGCCAGCGTCCTGGCATCCAGCTGATCATCTTTGCGGCTGCTCTCCCCGATGAGTCGCACATTGCGTGCATGGGCCACGATCACCTCGTGACCCAACTGGGTTAACTGCCGGCTCACCCAGGGTGAATGACACCCTGTTTCCAGTGCGATTCGACTGCGCGGGATCCCATCGAAGACTTGGTGTATCCCCTTCTGCGTCGTCGGTAGGTTGTGCTCCAGAATCACTTCACCCGCCTCATCCAAAATGCAGTAATGGGTCGATCGGTCTCCTAGATCCAAACCGATTGTTAGCTTGTGCTCTTTGAAAATCTCGTTCCCATTCTTCGCCACAGTGCTAATCTTCTTCATAGCCGGTCTCCTTTCCATTGCGCCTCGAGCGCGTCGATCATTGGGAGCGTATCGCATCCCGCGGGAGACCGGCCTTCTCATCCCATCTGATTAGCGCTAAGCGGACATGTGGATTCGCCAGCGAGAGTATCTCGCAAATGTCCGGTAAGGCGACTAATCGTCCACTAACTCGCTACTCAGGGAGATTGAGAAGATGCACCGTCTGAGGAAATCACGTGATTGGCAACCCGAGGACGACTCTAGGTAGCCGCCCCGCATGGCACTGGCCTTCCGGTCAGTTAGCCTATCCGCTACCGCAATTGGATGGCCCGCTATTTCGCGCTCTCCTCTCACTCTAGACTTGTAGCGAGTAGATTGAGGAGAACTCATGGCTGCCTACTTCTATCGAACCCTGGCTCTTATCCTTCTGATTTCAGCTTCCGTTTCCATCGCGACTTCCCAGGAAAAGAAACCTCTCACCGATGCCGAACTGCTTTCTCTGGTGGCCGGCAATGCACTCCCGGAAAACATCGCGCACGAAATCCAGTCGCGCGGCCTGGGCTTTCGCTCCTCAGATACCTACCGCTCACTGCTCACGGACGCCGGCGCGAACTCTCTGATTTTCGCCGCCCTGGACAAGGCAAAAGCGAGCAACACATCCGCTAATGCGGCAACCACCTCTTCCGAATTGCTGCAGCATCTTGCCTCGGCCGGAAAGCTCATCCGCGCTAAACAATTCGAGGATGCAACGCGCGAACTCGCCGATGCCGCTCAATCCAGTAACGCTCCAGAAGCGGGCTTTGTAATGGGCGAGGTTCTCCGAAAACAGGGACTATGGCCCATGGCCGTCTCCGTTTACCAGGAGGTTTTGCAGCGAGATCCGGACTTCCCCCAAGCGCACACAAAATTGACTTATGTCCTGTGCAAGTCGGGGGATCCTGAGGAAGCTCTGCGGCAAGCCAAAACCGTACTGGCGCAATTCCCTCAAAACGCCGAAGCCCACCTCTATGCTGGAATTGCTTTGGACACGCTTCAGAAAGTTAACGCCGCAATGGCCGAATACAGAGAAGCGCTGCGGCTCAAACCAGACTACGAAGTCGTACACTACGACCTGGCAATAGCATTATCAGAGAATGGTGACAAGAATGGTGCAATCGTTGAGTACAAGAAGGCCCTTGCGCTCGATCCGAATGACGTCACCGCCCGCTATAACTTGGCCAATGAGCTGCAGGAGAAAGGCGACTTCGACTCGGCGATTCGTGAATTTCGCGAAGCCAAGCGTGTTGATCCTCAAAGGTTTGACGTGCGCATGAATCTTGGAAGCGCCCTTATAGATCGCAATATGTACGCTGCGGCTGTCCAGGAATATCGCGAGCTTGAGGTCATGGCCCCTGATTCCGCAATGTGCCACCAAGCTCTAGGTCACGCGCTCCACCTGACTTCGGACTTCCAAGGGGCAGAGAAAGAGTTTCGCAAAGCAGCAGAGCTCGATCCTTCGGATCCAGAACCCCACCTGAGTCTAGGCGCCATTCAGGAAGACCAGAAGAACTACGATGCGGCGTTGGTGGAATACCGCCGCGCTGAGGAGCTCGACGAGAATTCCTCCCATGCTCATCGCAACGCTGGCAGGGTCTTGATTACCAAAAGGGATTTTGCAGGAGCCCTCGTCGAATTGAAACAAGCCGAAGCTCTCCAGCCGGGTGATGCGTATATCCACGACCTTTCCGCCCAAGCGCTGCAGGCCTCCGGAAATCTCGACGCGGCCATCTCCGAATTCAAGCAGGCCTTCGCACTCGACCCGAAAGAGCTTCCCGTTCAGGTCCGGCTGGCCGCCGCTCTCGAAAAGAAAGGGGATTGGGTCGCCGCGCTCGAACGATACCGCAAAGCGGCGCTCACCGACGCCAGTCTCGATTTCCGCGGCAGGATCATTCGCAGCGATGATCCCAAACCCCAGGAGGAATACAAGGCTGCTCAGGACCGCTTCAACCAGCACCTCGCCTCCATGAAAGCCTCCGGGAAATCCTCCCAAGCCGCTCTCCTTGAACAGCGCATTCACGCCATGGAAACGGCCCCCAATCTCTCGGACAAACTCGACCAACTCATGCAAGCCGGCGACGCCGCCAACCATCAAAGACACTTCGACGAAGCCCGTGAGGATTACAAGCAAGCGGTGCAGATCGCCGAACAGCTCAGGCCCCATGATCCAAGACTGGTCACCGCCCTCGATCACCTTGGCGCCGAATATGTAGGCTGGGATTTCGCCTCTGCCCAAGCGGCTTACGAGCGCGAACTCAAGGCCGCCGAAGAAATCTATGGCCCGCTATCTCCCAACCTGTCCCAGCCTCTTGAATCGCTCGCCACCAATGCCATGTTCCAGAAAGACTATCTCTCTGCTCAGAAATTCTATTCCAGCGCCCTCGAAGTCAACAAAAAGGTCTTCGGCGAGAACAGTGACAAGGTCGCGCAGAGTCTCACCGAGTTGGCCCGCGTGCCTTTCATGCAAAAGCAGTATGACCAGGCCGAACTCTATCTCCTTCGTGCCACCAAGATTGAGGAATCTCTGTTCGGCCGCGACGGCTCCAGCCTGCTCATTCCCTTGTCCGCTCTTACCCTGGTCTACGATACCTGGGGGAAGCCAGAAAAGTCCGAACCCTGCTATCGCCAACTCGTCGCTGTGCTTGAAAAGCAGTTCGGCGAGAACAACCTGCAAATTGTTCCTGTTCTGAAGAGCCAGGCTCAGGCCCTCCGCGCTCTTGGCCGCGTCCAGGAAGCCACCACCGTCGAGCAGCGCATCAAGTCCATCCAGGCCACCGCCTCGAACCAAAACTGAGGCCTGATTACATGACGGCCTCGGCTCCTGCTTGCACTGAGCGAAGTCGAAGGGCTTGCACTGAGTCGCGAAGGGCGGCCGAATAGACTTGGCTGCATTCCAACGACCGAGGCCCTGAGGAAAGGAGCCGGGCAACAACTGGGGCGAGGAGCAGGAGATGCGATCACTCGTAAAACTTATTCCTTCGAAACGGGATCATCCGCGACTAGGCACGTGGACCTTCTGCATCGCTTGGCTGATTGGGAATGTTGCGCTAATTATCGGTTTCAACGGAGGGCAGGGGGAAGTGCCTGCAATACGTGCATTCGTGATTGCGTCTTTAGATACCGAGAGCGCCGAGATGCCTGATTAACGCGCTTACCGGCGAAGTGGGTAGTAGTACGAGCAACCCTCATGAGGAAGGCCGCGATGTCAGGGGCTTCGTTACGTACTCGCTTACGGACCACTTCCCGTCGACTCTGCGCAACGAGTATTCGCCGTCTTTCAGCAGTATGGCAAGGTCTCCCTCTCCCTTATTAATTTCACGAAGGTCCACGACCTTTGAGCGGACTTTCACGCTCTGCGATAGGTTGAACTGTGTGTACTCAAGTTGAAGTTCAAAGCCGCAGTTGAATTTCTTAGCCCACTCGGCCGAGCTACGCACGTTAAAATTTCGTTGGCGGAGAGATTTCACCAGCTTCGCCGTTGGGTCTAGGCTATTAACTGAGAAGCAGATCAACTCGGACTTCGCCCAGTTATTGGCTTTTATTTCGGACGCGACTACCAAAGAAAGGACCTCCACCTCTTCCTCACTGCGCGGTGTATAGGTCTGCTCCTTTGCTAGGACATTTGGGCTGGAACCGCACAAGAGCACGACCGCACACAGCACAGAAGCTATCGCTCTGAACGTAGAGGGACGGACCATGTCCAGATTCTATCTTGAGAGATGGCTTTCGGACTGATACGCTCGCGGCCGCGTCAACTCCTGGTTAACGCGCAAACCGGACAAGTGCCGTGGTTTTCGACTATCCGACTCCACGTCCACTTCACGGGACGATTTAGTCGGTTATCTACGATCCTTCTCGGCTCTTCCTGCATTTTTCGTTAGATGCCAAGCATCACACCAGGAACATAGATAGGCATGAAGGTCCTTTGGCGCATTGGCCGTTGCGATCTGGTGTGCGGCTGTCGCCAGAGCTTCACCTTCGCTTGCGTACTTCCGCTTCCCGCTGACCGGACATTTTGATTCGTTGTCCACCAGGAGCCCTTCCGGAGATTCTTCTTTGCCGTGAGCTAGTCATTCGCCTTTACAACTTTTCCATTCTGTGCGAGGAGCCCCAATCATCTGCTATCAAAAGCCAATCAAGCAAATGCCTGATTAACGCTGCAAGTTCAACGGGTCGATGCAACACCATCCAATCTGTTGATCCGACAATACTTCCACCTTGAGAACCGATCTGTCCGGCTGTACTCAATCAGACCCTAGCCAGGAGGGTGTTCCGTTTGAATCAAAGCTGGCCAACGACTTTTAGCTTATTGAGGCCTTTGCAAGTGGACTTCGGCCTAGTGTTGCACCGACCCATTGAATCCACCCGACTTATCGGGAGTTAGCCCTGCCAAGAACGGCTTCCTTATACCAGCACGGGCTCTTTCGCCATTCTCACATTGCCGTTGTTGTAGTTCTTTCCACACGAATCGCAGAATAGCGCCCGGTAGGTAGTGCCATCTTTCGAGCTAGCGTTCTGCAATGGGTTCCAACCCTTATCCTTCGTGAGCTTGCCACTCTGCGTCAACGCCTGAAACAGGTGCTCGCAGATGTAGTCCATTCCATCCGCCTCTGCCTTTTTCGCATCCGTGAGCTTGTGAATCCAGATCGTTTGCGCCATGTGATTCCTCCAGTTCATATTCCACTGTGGCACAAGCGCAGACACCCAAACACCTGCCCGAAGGAACAGATGTGCTCCTCTGGCAACCAGAGCCCTGCATCAAGGACCAATTTTGTGCCTCAGTCCTAATGTCCGTTAATCCGACTTCCCGGGACTTATCCGCACGAGCCCAACTGGATTACTTCCGAATCGCCGACAATACGCTTGGAATCTTCTCCTTCATCTTCGGCACCTTAGCCCACAAACACGCGCGTTATAATCCGCGCAACCGAACAGGCGAGAGTAACCTTATGCCAAAATCGGGCGCTCCGTGGTGGATGTATGTAGTAGCGGTCGTATTCATACTCACTTTCTTGTTCAATGCGCGGCAGGAGTTCTGGGGGCCTGCGAGCGGAGGGTGGATCCCTGAGCCCAGTTTGTTCAAAGTCGCCAGCGTGCTCCCGGGCGGGCCGATGGACAAGGCTGGTATACACCCGGGCGATGTCCTGGAAGCAGTAGATGGGTACCCTCTCAATGGCGCAGGCAACTGGTTTTTGGCGCGGGCGCACTTTGAACGGAACCGCCCGATCGAGCTGCAGGTGCGGCGCGGGGAACAACACCTTGCGTTGACGCTGGCGATCGCTGAACCGGTCTGGCGGACTTGGAATGGTTCGCAGTTCCTCGCCGCAATCGCGCTGCAGGTTGCCCGCTCGGTTCTGCTATTGTTGGCGATTCTTGTCGGTTTTAGTCGCCCCCAACAGCTCAGCGCTCGTCATGCCGCACTGATGTTTGGCATCGGAGCTGTCGCCGAGGGTTATCCCAGCGCTGGGTGGGCGGCCGCGCTTTATCACTTACCTGCCGTGCTTGCCATTCCTATCGGCCTGACCACGGCCTCCGGCGTATTGGCAGCCGTCGTTTGGCTGATGTTTTTTGCTAGTTTCCCTCGGCCCTGGCTTTCGCAGCGGTTGCGATGCGTGCTGGGAATCGTACCGGGAGTGCTTTTTGGAATTCCCATCGCGGCCTCCGTGATCGCCCTTATCTACACGCCGTCGGCTTTGGCCAAGCCTTGGCCGGTGGTGCTTTCGGCGGTGCCCGTACGCTTGATACAAGACGTCGCCGGAGTCACCCCACTGCTGTTTCTCAACAAGTTTCCGATGTATCGGCCAATCGCACAGGTCAGGCTCCTGGAAGTATGGCTCGCGGTTACCCTCATCTATTTCGTCGTCGGATTCCTGTTCCTAGCGGCCGGCCATCGCCGCCTCGAGGATCCGCGGCAAAGGCGAAGCGCCAGCGCGTTGATTCTCGTGCAGGCCCTCTTTGCAGTTATAGTTCTTCACAATTTCCTGGTGCGAAACTGGGCTAGCTGGTTTGGAAGCACGCCGCCAGCCTCGTTCTCAGAGGCGGGCTTCGTAGGTGCGGCGATCCTGTTGCTCGCAGTGCCACTGACCATTGCATACTGCGTCCTGACCGATGAACCGCATGGAAGGGATCACGAGCCGAGAGGCGGCTAACTAGGGTGTAACTGTGGGCGCAGAGCTAGCATTGCTGGCGGGCCACTCTGAAGTTATGGCTAAGACGGACCCCCTACACGGGCCAGAAGTCCTAGTGCTGTATCGGAAGCGCGCATGAACGGAAGATTGAGGAGGGGAGCAAGGTGCTCTGGCGCGCTTTCGACACAGCGACTTGAAGGAAGCCGTCCGTGGTTGCGGCGGACACGGGCCCTATGGGGATTGAATGGAGTGGAGGGGTGGTGTCGAGGTGCGCCGGGGTGGTGCGGTGGAGCACGGAAGACAACGCGACATGCTGTTGGGTTGGGTAAACCGCAAGACTCCCGGGGGAAGGAAACTGGAGAAGCGGGAAACACAAGGTTTGTAGAACGGCAAGGCACAAAGGGACGGAGCGCGCCGAGGCACACAAAGGTTTCGTGATGTCGATCGTCGTGTCATGCGGCAACCGTGACCGGCAGAGGTGGGGAGCGAAGTTGGATCTCGGCAGCAGTGAATCGCTCGATGACCGCCATCGGCCGACCGCACTTGGGGCACAGCCAAAGATCGCTCGGGTTGGCGGTGGAAACCTCTTGCTTGGCTTGTGGTTCTGGTGCTGAGCCGAGCAACTGAAGGCAAAGTGGCAAGGTCGTTGCACGCCGACGGTTGGCCAGGAAACCGAAGTTGCGGATGCGCACGAAACCTTTGGGGAGCAGGTGCAAGAGGAATCGGCGCAAGAATTCATCGAGCGATAGAGTCATCAACTTCTGATCGTTGTGGTGCGCGGAATCGCGCCAACGAAAAGTGACTTTGTCATCCGCAAAGGAGACCAGGCGGTGGTTGGAGATGGCCACGCGATGGGTATAGCGCCCCAGATACTGGAGCACAAGCTGTGGGCCACCGAAGGGGCGTTTCGAATAGACCACCCAGTCTTTTCGGAACAGTGGTCTCAGCCACGAGGAAAAGGTCTTCGGCTGAGCGAGCGGTTGCAGGCCTCCATGGAAATCGAGCTGGCCATCCCGGGACGCGCGCTTGAGGGCCGCAACAAACTTGCCGCGAAAGACTCGCCCGAGCACCTTGACGGGAAGAAAGAATGCGTTGTGTGACTTGACCCAGCACGTGTGGTCGAAAGACAGCCCGCCGGCGGGAACCACGCAATGGACATGCGGGTGGAGCCCGAGTTTCTGATTCCAGGTATGGAGAACGCTGAAGAAGCCGATCTCGGCACCGAAGTGTTTCGGATCGCGAGCGATTTCGAGAAGCGTCTCCGCACTGGCGCGAAACAAGAGATCATAGATCACCTTCTTGTTCTGCAAGGCCAGTGGCGTCAACCTCTGGGGAAGGGTGAAGACCACATGGACGTAGCGCGTCGGGAGAAGCTCCTGGCGACGCGCTGCGAGCCAGCGGTCGCGAGCACCCGCCTGACACTTCGGGCAGTGCCGGTTCCGGCAGGAGTTGTAGGAGATGGCGCGATGCCCGCAGCGAGTGCACTCATCGAGATGACCGCCGAGCGCGGCGGTGCGACACCGGCGAATGGCCAGCAGCACTTTGACATGCTTCCAGGTGATCCACTTACGGCTTCGTTCGATGAAAGCGTCTCCCGCAGCGCGGACGAGATCGGCCACCTCGAGCGGTGGCCGGTCCATCTACTCGTCCTGTGGTGACCTGTCTTTGAGCTTCAGCGAGTCCAGAGGACTGGCGGTCGCGTTCAGCTGACGTTGTGAGAGATGCAGGTAGATGGTGGTCTCTTCGAGATCACTATGGCCCAACAGCATCTGGATGGTGCGCAGATCTGCACCCGCTTCGAGGAGATGCGTGGCGAAGCAGTGGCGCAGCGTGTGCGGGTGTACGACCTTCTGGAGAGCGGCCCGTCGGGCGGCTCTTTTACAGGCATGGTAGATCACCTTGGGAGTGATGGGGCAATCACTGGTATGACTACGCTTGCCAGGAAATAGCCATACGCTGGGCTTTCGTCGCAACCCGTGCCAGTGTCGTCGGAGCTCGTCGAGCAACTTTGGGCTGAGCAGCACATCCCGGTCTTTGCGGCCTTTGCCACCTTGGACGTGAATCACCATGCGCTGACTGTCGACGTCACTAACTTTCAGGCGCGCGAGTTCGGCACGCCGGAGTCCGGTGGCATAGAGGGTCATCAGCAGAGTGCGATGCAAGGGAGGGCGAGCCGCATCGATGAGTCGCGCAACTTCTTCTTGGCTGAGGATCGTTGGCAGGTGAACGGCCTTCTTCGGGTATGGAGTCTCCGTGATGCTCCAGGCCTTCCTGAGCGTCTTGACATAGAAAAAGCGTAGAGCCGCCAGGCGTTGCGCCACCGTGTTCGGCGAGAACTTCCGCTTCTGGAACAGCTCGGCTTGATATTCACGAATGTGTCGAGGGCCTAAGCGATCCGGGGAACAGTTGAAGTGCCGAGAAAAATCTTCGACGGCGTGAAGGTAACAATCTATGGTAGTCTCTGCGTAATTACGACGCTGGAGTTCTTCCAGCATCATTTTTCTTAGATGGGTCACAGGGACACCTCCTTGTGACCCAAACTTATCTCAGCCGTCAGGCAACCACTGCTCCGTTCGCCTCACGCGTAGCGTCCGCCGCCGGACGGCTTCGTTCAAGTCGCCTTACCGGACAATGGGATCTGGGCCGATTTCACTTGTACGGTAAGCGCGTTAACCAGGCACTGGGTGCATTAGCTGGTGCGAACCTGTGTTTCCAATTAAGTCCGTTTCCTGCGCGTCCATCTGTGGACCAAACCTCGGCAGCAAGCCCATCTCAAGCCCGCAGGTTGTGCCCAGCCGACGGGCACTCTATGATCTTCTAGCCTAGAAACCATGAAGAGGTGAAGTGTGATTAAGCGAACGATGTCCTCCCTGATGGCGCTCGGGTTAGTGGCTCTGCCGCTTTCCGCCGCCAAGGGCACCAAGG